>Ga0156388_1008_pt2 | contig 68995 bp, 76 predicted proteins | sample RifOxyA3_FD_108032 | JGI IMG/M metagenome (GOLD analysis project Ga0156388, IMG submission 108032) | Desulfobacterales bacterium RIFOXYA12_FULL_46_15
AGCGGCAGATATTCAGCGATGGGGCCTGCATAGGTTACGGAACCGGTCATGCCGCCCATGAGCATTTTTTCATCCTGGCGGAAAGAATACCGCTGCCAGTCATACCAGGAAAGATTTTTTTCTATTGTTTTGACGGTTTCCGCTTTTTTGACAAGTCCCGGATAATCCAATGCCGGCTCCCCGTCTCCATAAACATTCATCAAAGAAGAGATTCTCCGGAGCATGGCCCGGACCAGCAGATGAAAGGGCAGGTCAGCCTGGAGCCTGTTCTCGAATTTCAGGCGAAGGGGAGTTTCCAGGGTCAGTTTTACGCAAAGGTCCTGGCCCTGAAAACTTTCCAAAGATTTCAATCCCAGTTTTTTAACAGGTTTCGGGGTCAGTTTATGATCGTCGGATGAATAGATAACCCCATTATTGCTTTGAACCTTTTCAAGAGAAAACTGCCCGCGATGGGAGTTTAGTTTTTTACCGATGCCGATCTGGCCCATTTGTTCAAATGCGTAGATAAAATAGGGGAGCCAGGTGTTTGCCTCACCCATGAGCAGCAGGGAAAAGTCAAAGGCAGATCCGGCCGGAAAATGTGTCTTGATGGTCAGTGGCGGCTCAATCACGAACGGATGCGGCGGCGCTGCCATGCGGGAATCTTTAGCGTTCACGGAAACCGAGAGTTCAAAAACCCGGGCATAGATACATTTTGTATTGAGCAGGCAGGTTTCGCACTCCTGTTGCTTTAAGGCGCAAACGACTTTTTTCAAGGCTCTGCCGAACACCCCCCGAAACGTTGACCCTTTGTAGCACGGGAGTTCTGCATCTGTATCAAGACGGCAGGTGAAATCGTATTTCTCGAAAAGCATTATGCCTCCGGAATTTAATATTTTTTTTAACACTGGTGGTGCACTTACGAAAACGGATCTTATTTAAAACTGGAGGCCATGTATACAGTTGCAACGTTGCCTTGCAGTGGTTCTATTTTTTTTTAAGGAGATTGTCAAGGATTAGATGGTCCGGTTTTTCAGGCTGTAAAAGATAAATTTTCTATGGTATAGTTCCGGGCAATATAAACGGAAAGGCAAAGGAAACAAAATTTGAAAGAATTAAAAGGATCACAGAAGAAATATTTAAGAGGGCTTGCCCATGGTTTGAATCCGGCCGCGTTTGTGGGGCACAAAGGGCTGACAGATACCTTGACGGCAGAGATCGATCAGGCCCTTGAGGCCTCGGAGCTGATCAAGGTGAAATTCAATGAATTCAAGGAAAAAGATCAGAAAAAAGAACTGATTGAAAAGATCGCCGCTGCCACGCAATCCCATGTGGCCGGAATGATAGGGCATGTGGCTATTTTTTACCGCCGGAACAAGGATGCGGAAAAACAGATCATCAAATTACCATAGGCTTAAAGGGAGCCATGATGCCGTCTTGCCTCAGGTTTCCCGAGTGCCTGGTTGACGAAAAAAAGCTTTTTTTCCAGCGTGCCCTTAAGGCTCTCTCTTTTTTTAATTCCATGGAATAGCAGTTTTAAAAAAAACTATCCATTGACAAACCTGAAAAATAAGCAGTATATCATCATCGGATTTTATAGAACTACGTTCGAAAAATGAATTGAATTAGGCCATGTCATAAAAGGCTGATTATGGGCGTACAGGAAAGAAAAGCAGTGGAGAAACAGCAGCGCCGGAGCCAGATCCTGGATGCGGCAAGAATGCTTCTTTTTTCCACCGGCATTGACAGTGTCTCCATCAGCCGTATCGCAAAAAAGGCTGAGCTGGGTGTCGGGACCATATATTTTTATTTTAAAAACAAAGAAGAAATATTTGCCGCACTCCAGGAAGAAGGATTGTCCCTTCTTTATTCTAAAATTATCCGGTTGGCAAAAAAAGAGCCTGAGCCGGAAAAACAACTGGCCGGGATTGCAAACGTGTATTACCGGTTCAGTGAAGAAAATAAAGATTATTTTGATATCATTAATTATTTTTTATCTTCCCCGTTTGTGTTTTTCGAACCTGAATTAAAACAGCAGATTGATATGTCAGGCCATAAAATTTTAAAGCTTATCCGGGATACGATTCTAACAGGCATTCAAAAGGGGGTTTTCAAGGAAGCGGAACCCAGGCGGTTTTCCATCATGTTCTTTGGAACCCTCCATGGGCTGCTGCATTTTAAAAAGCTTGAACATACGGTTCTTGAAAATGAAAATCATATGGATCTCTATGAATACAGCGTGAATAAATTAATTGATGCAATCAGGTGTCAGTGAGGCGAAAAGGAGGAAAAAAAATTGAAATTAAAAGGAAAAACAGCGCTGGTGACCGGGGCAGGCAAAAAAACCGGGATCGGGTATGCCATGGCGAAAAAATTTGCCTCAGAGGGCTGCAATATCATCATCGCGGATTACGGAAGTGAAAACGGCCTGGATTCTGATGTAAAAACCGGTTCCATGAATGAGATGACGGTGATCGGCCGGGAACTTCATGATGCCTTTCAGGTGGAAACCCTGGTGGTGAATGTGGATGTGACCCTGACTCAAACCATTGCGGACATGGTGTCCTGTATCAGGGAAAAATTCGACAGTGTGGATATCCTGTGCAACAACGCCGGCGCAACTTTTGGTGTGCCGAACGGGATTCATACCTATGATGAGACAGCCTGGATGAAAACCATTGATGTCAATCTTCACGGTGTTTTCAGAATGTCCAAAGCCATTGTCCCCCTGATGCAGAAAAAGGGAGGGGTCATTATCAATACCGCTTCCCGTGCAGGCAAGGTCCCTGCTCTTTTTAACGGGGCTTATTCAGTGTCCAAGGCCGGCGTGATAATGCTGACCAAGGTTATGGCCAGGGAGCTGGCAGGCTTAAAGATCCGGGTGAATGCCGTCTGCCCCGGCCAGATCATGACCGACCTGGAAAGATGGCGGTTCGGCCTTGAAGCTCAATTTTTCAACACCACGGCAGAGGAGCAGGAGCGAAAAATGTGCGAAACCATTCCCATGGGCCGGATCGGGTCCCCGGACGAAGTGGCTGAAATGGCGCTTTTCCTTGCCTCAGATGCTTCTTCCTATGTCACGGGCCAGGCATTGAATATCTGCGGGGGCCAGTTGATGGAGCTTTAAAACCGGCAATATATATAAGGATATGTATTTTTACTAAAAAAGGAGGGAAAAGATGACCAAAACCATAACAGGGGCAGAGCTTGCTGCCCGTGCACTGATAGATAGAAAAATAGAACATGTTTTTTCATTGAGCGGCGGTCATATCACACCGATTTATCAATACCTTGAAGGATCGGATGTAAAAATTTTCGATACCCGGCATGAACAGTCGGCCGTGTTCATGGCCGAAGCCTTTGGAAAACTGACCCGGACGGCAGGGGTGGCCATGGTAACGGCGGGTCCGGGCTTTACCAATGCCCTGACCGGAATTGCCAGCGCCTGTTTTTCAAACACTCCCCTTGTCCTGATTGCAGGGTGCGTGGGGCTTGATAACAAGGAAAAACTGGATCTCCAGGATATGACCCAGGAGGCTGTCATCAAGCCCATGGTGAAAAAAACCCTGGTCTGTCAAAAAGCGGAACGGGTACCCGAATATGTGGATATGGCCTTCAGGATTGCCCAGAGCGGGCGGCCCGGGCCTGTCTATCTTGAATTCCCCATTGATGTCTTGAATACGCCGGTTGATGCGGCCCAAATCCGGTATCCCAGGACCGAGGTCACGTCAAATCCGGTTGACCCGTCCAAAGCCGGAGCATTGATCGAAATGCTTAAAACCGCACAGCGTCCGGTCGTCATTGCCGGTACCGGAGCCTTTCAGTCCGGTGCTGAAGCTGAACTGAAAGCTTTTATCGAAAAAACAGGCCTGCCTTTATTGACTTCCCTGTCCGGCAGGGGTGTTGTATCGGATGACCATCCCCTATGTTTTGAGGGGGCTGTTGCCGTCCGTCCCGGATGCGGTTTTACCGCATATTTTGAAACGGATCTCATTATCATCCTGGGCTCCAGGATTTGCCTGTATTATCTCTTTGGTGATCTTTTCAACCCGGCAGCTAAAATGGTTCAGGTGGATATTGAGCCTGAAGAAATCGGCAGGAATAAAAGCATTGACCTGCCTGTGGTCAGTGATGTAAAGGCGTTTCTTGAGGTTTTAAATCAATTGATGGGTCCAGGGCTTGAAGATGAATTTAAATCAAAATTCGCTCCCTGGATCAAAAAACTGACAGCCGCCCATAAAGAGAGCAAGGAAGCATCCCAAAACGACTGGCAGTCATCTTGTATACCCATCCATCCCCTGCGTCTCGCAAAGGAAATCAATGAATTCATGAACCGGGAAACGGATTTCGTCATCGCTGACGGCGGAGATACCACCACCTGGATGGGCATGACAAGGACCATTACCCGTCCGGGACAGTATCTGGACTATGGTATTTTCGGGTCCCTGGCCGTGGGGCTTCCTTATGCAAACACAGCCAAGCTCCTGAATCCCGGCAGCCGGGTCTGTCTTTTGACCGGTGACGGGTCGGTGGGGTTTAATTTCATGGAATTTGAAACCGCCATCCGGAAAAATCTGCCAATTGTTGTGGCGATTTCCAATGACCTTGGCTGGGGCATGATCCGCCACAGCCAGGAGCTTCGCATCGGCCATGCTATTGAAGCCGGGACCTTTATCGGGAAGGTGGATTATCATAAAATGGTGGAAGCCATCGGCGGCAAGGGCTTTTTTATTGAAAAACCGGAGGATATCCGGCCGGCACTGGAAGAAGCCTTTGCATCCCAAAAAGTCTGCTGTATCAATGTCATGACCGACCCGACAACAGTAAGCCCGGCCAGCATGATGCTGGCCAATGTCGGTGCATACAAGGCGTGAATTTTTTTTAAAGGGAGGGGGAAGAATGGAACCGGTATTGATTGATCAGGTCCGGCTGAATTTTAATGCCGCAGGGATTACCATTATTAATGCCGCCATTGGGTTGATGATGCTGGGGGTTGCCCTGGAATTGAAAAAAGAGGATTTCATGAGGATTGTTAAAAGTCCGAAAGCACCGCTCATAGGGCTTATGGCCCAATTTGTGCTGCTTCCGGCGTTTACTTTTCTTCTGGTGCTCATCATAAAACCCCATCCCTCCATTGCTCTCGGCATGATTCTGGTGGCTGCCTGCCCGGGCGGGAACCTGTCCAATCTCATGACTTATCTGTCCAACGGCAACATTGCACTGTCCATCAGCATGACAGCGGTCTCAACGGTTGTGGCCATCATCATGACACCGCTTAATCTTTCTTTATGGGGCAGCCTGAACCCTGATACTGCCCCCATCTTAACCAAGGTCAGCCTGAGCCCTGCGGATGTGTTTGTCACAGTCTTTCTGATTCTCGGTATCCCTCTTGTGGCCGGGATGTCCATCGGTCATTTCCGGCCTGGTTTTGCCTTGAAAGTCAAAAAACCATTCAAGATTTTTTCCCTTATTTTTTTTATTATCATTGTCTCAGGAGCACTGGCAGCCAATTTCCAGTATTTCATCAAATATGTGGGGATCGTTATGGTGGCCGTTTTTATCCATAATGCCCTGGCCCTGAATATCGGATACTGGTCCGGCAGGCTGGCAAGACTGGATGAAAAAGACTGCCGGGCCGTCTGTATTGAGGTGGGCATTCAGAATTCAGCCCTGGGCTTGGTGCTGGTGTTCAGCTTTTTTAACGGGCTGGGCGGCATGGCCATTGTGGTTGCCTGGTGGGGGGTCTGGCATATCATCGCAGGTCTTGCGGCAGCAGGCATTTTTAATCTTAAAAAACTGCCTGGGAATAAATAATAAAAGGTGTCCTGAAAAATGACACAGGATGGGTTAAAAAGAATTAAATGAATAAAATGATAAAGGAGTTGCATAAAATGACAAAACAGAAAATGACACCCAGCGAAGCCCTGGTTGAAACCCTTGTGGCGGAAGGGGTTCAACATGTCTTTGGGATTGTCGGATCAGCTTATATGGATGCCCTGGATCTTTTCCCGGCAGCAGGCATAAGGTTTATTCCTGTGGCCCATGAACAGGCTGCCTGCCATGCGGCAGACGGTCTTGCCAGGGTGACAGGCAGACCCCAGGTCTGTATTGCCCAGAACGGTCCGGGCGCTGCCAATTTTGTTTCCGCCCTGACGGCTGCCTATTGGGCACATTCTCCAGTGGTGGCCATCGCACCTGAAACAGGGTCCATGGGAATCGGCACCGGCGGTTTCCAGGAACTGGATCAGATGCCCATGTTTGAAAAGCAGACGGTTTACCAGGTCAGGGTCAACCGGCCCGAAAGAATGGCAGAACTTGCCAGGCAATGTTTTTTCAGGGCCAAACTGGAAAACGGACCGGCCCATTTAAATATTCCAAGGGATTATTTTTATGGGGTCTGCGAGGATGAAATTTATACGACCATGACCTTATCCAGGGGGATGGGTTCAGAAAAGGCCATTGAAGCGGCGGCAAGGCTTCTTGTGGAAGCGAAATATCCGGTGATCCTGTCCGGCGGCGGGGTGAGCCAGGGCAATGCCTTAAAAGAGGTCATAGCCCTGGCCGAATACCTGACCGCGCCTGTGGTGAATTCCTATCTTCATAATGATACCTTTCCCGGGGATCACCCTCTGTCCTTAGGCCCCATCGGGTATTGCGGGTCTAAGGCTGCCATGAGAACCATTGCCAAAGCCGATGTCGTCCTGGCCCTGGGATCGCGGCTCGGCCCTTTTGGCACCTTGCCCCAGTATGATATGGACTACTGGCCGAAAACAGCAAAGATCATCCAGGTGGATGCTGATGCAAAGGTCCTGGGTGTGTCAAAAAAAGTGGATGTGGCAAGCATTGCCGATGCAAAAGAATATGCAGACGCACTTTTAAGGATGATCCGGACACAAAAGCCCGGGGTTGAGGTGAATGCGCAACGGCTTTTGGATGTTGAAAACGAAAAGAAGATCTGGAATAAGGAACTTGATACCTGGTCAGGTTCAACAAATTCACTCATGCATCCGAGACGCTTTTTAAAAGAACTTACAAAGGCCATGCCCAGGGGGTCCATTGTGGCTACTGACATCGGCAACAATTCCTCCATGTGCAATGCCTATCTTAAATTTTCCAATATACGCCGGCATATCTCGGCTCTTTCCTGGGGAAATTGCGGGTTTGCCTATGGTGCAGCCATGGGAGCGAAAATCGGCTGCCCTGACAAGCCGGTATTTGCCTTTCAGGGGGATGGGGCCTATGGTATCAGCGGGATTGCCGAAGTCATGACAGCGGTCAGGGAAAATATCCCGGTCATTGCCGTTGTGGCCAATAATTTTGAATGGGGTGCGGAAAAGAAAAACCAGATCGATTATTACAACAACCGGTTTGTGGGGGCCAATCTGCATGAGAATCCGGATTATGCAAAGCTTGCTGAGGACATGGGCGCAAAAGGCTACAGGGTTGAAGATTACAGGGAAGTAGGGGATGTGGTAAGGGATGCTGTGGCATCAAACAGGCCCTGTGTCATAAACGCCATTATCCAGGGCGGGGAAGAAGTTCTGGCAGAACCGTTCAGACGGGATGCCCTGAAAATGCCGGTCCGGTATCTTGAAAAATACAGGCATCTGAACGGATGAACACTATCGTCACAAGAAATTTTATCGTAATCAGGATGTGCAAAATTGTGCGGTTTTTGGAAGAGCACTTATGGTATTATCTATCAGGAGTCAAATTTGACTGATTATGGAGCGATTCATCCACAAGTTCGGGCTTTTTGAGATTTGCCATGATACAAGATAAGGTAACACATTCTTTAATAAAGGATTCCGCCGCCACCCGGATGGTTTCAGACCCGATGACGGCAATATCAGCTTTGTCTTCTATTTGGACTTCAATATGCCCGTTTCCCGTCAATCCAGGTTTGAACCACACGGCTTGTGTCTGAGAAGGGATTTTTGTCCACAACACAAAACGTGGCCGGAGCGCCCTCGATCAATCCATCGTTTTTGAGCCCGATGGAGCTGCTTCCGCCAAAGGTGCCCGCAGCCAGAGCCTGCACCTCGCTGATCCTCTCATCCGGATCAAACACCGAGCCGTCCGTTTTCTTCCTGTCCACAGCACGCCTGATATTGTGCAGCGGATCATCCGCACCACAGGGGCCGTCGGAACTGATGCAGATGCGAACCCCTCTTTCTGAGAGGCTCCTCAACGGGAACACCTTCAGGTATGGAACAATGCCCCTCTTCTCTATGGCGTCGGCATAGTACGGGATGAACCCGGGCTGGATCGATGCGACCGCGCCGCAGGATGCAAAGGGGTCCAGCCCCTCCCTGTCCATGATCAGCACGTGCTCGATGGACGAGCTTGACCCCACGCCCAGCTCCTTCACAACCCGGGCTGCCTGGTTTGCCGCAACATTGCCCAGGGCGTGCATGACCAGCCGGTAGCCTTTCTCCGTGAAGAAGCGGGCGCGCCTGCTGAGTTCATCCGGGTCATTGAATCTCAGGTAAGGCATGACTATTTTTTTTCCCCTCAGGGTGCTCTTCTGTTCAAGGAGCAAAGAAAACGGCGAGAGGTTCTTAAGTGAGAGACTGTCCATGGCAGCCCTGAAGGCAGCCTTCAGCCCTGAAATGGCGGGCATGCTTGCAGCGGCCCGGTTGGCCCCGTCCAGGAAGAATTTGACGCTCTTCGGGGCATGTTCGCTGCAGATGGAATCCAGATCATCCTTTAATTCAGGGGGCGTACACAGGCCTTCGAATGCTGTCACGCACCAGCTTAACTTCAAGGGGGTGTGCTTCTGCACATCTTTGAAAAGCCTCTGAATATCAGACGGTAACCCTGGATCGTTGACATGGGTCAGCCCTCTGCGAAGGCATTTTTCAGCCTCGTCAAGGATAAGCCTCACCTTTTCTTCATCACTGAGAGTCTGGAGGCATTCCCGGAACATGGTAAAGAGAACCCTGCCCATGGCGCCTTCCCACACCGTTCCTTTTGGTGTTCCATTTATATGGATATCCATGTCATCCGGCACCCGCAGGATATCCCTGCTGATCCCTGTCCGTCTGAGGGCCTCGGTGGAGACGAGACCCCGGTGGCAGGTGGTGTCGACCACCAGGACGGGCGAACCCATGGAAACCTTGTCGATCTCGTGAATGCGGGGGAGGGCCGAGCGCTTCCACCGCGCATTGTCCAGACCGGAAAAAAAGACCCATGGTTTGTCCGGACCCTTTGATCTGCATGCCGCCTCGATGGCCTCAAGGGCATCCTGTTTGGATGTCCAGGCGCCTGCATCTCCTCCCATGGGCAGCATGGCCGCAATGAAAAAATGGCTGTGGGCATCGATAAGGCCGGGTATGATATGCATCCCTCCGAGGTCCATGGACGATTCCCCCGGGGCTGTTTCCTGATGAAAAATCTTTTGCACCTTTCCATCCCTGAGGCACATTCCGCCTTGCATCTGCATCAGTTCTTTCCCGGTCCAAACAATTGCATTGCTCAATACAACATCTTTTTGCCAGCCCATAGATCTCTCCTTAAATATGATTTTGAATCATGGTCTTTTGTATGGTCAACCCTGTCCGCTTATTTATAATAGAATTTGTCTTCCAGTTTCATAAACCCCCGGATCGCATTCTCAAGGCCGAAGGAAATAGGATCTGCCGGCCAGGGGAACATTTTCCTGCCTACAAAAAACATATCTGTCCGGTGCGTTTCTTGACCTGTGATAAGTTCGGCAATGGTTTTGCCGTTTAAAGTTGTCAGCGAAACGCCGTGGCCCATGCAGCCTAACGAGAATATGGCCTTTTTGTCTTTGCCGAGGTATCCGATGGCCGGGGCCATATCCAATGTAATGGAAACAGGCCCGCCCCAGCGGTGGGTAAACCGAATCCCTTTTAATTGAGGGAAAACCTCAAGAACATGTGTTTCCAGAAGCCGGAATATCCTGTCGTTTAAATCCCTGTTTAAGTCATCGCCATATCCGAAACTGACATCACCTCCCCCCATCACGATCCGGTTGTCTTTTGTCAGACGGTAATAGTGAATCAGGTCCCGTGCATCTTCGACACCGGCCCGGCACTTCCACCCGATGGAATCATATTGTTTTTGTGTTAAGGGTTCGGAAATCACGATGTGAGTGAATGCGGGGAGTTGAAGGTTTTTAAGCTCAGGGAAAAGAATCGAATAGGCATTGGTGGCAAATACAAGGTATTCGGATTCAATGCTGCCTTTTTCAGTGTGGACGATAAATCCGGATGGCGCCGTTTTTTCAAATTTTATGACCGGCGATTGTTCATATATGACAGCGCTGTTTTTTTCAGCCAGGTCTTTTATTCCCCGCGCCAGCCTTGCCGGATTTACGATGCCGCACCGGGGCTCAAACCATCCCTCCTTGTAAAAATTTGTTTCAAATTCGGCAGAGAGCCTGTCCCTGCTCCATCGTTCCACTCCGCCAAGCCCCCATTTCTCCATAATTTTAAAATCATGATTGATGCGTTTCACCTGGGCAGGACTGGTGCCCACCAGAAGGTAGCCGCTGCGTTCATAATCGCAATCGATATTGTTTTGCGTGATGACGTCATGGAGGTAATCCACGGCTTCCTCCATATATTGATGGGCGGATTTTGCTTTTTCATCGTTGAACCGGAACTTGGTGATTCCTTTGGTCAGGCCGAAAAGGGTCATGGAAAAACCGCCGTTGCGGCCGGATGCGCCATAACCGCAGACATCGGATTCAATAATGCGGACATCGATGCCGGGATTGATTTGTTTCAAATGATAGCCCACGGACAGGCCAGTGTATCCGCCGCCGATAACAACAACATCCGCTTTTTGGGTGCCTTCGAGGCTGGGATTGGGCGTTATGGTGTGGGGCAAGGATTCCAGCCACCAGCTTTTGGATCGGTAGTCATTCATTTCCTATCTCCTTTTGAAAAAATTAACGCTTGACAGAAGGTGCTTTTCCAACATAATATTTAGTTAGTCAACCAACCAAATATTATGTTGGAAAACTAATGTCAATGTTTTATTTAAAAGGATCATTTTATGTCTAAAAAAAACGGATCGGATAAAAGAATCCAAATTCTTGAAGCCTTAAACCGTTGCCTGCAAAACAAGCCGTTCGACAAGACTTCCATCAAGGACATTGCACGGGCTGCAGATGTTAATCACGGTTTGCTTCATTATTATTTCAAAAGCAAGGAAGACATATTGATCCAGTATATTGACTATGTGATCGATCATTACAGAAACATGGTCAAAGAAAGGTTCAGCGATAAAGAGCTGGAAGGCATTGATAAAAAAAAGCTTGTCCAAGAATTTTTCATGTTCACCCATGATAGAATTACTCTGGATCGGTCCCTTTCAAAGGTTTTCATTGAAATCTGGGAAATCGCTGTTTATCATCCGGCAGTGAAGGCTAAACTTCAGAGCGCTTATCAGGAATGGATGGATGTGTTGTCCCATATGCTGACGCCTCTGAACAACGACATTGACTTATCCCGCCGCACCAGTTTTGCAATGGTTGCTTTCCTCGAAGGAATGGCGCTTTTTTCGATTATCCTGGATCCGGATTCAAAAGAATTTAAGAAGATATTATCCGGTTTTCAATCTAAAATCATTGACATGCTTTAGCTCGAATGAGTTTGGAGACTTAAGGGAACCCATCCTGGACTTTGTCCTTGAAACGTTTCATGCTCTTGGCATGAAGCCGGATCTTTGACTGTCCACACATTTGAAAATATGTGAATCCAAGAAACTTGCGTAGCCATGGTCTGCTGACGGCACTCTTCTCCTCGTTTACTTCCGATACTATTGTGTGGGATATACAAAATACCCAAAGATCATTTTTCAATCCCAATCCTGATTGAGAAAATTCACAGCCTGTTTTTCCGACCAGTAAAGATTTTGTCTGTTAAAAGAAACAAACCCTACATGGCCCCCGGATTCAGGCATGAGAAGGGTGAGATTTTTATTGGCCAAAACCTCTTTTACAGGAAAACAGGCTTTTGGTAAAAACGGGTCGTTTTTTGCGTTAATGATGAGTGTGGGGATTTTGATATGGGGAAGATGCGGTTTGCTGGAGCATTTTTCCCAATAATCCTCTGCGTTTTTAAAACCGTGGATAGGGGCTGTGTACCGGTCATCAAAGGCTTTGAAGTCTTTGATCATTTCATAGCCTTTATCATCGATGAGGCCGGGCAAAAGTTTCATCTTATCCTTGATCTTCTGATGCAACATGAAAAGGAACCGCTTCATGTAGAGGCTGTTCACAGGTTTTGCCAGAACCTTTGCACTTTCTTTTAAATCACAGGGCACGGAAAACACCACTGCTTTTTTGATAATGGGGTCAGGCGTCTCCCGTCCAAGATAAAGAAGGGTCAGGTTGCCGCCTAGGCTAAAGCCGATCAGGGCTATTTCCCTATAAAGATGCTTATGTCCTGCATGATTGATGACCCTGGAAAGATCATCCGTGACACCGTTGTGATAAGACCTAAGCAGACGGTTGGGCTCTTCGCTGCACGATCTGTAATTCCATGCCAGGGCATCCCAGCCGTCTTTGTTTAGGGCATTGACCATGCCTTTGACATAGCTCCTGCTGGTATTGCCTTCAAGGCCGTGGGAGATGACGGCAAGGCGGTCATGGCCATTGACGGACCAGTCAAGGTCTAAAAAATCGTTATCAAAGGTTGAAATCCTTTCCCTTTTATACCGGACAGAGTCCACCTTCCGGAAAAGCACTGGAAAAATAGTCTGGACATGGCCGTTTCCAAAAAGAAAAGGCGGGGTATAATATTTTTCAGGCACAGGTCAGCTCCTTATTTCTGCTGTTTAATTCCACATGAATCTGATATATTATTTTCCCTGTGATGTAAAATTTTATTAAACAAAAGGATCTCTTAGACATATGAAGGTTGGAATTATCGGCCTGCCCCAGACAGGCAAAAAAATGTTGTTTCAGATTTTGACGGGAAGCGAGATAAAAGACGCCTCCAGGGCGGCTAAACTTTTACCGGGTGCTGCAGATATCATAGATTCAAGATTTGACAGACTGGTTGAACTCTATGAACCTAAAAAAAATGTCAGGGCCAGGATCGATCTCGTTCTCTTGCCCCGGATGGAAGCCGAAACCATCTCAAAAGGCGAGATTTTCAAGGATATTGCCGATATGGATGCCGTCTGTCATGTGGTCCGGGCTTTTGAAGATGAGGCCGTCTATCATGCCGGGGGGTCTGTGGATGCCTTGAGGGATTTTGAGATGGTCAATTCCGAGCTGATCCTGCATGACCAGATATTTGCCGAAAAACGGATCGAACGGATTTCCGCCATGGTGAAAAAGATAAAGGATGAAGATCAGCAAAAAGAACTCATTCTGATGAATAAATTAAAAGATTTTTTAGAGTCTGAAAAGCCTTTGAGGATGATAGAGCTGAGTGATGATGAGGAAAAAATGATCCGGAGCTATCCTTTTATTACCCGGAAAAAACTTGTTATTGCCGTGAATGTGTCGGAACAGGACCTTGAAAATGACGGTATCCTGTCAGCCTTTAAAGACCGGTGTGAGAACCTGATGATGGAAGTTATGCTGGTCTCAGCCAAGGTGGAAGCTGAAATCGCCCTTCTGGATACAAAAGAGGAAAAAGAAGAATTCCTAAAGGATCTCGGCATCAAAGAAACAGCCCTTGAAAGCCTGACCAGGCTCTGCCTGAAATCCTTGAACCTGATTTCATTTTTTACGGTTGGAAAGGACGAAGTCCGCCAGTGGCTGATCCGGAAGGGTTCAAAAGCACCAAGGGCGGCAGGTGTGATCCATTCTGATCTTGAAAGAGGATTTATCCGGGCCGAAGTCTTTAAATATGATGACCTCATGGAAAAAGGCAGTGAAGCAGACCTTAAGAAAATCGGGAAAATTTATGTTGAAGGCAAAGACTATGTGGTGGAAGACGGGGATATATTAAATATCCGGTTCTCCGTCTGACCGGAAAAAGGGTGCTGTTTACCTACCAGTTACCGGCAGGACGGATGACCGGTTCCAGGCCTGTTTTTTCTTTTAATACAACAACAGCTTTTTTTGCTTCATCCAAAGAGGCATAGCTGCCGGACCGGACAAGGTACCAGTCCCTGCCTTTTGAATCTTTCACGATAAGGATGCCGGCATCGATTCCGCTTTCAATCAGTTTTGTTTTCATCTTATCTGCATTGGGCCGGCTTATAAATGCACCTGACTGAAGTGAAAGCCCTGTGTTTGTGCTTGCCTGTATGACCGGGGGATTATTCCGGGGCTCAGGGATCTGATCTGTTTTGTTTTTCTCCTTGAGCGATGCCAGTTTGTCTTTGGCATAGTCATTGTCATGGTCTTTTTGGAGTGCTGTTTCATAGGATTCGACAGCCTTTGCAATATCCCCTGACCTGGCCAGGAGATCCCCTTTGTAGCAGAGTGCCCAGTAAAAATCAGGTTTCAGGCTGAGGGTTCTGGAAAGTGAATCAAGGGCATCTTTATCGCGCCTAAGTTCGGTAAGGCACAGAGCCCGGTTAAAATGGGCGATATAATTGTCCGGGGCCATTTCTATTTCAATATCATAATTTTTAACAGCTTTTTCATATTCTTTTTTATAATACCAGGCAACTCCCAGATTGCTGTAAAGGCCTTTCAATTCCGGGAATAATTCTTTTGCTTTTTCAAAATCCGCAATGGCAGGATCATATTTTTCCAATTTCATATAGCAGACCCCGCGGTTTTTGTAGGCATCCGGATTGCCGGGAGCAATTTCTATCAGGCCTGAAAATTTATCAATCGCTTCCTGGTACCGGTCTTGTTTGAAAAGAAGGACACCATCATCAAAGAGTTCTTTTTCCTGGTTTGCAAAACACAGGGTATGACAGAACACGGCCAATAATATGAACAGGATGTTTTTTTTCAAACCATGCCTCCCTTTCTATTTGTTTTAAATTAAATTTATATTATATAAGCAAGCATGTTCAAATCAATAAAAAAATATATTTATAAGGCAAAAGAAGAGGTTGCAAAGGAATATAACACGACTTCTGAAAAAACCGTTGTGATTGATTCCGAAGAAAAGACCCTGCCGAAAATCTGGACAGGTATCGACCTTGACGGGACCCTGGCATACCTTGACCGGAATTCCTCCTATGGTAAAGTGGGTAAGCCGGTTCCGGCCATGATGGAGCTGGTCGGAAAAATGATCAACAGCGGCATCAGGATAAAGATATTCACGGCCAGGGCCGGGGACCCGGAACAGATTCCCATTATCCGGAAATGGCTTCAGGACAATAACCTGCCGGAGCTTGAAATAACCAATGTGAAAGACTACAATATGCAAAGGCTTTATGATGACCGCTGCATCCAGGTGGAAAGAAATACAGGCCGTCTCATTGTTGACAAATAATGTGAAAAGGACAGGGTAAAAAGATGAAGTATATTTACTACATACTTGTTATCGTAATTGCTTTTTCAGGGTTGGCAGCCTATGGACGTTTAGACACCCGTATTAAAATTTCAAAACCGTTTATAACCGTCAATGACAGGGTTATTTCCGAAGCAGAATTTGAATCGGCATTGAAAAAAAAGCCTTCCCATATGAGCCTGGACCAGTTTGCAGAATCTGTTATTGACAAACAGCTTTTGATTCAGGAAGCCATCAGAACAGGAATTATCAAAGAAGAATATTTCAGAAGTCTGGTTGAGGATTTTTATGAACAATCATTGATAAAAATACTTCTGGACCGGAAACTGGATTCCCTTAATGTCACTGTGACGGCTGAAGAAATCGGAAAATATAAGGAACTGGCCCAAAGCAGGGTCTTCTTAACCAGGTTTGTTTATCCGGCAATGAAGGATATGCAGGACAAAACCAATGAAACCGTTCAGGATGTGGAAAACGATTTTGTAAACCTGTCGGATGATCTTAAATTTGCATTACTCGCCCTTGAAAAAGATGAATCTTCAACGCCAAAGAAAAAGAGTATGGATGGCGTTTTGATTTATAAACTCAATGATATACGGAAAATAGAAAAAAACGGAATAGAACAGGATGAAGAATTTGATACAAAAAAGATTTCCTTGTTTATTCAGAATAAAAAAAAGGAACAGCTTCTTGATGAATGGACTGATTCAATCCGTGAATCTGCAGAGATCTGGAGGAAAAAATGAACACTTACCCTCAATTCAAGCGACTAAATTATTTTATTAACAAAGAATTCCAGGGCCGGTATATCTTTAATTATTTTCTTCTTGCAATAATTGGAAGCATAGTGTTCATAGCCGTGTTCAGTTTTTTTTCATCAAATACCCTCTCTATTGTCTATGATAATTATCATCTCCAAATAGGGCTTACGCCAGGACTCCTGTTCAAGAAAATATTAAGCACTCAATGGCTGTTTGTTGTTTTTGGCGGGGGGATTGTAGCTATTGTCACGCTTATTCTGACACATAGGGTGGCCGGTCCGTTTTACAGGTTTGAAAAAACCCTGGATGAAATGCTGAAAGGCGATATTTCAAAAAAAATCATATTGCGGAAAAAAGACGAGGGTAAGGAGCTTGCACTGAAAATAAACACATTTAATTATATGCTTCAAGACAAGTTATCGACCATGGAAAATTTCAATGCCCAGATCGCCGTATCCTCCCTGCATTTAAAAAAAGCTCTGAGCGACTCGGAACTTGGCGTTGAAAGATTCGGCCCTCTTTTAAATGAAATACTGGATAGCCAGAAAAATATTCAAGCCATGATCAACAGCTATACATTTACCAGGGAAAAATTTTAGGAATGATGTCATGTGTAGCTTATAACAGGATCATTTCCTTTTCCAGGAACCAGGTCAGGGTTTTTTGAATCCCGGTTTCAAAGGATTCTTTTGGGGCATAGCCATGGCTTGAAATTATTTTGGCTGCATCAACGGCATACCGCCGGTCATGGCCGGGCCTGTCCGTGACATGGGTGATAAGGGTCTCAGGATGGCTGCCTTTGGATGAGGGGCAGCCGGGGAATTTTTGTACAAGAGCCGGGTTTTTTCTAAATTCCTTATCCAATAGTTCACAGACGAGTTTAACAATATCGATATTGGCCCATTCGTTGTTACCGCCAATATTATAGGTTTCTCCTGTTTTTCCTTTTCCAAGGATAAGGTCGATTCCAAAGCTGTGGTCATCCACATAGAGCCAGTCACGGATCTGTTTTCCGTCCCCATAGACAGGCAGAGGCTTTCCGTAAAGAATATGGGTGATGATCAGGGGAATCAGTTTTTCCGGGAACTGGAAAGGGCCGTAATTGTTGGAACAGTTGCTGATGGTGGTCGAGAGGCCATAGGTTTTATGATAGGCCCGGACCAGATGATCGGATGCTGCTTTGCTTGCAGCATAGGGAGAATTCGGGGCATAGGGCGTTTTTTCCGTAAAGGGAGGGTCATAGGGTTTTAATGATCCATAGACTTCATCGGTTGAGATATGATGAAACCGGTGGGGTATGGTCTTATCATCCAGCCAGAGTTTTCTGGCTGCCTTGAGGAGTGTATGGGTTCCCACAATATTGGTGTTGATGAATTCATCCGGGCCGGTGATTGACCTGTCCACATGGGATTCTGCGGCAAAATGGACAATGGTGTCGATCCTGTGGCCGGCCAGAAGGGATTCTACAAGGGGCTGATCCAGGATATTGCCGTGGACGAATTCAAATTTCGGGTTTTTTTCAGCCCGGGTCAGATTCTGCCTGTTTCCGGCATAGGTCAGGGCATCCAGAACAACCACGTGGTCTTCCGGATATTTGTTCAGCCAGTAATAGACGAAATTTGTGCCGATAAACCCGGCACCGCCTGTCACAAGAAGATGTCTCATGGGTGGATTTCCTTTAACATGGATCTGAGATGGACACGCCAGTGGATGGGCTTCAGGTCTAGTGCGTGTAAAAAGGATGTTTTGTCAAGGACACTGTAAAAAGGCCTTTTTGCAGGTGTCGGATAGAGATGGCCCGGGATCGGAAAAACCGGGATGGCCTGGTTCAGAAGCCCTGCCGTCATCCCTTCTTCCTGGATGGCCATGGCAAAATCATACCAGGACGCCACACCTGCATCGGTCCAGTGAAATAGTCCTGATATTTTTTTTTCAAGGGCAGTCCAGATGGCCCGTGCAAGACCGTTGGCCCAGGTGGGTGTTCCAATCTGCTCATCAATGATATTCAGGCTTTGTTTTTCCTTCATGAGCCTGAGCATGGTTTTTACAAAATTATCTCCGTGGGAGGAGTAGAGCCAGGCCGTTCTGATGATAAGGGATTGATTGCGAAGAATTTTTTGAACCGACTGCTCCCCTCCTAATTTGGTTCTGCCGTAAACTGATATGGGGTCAGGCGGGTCGTCAGGCAAATAAGGTTTATGGTTCTGGCCGTTAAAGACAAAATCCGTTGAAATGTGAACCATGCGGATATTATCCTGCCGGCAGTATCCGGCGATTTCTGCAACCGCTGTGTGGTTGAGCCTGTCGGCAGTATCCCTGTCTTCTTCCGCCTTATCCACGGCAGTGTAAGCAGCCACATTGATAAGGCTATCCGGACGGCAGGCCCGGATCCGTTCCAGAATGCCGCCGGTACTGCACAGATCGATTTGGGGATAATCACAGGCGTCAAGTGTCACGTAATCCGGACAGGTACGCTGCAATTCCCATCCCAGCTGGCCGTTTGACCCCAACAGGAGAATTTTCATTTAAACACCTCGGCATTTTGTAAACTTAAACCTGATCCGTCTTTTTTTGACAAAACCGGAGCAGTCCCGGGGATGACCGGCCATTCAATGCCTATGGACGGATCATTCCAGGTAATACACCGTTCATGATGGGGAGAGTAATAGTCTGTACATTTGTAAACAAATTCGGCTTCCTGACTGATGACATAAAAACCATGGGCAAAACCAGGAGGAACCCATAGCATTTTTTTGTTTTCTGCTGAAAGAAAGGCGCCTGCCCATTTTCCGAAAAATGGAGAAGATTTGCGTAAATCAACCGCTACATCAAAAACTTCTCCTGAAATCACCCGTACAAGTTTACCCTGGGGGTGTTGTATCTGATAATGCAGTCCCCTTAAAATTCCCTGGCTGGATTTGCTGTGATTGTCTTGAACAAAAGTTTCACAACATAGATTTTTTTTAAATTCATCTTCCCGGAAAGTTTCCATGAAAAAGCCGCGATGATCTCCAAAGATTTCGGGTTCGATCAGGATAACGTCCGGAAGGTTCAGGTGAAGGTATTTCATCATAGTGTTACTCCTGTTTCAGAACAGACAAAAGATATTGTCCATAACCGTTTTTTTTCATGGGCTGGGCCAGTTTTTCCAGTTGTTTAGCATCGATATGCTTCATTCTGAAGGCGATTTCCTCAGGGCAGGCAATTTTCAATCCCTGGCGGTCTTCCACAACCTTGATAAAGGTAGCGGCATCCAGAAGTGAATCATGGGTTCCCGTGTCCAGCCATGCGGTTCCGCGGCTGAAAAGTTCGATATCCAGTTTGCCGTTTTGAAAATAAATATTGTTGATATCCGTTATTTCAAGCTCACCCCGTGCAGACGGTTTTATCTTCTTGGCAATGTTGACGACATCATTATCATAGAAATACAGCCCTGTAACAGCATAATTGGATTTCGGTTTTTCCGGTTTTTCTTCAATGCTGGTGATATTGCCTTTATCATCAAATCCAACGACACCATACCGCTGGGCATCTTTGACATAATACCCGAATATGGTTGCACCTGTATTCCTTTTAGAAACAGCCTGTAATCTTTCGGATAATCCTTCCCCGTAAAAGATGTTATCTCCCAGGATCAATGCTGCAGGGTTTTTCCCGATGAAATTCTCCCCAAGGATAAAGGCCTGGGCAAGTCCGTCCGGGGAGGGCTGGACAGTATATTCAATACTGATACCCCATTGTGAACCGTCTCCTAAAAGGTATTTGAAGCTTTCATGATCATGGGGGGTGGTGATGATCAGAATCCGTGTAATACCGGAAAGCATCAGGGTCGTTAATGGGTAATAGATCATGGGTTTATCATAGACCGGCATTAATTGCTTGCTGACGGAATAGGTTAAAGGATACAGACGGCTTCCTGATCCGCCCGCCAGTATGATCCCTTTTCGTTCTAAACCCGGTTTGGGGGATAGATTACGATTAGTTTTTCGGGGGTTGGATGTCATTGTTAGAAAATAGCTCCGCTAAATTAATATTCCATTGAATTCTCATGGGCCTCTGAAAGCCGCTCTTTTAAATAGCTGACGGCTTTTGTGTCATATTCGCTAAGATCAAAGCAGTAGCCGTCCTCACCCAGGAGGCCTTCGGGGATAAGATCCCCGGCTCCATCCGGGTCTGTGATCATTCCTCCGTAAAAGCACACGGACAGCCATCTTTCTTCAGGGTCGTCATCAATGACATCCACCATGGCAAAAAGGGAACGGTTTTTCTGGCTTTTATGTTTCGGGCGAAGTGAATAGCTCACACCCGGTCTTTCATTGAATTCAAGGGAGGTTCCGGTAAGGGTTTTCAAGTGTTCATAAAGTTCGGAAAATGCCTGGCGGGTTTCGGTTTCAGTCCAATTTTGAATAAATGTTTCAACAGGGTTCATGAATTATTCCTTTATGTGTTTCAAGAGATGTCCAAGTTCAGGAAAGATCAGGGCATTACAGGCCAGTTTGCAGGCTTTGATGCTGCCCGGCATTAAGAAGACGAGGCTCTGTCCGATAACTCCGGCTGTGGCCCGGGAAAGGATGGCGGCCGAGTCGATTTCTTCAAAACTGAGTTGCGCAAAAAGAGGGCCGAATGCAGTGAGTTCTTTTTCAAACAGGGGTTTGACAGCCTCAATGGTGACGTCTTTGGGGCTTATGCCGGTTCCGCCGGATATGATAACGGCATCGGGAACTATTTTCCCGGTCACATGCAGGGTCAATTCTTTGATGGCAGTTATGTCATCCGTGACCATCTGGTGAATGACGACTTCGTGGCCTTCTTTTTTGGCCTGTTTTTTAATCCAGGCGCCAGACTCGTCCTGATCAAGATTTCGTGTCGTTGAGACAGAGATCACAGCAACCCGGAGATGATCCGGTGCGTTTTTCTTATGGCTTTCAGTACTCATGGCTTAATCCTGTTCCATATAAACAAGATCCTTTTGGTCATGTTCGACCACAAGGACATTGATCATATCATCATGTTCGGTGTTAATGGAAATACCCTTGTAGTCGGGCTGGATAGGAAGCTCCCGGTGCCCGCGGTCAATCAGGATGGCCAGCTCGATCCGCGAAGGCCTGCCGAAATCCAGCAGGGCATCCATGGCGGCGCGGATGGTCCGGCCGGTGAAAAGGACATCATCCACCAGGATGATATCGATGCCATCCACGGAAAAAGGGATATTGGAAGGCCGTACCGTGGGCTGCCGGCTGATTTTTGTCCAGTCGTCCCGGTACATGTTGATATCCATGCTGCCGACAGGGATGGTAACCTTTTCTATCTGTTTGATCTGATCTGCAATCCGTTTGGCCAGAAAATCCCCCCGAGTCTGAATCCCCACAAGGGCAAGATTTTTTGTCCCCTTATGTTTTTCGATAATTTCATGGGATATCCGGGTGATGATCCGTTTAAAATCCTGGTCATTCAGAAGGGTCTTTTTCTTTTTCATATTCTAAGCTTTCCTTGATTTATATGCTTTGAAGACTCTTTATCATCTTTTTTTATGGCGGGCAACACCTTGATTTTAAGTTTGAGTTGCTATAATCAGTGTAAGATAAAAAATAAACCCGGGCAGGCATCAATGAAATTTAATGTTACAGGCGTGATTCTGGCAGGCGGTAAAAACAGCCGTCTGCCAGGGGAAAAAAAGACATTCCGGAAGATAGGGGAGACTACAATCCTTGAAAACATTTACAATGTGTTTTCAAGCCTTTTCAAAGAAGTCATTATTGTGGTCAATGACCCTAAAGACTTTGCCGGCTGGGACATGACCATCGTAACCGATATCATCCCCGCCAAATGTGCCCTGGCAGGACTCCACGCAGGACTTTTCTATGCATCTTATCCCTATGTCTATGCCACTGCCTGTGACACGCCCTTTGTCCGGCCGCTGGTGATCGGGCATATCGTGGGAAAGATTGAAAAAGGGTATGACGTCATTGTGCCGAGAACCGATGACGGGCTTGAAACCTTGTCCGCAGCCTATTCAAAGGATTGCATCCCCTTTATTGAAGAGAGTCTTAAAAAAGATATCTATATGATTAAAAAATTCTTCAGGCCCGGGAAGGTAAAGGAGATCCCCATCCATGAATTAAGACCCCTGGACCCGGATCTTCAGTTTATTTTTAATGTGAATACGCCTGAAGACCTTGAAAAAGCAAGGGCCATGGCAGGTAAAAAAATAGAATAACCAAAGGAGAGACTTTATGAATATCCAGACAATGCTCGAGCAGATCAAAAAGCATCCGGATTACCATCAGGCCGGTATGATTTTATGTCATAACGGCGTGGTCCGGGCAACATCCCGTGAAGGAGAGGAAGTGACCGGCCTTGAGATCACCGTTGATCATCAGCGGTTGTCACAGATTATCAGCGAACAGAAAAAAAGACCGGGGATAGTCGAGATCCTGATCCACATCAATGAGGGAAAGCTCCTGAAGGTGGGAGAGGATGTCATGTTTCTCGTGGTTGCAGGAGATATCCGGGAGAATGTTATAAAAAGCCTGACAGATACATTGAATCTGGTTAAATCACAGGTGACAAGCAAAAAACAGTTTTTTACACAGGAAAAAAAATGACAGAATTTACACATCTGGATAAAGACGGCCGGGTGAGAATGGTGGATGTGGGGGAAAAGACCGAAACCCACAGGAAAGCCATTGCATCAGGCAGGATTTCCATGAAAAAAGAAACCCTTGCCCTGATCATGGATGAAAAAGTCAAAAAAGGAAATGTCCTTGAAGCAGCAAGAATTGCAGGGGTCATGGCAGCTAAGAAAACATCAGACCTGATTCCCATGTGCCATCCCCTGAATATTACCCATGCCGGGATCGATTTTTCCTTTGATACAGAGAGCCATGCAGTGGATATCGAAGCCGAAGTGTCCCTGACCGGGAGAACCGGGGTGGAAATGGAGGCCCTGACAGCGGTCTCCGTGGCAGCCCTGACCATATACGACATGTGTAAATCCTATGACAAGGCCATGAGAATATCGGATATCTGTCTCAGATTCAAATCCGGGGGCAAAAGCGGAACCTATACTGCAACATAGCATGATATCCCTTGAGAATCTCACCTATCTGATATCCGGTGTCTGTCTCGGGGTGATCCTGTGCGCCGTTATGGCAAAGGCAGGGAGCTTCTTTTTTTCAAAAAAGATGAAAGCCCTTTCCAATGAAGCATTGTTTGAAAATTCGGCCCGGTTCATGGAACTTGCAGACCGGTATTTTTCATCCTATGTCAGGGAAGCCCGGAAGGATTTTGATATCAAGGGAAACGAGATCATCAAAACCGTTGACCCGGTCCGGCAGATCCTGGATAAATATGAGACCCGGCTGACCCTCATGGAAAAGGAAAGGGAAAAGGCTTATGGGTCCATCACGGAAAAACTTCTGGAAATGGGGAGAACCCAGAATCATCTTTCCGTTGAAACCGGGAATCTGGTAAAAGCCCTGCGCGTCCCCCATGTCCGGGGGCGGTGGGGGGAAATGACCCTGAAACGGGTGGCTGAGCTTGCCGGCATGAGCGAATACTGTGATTTTGAAGAGCAGCTTGCCTCGGGTGGCGGGAAAGGGTCTGTCCGGCCCGATATGGTGATCACCCTGCCTGGCCGCCGCAGGATTATCGTGGATGCCAAAGTGCCGCTCATGGCCTATCTGGACGCCCTTGAAGCCAGGGATGAAAAAGAGAAACAGGATCGGATGAAGGACCATGGCCGCCAGGTGATGATGCATATTTCAAACCTGTCATCAAAGAATTATTTTCTGGAAATTACCCCTTCGCCGGAATTTGTGGTCCTGTTTATTCCTGGAGAAAATTTTTTCTCTGCAGCCCTGACGGTTTACCCGGACCTGATTGAAAAAGGCATGGAAAAAGGAGTGATCCTGGCAACGCCCACTACGCTGATTGCGCTTTTAAAGGCGGTTTCCTATTCCTGGAAGCAGGAGAAAAGCCATGAGAATGCAGAAGAGATCAGAAATCTCGGGGCTGAACTTTTTTCACGGCTCTGCACCATGACCGACAATATCAACCAGCTCGGCAAGGACATTGAAAAATGCGTGGCCGGTTACAACAGAACCATAGGGGCCATGGAGACAAGGGTCATGTCCGCGGCCGGAAAGCTCGGGAATCTGAAAGTCTCTGAAAAAACCATAGAGGGCCTTCATCCCATAGACTATTCAAAAACAAAAACCCGGGAGTTTAATAAGCGCTATGATAACGGCGAATAAGACAGTGTTAAACCATAAACAACTTATTTGGCTCATGATCATCCTCTGCATTTTTTGCGGCTGCACATCTGCGGTCAGGGAAGAAAACAAGGAAACAGGACCCTTAAAAAAACTGAACCCTGGCGAATATCCCTTGTTTATTGATCATATGGATTATCAAGGGCTTTTGGATTCCATTGACAATAGTTTGACCTATTTCAGAAAAATACCTGCACAAAGACCATATACCTATGAAAATGATATTTATCCTGCATCCCACATGATCAAATCCCTTGAGATATTTAAAGCCTTTCTTGAAAAAGGCCCTTCCCCCAGTGATTTGAATGAATTGATCAAAACCCGGTTTTTTGTTTATGAAGCAGCCGGCAATGAAAAAAATGAAGTCCTTTTTACCGGCTATTTTGAGCCTGCCTATGAAGGCAGGCTGAAGAAAAGCAATGAATTTCCATTTCCGCTTTTTTCAAAACCTGATGATCTTCTGGAAATTGATTTGTCATCATTTTCCGATCAGTATAAAGGGCATAAACGCCTGACGGCAAGAGTGAATGAAGCCACAAATGAAGTAATTCCGTATTATTCCCGAAAGGAAATCACAGCTATAAAGGATTTCCACACGCGGGCAGAGCCTGTGGCCTGGCTGAAAAGCCGCGTGGACGGATTTTTCCTGGAGATTCAGGGATCAGGCCGGGTTGATCTTGGAAACGGCGACCTGCTAAGGGTGCAATATACGGCTGCCAATGGCAGGGCATATAGTTCCGTGGGGAAATATCTCATCGATCAAAAGGAGATTTCAAAGGAGAATATGTCCATGCAGGCCATCCGCCAATGGCTGGAAGCCCATCCGGAAAGGGTGGACGAGGTCTTGAACTATAATCAGAGCTATGTGTTTTTCAGAAAAGAAACAGACGGCCCCTACGGCAGCCTTGGCGTCAAGGTGACGGCCTTTCGTTCCGTGGCCACGGACAGCAGGCTTTTTCCCAAAGGCGCGCTTTGTTTCATCCAGGCCCGGTTGCCGGATAAAAAAGCCATGGACCCGCAAAAGGAATGGGAAAAAGCTTCTTTGTTTGTGTTAAACCAGGATACGGGCGGTGCCATCAAGGGGCCGGCCCGGGCAGACCTTTTCTGCGGAAACGGGGAGTATGCAGAGTTTACATCCGGTTATATGAAACATTACGGCAGGTTGTTCTTCCTTGTTTTAAATCCCGGGAAAGAATAATTTTTTATTAGCGGTTAAAACCGGAAAGAAACACCTGCCCCCAGGTATCGGCCGTCCTGGGGATAGATCCCGCCCATGCCGCCGGTAAAGCGGCTGTGAGCCAAACCGGTACTGTTGGAATATTTTTCCCATTGTGTGTCAAAGATGTTGGCGCAGGTGAGGGTCCATTCGAACCGGCCGTACACCCAGGTCAGTTTCAGGTCCATAAGATGGGTGGGGTCCACCTTCAGGCTGTTGCCGTTATCTTCATATTGTTCTCCAAATCCGTGGACATCCAGTGAAACCGTCAGGGAGCCGCAGGGCTTGTCCCGGAAGGGGTAGATATCCAGCCCGGCAGAATATTCATATTCCGGAACTGAACTTACCTTTTTACCGGAAAGATCAAGGAAGGTCATGGAAGAGGCCTCTGGTGTTGCATACCCCCTGGCGCTGCCGTCGTTCCATTCCGCATCCATGGTCGTGAACCCGAAGCGGTATCCAAGAAACTCCAGGGGCCTGCCGTCCACTTCCACTTCAATCCCCTTGTGGGTAGCGGTTCCCGCATTCCGGTAACCCACAAAGGTGGTGCCGGTGTAAGCGGCAGTCACCTTGTCTTCGACTTCTGTCAGATAACCGATGATGCTGTAGTTCAGTGCTTTTCTCACCTGGTGCTTGAATCCAAGTTCCCAGGTCTGGTATTGTTCCGGCTTCAGATCTTTGGCCTGAGCGGCCGGGTCGTTTTTTTCCATGTTGAGTTTGTAATGCCCGATGGGCATATAGAAGCCTGACTCGTTGTAGGTAATGAACAGGTTGGCATTTTCCAGGATGTCATAGGACGGGGAGAGGGTAAAGTCTATGTCGCCGTCGAAATCAGCCTGAACCGAAGACGGGACTTTGTTTTTCAGTTCATAATCCACCTTGTTGAGCCGGATTCCGGTCTCAAGCCCGAACCGGTCCAGGGTAAGGTCATTGTTCAGATTGAGGCCCATGTGTTCTTTTTTGGCCTTAATATCGGCCATGGCTTTATTCGTGGTCATGGCAGCGGATAAGGCAAGGGTGTTGAAGGGATAATCCCGAACCTGGTCAAAATCCTGGTTCTTGTAATCCAATCCAAGCTTCAGGGTATCTTTGTAATTTTCTTTTCCCAGGTCAAAATGACGGCCTCCGGTGATTTTGAAATCAACCCGGGTATCCTGCCGGTCATCTTGTTCATCATCCCTTCTGGTATTTACGGCCGGGTGGTTGAAATCCTTCATTTCGGTCGCAATCTCATTGTCCTGCGTAAAAATAAGGGCTGAATTGAGAAGATATTCATTTTTTTCATAATCCAGTTTGATCCCGGCATTGACCATTTCCTGGTCGGACCGGGTCGGCAATACATAATAGGCAGTACCACCGGAAACGGCCCAATACCCGTTTGCTCTCCGGTCTTTTTGGACATCTGCAGGGGTCAGGCCTACAGCATGGGAGACCTTGGAATCATTAACGCCGAGGATGAGATTCACCCGCCCGCCGTCAAACCGGTACCCGGCCTGGGCGTCGGCAGACCTGGTTTCATCATCGGTTTGGCGGTATCCGTCGGATTCCATGCCATAGGCATTCAGGCTATAATCAATATCGTTTTTACCGCCAAAAATACCGGCTGTAAGCTTATGGGTATTCCAGGACCCGGTTTCAGCCGAGGCATATCCTTTGAAAGGTTCATCTGCCGACAGTCCGCTTTTTGTGGTGATCAGGATGGCGCCCCGGGCCGAATCAGCGCCGTATTCAGAGGCAGGCGGGGATTTGATGACTTCTATTTTTTCAATATTGTCCAGGGGAATGGTGTCGATCTTGCTGTACCCGTACATCCCCGTATTGATGGGGCGGCCGTCCACATAAATCACGGCCCCGTCGGTAAAGGTGCCGCGGGTTCCGCGGATGCTGAAATAGGTTTTTGATCCTGATTTCTGGTTGACCACCCCGGGAATGGATGAAATCAGTTCCGAGGTTCTGGTCTGGCCGCTGTTTTTGATATCTTTTTCCGTGAGCACGGTGATGGCGCTATTGGTTTGAAGCAGCTTTTGTTTTGTTCCTGAATCGGTTACGACAATGGTATCCAGGACCGTGAAATCATCTTGTGCGGTTGCCGGACAAGGGTTTATCAATATGACGGCAGCCAGGACTGCCTGGATCATCTGGTAAATTATCTTTTTCATGGATGGTCTGTCATGGCCTGCTTCAGGTGATCCATCCAGATATCCAGCATATTGTCATATTGAGCAGTACCTTTCAGAACAGCCTCAGTCTTGAACCCCTGTTTTTCGAGCATGGATTTCCAGGAGCCGGGTTCGTCACCGGCCAGGTCGTTTCTGGCATGGTCCCCGGCAACGGACATAAAAGGCATGAGCCAGATTTTTTTGCTCTTTTTTTCTTTTATCATGGGGATCAGGTCGTCAATGGTTGGTGAGCCTTCCACTGTGCCCATAAACACCAGGGGGTCTTTTTTCTGGAGATGATACATGAGGGCCGTATAAAAGACATTGGAAGGGTGAGGGGTTCCGTGGCCCATGAGGACCACGGCTTCTGATTGTTTTCGTCCGGCCGGGAGATTCGCAAGGATGGCCCGGGTCACATCTTCCATGTCTTTTTGGCTTGACAGCAACGGCGCACCAATGACAATTTTTTCAATCCCGCCCGGCAGACCTTCAAAGGCAGCCAGGGTCCGGACCAGGTCGTCAAATTCTTCTCCCCGGATGGTGTGCAGGGACTGGGCCGCCACACGGGTAAATCCCTGGTCCGTCATTTTTGCCAGGGCCATGGCCTCGGAGTCCAGGATTTTGCCCTCTTTTGCCAGCTTGCTTCTGATCATGGAAGAGGTATAGGCCCAGAAAACCGGGGTTTCCGGGAACTCTTCCTTAACACGCTTGTTTATGTTTTCAAAGGATACTGAGGCTTCGGGAATGCTTGAGCCGAATGCCACAAGAAGGATGCCTTTTTTCATTTCCCTTTTATGGCCGTGACCCGAGGCAAACACAAGGGATGGAAGGATAAGGCAGGTGAATAAAAAGAAGAGGATAAGTTTTTTCATGATTGCTCCTTAAATGATTAAAATTTAATCCAGTGATCCGGAGCCATAAAAAAACCCCAGGATCGATACAGTCAACGATCCTGGGGTATCCCTTTTCTTTCCTTAAGATCTTATGGCAATTCCCTTGTCCGCGGGGAATACATCAATGTGTCCGGCAGGTCTTCTGACTTGTGGATCATCCTTTTGGCTTCTGCCTTCCCGCCGATTTTCAAGCCTTTATTTACGGCTTTTAATTGACAGTGGCGTTTTTTAAAGCTTTGGTCCCCACTTACAGCGGCGGGCCCGTCCCTGATTTTCACAGGCGTTCCCTTTTAAGCATTAAATGCACCTGAACAACAGATCAGGTTGTATTTTGAAAAAATACAAAAGTCAACTAAAAAAATTATCCACAAATCATTGTGCCCTGGAAGATTTGTCAATGTCAAAAATGGTGCCTTTGATATATCCCTTTGTTTCATACCGGGTAATGTGGGCCAGTTTTTTGGTGATTTGGCCCAGCTTTTCAGTCTGTGACAGAATGGTATTGACCAGCGCCAGGTTTGGATCGGTTTTTTTCATATTCATTTTTATTATTTCAAGATTGCCCAGGATGACCTGCAAGGGCTGGTTCATTTCGTGGCAGATGCCTCCTGCAGTTTCAATTGCGGCAAAGGCCTTTTCGGTTTGTTTCAGATCGGTGATATCATTGGCAAACACACAGATCCTGTCCACCTGGTCATATTCATTGAATACAGGATAGAGCTGGACATCATAATGCCTGCCCCTGCTTTCTTTCTGATAGCTGACAGGCTCCTGGTTCTCAACCACGTCTTTGATCAGTACCCCCAGCCTTGAGAATTCTTTCTTTTTAAAAAAAATTTTAAAATTTTTTCCGATCATCTCATTCGGGCTTTTATCGAAAAGCAGGGCTCCCGGAGTATTCAGATTGATAATGACGCCGTTGATGTCAAAAAGATATACCATGCTTTTGGTGGCATTGATCATGGCCCGGATGGTGCTCTCATTTTTCTTAAGGGTTTCCTGGGCCAGTTTTTTTTCACTGATGTCATGAACGATGGAATACAGGACTTTTTTATCTCCAAATTCAATGGGACCGCTGTAGACTTCCACATCCCTGATTTCACCAGTCTTGAGCCTGTGCTGGAAATTATAATAATTGCTTTTGTTCAGCCGGGTCTCTTTCATTTCTTTTATTAATTCTTTTTCAGAAAGTGTGTTGATTTCCGATGTTTTCAAAGCCAGAATTTCATTTTCCGAATATTGATAAAATTTCAGTGCAGCAAGATTGGCATCCAGGATATCGCCTGTTTCAGGATCAATGATGAGCATGATCGACTGGGAATGTTTGAACAGGCTTTCGTATACGGATTGGCTGGTTAAGGGGTTAATCGACATATTTATCTGCCTTAAATAAGTTAATATATCACGTTCATCCTCGTAAAGTGATATACCATAAAGAAAAAATCAATAAAAGGCCTGCTTTTGTTTTTGATACATTGGGCATTGAATCTGTGTGGTTAAGTTTTTGCAAAGCTTTATAAAAACAAAAAAGGATTATGAATGATGAAAAAAATATTGATCACAGGTGCATCAGGATTTGTCGGAAATAAGCTGTCTTGTTTTTTTTTGAGCCAAGGTTGTTCCGTCACAGGCATTGGGACATCCAAAACCCATCCGCTGTCAGCCACTTCACCGGGGTTTGAATGGATCAGTGCAGATACAACCCGTGAAGGGAACTGGCAGAATCATGTGAAAAAGGCAGATGTGCTGATCAACCTTGCCGGCCGTAATATTTTCCGGTACTGGACAAAAAAATACAAACAGGCCATTTATGATTCACGGATATTGACCACCCGGAATCTTGTCAATGCCATTGAAGAGGGAAACCGGCAGACGTTTTTAACCACTTCTGCCGCCGGTGTCTATGGAGATCGGCAGGATGATGAGCTGACGGAAACGAGCAGCCCTGGAAAAAGTTTTCTGGCACAGGTATGTGTGGATTGGGAAAAAGAAGGGTTAAGGGCGAGACAAAAAGGTGCCCGGGTTTCGGTCATGCGTTTTGGTGTGGTCCTGGGGGATAAGGGGGCTCTTTCCCTGATGGCCCCTGCCTTCCGTATGTTTGCGGGCGGCCCCCTGGGGAACGGGAACCATTGGTTTCCCTGGATTCATATTGAAGATCTGATCCGGGCAGCCCTGTTTATTATTAAAAATGAGACAATAGAAGGGATATTTAATTTTACCGGGATAGACCCTGTCCGTCAGAAAGAGTTTGCCAAGGCACTCGGCCGTGCGCTTAAAAGACCTGCTTTTCTTCCGGTTCCTGCCTTTATGGTCAGGGCTGTCATGGGTGAGCTTGGATCAGCCCTTCTGGAAAGCCAGAAGGCAATCCCGAAGCATCTTCTGGATTCCGGCTATTCTTTTAAATTTGCCAATGTGGGCAAAGCCCTGGAAGATGTTTTCAATAAATAAATTTTTAATTGAAAAATCGACTAGTTTACATATATAGTAGTGAAATCCGGATGGATGTGGTATGCAATTTGCTGATATAATTACAATTGAACCATAATTTTTGAAACAATAACACATAAAGGAGAAAAAGCATGAAATTCGGATCGGTAGATGAGATATTGAAATTTGCTATTGATAAAGAAAAAGAAGCAGTGGCGTTTTATGTGTCTTTGGCAAAAGAAGCAACACGCGCATCTTTAAAAGAAACTTTTCAAAGCTTTGCAAAGGAAGAAGAAAAGCATGCAGCGCTTCTCTCGGATATTTCCGGGAACAAGGCGAAAATTGATTCCTATCAGTTTAAAAAAATTACAGATCTGAAAATAAGCGATTACATGGTAGAGACCGAATATAAAGAAGGCATGCCCATGCCTGAAATTCTCAAGATTGCCATGAAAAGGGAAGAAAAGGCAGTCAAGCTTTATACAGTGCTGGCAGATCAGACAGATCATGCAGATGCAAAAAAATTATTTATGATCCTTGTCCAGGAAGAATCCAAACATAAACTTGGACTGGAATCCATGTATGATGATTACCTGGCAAGCCAGGAAGGTTGATTTTCAATCTGAACAGGAGGGGCTGACCGCTTTCATGGGTCAGCCTTTTATCTTGTTATACAGGGGGTGAAAATGGATTTTGAAGAAATTGTATCAAACCGTCGTGCTGTTAATTTTTTTAATCCTGACAAGCCCATTGACCCGTCGCTGGTGAAAAAGATGGTGGAGATGGCATCCAAAACCCCTTCCTCTTTTAATCTCCAGCCGTGGAACCTGATTGTATTAACGGAAAAAGAGGATAAGCTGCGGCTGCAGAAATGCGCCATGAACCAGGAAAAAGTGAGTGCTGCCCCGGTCACCATGATTGTATTGGCAGATAATGAAGGCTTTTTTGAAGGGCATAAAACCGTAGAGCAGGTGTTCCAGGAGAATATCAAAGCCGGTACCATGACGGAAAAGCAAAGAGACTGGTTTCAAACGGCAAGATCAAGGCTTTACGGGAAAAATGAAAAAACCATCCAGGCCTTTTCCTGCAAGAACGCCGGTTTTTTTGCCATGGCCCTGATGTTTGCCGCTAAAAGCCTTGGCATTGACAGCCATCCCATGGATGGATTTGACCATGGCAAAGTGATGGCAAAATTCAATATCCCGGATAATTTCTACATCCCATTGCTCATTGCATTCGGATATTTCGATGAAACCAAATCCCTTCCCGCTCCCAAATGGCGAAAAGGATATGATGATATTGTTGTCCGGTTTTAGCCGTACCATTTGATCAATCCTTAAAAAAAAGGAAGGAAAGTGGAACTCAAATATCTTTTCAAGCCGTCGACCATGGCAGTTATAGGCGTGTCCACGTCCCAGGACAATCATCCTGCCAATGTGATCTATACAAAGAATCACCTTCGGTATCCTGTGAAAACTTTCCCTGTTAACCCCAAAGGGGGCATGCTTCATCGTGAAAAACTGTATCGCAGTGTTTTCGAAATAGAAGGACCTGTCGATATGGCTGTGATTGCCGTGCGTGCCGGGTTTGTGCCGAAAGTCATGGAAGACTGCATAAAAAAAGGAATCCGCAGCGCCGTCATTGTCTCGGGCGGATTTGCCGAAGCCGGTAATATGAAATTGCAGCAGCAGGTGGCGGATCTGGCAAGAGAGGCATCCTTTCCTTTTGTGGGTCCCAATTGCCTCGGGATCTATTCACCGGACTATGTGGATACGTTTTTTCTTCCCGGGGAAAGAATTATCCGGCCGGAAAAAGGCAACGTAGGATTTGTCAGCCAGAGCGGCGGGGTCCTGGTGGATCAGATGGTGAAATTTGCAGGCCAGGGAATCGGGGTGTCTCTTGCGGTCAGTATCGGCAATAAAGCCTTTATCCGTGAAACCGATATGCTGGACTGGTTTGCACGGGATATTGAGACAAAAGTGATTGCTTTTTATGTGGAAGGATTTGAAAAAGGGGAAGGCCGCCGGTTTATTCAAAAAGCTGAACAATGCGGCAAACCCGTTGTCATCCTGAAGGCCGGGAAAAGCAAAAAAGGCAGTGAGGCAGTTTCGAGCCACACCGCATCCCTTGCAGGAGATTACAGGGTTTTTTCAGAGGTCATGAAACAGCATTGTGTGGCCGAGGCTGACAATGAATATGAACTCACTTCTTTTTGCGAGGCCTTAAGCTGTTTTCAAAAAGGAATCCAAGGCAATATCGGTATTCTTTCCCTCAGCGGCGGGCATGGGGTTATTGCCGTTGATGCCTGCGACCTCCACGGCCTGTCCGTCCCCAAGCCTGACCCGAAAACCATGGAAACCATCAGGGAAAAGGTGTCCCCGGAAATCAAAGACATCGTTTCTTATGGCAATCCCCTGGATCTGACAGGAAGTTCCGTGGACAATGATATTGTGGCGGCAGCCACCTATCTTGCCAGGGATAAGGGGATTGAATGCCTTTTAGCCCTGTTGATTCCTTATTCTCCGGGTGTTTCCGCCGATATCGGCGCAAAACTCAGCCAGGTGGCCAGAAATGAGGGCAAACCCATGATTGCCTATGTTCCTAATGAGGAGAAATACAGGATTATTATTGAAGGTTTTGAACTCAATGATATCCCTGTGGCATCCTCTGTAGAAGGGGCCGTTCTCATGGCAAAAGCATTAAAGAGGTGCAAACCATGCTGAAGAAAAAAATCAGAACAATCATCGATGCCCATAAAGATATGGGATGGGTTATGGAACCGGGTGCAAAAGCCATCATGAAATCACAGGGGCTGGATATCCCGGATTTTGTACTCACCAATTCTTTTGAAAAAGCGGAAAAGTTTTTAAAGAAAATAAACAGACCGGTCGTTGCAAAAGCAGTTTCAAGAAAAATTCTCCATAAAACAGAGCATCAGGCAGTTGTGACGGAAATACGTTCAGGCGGTCATCTGAAAAAGGAAATGGAAAGACTCCTGAAACTCGATGGCTGCGAATCCATCCTGATTGAAGAAATGGCCGAAGGCCTTGAAGTGATCATTGGTGCAAAAAATGATTTCCAGTTCGGACCTGTGGTGGTATTCGGCATTGGCGGGACCTCGGTGGAGATCTATAACGACACTGCCATCCGCATGGCGCCGCTCAAGCCGGAGGATGTATTCTCCATGATAGCTTCTCTCAAGGCCAAAGCCCTTTTATACGGATACCGCGGAAAGGACGGGGTGAATATGGAGGTTCTCACCAGTACCCTGGTGAAATTTTCTCATCTCATCATGGCCCTTGAAAACCATATGGAGTCGCTGGATCTGAACCCTGTCATCTGTACAAAAGACCGGTGCATTATCGCAGATGCCAGACTCATCCTTAAAACAGCCTGATATCCGGATATTTCGCCGGGACACAGGTGTCTCATGAGACAAAAATAAAAACAGGAACAATTATGCCGGATAAAAGACAATTAAAAATAATCTCATGGAATGTAAACGGCCTCAGGGCCGTCATGAATAAGGATTTCACAAAAACGGTCCGGGATCTGGATGCCGACATCCTTCTGTTGCAGGAAACAAAGCTCCGGGAAGACCAGCGGACAGATGAAATGATTGCTTTGCCGCCCTATGAATCCTTCTGGTCCTATTCCACTTTGAAAAAAGGATACAGCGGGGTTGCCGCTTATTCAAAATTATCCCCGCTGAAAGTCACCACTTCATTTGAAAGACCTGAATTTGACGGCGAGGGAAGGGTGATCCGGCTTGATTATGACGCATTCACCCTGTTCAATGTGTATTTTCCCAACGGCCAGATGAGTGATGAACGGTTGAAATACAAGCTGGATTTTTATGACTGGCTTCTTGACCATGCCGGTACCCTGCGGAACCAGGGCAAAAGCCTTATTATCACAGGCGATTTTAATACGGCACATAATGAAATCGATTTGAAGAACCCGGGTCCCAATTCAAAATATTCCGGGTTTTTAAGAATTGAAAGGGATGTCCTGGACCGGATGGCAGATGATGGATATGTGGATACATTCAGGCATTTTTACCCGGATACAGTGAAATATTCATGGTGGTCCTACCGGTTTAATGCAAGAAAAAACAATACCGGGTGGCGCATTGATTATTTTTTTGCCACCCGGGATCTTATCGATAAAGGCATGGTGAAAGATGCTTTTATTGATAACGGGGTCCAGGGCTCGGATCATTGCCCTGTGGGTCTTATCTTTGAAATCTAATCCTTGAATACCAGCTTTCCGCCGATATGTCCGGCAGTGCCGGCAGCAGCTGCCATGATGATATTGACCAGGATAAAAGCAAATGCCCTGGGGCCTGTTAAAATTTTGGGGTCAAAAACATACCAGAGAAGGCTGATCACGGATGAACCCGTGGTCAGGGCCACGGCTAGAATTTTTATCTTAAATATCAGGGTCAGTGCACCCTGATATTTTTTCTTCCATTCCAGGACTCCTGTAAAAATGACAACCGGAAGAGCCAATACAACAAAAACCATATTGATCATGGCAGCCTTTGCCAGAAGCTCTGAATTGAATATCCAGGAGAGAATCCACAGGATTACGGCCGCAGGCAGGATGCCATTGGGCGTGTGCACAGAAATCGGGTGTGCATGATGTTTCAGGGCCAGGGATTTGATTTTATCAAATCCTTTTTCAGGAGGCAAAGGCTGCTTTTTGAGAGGTTCAGGGGCGGCGGTCTTGACAAAAGGGGACAAAGCAGAAGAAGCAGCTCCCGGTTCAGCCGGTTTTAAACCGGGTTTTCTCACCGGACGCGCCGGTATCAGCTCTTCATCAATTTCAATGAATCTGCTTTTGTCCACACCACAGACAGGACATTTTTCAGGCGGTGTGGCTTCCCTGTGAATATATCTGCAAACAGTGCATTGCCAGACTTTCATAGTTCGGTATTTTCCTTTTTTTAACGGTTATCCAGATCAACAAACACACATTCGTCAGGCCCGCAATAGTTACCCACATAGGTGGCTCCAGGCCGGTAGAGCGATGGTTTGGGCGCTGCCATGGCATACTGTTCTTCAATCACATGGGCTGACCATCCGGCAATTCTAGAAATGGCAAATACAGGGGAGAAAAGGTCCATGGCAATGCCCATGGTATAGAAAAGGGATGCACTGTAAAAATCTACATTGCAATAAATCTCTCTTTGTTTTTTTGCTTTAAAAGCAGCTTTTGCCTTTATCTCAAGCTCTTTTGAAAGCTCATACCATTGGGGCTGCCCGGTCATTTCTCCTATTTTTTTGCTCATGGGGGCAAGAATCAGTGCCCTTGGGTCATCGGTCTGATACACTGCATGGCCGAGCCCCATGATCAGATCCCCTGAGTCCAGTACATTACTGATATAGGCATCAATATTGTTTGTTGACCCGATTTGTTTCAGCATCTGCATCACCCTGACATTGGCCCCTCCGTGAAGAGCGCCGGAAAGAGACCCGATGGCCGACGACACGGCAGCATAAATATGTGCCCTGGTGGAAGCCACCTGTCTTGCGGTAAAGGTGGAGGCATTAAATGAATGCTCTGCATGCAGCACAAGGCCTGTATCAAAAAAACGGGCAATTTCAGGGTCAGGAATTTTTCCTGTGAGCATGTACAAAAAATTGGCTGCATGGTTCAGGTTATGGCGGGGTAAAACGATTTCCCGCTTGTTCCTGATCCGGTCCCAGGCTGCCGTGATGGTGGCCATTCCGGAAATCAGGTTTTCCGCGCTGTAGAGGGTGTTTTCGATCCCGGGTTTGCCGGCGCTGCTGTCATTTTGCATCAGAAGCGGGGTTGCTGCCTGGAGGACATCCATGGGACTTATTTCCGGGGGCAGGGCTTTTAAAATGGTATAGATATTTTCAGGAATTGTTCTTTTTTGTTTCAGGCTTTCGCTAAAGCCCAGAAGCTCTTCTTTTTTAGGAAGCCTTTCATATAACAAAAGAAAAGCAACTTCTTCAAAACCGGCATTTTTTGCAAGGTCCTGAACCAGGAATCCCCTGTAAATCAGCTTTCCTTCTTTTCCCTTGACATCACAGATTTTTGAACTGGCTACATCAACGCCGCGAAGGCCTGTATTGAGAATAGGCATACATTCATTCATGGGGTCCTCCTCAAACATTAGAATATTTTTTCAGGGGGTCGTCTTTCCGGGACATATCCGGATTCGATTTCATTGTTATGAAGGGCCTTTGAAACGTAAAGGCCGCAAAAGCAGGCCCCATATTCCTTCAGATCCGGTTCCCGATAAACACAGGGACAGATAATATCCCTGTCTTTTTCCCGGTCATTGCAGGCCAGCCTGCACGGGCAGGCCATATATCCATACCGGTTTTTATTCAACAAAAGGGCTTCGAGCAGTTCGAACACAAGGTCTTTGTCCTTGTTAAAATAAATACCTTTTGCTTCCTGGGATTTTTTCAAAGCTTGATATAGATCTTGGACGTTCATGTTAAATACCCAATGCCTCCTTTATTTCTTTTTCCTTAAACCCGATAATGACGGTGTCATTGATCTTTATAGTGGGAAAAGAACATCGCGGGTTCATGGCCTTAATTTCTTCCAGAATGGCTTTGCGCTCTTCTCCTTCCAGGTCATCGACTTCAATATAATTGAATTCCACATTACATTCGGAAAGAAGTTTTTTGGTTGATTTGCAATGGCTGCATGTACTTAATGCATACAATGTTGTATTATTCCGGGTCATGGATATCTCCTTAAAGACGGCATAGATTTATGAAACGGTTTTGTTCAGGCAGTTTCAGAGAATAAACTTTGCACAATTTATGCCATATTTGCAAGTTTAAAATAAAGAAAAAAGCCGCTTTTTGAATATCATTTTGATCAAATGAATGGTATTCTTGGCAGAGCTTGAATCAAACAAAGGAGATCCTGGATGAATCAATGGTATTGTTCAGTTTGCCACGATATATTAAAAGGTGAAAACAAACCCGGTTCCTGTGACACCTGTCAGGCTGACGACCGGATGATGATCAAACTTTCGGATATTCCAAAAACACTGGAACAGGTCAGGGACATGGCCAGAACAAAGCTCAAGGGGATTTGTGCAGCCTATCCGTCCTGTGACGGAAATTTTGACAAAATCTGCCAGAGAGAAGCCTATGGAAAACCTATCGGGCTTGGCGGCGCAGGCCAGGGAAGGTCTTTTAGGGCAAATACCGAGGCCCTGGCAAAAATTGAATTCAATATGTCTGTCCTGGGTGATCATTTTGAACCTGATACATCCTCGTCCTTTCTCGGCATTGATCTTAGATTCCCGGTACTGTCTTCATCAACGGCAGGCGCGCAGAACTATAATGACGCCCTGGATGAAACCCAGTTCTGTACATCGATTCTTAAAGGATCCAAAGAAGCAGGAACCATCGGGCTAAGGGGAGATACATGGTTTTATACCCTTGAGAATCACCCTTCTCTGAACGCCATGAAAGCCTGCACGGGATTCGGTATCCCCATATTCAAACCCAGATCCCAGGATGTTTTGAAACAGCTCATCGAAAAAGCTGAAGAATACGGATGCAAGGCCGTTGGTGTGGATCTCGACGGGTGCGGGTCCACCATCATGGCCCGGCAGGGCATGCCGGTATTTAGAAAAAATGTCAGGGATATTGAAGAACTGGTCCGGTTTTCATCACTGCCGTTTATTGCCAAGGGAATCATGATGCCCGAGGAAGCTCAGAAATGCGTTGATGCCGGTGTTTCTGTCATAGCCGTCTCCAACCATGGGGGAAGGGTTCTCGATTCAACACCGGGCGTTGCTACGGTCCTGCCCCTGATACGCAAAAAACTGGGGAAGTCGGTGACCATCACTGCCGACGGCGGGGTGAGAACCGGTTATGATGTTTTAAAAATGCTGGCCCTGGGGGCTGACGCGGTTCTCCTGGGCCGGGACATTATCCGGGCGGCAGTGGGAGCCGGGACCCTGGGTGTGAAGCTGCACCTGGAACATGTTCACCAGACGTTGATAAAAGCCATGTTTATGACAGGTACGAAAAATATAAAGATGGCGGATTCAAGAATTTTATTTAATCAGGATTGAATGGGAGATAAAAAATGGGAACCGTATTGATCGTATATGCGTCAAGGACCGATGAAACCCAGAAAATTGCCGAACTGATTGCCGAAGGTGTGCGCATGGCCGGACATGAGGCTGTGCTAAAAAAAACCGGTGAAATAAAAATCGAAGAGGATTTAAAAGGTTATGACGGGTATGTATTTGGCTCGGCAACGTATCATGGCGAAATGATCACCTCCATGAAACAGATTCTCTTTATAGCAGAAAGAGCGGAATTGAAAGGCAGGATCGGCGGATCATTCGGCGCCTATGGCTGGAGCGGTGAGGCCCCGGGAAGAATATTCGATACCATGGAGCATATCTATGAAATGAAAATGGTTTCAGGACCTCTGATGCTCAAGACAAGCCGGATACAAGGCGGAATCCAGGCAGCCCAGGACTATGGGAAAAGTATTGCCGCATTGATATAAAGGATCATCATCATGGCTGACAATTTGATATTGGTGTGTAAAAAATGTTCGGCAAAAAACAGGGTTCCGTTATCGCGGATCAATGAGACCCCCAAATGTGGGAAATGCGGAACCATCTTGCCAAATGAAATTTTAAGCCGCCCGGTGAATGTGACGGATGCCGACTTTGACAGGGAAGTGCTGGGCTCGGCCCTCCCTGTCCTGGTGGATTGCTGGGCGCCCTGGTGCGGGCCTTGCCGGTCCATAGGCCCGGTTTTTGACGAACTTGCCGTAAAATACAAGGGCCGGCTCAAAATCGCCAAACTGAACCTGGATGAAAACCCTGGGATCGGTTCAAGATATTCCATCTCAAGTGTTCCGACTCTCTTTCTTGTAAAAAACGGCCGGATTATCGATACACTGCTGGGCGCCATGCCAAGGGAGCAACTGGAATATCAGATTGCAAGAATTCTCTGATCCCTTAAGACCGGAATTCCTTCAATGGGTCTATTTAAAATTAAGATATATTGCAGGAGCATCTGTGTTTAATAAAGGAAGACCATATTCATGAAAATCATCTTAGTTTCAATTTTTATCATTATGAGTTTATGCGTATCGTCTGCAATTGCTCAAAATCTTCCTAAAATGCGTATTTCTGTTGAAAATTCAGAGACTCATGTTCAGACCCAAGCAGTAAAACGGTTTTCCGATGAGCTTGGGAAAAAGCTTGAAGGAAGAATTGATGTCCGGTTTTTTTCCAATGCAAGTCTATTCCGGGACAAAGATATTATCCAGGCTCTGGGACAGGGCAAAGTGGAGATGGCTGTCCCGGGAACATGGCATGTGACACAGTTTGAACCTAATGTGGGTGTATTTCTGCTACCGCTGTTTTATGGAAGGACTGCCGAGTCAAACCACATGATTGTTGACGGCAATGCAGGAAAAACCATTAACGGCCTGATCGAAAAAAACCTTCATTTAAAGGTTGTCGGCAGATGGATCGATCTCGGACATGCCCATTTATTTTCATTGACCAGGGAGATCCGCCGTCATGAAGACATTCAGGGACTGATCGTCAGGGTTGCCGGCGGAATAGGGAATAACCTGAGAATATCGGCCCTGGGCGGCAACCCCATTGAGATCGCCTGGCCGGACCTCCCGGAATATATGATTCAAGGCAGAGTAGATGCCGTATTGACAAGCTATGAAACCGTTCGAAGTGCAAAACTTTGGGAAAAAGGCATAAAATTCGCTTTTGAGGATCAAGAATACTTTCCCCAATATATCCCGCTTATCAAAATGTCTTTTTGGGAAAAACTGCCTCCCGACATCCGGACCATTGTGTCGGACACATGGGATAAACACGTTGACGCATCAAGAAAAAAGGCTGCCGAGGCCCAGATGGATGCAAAAAAAATTCTTATTGAAAATGGTGTTAAAATTATTGCCCCTGCAGATCAACAGGTCAAAGAGTGGAGAGACCGGATCCTTCACAAACAAAATGATTTTATTCATACAATGGGGATTGACCCGAAAATTGTAGATATGATTAACGATTTTTTTTAATATTGGGGCAAAATGGCAACCGTCTCTCTACCACAAGAAAAATCATATATTTATATCATTGCTCTGATATGGATAGTTATCATTATTTTTGTTTTATTCAGTGTATTGACGATTTTCAGAAATAAAAATATTTATTTAAATACTTCCCATACTAAATCAAAAGCTCAGGCTCAGCTTCTTGGTGAAAACACATCCAGTGTCCTTTACAGTGTTGACCTTACTCTTCTTTCCATTCTTTTACGGATAAAGCTTCAGGCCATACAAGATAAACCCGTTCCTGAAACCATGGTTGAATCGATAAAAACTCAATCCATGTTTTTGCCCCAGATCAGAAATATTATTTTATTTAATGCTGAAAAAAAAATAATCTACAGTCTCAGGGCTTATGAGGTATTTGAATTGACTTCATTTGAGGAACACAAGGATGCCTGGCTTGACTTTTATATCACTACTGCAATGACAAACCGGAACAAGAAATTAATCGTGCTGAGCCGGCGTGTTGAAGACATGAATGGGGAATTTGCAGGGGTATTGGCAGCTACAATTGATCCGGTTTTTTTTTATAACCGGTATGCAAATTATCTAAATATCGATGTGGATGCCGTTGCATTGTCGGATGCACGGCGAAATGTCCTCACAAGCTGGTATAACAACTCTGATATGCAGTCCCTGTACACTGATAATGACTCATCTCATTTTTTATCCGGGCGGCCCGGTGCAGCACTGGAGGGAGGAGGGCTAAAAACCCATGAGGATATTGAATCAATTATTTCCATATACCAGTTACCTGATTTCCCCTTCCAGCTGACTGTCTTACACAATAAAGACAGGGTTCTTCAAGAATGGTATCAAAAAACCAGACAAGATATTGCCATTATCACAGCAACCGTTTTGATCGGGATAATCACAATGGTTCTTGCTTCAGCACAAAGAAAAAAGAGGCGGAAAGCAGAACGGTTACTGTTGGATTATCAAAACCATCTGGAAGATATGATTGAAAAAAGAACATTAAACCTTAAAAGAGCAAATAACGATCTTCTTTTGGAAATTGATGTTCGAAGCAGAACAGAGGTCAGGTTAAAGGAAAGCGAACACCGCTACAGGCAAATCTATAGTTCCATTTCAGACTGTCTTTTTATTGCGGATGTCAAAGGGTTTATATCGGATGCCAATCCGGCTGCCTGCAATACCTATGGATATTCACGGGAGGATCTGACAGGAAGGCATCTGACCGAATTGATCCACAAGGATTATCATTCCAATTTTGAACAATTCGTTGCAGATTTAAGTTCAAAAGGAAGCTATTATGGAGAAACAATTGATATCCGAAAAGATGGGACTTTTTTAAATACTGAAGTCAAAGGCACTCTTTTCATATTAAAAGGCGAACGGCATTTATTGGCGATCATACGGGATGTCACGGAACGGAAACAAAGTGAACTGCAACGCGAAAAATTAATTTCAGAACTTCAAAAAGCCCTGGATGAAATCAAAACCTTAAAAGGGATTGTGCCGATCTGTTCTACCTGTAAAAAAATCAGAGATGACAAAGGGTTCTGGAATTCATTGGAATCGTATATTCAAAAGCATTCCGACGCATCATTCAGCCATGGCATATGTCCTGAGTGTTCGGATAAATTGTATGGTGATCAGGATTGGTATATTCAAATGAAAAAAGAGAAAGAAGGAAAATCTATATCCAGATAAACAATATCCGGCCGGTCTTAAAAAAGATTTATTTTATAAAATATAAGCTTGAAAAAAATATTCATTTTCTGATAGGGTAAAATAACTGAATTACAAATCGAAATTCTTTTTCTCTAATTTTTTTTATTCGTTTCATTTGGTACAGTGTTGTATTGTTTCTTTTTTATGATTGGTCTGGTTTTTTGAGACATGACTGTCTCTTGTGTATTTTCACCTGTTTTTTATAAGTGACACATCTTGTCCATCGCTTGTCCGGGCTTCTTCAGGGAAACGGATAAGTTTTAACCATCTGGTATGATGTTTGCTATTGTAAATAATAAGAAAAAAATCCGGGAGGGATGACATATGGCTGCAATTAAAACAGGAAAAAAGAATCTGAAAAAGCCTCAGGCAATCAAACCGTATTTTGCTGTAAGATCGAAAAATGAGATTTATTATCAGATGGCTTCCGTATTTAAAGCCGTAACAAAGGATGAAGATGAATTGACCCGGAATATGTTCGGGAGCTTGATGAGCATGAAGTATCCTGATTTTGTAGTGGAATCTGTTAATATAAAAAGAAAGGAGATCGTAAATGGCTGAAAAAATGGGTATTTACAAATGCGGCAAATGCGGGAATATTGTACAGGTCCTTCACGGCGAAAAACCGCCGGTCATGTGCTGCGGCCAGCCAATGGACCGGCTGGTGGAAAATACGGTGGATGCATCAAGGGAAAAACATGTGCCGGCCATTGAGAAAATCGAGGGCGGTTATGTTGTTAAAATCGGCAGCATTGCGCACCCCATGGGCAATGATCACTGGATTGAGTGGATTGAGCTTGCTTCCGAGGATAATATGTTTGTCCAAAGACAGATGCTGACACCGGCCGGTGAACCCAAAGCCGAGTTTAAAACCGATGCTGCAAAAGTTGTTGCAAGAGCTTATTGCAACCTGCACGGCCTCTGGAAATCTTAAAGCCATTTTTTTCAAAAAACAAAAGTCCCCTGGGTGTGAAAATCACAATACCCGGGGGGCTTTTGCTGTTATAATATCAACAAATTTCGTTTAATTTACCGGCAAGAAGCCGGATATGACCCATCTCTTCTTTGATAACGGCATCAATTCTGGATCTGCCTGATTTTTCAGGAACCAGTTCTTTTACCCCAAGATAAAAGGCGATGGAATCTTTTTCAGTCCCGATGGCACAGTTTAAAATGCTTTGTAAATTATTGTCCGGTATTTCCTTTTTGAAAAACACCTTTGAATCGGCAAACGCCTTAAGATAAAGGATATTTTCGTCTTCCGGATCAAAGGTTGTGATCAGTTTTTCCTGTGCTGTCAACTCTTTTTTCAGATTGGAAAAAATTATTTCATGTTCATCTTCCATCCGGGCAAGCTCAAGAAGAAAATTTTTATTTTTTTCTCCCTCGACTCTTCCGGCTGCATCCCGGTAGAAAATTGCACCATTCTGCTCAATTTTAACAGCCATTTCAAGTATGTCATCTGCATTAAATTCGTTAGTCATGCTTCCCTCCAGGTTCTCCGTTTATTTACGATAACCTTTCCTTTAATGTTTTTGCTATTTTTACACCCAGATCAAAACACCTGTTCAGATCATCCTCATCCGGAACATATTGAACTTTTACGCCTTCGTCAATAATATCCAGTTTCATTTCAGCAAATTCCCTGTTCAGGATATTGACGGCTTCACCGCTCCATCCATAGGACCCAAAGGCAACCGCAATCTTATTCTGGGGCCTAAGGCCTTTGATATAAGTCATGACGTCGGCAATAACAGGGAATATACTGTTGTTCAACGTGGGTGATCCCACGGCAATTGCACCGGCATCGATAATTTCGGTCATGATATCGCTTCTGTGCCATTTCCTTGTGTTCATGAGTCTGACATGTACATCTTCTGATTCTATGCCGCTGGTGATGGATCTTGCCATTTTTGTAGTGCTTTCCCACATGGAATCAAAAATTATGACTACTTTTTTTGCCGGCTCCTGCCTGGACCATTTATCATAGGCGCCTATGATTTTGGAGGGGTTATCCCGCCAGATGATGCCGTGATCCGGGCAAATCATATTGAGCTTCAGGTTCATTTTTGCGACATCTTTCAAAAGGGCCTGAACCCGGGGTGAAAAATGAAGCAGGATATTGGCATAGTATTTTCTTGCATGGGGGATAATTTCATCCCCGATTTCATCATCAAAAAATTTATCCCCGGCATAATGCTGACCGAATGCATCACTGGAAAACAGGATGCCGCCTTCCTTAAAATAGGTAAACATACTGTCCGGCCAGTGAAGCATTCTTGTCTCAAGAAAGGAAAAGGTCCGGTTACCGATTTTCAGTTCATCCCCGGTTCCCACAACCTTGAAATTAAAATCCCGGTTAAAATGGCTTTTAAGGTTTTTTGCCCCCATTTTTGAACAATACAGGGGCTTTTCTTCCCCGATCAGACTAAGCACTTTGGGTATGGCTCCGGAATGATCCATTTCCGTATGGTTACTGATGACAATATCAATGTTTTCAGGATTAATTATTTTGCTGATATTGGAAATAAGCTCATCTGAAAATTTTTCCTTAACCGTATCAATGAGAATATTTTTTTCGCCAAGAACCAGAAATGCGTTGTAAGTTGTTCCTTCATAGGTGGAATACCCATGAAAATCCCTGATATCCCAGTCGCGGCATCCGACAGAATAGATCCCGTCCGCTATTTCAATGGGTTTGTACATTATTTTTGGTGCCTCCTAAATTCCGGTATTTAATCCATTATTATCAAAAATTAAAACATACCTGAACATCCATGTTAATGCAATAATTGCAAAGACTGTGCCTTGAAATAATAAAACGCTTCCTGATAAAAAGGGTTTTAACTTAAAGAGTATTATTATAGTATAAGACCCGCTAAATCAATGACTGTTTTATGATTAAGAGAACTCATGAAGACGAATGTTTTTATAAAAAAAATCAGGATTAATGCCCAGGTTGAGACGGTTTTTTCATGGCATGAAAGAGAGGGGGCCATTGCAAGGCTGACACCGCCATGGGCACCCTTGAAACTGATATCCCGGTTTGGTGAAGGCATTCAAAAGGGTGTCAGGGTCAGGTTCCGAATCCGTATTTTTAAAATCCCCATGCCCTGGGTAGCTGAGCATGTTGATTACAAAATAAATTCCGAATTTAAAGACCGGCAGATCAAAGGGCCGTTCTCCATATGGGAGCATACCCATCGTTTTCTTTCAGACGGTGATTCAGGGACGATTATGGAAGACCGGGTAGAATTCAAACTGCCGTTTGGAATTTTGAGCAACCCTTTTTATGGGATTGCAAAAAAAGAATTTGAAAGGATGTTCAGCTACCGGCACAGGGTGCTGAAATATGACCTCGAACATCATTCAGGGAAAATATCAAAAAAAAGAATCCTTGTGTCCGGTGCAAGCGGAACCATCGGCAGCGCTCTTGTCCCTTTTTTGCAAACCTGCGGTCATGAGGTGATCCGCCTGGTCCGCACAAAAGAAGATCTTCAGAAGGGTGAGCTTTTCTGGGACCCTTATAAAGGATATCTTGATCTTGATACGGCAGGCCATTTTGATGCCGTCATTAATTTAAACGGCCTGGATATTTCCAGGGGACGGTGGACCAGGGAGCAGAAAAAAAAGATCCTGGATTCAAGAGTTATTCCGACCCGGCTGCTTGTGGAAAAGATGAAAACGCTTGAGAAAAAACCCGGAGTTTTTATTTCATCCTCTGCCATCGGGTATTATGGAGAGGGAGGAGATACCCTTTTGACGGAATCATCTGCTTTGGGTCATTGTTTTATATCAGATGTCTGTCAAAAGTGGGAGACTGAGTCAAAAAAAGCAAAAACAGCCGGAATCAGGACAGTCCAGCTCAGGATCGGGATTGTCCTGACTCCGGCCGGCGGTGCTCTTGCCAGGATGGAACTCCCGTTTAAAACAGGTTGTGGGGTCACGCTTTCCCACGGCAGTCAGTATATGAGCTGGATCAGCATGGATGACGCAATATCCGGTATTCTGCATGTTTTGATGAATGAAACCATCAGTGGGCCTGTAAACCTGACAGCCCCGAATCCTGTTACAAACCTGGAGTTTTCAAAAACATTGGCAAGGGTTTTTTCAAAAAAAGTATTTTTCAGGTTCCCTGGGTTTCTGGCCCGCCTGTTATGGGGGGAAATGGGAAACGAAACCCTTTTAACCAGCGCGCGGGTAAAACCTGAAAAACTTCTGGACAATGGTTTTGTATTTCAGCATGAGACAGTTTTGCCGGCATTGAGACATATATTGGGAAGATCGGAATAGATACACACACTAAATTTTGAAGATGCATGAACAGGTCGGATCACACCATGAATCATAAATTAAAAATTCTTTTTTCCATATTGATGATTACAGCCCTTATTTTCGGTTTTATTCATATTTATTTTCCGGCTGAAAATTATAGTTTTGAAAGGCTTCATATATTTTTATTCAACCTTTGCACCGGCGGGACTATCCTCTTATATTATACCCGGAAAAGAGCCGGTATATCCGGAACGGTCCTCCTTTTTTTTTCAGGCTCACTGGTTTATGCATTTTCCGCCTTTTTTAAAATTTATCCTGTTACCATAGCTGTATCCATTCTTTTATACGTTCTGGTGGAAAAAATCAGGATCGAGAAATTCTCGTTTTTACCGGTTTCATTTTTCAGTTCAAAGGAACCTGTGTCTCAAAAATTCCACCAGGCATCCCTGCTCTGTCTTTCCATAGGGATCATGATGGCTTCCCTGGTGATTCTGAACAATGAATATTTCAAGTTCGTCACAATGAAAAAACTGACCTTGAATACTTTTTTTCTCGGGTTTTCCTTTCCTTTGTCTCTCATTACCTTATCCATAGTCTTTTCCATGCTGAAAAAAATCGAAGGGTCATGGGCCAAAATAATTATGGAAGTCTGCTTTTGGACCATTACCATGGGGGTGATTATTTTTTTTGTCTTTATTCTTTTTGAACGGTTTATCCCCCAGATTTTTGTTACTTCGGCCCTCTTTCTTGCCGTTGTCACAGTGTTTTTTCTCTATGCAAGATTTGCCGATAATATCCAGCAGAAACTTTTTCTGACATCAGGGATCGGGTTTCTGATTTTCACGGCCGTTTCAGGCATAGCTTATATATTCATCCAGATGTCTTTGGATTATGACCCCTTAAAGATAAAATGGCTTTTGCACATGCATGTGTTTGCCTCTCTTTATGGATGGAACCTTTGCGGTCTGTCCGTGATCTGCCGGTTTGATGATTTTCCCATCAGGCTTCACTCTCCCACCGTCATCACCATTCACTGGCTGACGGCCATTGTCCTGGCGCCTCTCGGCGTATTTTACGGCTGGTTTGCCATCCCGGCCATTCTGGGGTATGCATTCATTACCCTGACCCTGTTTTTCAGCAGCAATAAAAAGGAAATCGTGCAATGAACAATCAGGAAAAGCTCAAACGTTTTTTAAGCCTTTTTACAGGCAATTCAAAAGTGCTGGTGGTCATTAATGCAGACCCTGATGCTATTGCATCTGCCATGGCAGTGAAACGGATTTTGTGGCGGAAAGCTGCCGAAGTCGTCATTGCCTATTTCAATAAGATCACCCGGCCGGACAACCTTGCCATGATCGAATATACGGAATCCGGGCTGGTTGAGCTCAATTCAGTAAAAAAAGAGGATTATCATGCCTTTGTCATCATCGATTCTCAACCCGGTCACAATGAGCATTTTTCCGGATTTACCTTTGACGCCGTCATTGATCATCATCCATTGACCTTTGATGCAGCACCCTATGTGGATATCCGGTCAAACTACGGGGCCTGTTCCACCATGATGACCGAATATCTGAAGACAAGGAAAATCAAACCTTCTGCAAAACTTGCCGCAGCCCTGATGCTGGGGATAAAAACAGATACAGCAGACTTCACCCGGGGGGCAAGCCTGAAAGATATCAAGGCATTTCTGTATCTTTATCAATTTGCAGACATAAATATCGTCATCAAGGTTGAAAGGGCGACATTAACCCAGGAAGACCTTGATTTTCTGGGCAGGGCCATCAAGCACAGGAAGGTTCTTAATAACCGGATATTCTTCCATGCCGGAAATATTTCAAAACCTGATGAACTGGTGGTTGTGGCAGATTTTTTTTTAACCCTGTCAAAGGTCAATTGGAGCATCATATCCGGAATCTATGAAAAAAAACTTATTATTGTCATTCGTAATGACGGTCTTAGAAAAGGTGCAGGCAATGCTGCCAAAGAGGCCTTTTCCGCATTCGGTTCTGCCGGGGGGCATAAAACCATGGCCCGGGCTGAACTTGAATTAAAGCTTGTGAAAAAACAAACCCGGAGCATCAGCCGAAAAACTATTGAAGAGTGGATAATCTCGGTTATTGAAAAAACGGCAGGGAGAAAAATCGAATAGTTTTTTTAACCAATGTCTACTGAAGAATTAAAACCCGACAGGGAACATGCATTATTTACAAGCGAACAGCGATATCGGACCCTTGTTGAAACCATGGGGGACGGGTTGAGCGAAATCGATGAAAACCAGGTGACGACCTATGCCAATGATATGCTCTGTCTTATGTGGGGACGGTCAAGAGAAGAGATTATCGGTAAAAAAGTCGATCAGTTCCTGGATGATGAGAATAAAAAAATTCTTATGGATCAACTTGAAAAAAGAAGAAAAGGGGGGAGAGCCCCCTATGAGATTGTCTGGGTTAAAAAGGATGGATCACGGCTTCATACCATCATGACTCCCACACCGTATTTTGATGCCGACGGTAATTTTAAGGGCAGTTTTGCCGTTATTACGGATATTTCAAAACAGAAAAAGGAAAAAGATCTTCTGGAGCAAAGGGTTAAGGAAAGAACCATAGAACTTGAAAATAAGACCCAAAGCCTTGAAGAAGTAAATACAGCCCTGCGGGTCCTGTTAAAAAAAAGAGAAGAGGACAAAACCCTGCTGGAAGAAAGAATGCTCTTAAATGTCCGGGAACTGGTTATCCCCTATATTGAAAGAATGCGGGAGTCAAACCTGGATGACCGGCAAAAAGGATGTCTTGATATCATGGAATCCACCCTTAATGATATCGTTTCCCCATTTCTTCACAGGCTGTCCCTCCGGTTTTTAAACCTTACCCCATCTGAAATCCAGGTCGCAAACATGGTTAAATTCGGGAAAACCACCAAGGAAATAGCAGGGATTTTAAACCTTTCCGACAAAACCGTTGAATTCTACCGCAAAAGCATGCGTAAAAAAATCGGGATCACCAACCAGAGCGTCAACCTTAGAACTTTTTTATCCTCCTCAAAATAACAGGTATATTTTATACCTGGTTTACCCCTGGAATATACCCCTTGTTAACCTGGTTTCCCCAGGATATTAATAAAACAATATTATTTCAGGAAAAAAAGAAAGGATAAGGAAAATGAATGATCAGGAATACTGGAACCCGGTCCTTGAGACATTGCCCAAGGAAAAACTGAAGATTTTGCAGTTTAAAAAATTCAAACGGATACTGACCTGGGCCTATACCCGTTCAAAATTTCACAGGGCATTGTATGATAAGGCCGGGTTGACACCCGATGATATCCGCACCTTTGAGGATATAAAAAAAATTCCAAAAGTTGAAAAATCCATGATGAGGGGAATCCAGAACAAGGATCCCTTTCCTTACGGGGATGCCCTCTGTGTTCCCCTGGAAGAGGTTTCAACCTTCCGCCAGACCAGCGGCACCACAGGTCAGCCGGTATATCAGCCCGATACCTGGCAGGACTGGGAATGGTGGTCCGAATGCTGGTCTTTTATCTTGTGGGCCCAGGGGTACCGGCCGAGCGACAGGGTATTCCTTCCCTTTGGATATAATATTTTCGTGGCCTTCTGGGCAGGTCATTATGCGGCTGAAAAACTCGGGTGTGAAGTAGTACCGGGTGGTGTTCTCGATACCCAGTCCCGTATTTTGAAAATCCAGGAATTAAAGGCAACAGCCATGATGGCCACTCCCACCTATGTTTTGAATATGGCGGATGTGGCAAAAAACAAGATGGGGATTGATCCGGCCGCGCTTTCCATCAATAAGATCACCTGCGCAGGAGAACCAGGGGCTGGGATTCCCAGTACCAAAAAAAGGATCCAGGAGGCTTGGGGTGCCAAAGTATTTGATCATTCCGGTGCAACGGAAATCGGGGCCTGGTCGTATGAATGCAGGAAACAGCCCTGCGGCATGCATGTGAATGAAGCCATGTTCCTGGTGGAAATCGAAGATCCGGTCACCGGCGAGATCATCGAAGAACCGGGCCGGAAAGGGAAAATGGTGATTACGGCCCTGGACCGGATTGCCCAGCCCTGTATCCGGTTTGATTCCAAGGATATTATTGAATGGGATTCAGAATCCTGTTCCTGTGGCCGCACCTTCAGATTGATCCGGGGCGGAGTGCTCGGCCGGGCCGATGATATCACAAAGGTCAAGGGTGTTCTCATCTCGCCGGCAGCCATTGAAGAAGTGGTGAGATCCATTACCGGTCTGGGGGATGAATTTGAAGTGATTGTGGATAAGCAGGGGGATGCGGACCGGATCAAACTCAAGGTTGAGCTTCTTCCCGAAGTGGTGCGGGGCAGTGTTGAAACTATTCTTAAAGATCAGCTCAGGCTGAAAACAAACCTGGGATATCAGATCGAATTCTATGATTACGGCACCCTGCCGAGATATGAAGTCAAGGCAAAAAGGTTCAAGGATCTGAGGAAAAAAGAGATTGCAAAAAAGGAGTGCAGGTTATGAAAACCATCCAGGATTTAGAAAAATTGAATGACCATATCCTTAAAATCAAAGAGCTGATTATTGCGCTGGAAGCAATGGATCCTCTGTTTCCGGCCCTGTCGCGAAATTCAAAAAGGGCTTTGGCAAGTATCAAAATGCTGGAGCTGAACATCTCCGATATTATCACTCTGGATCTGGAGGGCAGTTGATCCTAAGACCTGTGGAAAATTTATAAATCAAGGCTATGAATTTGTAACCCTATGACATGATGCAATGGAAAGGAGGTAAAACCTGGAATAATACACCATGATTTAAAAATGCAAGGTTCCAAAATCGTTTTCCCAACGATACAACTAACATTTTTTAGGAGATCAATACAATGAAGAGAATTATGTTTCCGGCCTTTTTAATCTTTTGCATGAGTATTTTTTTTACGCTCGATGCAGTTGCTAAAACCGAACTTACCTATGCGGATTTCTTTCCCCCGACCCACAAACAAAGCCAGCTTGCAGCAAGCTGGTGTGCTGAAATACAAAAAAGAACAAACGGTGAGGTTGTGATAAAATATTATCCGGGCGGTACTCTGGCAAAAGGCCCCCAGATATATGACGGGGTTGTAAGCGGAATCGCAGATGTGGGACTGACCGTGCTTTCCTATACTGCAGGACGATTCCCGGTTGCTACAGCCATTGATCTTCCCATGGGATATAAAAACGGAACTCAGGCAACCAAGGTAGCCAATGCAGTTCTGAACAAATTCCAGCCCAAGGAATTTGATGATACCCAAATTATGTATCTCCATGCCCATGGCCCCGGCCTTCTTCACACCAGCAGCAAAAAAGTGGTTACACTGGATGACATGAAGGGCCTTAAAATCAGGGGAACAGGAACCAGCGGAAGTGTTGTTGCGGCCCTTGGCGGATCGCCGGTGGGTAAGCCCATGAATGAATCTTATGAATTGTTGCAGAAAGGGGTTGTAGACGGAGCTCTTTATCCGGCTGAATCCAATAAGGGGTGGAAACTGGGAGAAGTTGTAAAATATATGACTGAGAACTATTCTACTGCTTATTCACTTGCTTTTGGTGTCATGATGAACAAAGCAAAATGGAATGCGTTGTCACCGGAAATACAGAAAACCATTAATGAAATTAATGCGGAATGGATCGTTAAACATGGAGAAGGGTGGGACGAAATCGATAAGGCAGGAATGGATTTCTTTAAGGAAAAAGGCGGAGAATTGGTGCCCCAGAGTGCTGAAGAATCATCAAAATGGCAGAAAGCCATAGCCCCGGTTTTTGATGAATATATCAAAAGTGCAGGCGAAAAAGGGGTTGACGGAAAAGCAATTATTGATTTCATTAAAGCAAATATGTAACACTCATATCATTTCATACTGAAATTCCTTGTAAAACAAAGCGGCCGGGCAAAGAAAACATTTCTGCCCGGCCGTCTGAATTAATATCTACTCTTTTTCAAAATCGTCTTTTGAAGCACCGCAGATGGGGCAGCACCAATCAGCCGGAAGATTTTCAAAGCTTGTTCCCGGGTCAATACCGTTGTCCGGGTCGCCGTCTGCCGGGTCATACACATAGCCGCAAGGTCCGCAAACATATCTGTCCATGATCATCCTCTCCTTTTTATTATTAATGGGTTAATTCTTTTACGTTTTTTATATCAATATGCATCTTCCATATCAAGTTCTTCCTGGGTTACAGGATGTCTGAAAAAATGATAGGACCAGGCCTGGTAAATAATAACAAGGGGAATGAAGACCAGGACAACCCCTAGCATGATTTTCAATGTCAGCGGACTGGATGAAGCATTAAAGGCGGTCAGGGAAAAATCAGCATCCATGCTGGAAGGAAATAATCTCGGGAAAAGCCCGATAATCCCGAAGAAGGTTGCACCTACAATGGTTAAGGCCGATGCAAACCAGGCTTTAAAGAATTGCTGTCTGGCCATAAAAAATCGTGTTGCAAAAAGGGCAATGACAGTTATAAGAATCACCAGGAACAGAGCCGGGGTTTTAAAATAATTCACATAAAGATCAGTGGCAAAATAGGAAGCGATGAGGAAAATGACGGCCACCGGCACAAGGACGAGCCAGATTTTTTGCGACACGGCAACAGCTCTTTGCTGCAATTCGCCGGTGGTCTTGATATTGAGCCAGTTGGCGCCATGCTGGAGAAATAATAAAACAAACAAAGCCCCTCCCAGAAGGCCATAAGGATTCAAAAGCTTCAGGGTGTTGCCATGATAAAGCCCTTTGCCGTCAAAGGGGATGCCCTGGAAAATATTGGCAAAGGCAACCCCGAAAAGAAGGGCAGGCAGAAAGCTGCCAAGGAAAATAAATGTGTCCCATAGCTTTTTCCAGCCCCCGCTGTTGATTTTCCCCCTGAATTCAAAGGCAACTCCCCTGAAAATAAGGGCGAATAAAATCAGCATCAAAGGTGTGTAAAGAGAAGAAAACATGACAGCATATACCTTGGGGAAGGCAGCAAAGGTAACACCGCCTGCTGTCAGAAGCCAGACTTCGTTACCGTCCCATAGAGGGCCGATGGAATTGATCATGACCCTTTTGTCCTGATCTGTTTTCCCGAGAAAGGGGTAAAGGGTCCCAATGCCGAAATCAAACCCGTCCGTCATGAAAAACACAGCCCATAAAAGTCCCCATAAAAAAAACCATATCGATTGAAGTTCCATATCATCACTCCTGTATTTGTATGTTAATGTGCAGCCTCAGGGCCTTTTTTGACATTTTGGGCAATGAGATAAAACCCGATGGCACCCAGAAGGCCATAGACCAGAATAAAACCGATAAGGGAAAACAAGACCTGGACGGCGGCAATCGGGGATGCAGCGTCAGCGGTTTTCAACACTCCATAGACAATCCAGGGCTGGCGTCCGACTTCGGTCACTATCCACCCCATTTCAATGGCAAGATAGGGAAGGGGGATGGAAAAGAGCAATATTTTCATATACCCCGGGCTTTCCATGATTTTGTTTCTCCGGAACCAGCCATAGAGGCTTAAAAAAATCAACAGGGTTCCGATGATGACCATGGCCCTAAATCCGATAAAGACCGGCAAAACCGGCGGGCGTTCATCCTTTGGTATGTCTTTCAGCCCCTTGACTTCGGCGTTGAAATCGTGAAACCCGAGAAAACTCAAGAGGCCGGGCAGGGAAATGATTTCAATGGTGTTTTTTTCCAGTTTTTCATCAGGAAGGGCAAACATGACAATGGGGGCCTGGGCCTGTGTCTCCCAATGGGATTCCATGGCCGCCAGTTTTGCCGGTTGGGTCTTAGCCACATTGACCCCATGGAAATCACCAATAACAGCTACAACAATTGAACACACCAGGGCAACGGGCAAAGCGATTCTAAAGGATCGCATAAAAACATCCACATGCTGCTTTTTCAAAAGATGATAGGCAGAGATGCCCATGATGAAAAATGCCGAAAGAAGCAGTGCGGACGGAAGGACGTGGAGAATCTGAAGAATACTGTTATAATTGAAGAGAACGGCAAAAAAGTCGGTCAGTTCCGCTCTGCCGTTGCGCATGGCATATCCTACGGGATTCTGCATAAAGCCGTTGGCGGTCAGAATCCATATGGCGGAGATATTACCGGCAGCAGCCACCACCCACATGATAGCGGCATGGGCTTTGGCAGACATTTTTTTCCATCCGAAAATCCAGATGCCGATGAATGTGGATTCGAGAAAAAAGGCCACTGAGGCTTCAATGGCCAGAAGTGACCCGAAAACATCTCCCACATACTCGGAATATCTTGACCAGTTTGTGCCGAACTGGAATTCAAGGGTGATGCCTGTGACAACCCCCAGGGCAAAATTAATGAGAAAAAGCCTGCCCCAGAACTTGGTCATTTTCAGATATACCATGTCCCCTGTTTTCGCATACTTTGTCTCAATGTAAGCGATAATGATGGAAATCCCAAGGGTCAGCGGTACGAAAAGAAAATGGAACATGGTGGCTGCGGCAAATTGCAGTCTTGACAGAAAAACCGGATCCATAAATTCCTCCATTTAACAATGTTTTAGCCTGATACTGGTACAATAATTAATAAATTACTTTTCTGGGAAAAAGCAATTCATATGCCATGGGTGAAAAGAAAGAAAAATTTAATTATTGAGCTTTAAATATCAGTACATTATCTGATTTTATGATTTTTGGCAAGGAGGTTATTTTTCTTTTTGAGACATCATGAAAACAAAAAATAGAAACACTTATGTATCGATGGGGTGAGACATGGATTTATCCTGCGAAAGATGTATTTCCTTTGGCAGGATAAATTTTTTTTCAGCTCTTTCTGACGGCTTTGGTCTCCCAGTCTTCAATTTCGGCTGTTTCAAAGACTTCTTCCCAGCCGGTGATCATCCCGGCAATATGCCCCAGGACTGAATGCCCTGTGGTGATCATATAAAGGTGGATGATCAGAAAATTTAAAAGGAAGAGCGCAACCAGGGTGTGGATGCCGGCAAGGATGGGAAGGGAAATCAGCCCTTGCAGATCATTATAAAGATAATATAACAGTCCCGTCACCATCTGCACCGGCAGAAGCATGGCGGAAATACCGAGATAGGCAAGCCGCTGCAGCGGGTTATGCTTTGCATGGGCTGATTTTTGAACCGGATGAGGCTTGCCCTGGAAAATATCCCATGCATAATACCGGATAACCAGAAAAAGCTTTCTGGTCGTAGGGATGTATTGTCTCCATTCTCCTGTGGTGAAAAGCCAGAAAACAAAAAACGCAAACAGGGTAAGCCAGGACAGGCCCAGATAATTATGAATCCGGACTGCGGTTTGAAACCCAATAAAAGAATAGGTGCCGTGAATCTCAAGCCCGGTTATGATGAGAATCACGATCACAAGAGCCTGGAACCAGTGCCAGAGCCGCTCAAACCGGGTATAAAGATAAATTTTAACAGGTTTGTTTTCAGTCATTTAGTCCTCCCTGCCGTTTCGTATGAAAAATCGACCCAGGCCGTGCAACAGGACGACCACAAATGCCCCGAGAACAGACACCCATCCAATGGTATCGACAAGGCGGAACTGATCCCGGCCCGGCATATAAAGGTCTGTTATGTTTGCCAGCCTGGATGTCTCACGGATATGGCATTGTGTACAGGCCAATGCATTTTCCTTGGGTGCCACCATATGGGTGATGGGCACGGCATAGGTGGTCTTAGCATAATCAAATTCACCGGAATAGGTAATGCCAAGGGTTTTATTCCCGCGTTCAATGGCATCGTTCATATCCAGGGTTGTCCAGAAGCCTTTAGGTCCGGAAAGTATAGGGGCCAGAAGCTTTTTATGGACTTTATCATAGGGCTGTTTGCCCCGGTGGATTTTAAACGGGAAGATCCGGGTCTGGGGATCGGATTTTTCCCCCACCGGCCAGCTGACCTTTACAATTTCACCCGGGTCAATGGTGTCATCCGCCGTTGTGCTGGTCAAAGACCCATTGAACCTGAAATATTCAGGAATGACATTTTTTTCCCATTTGAATTCCCCTTTGATGGTCTTATACACCGGCTTTTTAAACTCGCCGTCTTCAACATAGGGTTTTTTGTCTTTCATTTTCCCGGCCTTTGACCAGTCCCACAGCATCATGGTGGGATTCACCCGTGCAAAGCTCGGAATATGGCAGGCCTGGCAGGAAACCACATCCGTATGGTCATTCATCTTGGAGTCATTTTTATGGGGTATGGCGCTATGGCAGGATTCGCAGGTGATTTTAGGCGCCAGATCATCTTCAATCAGGCTTTTCCTGGAATCAACCGCCGGGTTGGTATAAATCCTGCCGGCAATATGATGATCCACAGTGGTGTGACACCGGGTACAGGTGAAATTTTTCCCATCTGTTCCCATATGCACGTCCAGCATGCGGTTGGGTTTTGTAAGAGAAGTGTCCAAATCACCATGTTTCACCCCGTCGCCGCCGCCGCCGTTAAAATGGCAGTCTCCGCAGTTTTTCCGATCAGGAAAACCGACCTTGCCGACGGCTTTTTTAATTTCCTGCTGAATGTCTTTTGCCATTTCATGGGCCTCAGGGTCATCATCTTCTGAAAATCCCCTGATATCGGAAAAGGCTTCATCAAAATTAAATCCGGATGAATTGTGGCATTTCAGACAATTAACCTCGCCCTGCACGCCTTTCTGGTTCCAGGCGGTATGGCAACCGAGGCAGCCTTTATCTTCCATGGCATTGCCTGAAATACAGAAATTATTGACAGAAAACCCGGCCTTGCCATACCTTAGATCGCTTTTATCCCCGGATGCCAGCCATGTCCAGTGAATGGTCTTATGGAACTGGGTGGCGGCTTCCGAGTGGCAGGAAACACAGGCCCTGGTAATTTCTTCTCCGGATGTGAAATCCTTGTTCAGGATCTCCATTTTTTTATGGTCTGTTGTGGTCCATTGTTTATTGTCCTTTACGGCCTGTCTGGCAAGGCGTCTTCCCGGGGCGTCTTCAGCATTCTCCGGCATGGCTGCAAGAGCCGGGGAAAGGAAGCATAAAAGGATGGTGATAAGTGCTGCAGCCAGGCCGTAAATTGATAATATCCTTTTTTTCATAGGCATCTCCATGGGTTCAGCAGATATGAACCGGTGAAAAGAGCGGGGGATTGTCCCCATCCTTTTTTTAGTGTCTATTTGCATGTGGCCGGCGAAGGAGAATCCGATGCATGACCGTAAAAATAAGAATAAATATCAAGGAAGTCTTCATCGGATAATGATACCCAATGATCCTTGCAGCCGAATTCATCAAAATTTTTAGTATCAAAGATTGATTTCCATTCAGCCATGGTTTTATCGGAAGGACTGATTTTCGGGGTTGCAGATTCAACCTGGCCTGATTCCGAGCAGGATTTATATACTTTTCGATAGGTGTATTTGCCTTTTCTGTCATTGCCTTTGGGGCCTTCAGAGGCAAAGAGAATGGCATTGGATACAAGGATAAACAATGCTGCCGTAAACAGGATGGTTATTTTTTTAAACATGGGATATCTCCTTATTTTTATTTAATTGTTTGCCTGATCAGGGTTTTACCGGTTTTTTAATTTCATATTGACCATCAGCTTTGAAGGTAATCCCGGCTTCCACATAATATACTTCTTTTAAGGATTTTTTCAGATCCTTTGCCATATAAAAGGCTTCTCCGCTTCTGGCACCGGTTGAGCAGACAAAAACAACAGGTTTATCTTCCGGAAGGTCGTTGATCTTTTTATCAAGACTTTCCACCGGGATATTAATGGCGGTTTTAAATGATCCTTTTTTAAATTCATCCGGGTCCCGGACATCAATGAGCAGGATGGACCCGGGATCGTCAGCAATAATTGCGGCAAAGCGTTCAAGATCAATGGCACCCTCAACTTCACCTGATTTTACAGGCACGGTATCGGCAGAGCCGCCATAGAGCGTTGCCCATTCAGGATATCCCTTGGCATAAACCTTAACGTTTTTATACCCCAGGGCCTCGGCCTTCCGGGCGGAATTATGGCTGAGTTTGCAGGTTTCTCCTTCACAATAATAAATCAGGAGGGCGTTTTTATCTTCAGGAAGAAGATTTGTTTTTTTATCAAATTCTGAAAACGGGATGCTGACCGCTCCGGGAATGTGGCCCTTGATAAATTTTGTCTTATGGGGTCTTGAATCAATCAACATGACATTGGCGGGCATGGGATTATCCATGTGGGCTTTGACGAAATCTGCATCCACAATATCATGAAACATCCATGACCGGTCTTCTGTCTGTGTTTCAGCGGTTTTTACGGTTTTGTCAGGGGTGCATCCGGTGAGTTGAAAAAGCCCTGAAACAAATATAAGGATCAATATGGTTGCCAAGTTTTTTTTCATAAGATCTCCATTATTATCATGGTTTATTTTTACTGATTCAAACTCCTGTTGAGCAATGAGTGTGCCATGGGTTACCGTATTCCGGTCATCAAATGGAACCTATTGAAATTAAAATTAAAATTTCTTTAAAAGGTCTTGTCCGGATATGGGTCTTAAAAATTTTTATTTGCGTTTGTGTTAACAATGCGTTAAGTTAACTGTTAATAGTGTTAATCTTTGTGGAGATGATATGGATATTGAAAAACAATGGCGGCCCATCATAGATTCGGTTCAGGACGGCATCATTATCGTGGATGAGAAAGGCTGCTTTCTTGCCGCCAACCAGACGGCCCAATTGATGACCGGGTATACGGAAGAAGAACTGAAGGGTCAGTCATGCAGGATTCTAAACTGTACAGGCTGTAAAATTGTGGGCAAAGGGGCAGGCAAAAAATGGTGCGGGCTGTTTTCCGAGGAGTTTATCCGGGAAAAGAAATGTGTCATCACCAACCGCCGGAACCGGCCCATCCCCATCATTAAGAGTGCTTCAGTCCTGTTTAACACGAAGAAAGAGATTGTGGGCGCAGTTGAAACCCTGAAAGATATTTCCGAGAATATCCACTATAAAAACGAACTTATGTCCATCAAACGTATGTACCATATTGATGACGGTTTCCACGGCATCATCGGAAGAACACCGGTCATGCAGAATCTTTATGAAGGCATTGAAAGCCTGGCCTCGCTGGACACGCCCGTCATGATTCTGGGGGAGAGCGGAACCGGAAAGGAAATGGTGGCAAAAGCCCTGCACGAAACCGGGAACAGGTCCCAGAAGCCTTTCATCAAGGTCAACTGTGCAGCTTTAAGCGAGAACATTCTTGAAAGTGAATTGTTCGGACATGTCAAAGGGGCCTATACCGGTGCGGACAGCGACCGGATCGGAAGATTTGAGGCTGCCCACAGAGGCACTCTTTTCCTGGATGAAATCGGGGATATCCCGCTTTCCGTCCAGGTAAAGCTGCTCCGGGTGCTGGAAGAGCGGATGATCCAGCGGGTCGGGGCAAACCAGTCCATTTCCATTGATGTCAGGATCATAACGGCAACCAACAAGGATCTTGAAAAAATGATCAGCCAGGGGGAATTCAGGGAAGATCTGTTTTTCAGGATTAATGTGTTCCCTTTAACCCTTCCACCGCTTCGTGACCGTAAGGATGACATTACCCTGATCATCCAGCATTTTATCCATTTTCATGCGGAAAAAACAGGGAAAAATATACTGGGGTTTACACCCGAAGCCATGCGCCTGATGGTGGCCTATCCCTGGCCGGGAAATATCCGGGAGCTGAGAAATGCGATAGAATATGCCTTTGTCCTGGCAAGAGGGAAAAGCATCGGACCGGAACATCTTCCTGAAAAAATTGCATCCTGTAAACCATCCCTTCCGGAACCTGTGATGGCCCGTGAGCTCTCTGATGTCGTCAGGATCGGAGAATCTGAAAAAGAAAGACTTCTTGATGCGCTTCAAAAGGAAGACGGAAATCAGACCAGGGCCGCCCAAAGGCTGGGCATCAGCAGGATTACGGTTTGGAAGCGCATCAAAAAATACGGGATACAGCTAAAGTGAATTTTGTCTCCGGTTGATACCGGATGCTTTGTTCTTCTAACTAACCGTCTCGCCACCAAAAGAGAATAGTGAATTGATGTATTTTAGAGAAAACCGCAACGTTAGTCCTGTATTTTTAAAATTCTGTATGAGCTGGCATACTACATGCTCTATATCCATTTCATCAGATAACGCAAGACATTCACTTATCTCCAGCATCTGATGAATCACCTCCGTAACCTCCGGGGCAGCTTAATACCTCCAGCAGCTGCCCCGGAGGTATTTTACGGGCAGGGAGTCAAAAAAAGATTAATACAAAAGAGGAGGAATGATGATACTGGGCACAGAAAAACAGGAACAGAAAATTATGGAAATGGGGGAAATCGGGCATAAAATGCTTCCAATGACGAGGTTGAAAAAAATAAAGGGATACAATATGATTCTGATGTTGTAAATGCATTAATTCAAATAGGAAAGGATATGGTATGAGATTTGTGATTATCGGTGGGGATGCAGCCGGCATGAGCGCTGCAAGCCGGGCCAAAAGGCTTCGGCCGGATATGGAGATTACCGTATTGGAGCAGACCCGGGACGTTTCTTACAGCGCCTGCGGGATGCCCTATAATATTGCCGATCCTGAAAGAGATATGGAAAGACTGGTGGTAAGAAAGGCAGAGGTGTTTATCGAAAAAAATAAAATCAACCTTCTGACCGGCCATCGGGTGACGGCCATAGACCGTTCGGCAAAAACAGTATCCGGAATAACCGCTCCGGGAGAGCCGTTCAGTTACGATTATGACAAGCTGTTCATTGCCACGGGTGCTTCGCCTGTGGTTCCAGGCCTGCCGGGGTTTGATCTGCCGCAGGTCATGGTTTTGAAAAGCCTGGGACAGGGCAAACAGATCAAAACCTATATTGAGCAGCACAAGGTTAAAAAAGCCGTTATTATAGGGATGGGGTATATTGCTCTCGAAATGTGTGAAGCATTTGAAAAAAGAGGCGTTAAAACCAGTATGGTAAAGCCGGGACCTGTATTTTTGCCCTGGCTGACCCAAGATCTTGCCGATGTCATTTATGAAGAAATCACCCAAATGGGGATTGACATCCATTTAGGGCATGTCATTCAGAAGATTGAAGCCTTTAACACCGGGGTTCGGGTTATTTGTGAGGATTTAACCCTTGACGCTGATCTTGTCCTTGTGGCATCCGGGATAAAACCCTGTAGTGAGATAGCAAAAACAGCAGGCCTTGATCTGGGCATTTCAGATGCCATCGCTGTGGACAGGTTTCTTAAAACATCAGACACAGATATTTATGCAGCCGGCGACTGTGCGGATGCATACCATATTGTTACCGGCCAAAAATGCTGGATACCTCTGGCATTAAGAGCCAACAGGGCAGGGTGGGCTGTGGCGGATAGTATCTGCGGCATCCCCACAAGCCTTCCGGGAGTTGCCGGGACATCCGTGTTCAAGGTCTTTTCCCTTGAAGTGGCAAGGTCCGGGCTCAATTTCAAAGAAGCGCTTGATTCCGGGTTCACCCCTGTGGAAAATTTTGTTCAAACCAGGTCCAGGGCCCATGGCCATCCCGGATCTAACCCGATTTATATCAATATGGTGGCGGACAGTAAAACAGGACGCCTTCTTGGTGTTCAGATGCTGGGAAAAGAAGGGGTTGCCCACAGGGTCAATTCCATTGCTGTGGCCTTGCATTGCAATATGACGGTAAAGGATTTTTCTCAGACTGATCTTGCCTATGCACCGCCATTTGGCCCGGTTTGGGATCCTTTGCTGACCGCAGTAATTCAGCTTGCAAAAAAAATATAACCCACTGAGTGTCTGTGCTTTGGGCCCGGTTATATCGACATGGCCTTTTTCAGGGCGTCAATCAGCCCAGCTTGTCACAGGACATGCCGATGGCCTCTTTTGAAGTATACCCGGTCAGCGCTTCAAAGGCTTTGTTCACCATGTTGAAGTTTGCCATCCCGGCCTTTTAGAACCGGTTTTGACTCAGGCTCTTTAAATCCTTTTTTTGTAATAAAATGGATGGGGCAGGAGGGCCTGAATTTGCAGTATATATCCGGATCACGGCATTCCAGGCAGTCTTCACAGAGATAAATACTGTGTTTCATACAGATATATCCGGTCTCGCGATCGGGATGACGGATGCATCGGCCCATTTTTAATCCTTTCCTTAATGAATCATTTTATTTTGATAATGCTTGATCCAGGCTTTCTGTAATCGTAGCTTCAGTTTGCAGACCGACCCATCGCCGGACCTCTTGCCCGGATTTGAAAAGAATGACTGTCGGGATGCTTTGAACCCTGTACTCGGTAGCCAATGGGTGATTTTCATCAATATTAATATCAAGAATGGAGACACGGGTATGGTATGCAGCCATAATTTTTTTAATCATGGGTTCCTGCGCTCTGCATGGGGCACACCAGGGCGCATGAAAATCAATCAATGTAATGCCTTTTTTTAATTCTTCCTGAAATTTTTCCATTTTCATCTTAAAATATCTCCATGAAAACCAGGGTGAACGGTTAGTTTTAAGAAGGTATTATCAAAAAATATGCCATATCAAGCCGGATCATTGTGATATTTGTGTAATATATTGAAATAATAGTTATAATTTAAATATCTATATCCAAAAGACGGTTTGTGCCCGGTCAGGGGTTAACAAAAGTAACGTTACCAAGGTGCAAAGGCCCGGTTTTAATATTTTTCAGGTTTTTGACTGCTATTATAAAAATTATCATGTTAAAATATAATTCGGCTGAGTTGGCACAGCCTTTGCTATATAACATTGATTCGGGCAGTCGAACAATCAATACTGAATATTAAAAGAGAGGATCGATGATGGAAATGATTTATGTTTTGATTTTTTTAGGAATTTATATTCTTCCCAGGCTGGGCATATCCACATGAATTAAAGATGCCTGTCAGGTGACGGACAATAAAAAAAACCAACAGAAGATCAAACAGGAAAAATAAAGGTAACGGTAACGTTACTCAGTGTGTGATGCAGGGCAAAATGTAAATGTGAAAGGGAAAAGATGCAAACCCATCAATTGTGGAATGTCAATTTTCTAAATCAGATCCTGGATACTATGGCCGAAGGCCTGTTTACCCTGGATGAACAGGGAATCATTACCTCCTGGAACCGGTCAATGGAAAAGATCAGCGGGTATTCTGCAAAACAAGCTGTAGGGCAACCCTGTAGCCTGATTCAATGCAGCCAGTGTTTTGGCAAAACTTGTCCTGCGGATGTGAATGCCTGCGGCGTGATTCAGCATGGCCGGACAGAAGCCAAAGAATGCTCTATCCGGCACAAGGAGGGTCATGATATTGCCGTAATCAAAAACGCGCGGCTGGCTCTTGATGAGAATGGCCGGGTTCTCGGCATTGTTGAAACCATTACGGATTTAACGGAATTGAAAAAAATTAAAATCAGGGCTGAAGAAGCACAACGAAAAATAAAAAAGTCATATCAACTTGGGAATATCATCGGAAAAAGCCATGCCATGCAAAATGTCTTTGATGCCATACGGGCAGCGGCAAACAGCCGGGCGACCGTCCTTATTCAGGGGGAGAGCGGAACCGGAAAAGAGTTGGTGGCCGGGGCCATCCATTATAACGGCATCAGTGATGCAAGCCCCTTGATCACGGTAAACTGTTCCGCACTTTCTGAAACCCTGCTTGAAAGTGAGCTTTTCGGTCATGTGAAAGGAGCCTTTACCGGAGCCCACCGTGATCGTAAAGGCCGGTTTGAGGAAGCAGACGGAGGAACTATTTTCCTGGATGAAATCGGAGAATTAACTCCTTATATGCAGATAAAACTATTAAGGGTGCTGCAGGAAAGAGAGATTGAAAGGGTAGGGGATTCCAGAAAAAGGAAAATTGATATCCGGATCATTGCAGCAACCCATAAAAATCTTTATGAATTGACCCGGCAGGGAAAATTCAGGGAAGACCTCTTTTACAGGCTTAAGGTTTTTCCCATCATGGTGCCGCCCTTGAGGGACCGGCGAGAAGATATTCCCCTTCTGGTCAGTCATTTTATCAAAAAAGGAAATAAACGGGAGGCTAAAACCATAGAAAGTGTTGATGAAAAAGGGATGAAGCGGCTCATGGAACATTCATGGCCGGGGAATGTCAGAGAACTTGAAAATGCCGTTGAACACGCTTTTGTCATCTGCAATTCAAAAAGAATCACCATTAACGATCTGCCAGTGGAACTAAGAAATAACCATTTCCCTTTTGATAGTCGTGTTTCAAATTTTTCTTCCGGTATAAATGCCGCCCCTGTCACTGATGTAACGAAACCGACAAGGGAAAGCCTTATCCAATTACTTTGGGAAAGCAATTGGAATAAGGCCGAAGTGGGTAGGCGAATTCAAAAGAGCAGAACTGCTGTCTGGAAATATATGAAAAAATGGGACATTCCCTTGCAAAACAGGGCTGCAGATCAGAGACCGGAATGAAGGCGTACGGTATAACGGCCAACCGGTCCGGTATCCATTAAAGGCTGATGACGGCAGCATCGCAGGCAAGATCAATCATCTCTGCCGCAGTTGCGAGCCTGCATGAATCGGCCAGGTCTTTTTCTTCAATAAACCGTGATTTGGCACATGGGGTACAGACCAGGATCGGAACGTCATGGGCCTGGAGATGGGCTAAAGAATCATCGGCTGAATCACCGGTTGAAGCTTTGATGTTTTCCGCAGCTCCTTTTCTTGCAAGGTATACACCGTCATCCAGCAGGAATACGGTTACATTTTTTCCTTTTTTCTGGGCTACGGCAGCAAGAAACAAAGCCCGTGTCGCCCGGTTGGGGTTATCAGTTCCGCAGGAAAGGGTAACGAGTACATTATTGGTCATTTTATTCTCCTTATGATTGATGTAAGAAAAGATTTGTTTATATATAATTATGACCTATTATTAAAGAAAGTTCGGCTTTATGTAAAGCCAAAAAACAGTATATGATAATAATGTTAACAATATTGATTGGCATGAAAATTGCTGTAACCCGTGACAGGGTCGGGTATGGCAATGATCGTTAAGATCGAATAAGAAACAAAGGGCCTCTGAATATGAAAAAAGAAAATGTGCTGGTTGTTGCGCTGGTCTGTATCGCTTTTGCCGTTGTGTTGATTCATAATTTTAAAAAAGACGGAGGGGCTGGTGAGACCGTCCTCAAAAAAACATCTGCACAAGATTTGAAAGATACCGGTATTCAATGGAAAGAATATGCTGAGGGGATGAAACTGGCAAAGACCCGGAATAAACCCGTTTTTTTATATTTCCATGCAGAGTGGTGTACTTATTGTAAGAAAATGGAACAAACCACATTTATGGATGAAAAAGTATTGACCTATTTAAATGAAAATTTCATCAGCATCCGGATCGACACAGACAAGGACACTGAAATTTCAAACCAATGGAAGGTCAGGGGCTTGCCTACGATCTGGTTTCTTAAACCGGACGGAACAAAATTGGACAACCTTCCAGGATATGTGGATGAAGACTATCTTTCCAAGGTTTTAACTTATATTCATTCAGGAACATATGAAACAATGAGTTTTAATGAATTCCTGGAAACAGAAAAGAGGAAATAAAGACAATGAGTTTAAAAATTTCTCGTAGGACCTTTATTAAAGGTTCCATTGCAGCAGCCGGAACGGTTGTTGCGGGTACGGGCATTTCAGGCCCGGATTTTGCTGCTGCCGGGCCCCTGTCTGATGAAAAACAGGAACCCCTGTCCACGCTTCTGGATATCCGCAAATGCATCGGATGTGAAGAATGTGTTCATGCCTGCCGGGAAGTGAATGCAGCCAAATATCCGGAACCCCGAAAGCCGTTTCCAAAAATGTATCCCAAAACGGTTCCGGTTCAGGACTGGTCTGAAAAAAGAGATGTGACAGATCGTTTAACCCCCTATAACTGGATTTTTATCCAGCACGCATCAGTCACACACAATGGTGAAAAGATGGAACTTACCATCCCCCGGAGATGTATGCACTGTGATAATCCTCCCTGTGTCAAGCTCTGTCCCTGGGGAGCAGCAAAACAGGAAAAAAACGGGCTTTCAAGGATCGATGCCGATCTTTGTCTTGGCGGATCAAAATGTAAAAACGTCTGCCCCTGGAGTATTCCCGAAAGACAGACCGGTGTCGGGCTATACCTGGATCTTCTGCCTGCCCTGGCCGGCAATGGTGTGATGTATAAATGCGATCGCTGCTATAACCGGCTTGAAAAAGATGAATTGCCGGCCTGCATCGAGGCATGCCCTGAAAATGTCCAGAGCATTGGGCCAAGATCCGAAATCCTGGAGCAGGCCCACAGCCTTGCAAAAGAAATCAACGGATATGTCTACGGTGAGCATGAAAACGGGGGAACCAATACCATTTATGTGTCTCCGGTTCCCTTTGACCAGTTGAATGCAGCCATTGAGAAAGGAAAGGGCAAACCCCATCTGGCTTATACCAAAAACATGATGGCAGACGGGACAAACCTGTCCAGAGCCATGTTGATTGCACCCCTGGCCGGTCTTGCGGCTGCATTCGGAAAATTTTACCTGAAGTCAAAGGAGGACAAATAATGAAGGCCACTGGAAAAACAAGATCATATGGTTACGCTATCGTTCTTTTTTTGATTACCTTATCCGGTTTCGGGCAGATGCCTATTTTCGGCCGGTATTATATTGCCTCTGTTCCGGGACTGGGATGGCTGGGCGAGTTTTATACAACCCATGTATTGCATTATGCGGCGGCTATTGCGCTGATTGCACTGGCCGTATATGTCCTGTTTGATTTTGTTATGAATGGGGTTGGGTTGAAACGGCTGACCACGTCCGGATATTTTAAAACAGGGATCATTTCCGGCTTGATCATTTCCGGCTGTTTAATGGTTGTAAAAAATTTTCCCGGTATATATTGGAGCCACACGACAATCATTGTATTGGATCTGACCCATCTGAGTCTTTGCATGGCGCTTTTGATGCTGAGTCTGTATACCCTTGTGATGAAAAAAAAGTGGATAGAATAAAAAAAATGAAAGGCCTGTCTAAAGCAGGCCTATTTTTTTCATTTTTTCAGTCAGGACTTCTTTGTTAAACGGTTTGATTACATAGCCGTCACATTTCCCTACGCAGGCCTTAACCGTATCTATGTCGGAATGAGCAGTCACCATAAGAATTTTTGCTTTTTCCTGAGGGTCAAGACCCCGTTCCTCTTCCAGCTTCCGGATGGTAGTCAGAACTTCGGTCCCGCTGATGTCAGGCATGGAAATATCAAGGGTGATCAGGTTATAGAGTTTCCATTCCTCAAGAGCTGTTTTTACCGAACTGATGGCGGCTTTTCCGTTAATGACCCCTTCACATTGTCCGAATTCGCTTACTATTTTCATCATCTTTTTCCGACTGACAAGCTCGTCATCAACAACAAGGATTTTCATCAGGGAGCTTTCCTTTTATGCATCACTAATTTTGATATTTGAAGAAAAAAAGTGTGTATCAATCAATATAAGTGTGTTATTTGTTTTTCACTTTACCGGATTTTTAGTTATATTCAAGCTCATTTTTTTGAAAAAAGCAAGCCCTACACAGGAGAAGATGCAAAAAGAAGCGATTTAAAATCGTTAAAAAAGCAGTTCCGGTAAAAAGATGGTTTCAAAATACCATTACAATTAAAGGGATGAGGTCATATTTTGATCGGCATGAAAAACAGACCGGTTGTTGTGCTTTTAACGGATTTCGGGCTCAAAGATACATATGCAGGCATCTTGAAAGGGGTTATTGCTTCCATCAGCCCGGGAACAAATGTGATTGATCTGAGCCATGAGGTTTTACCCCAGGA
>Ga0156388_1016_pt2 | contig 67612 bp, 51 predicted proteins | sample RifOxyA3_FD_108032 | JGI IMG/M metagenome (GOLD analysis project Ga0156388, IMG submission 108032) | Desulfobacterales bacterium RIFOXYA12_FULL_46_15
ATTATATATCCTTTCTATCCAACAGACCCTAAAGAAAATTATCTTCAGGCAAAGAAAAGAGTTGAAAAAGCAAAAGTGATGTTCAGAGAAGCTGAGTTGCGGATTACAAACCAAACGAGAATGCTATACAACAAAATACAATGGGTTGAAAAAAAAATAGTAATTCATGAAGACCAGCTCAGAATTTTTCAAAAACGTTTGGGGCTGGCATTGGATGCGTTTAAAGAAGGACTGATCGATTTACAACGCATATATACTATTCAAGATGATCTGATATCCGGAGAAAAAGAATATTTATACTATCAATATGAGCTTCAAATTTTATACTTCTGGCTGCAGGAATTAGCAGGACAGGAGTCAATAATAACAAGCCGGTATGCTACCTCAAAATGTGCATTTAAATAAAAACTGCCCAATGAAAAAATCACCCACCAGATACTGAATACCTCAGATTATCATCTGCCCTATTGTGCATAAAACAGGAAATATATCAACATCAGACTTTTGACCGGACGGTTTTGCTTGACGGCGTCCTTTGATTTTAATAGTTTCTGAATGAATTTTTTGTCAGAAAAACATTTTTAAGCAAAGGAGAGCTTATGGCCGTATTTGTACAGAATCATCCCCTGATCAGGCACAAACTGGGGCTGATGCGCCAGAAAGACATCAGCACAAAGGATTTCAGGGATCTGGCCTCGGAAGTTGCAAGGCTTTTGACCTATGAAGCCACAAAGGATCTGGCCACGGAAAAAAAAGTCATTGAAGGCTGGGCCGGAAAGGTTGAGATCGAAGAAATCAAAGGAAAAAAAATCACGGTGGTTCCAATTTTAAGAGCCGGGCTCGGCATGATGAACGGGGTATTCGACCTCATCCCCTCGGCCAAGGTCAGTGTGGTCGGGTTTTACCGGAATGAAAAAACCCTTCAGCCGGTTCAGTATTATGTCAAAACCGCCAGCGCCATGGAAGAACGTATTGCCCTGATCCTGGACCCCATGCTGGCCACCGGCGGAACCCTGATTGCCACCATCGACCTTTTAAAAAAAGCAGGATGCAAAATCATCAAAGGGCTTTTTCTGGTGGCAGCACCGGAAGGCATCGCAAAAGTAACGCAGAAACATCCTGATGTGGATATCTATGTGGCTGCTATTGATGAACGTCTCAATGATATCGGATACATCCTGCCGGGTCTGGGTGATGCAGGTGATAAAATATTCGGCACAAAATAAAATCCATTAACTTAAAAAAAAAGAGGTAAAGACGATATGTCCCCATCCGATCCATCTAAAACCGATTACAATTTTCAGATAAGAGATTGCTTTTTAGGCGCCCAGATGCTGTTTGTGGCCTTCGGCGCCCTGGTCCTGGTCCCCCTTCTGACAGGCCTTGACCCCAATGTCGCCCTTTTTACGGCTGGTCTCGGGACCCTGGTATTTCAGGTCATCACCAAAGGAAAGGTCCCGGTTTTCTTAGCCTCCTCCTTTGCCTTTATCGCACCCATCATCTATGGCGTCAAAACATGGGGAATCCCTGGAACCCTGTGCGGTCTTGCTGCAGCAGGGATTGTCTATATATTGCTGAGTATTCTGGCCAGGGTCCAGGGAAGTGAAGCCATTGAAAAAGTCCTTCCTCCCATTGTCACCGGGCCTGTCATCATGGTTATCGGGCTCATTCTAGCGCCTGTTGCCGTACACATGACCATGGGAAAAACCGGGGATGGCGCTGCTGTTCTCTTTCCCCAGGCAAAGGCCATGACCGTCGGTCTTCTGGCCCTTGCCACCACCGTTCTGGTTTCCATCCTGGGGAAAGGTATTTTCAAGCTCATCCCCATTATCTGCGGGATTGCAGTGGGATATGCGGTTTCCCTTTATTTTGGATTTGTCGATTTTTCAGGAATTTCAAAGGCCGCCTGGTTCAAGGTTCCCGATTTTGTTCTCCCGGAATGGAATCTCCAGGCGATTTTTTATATCCTGCCCATTGCCATTGCACCGGCCATAGAGCATTTCGGCGATATTGTGGCCGTGGGCGGGGTAACAGGCAAAGACTATCTCAAAGATCCCGGTATCCACCGGACCATTCTCGGTGACGGGATTGCCACTTCCCTTGCATCCCTTATGGGCGGGCCGCCCAATACCACCTATTCCGAAGTCACCGGCGCCGTTGCCCTGACAAAGGTCTTCAACCCTGCCATCATGACCTGGGCCGCCATCACCGCCATCCTCCTGGCCTTTATCGGAAAACTGGGCGCAGTTCTCCAGACCGTTCCGGCCCCGGTCATGGGCGGGATCATGCTCCTTTTGTTCGGAGCCATCATGGTGGTCGGGTTAAACACACTGGTCAAATCAGGCCAGGATCTGATGGAAGCCAGAAACCTTTCCATCGTGGCTCTGATCCTCATCTTCGGCATCGGCGGGATGAGCTTTTCAGCAGGCCAGTTCCAGCTCCAGGGAATCGGTCTGGCCGGTATCCTGGGCGTTGTGTTGAATCTGGTGCTGCCCGGGAAGAAAGATTCAGGTCAATAAAAGCAATTTTTTATCACCATGGAAGCACATGAAGACCCTGAAGTTTTTCTCCCAGGCCCTTCATGTGCTTCTTCATGGTAAAAATTCATACCCAAAGCACAGCAAGATAAACCGCGGCATATCTTAAAAATTTCCCCAGACCCGCCAGGAAAATAAATAATAGAAAATTGATTTTCAAAACACCGGCCGCCACGGTCAATGGATCACCAATGACGGGGACCCATGAAAACAAAAGGCTGAACACCCCGAATGTCTGAAACCTTTGTGTTGCCTTTTGGATTTCCAGGGCCTGCATCCGCCACACTTTATGAAGAATCAGGTGACCCCCAAATGCCCCCAGGCCATAGTTCACCACAGCCCCCAGCACATTGCCGGAAGTTGCGGTAAAAAGGACGGCATAGGGGCTAAGGCCCTGTTTGAGCAGGATGCCCAGAAGCACTTCCGAACTAAAGGGGAGAAAGGTTGCAGCCAGGAACGAAGATAAAAAAAGACTGAGATAGCCGTATTCTGTAAAAACTTCCACGGCTATCTATTCAAACATCTTAAACAAGGCCTGGGTTCCCTTATCCCCATGCCCGGTCCGGGCAAGTTTTTCATACAGGGACAGGGCAAGATCAAGTCCTGGAGTCTGAAGACCCAATCTTTTGGACGACTCCACTGCAATCTTCATATCTTTTATAAAATGCTTGACATAAAAACCAGGTTCAAAATTACCGGCAATCATCCGGGCCCCGAGATTGTTCAACGACCATGATGCGGCAGCACCTGCGCCTATGCTTTTTAACACTGTTTCAGGGTCAAGACCTGCCTTTTTTGCATAGGCAATGGATTCGCACACCGCCACCATGCCTGCGGCAATGGCGATCTGGTTGGCCATTTTGGTATGCTGACCTGCGCCGGGTTTCCCCTGGAGCACAATATTTTTACCCATGATTTCAAAAAGCGGCAAAGCCTTGTCAAAGGCAGCCTTCTCTCCGCCCGCCATAATGGACAGGGTGGCGTTCCTTGCCCCCAGATCCCCGCCCGACACCGGCGCATCCAGAGCATCAATCCCTAAGCGGCTTGCTTTTTCATGAATCTTCACAGCCAGATCCGGGCTGGAGGTGGTCATATCCACCACCAGGGTTCCTTTCTCAGCATGGGCTAATATCCCGTCTTCCCCAAAATACACCGCTTCAACATCGGACGGATAACCGACCATGGTGATGATGATCCGGCTTTTTGTGCTCAGAGCCGTGACAGATTCTTCCCAGACCGCCCCGCTGGAAACAAGCTCCTCTGCCGTCTTTTTTGTCCTTGTATATACGTGGACCTCATATCCGGCCTTTAACACATGCCCGGCCATGCTTTTTCCCATGACACCCAGCCCGATAAACCCCACACTGATTTTTTCCGGTTCAATAACCATGCTCCTCCTTCACTTTTTTTCCCATTCATGACAGTTTTTTCTAACTTAATCAATATATCATTGTCTCACACAATTTTCTTTACTTGCTTTTTGTATACTGGTACAAATCTATTAATCCTATAATTCATTGTTTCTGATCCATATCATTACATTCCATGCAAGGTGCTGAAAAATGACACGAAAAAAAGGCATTAAGACAGAACAACCGGCTGTGCTGGATGGAATTGATGAAAACAATTGATTATCAAAAAACAAACATGGGAAAATCCCAGGATATCCGGATTAAGCCCTCAGAAATTATTATATGGGTTTTTATACTTGCCGTTCTCTATTTCCTGAGCCGGTATAATTACCTGCTCTTTCACGGCCTTGCAGAACTTTTCAGCATTGCCATATCCTGGGCGATTTTCATGATTGCACAAAACTCAAGACAGTATCTGGGCAATCATTATTTCCGGTTCATTTCCATTGCTTATCTTTTTGTGAGTGTCCTGGACCTGCTTCATATGCTTGCCTATAAAGGGATGGGGGTTTTCCCAGGGCAGGATGCAGACCTTCCGACCCAGTTATGGATCATGGCCCGCTATATGCAGAGCCTTTCAATGGTCATTGCCCCTTTCCTGGTTGAAAAAAAAATAAGGCCTGGGCCTATCAGCGCTGTGTATGCGGCAATTGTTATATTCTTGGTGGCGTCGGTGTATCAATGGGATCTGTTCCCGGATTGTTTTATTGAAGGCCACGGGCTGACGGCGTTTAAAAAAACAAGCGAATACATGATTTCAATTTTGCTGATGATATCAGCGGCCCTGCTGTTCAACAAACGCCAGGAATTTAACCCCTATATTTTAAAAATATTGATCGCAGCAACCGGGTTGACGATTTTATCTGAGCTGTCATTTACCTTTTACATCAGCGTGTTCGGGTTTTCAAACCTTGTGGGCCATTATTTCAAAATCCTGGCTTTTTACCTGATTTACAAAGCCCTGATCCAAGCAGCCCTTAAAAGGCCATATGACCTTATATTCAAGAAATTAATCCAAAAGCAGGATGCCCTGGATGAAATCCAGAGGGGTCAGCGTCTGTTGATTCAAAATATTCCCGGTATGATCTACAGGGCCCGGCCGGACTGGTCTGCCGTCATTATCAGCGGCTCTGAAAAACTCTGCGGCTATTCTGAAGACGAATTGAACCGGAAAGAAAAAAAATGGTTTGATATTATCCTGGAACAGGACCGGGAGAATGTGTTCTCCCAGGGATCTGAACTGGTAAAGGCGCCTGAAAACCTGGTCCAGACCTATAGAATAAAAACCAGGGAAGGTATGATCAAATGGGTGGCCGATCATAAGACGTCCTATTTTTCAGACCAGGGGGACTTCCTGGGCATTGACGGCATCGTATTTGACATCACCCGGGAAATGGAAATGCAGGAAACCCTGCGCCGCCTCTCCTTTCAGGACGGGCTGACCGGGGTGGCAAACCGCCGCAAACTGGATCAAGTCATGGACCTGGAATTCCGCCGCTGTGCGCGTTCAGGAAAACCCCTGGCTGTTCTGATCTGTGATATTGATTTCTTCAAGGCGTATAACGATACCTATGGCCATTTGAAAGGCGATGAATGCCTGATGGCTGTTGCAAAAAAGCTGGACAGCCTTTTTAACAGGCCCGGAGATCTTTTTGCGCGATATGGCGGGGAGGAGTTTGCCGTGATCCTGCCCGAAACCGGATTGGATACGGCCTTGCTCATGGCTGAAAAAATCCGGGTAAAAATCGAACAAAGGCAGATTGAACACGTTGGGGCAAAAAATCAAAATATAGTAACCATCAGTGTGGGAGGCTGCGTTGTGGTTCCGGACAGCAGGTTGACATCTGAAGATTTGTTCCGGCAAGCGGACCAGGCTCTCTACCAGGCAAAAAAAGAGGGGCGAAATACCATTCGGGTATATCTATATGATTCAAAGCCGGCCGCCGGCAGCAAATGAAAACAAAAGACCGGTATTTTTAAAATCCCGGAAATTACTCTTGAATCAACCCGAAAGAGGAGGTTCAGTCATGACCATGCCTTTAGACGAAAAAATCGGACCGCCAGGGTATAAGACAATTCTACCGTGGACGGCATTGGTGATCCTGGTGGTGTTATCTTTTTTGATCTGGCGGTTCTATGAAAACACATTTACGGAGAGAGAACGGCATAGATTCAGTGAAGATATCCATAGTATCAGCAACGAAATTATCTCACGGCTTGATAAATACCATATGGTTCTCCAGGGGGGGGCAGGCATTTTCACAATTTTCGAGGAGGTGAGCCGGGAGAAATGGCGGGCGTATTACGAATATTGCAAGATCAGCACTTTTTACCCGGGAGTCCAGGGCATCGGGTTTTCCCGGGTGATCCTGCCTGCAGAAGTGGATCAACATATCCGGGAGGTCAAAGACCAGGGGTTTCCCGATTATACAGTCCGGCCCGCCGGAGAGCGGGATATATACACGGCCATCATCTTTCTGGAGCCGTTTGATGCTCGCAACCAGAGGGCCTTCGGCTTTGATATGTTTTCCGAACCCGTGCGGCGCGCCGCCATGGAAAGAGCCCGGGACACCGGTCAAGTGTCCATGTCGGGCAAGGTAATCCTGGTTCAGGAGGGAAGCCTGGAGGTTCAGCCCGGATTTCTGATTTATGTTCCCATTTATAAAAGAAGCATGCCGCTGCATACCGAAAAAGACCGGAGGGCTGCCATCCGGGGATATGTGTACGCTCCGTTCCGGATACATGATTTCGCCCGGAGCATCTTTCCGGAACTTAATACCGGCATCTGTTTCTCTTTATATGACGGTTCAAACGTTTCACCGGAAACCTTGATGATTGACAGTCATGACCCTTCCCGTGTATCAAGGGAAAACCACCGGCCCATGTTCGCCGCCCAAAAGACCCTGGACTTGTATGGACACCCATGGACCCTGGTTTTTGAAACCCTGCCGGGTTTCGAGGCTGCCGTGGACCGTTATACGCCAAAGATCACCCTGGTTGTCGGTCTCTGTATCAGCCTGCTGATTTTTTTCTTTCTCAGGACACAGGAAAGAACCACAGACAAAGCTTTTTCCATGGCCCGTGACATGACCTCGGCCCTGCGGGAAAGTCAGGCAACCCTGGAAACGGCCCTGGCCGGCATGGCCGACGCTGTGTTTATTTCCGATGCCCAAGGGCGGTTTGTCAATTTCAATAAAGCATTTGCCACCTTTCACAAATTCAGGGACATTGAAGAGTGCGCCAAAATCATGGATGAATACCCGATGTTCCTGGATGTGTTTTTTTCCGACGGCAGGCCTGCGCCCATGGAGCAGTGGGCGGTTCCCCGCGCCCTGAGAGGCGAAACCGTTACAAATGTCGAGTATGGGTTAAAGCGTAAAGACACAGGGGAGACATGGATCGGAAGCTACAGTTTTGCTCCCATTCTCAATAAGGACGGCACCATCATCGGGTCAGTGGTGGTCGGTCGTGACATAACCGATCAGAAGGAGGCGGAAAACGCTTTGAAAAAAAGCGAGCAAAAATATCGGCTTCTGGCTGAAAATGCCCTGGATATCATCTGGACCGTAGACCTTGACGGCCGTCTTACCTATATCAGCCCGGCCATTGAAAAACTGATCGGGTTCACCGATGCCGAGGTATTAAACATGCCCATGACAGATTATATTGTCGCAGAGGACTGCAAGGCCCTGCTGGAGTCCCTGGCAGCGGAACTGGCCAAACCGCCTGAGGAGCGGCCTGTCTCCCAGACACGGGAGATGCGGTACAAAACCCGGGACGGACGTGTTCTGGAGGTCGAATTCACAGCCACCTGGCTGATGGATGACCAGGGTCAGGTCTGCGGCGTCCAGGGCAACACCCGGGATATGACCGAACATAAACAGGCGGAAGCCAACCGGATCGCCCGCCTGACGGCCGAGGCAGCCAACAGGGAAAAGAGCCTGTTTCTGTCCAATATGAGCCATGAAATCCGGACCCCCATGAATGCCATCCTGGGATTTGCCCAGATCCTGGAACGGGATTCTTCGCTTTCTCTAAGACAGATGGAACAGATCCGGAGTATCAACCGAAGCGGCAGATACCTGCTTCATCTGATCAATGATATCCTTGACATGTCCAAAATCGAAGCCGGGATGATCATGCTCAAACCACGCATTTTCCACCTCCACGACCTTCTGGGCGATCTTGAAATGATGTTCCGGTCCAGGACCGACGCCATGGGGCTTCAATTGCTCGTGGAACGGGATATATATCTGCCGGATCATATCTTTTGTGATGAAAGCCGGTTGCGGCAGGTTCTGGTCAACCTGGTAGGGAATGCGGTCAAGTTTACGGAAAAAGGCGGGGTTTCGGTCCGGGTAAGGGTGGAGCCGGTTCATGGGCGACCGGCCGGAGAAGAAAAAAACATGAGCCTGGTCGTTGAGGTAGAGGACAGTGGTCCTGGAATTCCACGCAAGGATCTGGATTCCATTTTTGAGGCCTTCCGGCAGTCTGAAGCAGGAACTAAAGCCGGGGGTACCGGGCTGGGCCTGGCCATCAGCCGCAAGCTCGTGGAAATGATGGGCGGCCGGCTTACGGTTGAAAGCGAAGTGGGCAAAGGCAGTTGCTTTCATTTTGATGTGCGCCTGGAACCGGCCGGAACCCTGGCGGAAAAAGAAACACTCAAACCGGACAACATCGTCGGGTTGGATCTCGGCTCAAGTCCCTGGCGAATTCTGATCGTGGATGACATTAAAACCAACCGGGACCTGCTGCTCAGCCTGCTTAAGCCCATCGGGTTCGAAGTCCGGGAGGCGGAAAACGGGGCCGGGGCAATTGAAATCTTTCAAGACTGGAAACCCCATGCCGTGCTGATGGATATGCGGATGCCGGTGATGGACGGGTATGAAGCCACCCGGTGGATCAAGGCTGATAAGGCAGGGGCAGCCACACCCGTGATTGCAGTGACAGCCAGCGCCTTTAAGGAGTCAAAGGAAGAAATTCTGGCCACCGGGGCATCGGCCTATCTGCGAAAACCCTTCCGGATGGGAGAACTCTACGAAGCTCTGGGGCAATGCCTGGGGCTGAATTATGTGTATTCCGAGGGGCAGGATATGTTTCAGATTCCTGAAAAGATACCGGCTCTCACCCCCCAATCCCTGGCAGCACTGCCCGAAAATCTGATCCTGGCCATGCAAAAGGCTGTGGCCGAAGGGGATATTATATTTCTGATGGAACTGATCGGTCATGCAGAGGTGCAAAACAAGACCACCGCCCTGGGGCTGCGTGCCCTGGCTGACCGGTATGATTATAAAAAACTCAATGAATTGCTCGGCAAAGGAGGCAGTGACAATGGATAATAAGACAATTTCGACAATCATGGTAGTGGATGATACCCCGGCCAACCTGAAAATTCTTCAGGATATGCTCCAGGACAGCGGTTATCGTGTGCTGGCATTTCCATCCGGCAGGATGGCCCTGGCTGCAGCAGTTAAAAATCCGCCCGATCTGATCCTGCTGGATATCATCATGCCGGAGATGAACGGCTTTGAGGTCTGTGAGACTCTCAAGGCCGACAGCATATTAAAGGAAATCCCCATACTCTTTATCAGCGCCCTGACCGAAGCTGCGGACAAAGTCCGGGCCTTTTCCTCAGGGGGCGTGGATTATGTGACCAAGCCCTTTCATTTCGAGGAGGTCCGGGCCCGGGTGAAAACCCATCTGAAGCTGAGAAGATTACAGATCGAACTTGAAAAGCACAATCTTCACCTGGAAAGGTTGGTGGAAGAAAAGATACGGGAGATATCCGATTCCCAGATGGCCACTATCCTGGCGGTTTCAAAACTGGCTGAATCCAGGGATGACGATACCGGGCACCATATTGAGCGGACAAGGATTTTCTGCAAGACCCTGACCGAAAAACTGCGGCTCAATCCCCGCTATGCAGACAGCATCAATGATGCCTATGTGGAAAATATTTATCATGCCGCTCCGCTGCATGACATAGGCAAGGTCGGTATCTTTGACAATATCCTGCTCAAGCCCGGCAAGCTCATACCAGAGGAATTTGAAATCATAAAAACCCACACCCTGATCGGGGCAAGGGCGCTTCAAACAGCACACAGCAAATACCCGAAAAATGCATTTCTCAATATGGGCATCGCCATTGCCCATGCTCACCATGAAAAATGGGACGGCAGCGGCTACCCGGATGGGCTGGCAGGAGAAGATATCCCCTTAAGCAGCCGTATCATGGCCGTGGCCGATGTCTATGATGCGCTGCGCTCAAAACGGCCTTATAAGGACGCCTTTTCCCACGAGAAAAGCTGCGGGATCATCCTGGAAGGCGCAGAGAAACATTTTGATCCGGCAGTGATCAATGCTTTCAAGGATGCTGCGCCGGAATTTGCTGAAATCCGCAGGCGCATGGATGATGGTGCGGAACGATGAGGAGCTAAAAGGTTCGGAACCGGAATATTTTTTATTCTTTATCCGGCTACCCCATTGTAACCTGCCACTGAAATATGATATTTACGCCATATCAGGGACATCTGCAAAAAAAATAACCGCACCTGGCCCGAGATAGACTCTACCCAGGCTTTCAAAGAAAAAAGACCTTATAACACAGGAGATCTGATGGAACCCCGATCCGACACTTACGCACCTGTTTCAGCAGGCGCCCGAATCATTCAAAAAGCATCAAGCGTAAAACTGAACCCGGGCATATTATATGAAGCCGTCATCGACCTTTCTTCCGAAGGCCTGATCACTGCTAACTGCATCAATATGGCCGCAGGCATCCTCTTGAATGATCTTGGTCTTCCCGATTATTTCTTTGAAACCCTTACCAAAGACTCCCTGAAATATATTCTTTCCTCCATTTCAAAGAGTATCAAATTTCAGAACGGGACAGTGGTATTGAATTCCTGGGTGGCAGATATTGATTTTGACCTCATGAAGGGCAGCCGCATCCAAAGGGTCAGGATTGCCACAAAAGAAACCCGCGACAACATGGAAACAGTCCTCGATACCCAACTGGCAGGGCACCGCAGGGAATATTATTACAACCCGGAAAGCGAATATTACACCTATGTATTCCGGCCTGAAATTGTTAAAGATTTCAACTCAGCCGATTTCAAGGGGTCCCGGTTCCTCTTCAGCCAGGATCCTGATTATGCCTCCACTCCCCGGATGACCCGGAACCGGTATGAAAAATTTCTTGAAGCCGTGACCTCATCCGTGGTCCCGTTGGTAGAGGTATTTAACCTCTCGGACATCGGGCAAGTCCGCTTCATGTTCAATTCCGATTTTGAGAAACCCCAGCTCCCGGTTTTCCGAAGACTCTTTGCCGATCACGGGCTTGTGATCACCCGGGCCTACTGGGAGCCCTATTATACGGATTCCGGGGTGGCATCCTCCATCTGTTCCCTGTATGTTCAGGGGGAACTGTCAAGAAAAAAGGAAACTTTGCTCGTCAATGATCTCAGGTCATATCTCAGCTTTGCCGTCTCAGGCATTACCAGGCTTTATACGGAAGGAAAGCTCGATTTCCATGAAATGCTCTTCAGCGGTAATGTTATTGATTTTACCCATATGTTCATATTTAAGGAAAGGGGGAAAAAGACTGACCGGGAAATCATGGAGAGTCTTTTCAGCCAGGACCACAGGGAGGCGTTTTCCGAGAGGATTCATGAATCCAACAAATTCACCTACGTGTCCCGGATGATCATGGAGACCGCCTCATCCCACCCGGATCTGCTTTGTTTTTTATACAGCCTTTTTGAACGAAAATTCAACCCGGCTACCCCATTTGACCTGCCCTTGGAAGAAATGGAAAACAAAGAAAAGGAATTTAACCGCATCCTTGATGTCAGGTTCATGGATTTTTCCATGGGCCGGGATATTTTCTCCTTTATGTTCAACCTTATTTCAGCCACATTGAAAACCAATTTCTACAAACCGGAAAAACGCTCCTTTTCCTTCAGGATGGACAACCGCATCCTTGATCCCCTGGTGTTTAAACAACCGGTTTTCGGTATTTTCTATGTCAACGGCCATTATGCCTGCGGCACCCATCTCAGGGCCGAGGATATTGCACGGGGCGGGCTTCGCCTGATCCGGGTGACCCCGGCCAACCATGCAAGAGAACTCGACAATGCCGTTCTGCTCAATTATGCACTGGGTCCCAAGGCCCAGCGGCTCAAACACAAGGATATCTGTGAAAGCGGGTCCAAAGGCGTGGTGGTTCCCCACCCCCTTTATGCGGCCTACGGCCTGGATGCCTTGTATGATTACACCGAAGGCATCATGGATCTGATGCTCCCGGATGATTCGGTTGTAGACCATTACGGAAAATCTGAGATGGTGTTTTTCGGACCGGATGAAGGCACAGCCCCCTTTATGGATGCCGTCTCCTTCAGGGCAAAGGAAAGAGGCTACCCGTACTGGCGGACCATCACCACGGGAAAGAGCTTCGGTATTCCCCACGATACCTACGGCATATTGAAAAATGATGATCTTTTCGGCCTCATGGCCCATAAAGACAAAAAAACCGAACTCCAGATCAATGGTGAAACCGTGGCCCTGACCACAGACATGGAAGAGATCTGGAATCATATCGGCGGAAAAATAAAGGTCAGCGGCATGACCACAACCGGTATCATGGTCGCTTTTCGAACCCTGATCACCCATTACGGCTGCAAAGAAGAAGAGTTGAACCTCATGATGACCGGCGGGCCGGACGGGGATCTGGGCTCCAATGAAATCCAGTGCTATGAGGGGAAGATCTGCCTCATCATAGACGGCGGGTCTGTTCTTTTTGATCCGGACGGTCTTGATAAAAAAGAATTGATGAAAATCGCCTTTATGCGGCACACCTCTCCCAGGATGAATTCCCTGGGGTATCCGGCTGAAAAACTGGGGCCGGATGGATTCAAGGTTCTGCTCAAAGGGAAAAATATCACCCTTCCCGACGGCACCTTTATCGAAGACGGGGCCATGTTCCATAGGACCTTTTTAACTGACCCTGCCAACCGGAAATATATTGAAAAAGCGGATATCAAAGCCTTTATCCCCTGCGGCGGGTTCAAGGACACCATCAATCACGGCAATGTCCGGCAGTTTACCTCCAATTTCAAGGAGCTTCGCTTTATTGTGGAAGGGGCCAATGTCTTTTTTGATGATGCTGCGCGGCGGTATATTGCCGGATCAACGGATATCCGCCAGATCAAGGACAGTTCCGCAAACAAGGGCGGGGTCTTTTCATCTGCCGTTGCCGAAGTCCTCACAGGCTTTTTATTCGGCAATGACTATGAAAAAAAGCTCCTGGAAGACAAAGCCACCCGCTGGGCCCTGATCCGGGATATCATGATGCTGGTTGGCTCCTATGCGTCGCTCGAAACCGGTATGCTGATCCGGATCAATGAAAAAAATCCCGGAATTCCCCTGTTTATCCTGTCTGAAAAAACAAGCGAACAGATCTTTTCCTTCCAGGCAGTTGCGGCTGAGCATCTGGATGTCATTCTTTCCGATGAAAATCTTCTCTGGGCCATACTGGAGGCGTATACCCCGGGCATCCTTGTAAAAAACCTGGGCCGGGAAGCCATCCTTACGATTCTGAATTCCGAAAAATTGAGGGCTTACCGGAATGCCGTCATTACCAAAAAACCGGCAGCCATTGCCTTTTATAAGAATGGACCGGACTGGGATGCCTATATGGATAAGGCGGCATCGGATTTTTCAGGAACTATCAAAGCATTATTTACAAAATAAAGAGCTTGGGCTCTCTTTTAATGATTTTATAAAAACCGGAGGTGTTCATGTTTGAATGGATTTTCAGTGCTGAGGGGTGGCTGGCGCTGGGAACGTTAACAGCCCTGGAAATCGTCCTGGGTGTAGATAATATCATTTTTATTTCCATTCTTGTTGGCAGGCTGCCTGAAAAACAGAGGAATCCGGCCCGCCGCACCGGGCTTATGCTGGCCATGGGAACACGCCTTCTTCTGCTACTATCCATTGCCTGGGTAGTGGGTTTGAAAACCCCCTTATTTTCAATCCTGTCTCACTCCGTATCCGGCAAAGACATGATCCTCTTCGGAGGCGGCCTTTTTCTTCTGACCAAAGCCACCCATGAAATTCATTCTAGCCTCGAAGGCGTTGAAGAAAGACAAAAAACCCCGGCAGCGGCAAGATTAGGATCAGTTCTCTTTCAGATAGCAGTTTTAGACATTGTCTTTTCCCTGGACTCCGTGATCACGGCCGTGGGTTTGGCACAACATATTTCCATCATGGCTGTAGCCATTGTTGTTTCCGTGATGATCATGCTTTTTGCTGCAAAAGCTGTCAGCACCTTTGTGGATACCCATCCCACCATAAAAATGCTGGCACTGTCATTCCTGATCCTGGTCGGGTTTACCCTGATTGCCGAAGGGTTCGGCGTCCATGTGCCAAAGGGATATATTTATTTTGCCATGCTATTCTCAGTTTCCGTGGAAATGCTGAATCTGAAAATGAAAAAAAAACAGGCGGCCGGCATTGTATTACATAAGAAAATGGATCAGGATTGACCGGATGTCTATTTTAACCTGAAGCATCTTTTAAAAGGAGGAACAACCCATGGAGGACAATCCTATTACGGTTTTTCCCGGAAAACCGAAAATCCGTTTCCATTTTCCGGCATTTAAACTCAAATTATCCAGGGGGGTGAATATCCTGATCGCCCTGGTTTTTGTCCTGGCTCTCTCGTTTAACCTTTTTTTCGTTTATGTGGAACCGGATGAATACGGTATCAAGGTCAACCGTATCGGGATCGGCCGGGGCGTTCAAAAAGATATTTACCACGCAGGCCTGACCTTTGTCATGCCCTTCGGGCTTCAGCAGATCTATAAGCTGCCCAAAGGGATGCAGGTGCTGGAATTGACCAATTTCCCGTCCACCGCTTCGGAATCGGCACGAAAGGACCGGGCCGCCCATATCCAGACCTCGGACGGATTCTTCGTGGATATTGATGTTTCCATGCTGTATCACATCAAAGACCCTTATCTTGTGTTTACCACCATCGGCCCTGGGAGACTGTTTGAAGATAACGGACTGATTCCCAAAGCCGAACCGGTACTCAAGGAAACCCTGGGCAAACTCACCACCGAGGAATTCTATAACAGCTTTTTGAGGGTAAAAAAGGCAGAAGAAGCAAAAGAAAGCCTTAACAATGAATTGATGCTCAAAGGACTGGAAGTGGATCAGGTGCTGGTACGGTATTTCAAATACAGCCCGGAAATCCAGAAAAACATTGAAGAAAAAAAACTCCAGGATCAGATGGTATTCACCAACCAGTCTGCAGCAAGAGCGGCAAGGGAAGAGGCGGAACTTAAAAAAACCATCCAGGAGGGCATGGTAACGGCAGCCGTGGAGATTGAAAAAGGGAAAGCCTATGTCACACGGAAGATTGCCGAAAAAGACCTCTATGTCAGAAAGATAAAAGCCGATGCCGACCTCCTGGTGAAACTGGCTGAAGCCGAACGGGTGCGTCTGAGAAACGATGCCCTGAAAGGAATCGGCTCTGAACGGATGGTGGCCCTGAAAATGGCTGAGGTTTACAAAAACCTGGATTTGATAGTCCTTCCCAGCGACGGGCAAAACGGGGTCAACCCCCTGGATCTGAAAAACGCAATGAAATTATTTGATGTTCCAGAGAGAGGTGCGGAATGAAGCTCTTCAGTTATTTAATCATATTATGGATGGCTGTCATAACCTTGAGCGGGTGCGTTCCCCATACCACCGGCGGAACCGAAGTCGGGGTCAGGACCCGTAAATTCAGTTTTACAGGACAAAAAGGGGTGGAAGACCGGATTTATGCACCCGGCTCCACTTATTTTTTTCTTCCCTATATCAATGACTGGCATGTATTTGATACACGGCTCCAGAATCTTGAAATGACATTTTCACATCAAAAAGGCGACCGCAGAACACAGGATGACCTGATCTTTAAAACCATTGACGGGAATGATATCAGTCTGGATGTGATCATTGCCTACAGGATTGATCCTGCCAAAGCCCCTTATATTCTTCAGTATGTGGCAGGCAATGATACCCTTTTAAAGGATAAAATCGTCCGTACGGTTGCCAGAAGCAAACCCAGGGATATTTTCGGGGAACTTAAAACCGAGGCGTTTTATGTGGCTGAAGCTAGGGAAGCCCAGTCAAAAAAAGCCAGAGAAGAACTTCAAAGGATTCTCGGCCCCATGGGGATTATTGTGGAAAAAGTCCTGACCAATGACTATCGCTTTAATGCAGATTATACAAAGGCCATTGAGGATAAAAAAGTTGCAGATCAGCAGGTGGAAAAGAACCGGTCGGCCCAGCACGCAGCACGTGAGGAATATAAGCGCAAACTGGAAGAAGCCAAAGGCGAAGTCAATAAAATGATCGCCGATGCTGACGGGCAATATCTCAAGGCAAAAATTGAAGCTGATGTGTATATGGAACAGCAGCAGCTCCTGGCACAGGCCATCAAGGCAGAAGGAATTGCAGACGCCAAAGGAATCCAGGAAATGAATACCGCCCTTTCCGGTTCAGGCGGGAAAGCTATTGTCAAACTTAAAATTGCCGAAGCCCTGCAGGATAAGCACATCATGCTGTTGCCGACTTCGGAAGGCGGGATGAATCTGAAAACCACCAATATAAATCAGCTCATCGAAACCCTGGGCATAAAATCTCTTTCAGGCAAAAAATGAACCCCATCACCCCGGACATATCCGAAATCATCTGCCGGACAAAAGAAGAATATGCAGATTCCTATGACACCATGACCTGGCTCACACCCCAAAAGGCTGCCGAGGCATCCGCTCTTCGGGACTCCCTTATAAAAGCCATTTTTGATCGCCCTGACAAAGGGCCGGACTGGGCTTTTGCAGGAACAAAACTTTTTACCCACAGCCTTTCTCCGGGATGCAGCCTCTGCGGGAGCGGCGGCTGGTCCTGTCTTTTCATCAACGGTATCTGCAATGGCAAATGTTTTTACTGCCCTTCCACCCAGACAGATAAAGCTCAGCCCGTGACCAATACCCTGGAATTTAAAAATCCAACTGATTATGCCGATTATGTCCGGCTGTTTAATATCAGGGGGGTCAGCTTCAGCGGGGGCGAACCCTTTATGACCTTTGACCGGGTTCTCTCATTTTTAAAAACGCTCAGGTCCAGGATTTCCCATCCGCTTTATATCTGGATGTATACCAACGGCCTACTGGTGACCGAAGACAAACTCAAGACCCTGAGAGACAACGGTCTGGATGAAATCCGGTTTGACCTCAGCGCCAACGCCTACCACCTGGACGCACTGAAAAAAGCCGTTGGTATCATCCCCTGTGTTACCGTAGAGATTCCTGCTATTCCGGAAGACCTGGATAAGACCCGGCCCTTGCTGAAAACACTGAATGACGAAGGGGTTAACCATCTGAATCTGCATCAACTGCGGTGCACCCCGTTTAATCGGTCCCGGCTAACCCAGAGGAATTATACCTTTCTCCACGGCCCGAAAGTGACTGTTCTTGAAACCGAATCGGCTGCACTGGAATTAATCCGCCATGCCCTGGACGAGCATATCCCCCTGCCCATCAATTATTGTTCGTTTACCTTTCGCTCGCAGTTTCAGAGAGCTGCAGCCATGAAAAGAAATTGCCTCATCATCAGGGCCGCCCATGAAGATATGACCTCCACCGGCCATATCCGGACCATGAGTGTCATTGGCGATGAAAAAAAAATTCGTTCCCTTCATGAGGTTTTAATTTCAAAAGAACCGGACACAACCCTATGGCGCACGACCAAATCCTTTGACCAGCTTTTTTTCAATGCTGCTCTCTGGTCCCATATGGATTTTACCCATGTCCGGCTCAAGGTCAGCTACAGCAGCACATCACTGGAACCCTCGGTCTCTTTCCGCAACCCGTTTAAGGAAGTAGTGCTCAACCGGAAAAAAAAAGTGGTGATTGAAAGGCATACAAAAGAGCCGGGGATCTTTCTTGAAGGCAGACATATTGATTGGTTCGGACATGAATACATCAACCCTGAAATTGCCCCTTCAGACAGTATGACCCAGGCCCTGCCCGAGGAATTACCGGACAACATAGATGTGTTTGAATCCTTTAAGCCGGGGTTGGCTCCATATTACTAAGGTTGAATCAATAAGGCCATGAACTCCGGGATAAGAATCTTCAAGCATTCTTTTTTAAGAACACTATCGCTTGTTCATAGTTTCATCTGGTTTTTTCTTCTTTTTTCAGAAGCCTGCCGGGCAGACAATATGGATGCGGAAGGATGCAAAGACCACCCGTTGATATCCCGCATGATAAATTTTTATATTGAAGATTGCGGCAATGACGAGGATATACTGGAGGCTGTAATCGGAAAAGATAAAAAGGACGACCTAATAAGGATAATAAAAGGAAAGGTGACCTGGATCAATTATTATCCGAAAGAGGGGGGAAAGGGCATTAGTATGGCGAAAATCCATCATTATTATGAAACCGAATTGACCCTCAAAGGCTGTCAAATTGTATATCAGGAAAAAGACCTGATCACGGCCGTACTGACAAAAGAGGGGAAAGAAACCTGGTTTTCCCTTCTTTTCAGCCAGGATGGAATGTATGAGATTTCCATTGCCGAAACTATGATTAAACCATAAAAAATCGGAGACTTATGAAACCCATTGATTTAAGAAGCGATACCGTTACAAAACCTTGCGTTGAAATGCGCCGCGCCATGATGAATGCAGCGGTCGGGGATGATGTGTATGGCGAAGATCCCACCGTAAACCGACTTGAGTCCCTTGCCGCAGAAATGCTGGGAACAAAAGCAGCGCTTTTCTGCACCAGCGGGACCCAGAGCAATCTTTTAGCCCTCATGGCCCATTGCGAAAGAGGGGATGAATATATTGTGGGCCAGTATGCCCATACTTACAGGTATGAAGGCGGCGGTGCGGCCGTCCTGGGAAGTATCCAGCCCCAGCCCCTGGATTTTGAAAAAGACGGTACCTTAAGCCTTGAAAAAGTATCCGGGGCCATAAAGCCGGATGACCATCATTATGCCCGGACAAAACTCTTATGCCTTGAAAATACCCATATGGGAAAAGTCCTTCCACTTCCCTATCTTAAGGCGGCAAAAGAACTTGCCGGTGACAAAGCCTTGAAGATGCACCTGGACGGGGCAAGGGTATTTAATGCATCTGTAAAACTCGGGGTGGATGTCAAAGATATCACCCGATATTTTGACACCATTTCCTGCTGTCTTTCAAAGGGTCTTGGCGCCCCTGTGGGATCGGTTCTCTGCGGTTCAGCGGAAAATATCGAAAAAGCCCGGCGCTGGCGCAAACTCCTGGGCGGCGGCATGCGGCAGGCTGGCATTCTGGCTGCTGCCGGAATATATGCCCTGACCCACAATATTGAACGGCTCAAGGACGACCATGGGAATGCCATGGCCCTTGCCAAAGGGCTTGCCCAAATTGAAAGCATAACGGTTGACCTGCAAAGTGTCCGGACCAATATTTTTTTTGCAGACATCAAAGCAGACATGAGCCGGCTTTACAGCTTTTTAAAAGAAAGGGGGGTCATCATAGACACATCCGCTCATTTAAGGCTTGTGACCCATCTTGATATTTCAGATGAGGACATTGATTATACGATCGGGGCGTTTAAGCAATTCTTTCAATAAGCTTTATTTTTCTACGGCTCTTTTTGCAAACCTCTGCGGGAAATCCGTAAATATGCCGTCCACCCCAAGGTCTGCAAACCGTGAAAAAGCTTTTGGATCGTTCACTGTAAACAGGTTGATCTTTTTCCCCCTGTCTTTGACTGCCCTGATCTGATCCGGATGAATCAGGGCGGCATTTGCATTATAAGCTGGAAAAAAGAAATCCTTGAAATCAAGAGGCTCTGTATCATCGTCGCCGACAAGGGCCTGGACTTCAAGCAGGGGCTCTTTGTCCATGATTTGTAGAAGCCAGGGATGGTGAAACGAAGATATGATCACCTGGGTCAGGGGGATCTTTACCCGGCGGATGATTTCAAGGGTTTGATCCGGAAGGGTTGGGTTGTTTTCAGTGCCTGGAAAAAATTTTAGTTCAAGATTGATTCTCCAGTTTTTCTCCAGTGTCAGCAACAGCCCTTCCTCCAGCAGGGGAATAGGTTCTCCGATAAAGGAGTCCCTTATTTCCCTGCCGATATTCCCTTTTAAAATCTCCTGGAAAGGATCGGTTTTGACAAAATAAGACCCTGCATCCAGGGTTTTGATCTCGTTCAGATCAAATTTTTCCACCCTGTAGGATGGTTTTAAGGGAAATCTCTTAACTGCATCGGTGCATCGCAGCAACGTGTCGTCGTGGAAAAGGATAAGATACCCGTCCCGGGTCATCGTCACATCCGTCTCCCATAAGTCAGCACCCATCTCACAGGCAATTTTTGCCGCTTTCAGGGTATTTTCAGGCGCAATGCTCCTTGCGCCCCTGTGGGCAATTACTTGGACCATGGTTTTTTTTCTTCTATCCTCTTTGATTCATGGGAATATAATCCCTTTCAAGGCTCCCGGTATAAACCTGGCGGGGCCGTGTTATTTTCATTTCAGGATCAGCCAGATCCTCTTTCCACTGGGCAATCCATCCGGGCAGGCGGCCGATGGCAAACATGACCGTAAACATATTGGTGGGAATTCCCAGGGCCCTTAACATGATGCCGGAATAAAAATCCACATTGGGGTAAAGATTCTTGTCAATAAAATATGAATCCTTTAATGCCGCTTCTTCAAGTTTTTGGGCAATATCCAGCAAGGGATCGTTTCGCTTGATTTTAGAAAGAACGACATCAACCATTTTTTTCATGATTTTGGCTCTTGGATCATAGGTTTTATAAACCCTGTGCCCGAATCCCATCAGTTTGAAATCGCTTTTCTTATCCTTTGCCTTGGCAATGCAGTCTTCAATGGTCATACCGTTTTTGTGGATTTCTTCCAGCATATTCACGACGGCCTGATTTGCCCCGCCGTGCAAAGGTCCCCAAAGGGCAGAGATGCCGGCTGAAATGGTGGCGTAGATATTCACCTTTCCGCTTCCCACCACCCGGACGGCCGTAGTTGAACAATTCTGCTCATGATCGGCATGGAGAATCCAGAAAACATTGAGGGCACGGACAAGATCCGGGTCAATCCTGTAAGGGACCACCACGCTGTCAAACATCATGTTTAAAAAATTAGAACAATAACACAGATCCGGTCTGGGATAGACTACCCGTTCCCCCAATGAGATCCGATAGGCCATGGCCGACATGGTCCTGATTTTTGAGATCAGGCGGAGGTGCGTCTTGTTCATCTCCTCTTCATGGTCCATCAGTTCGGGATAAAAAGCTCTCATGGCATTGACCATGGCAGACAGGATACCCATGGGATGGGCCTTGGGAGGGTAGTTCTGGTAAAAGGCCTTCATATTTTCATGAAGTGGGGAAAAATCATTCAGATGGACGCTGGTCCGGGTTAATTCCTCCCGTATGGGAAGCTGGCCGGTAATGAGAAGAAATGCCGTTTCCACAAAGGTTGAATGCTCGGCCAGTTGCTCTATGGGGATACCACGGTATCTTAAAATACCTCTTTCCCCATCCATAAAGGTTATGGCACTCCTGCAGGTTCCGGTATTGCCGAACCCGGGATCAAAGGTAATATACCCGGTATTCTGGCGCAGGCTCCGGATATCAATTGCCTTGTTTCCTTCTGTCCCTTCAATTACCGGGAGAAAATATTCTTTGCCGTCAATGATCAATTTTGCAGCTTTCTGCATGAATGCCTCCTTTATTTTCAGGATCAACCCACATAGGATCCGGAACAAAAATATAAGAGATCGGATAACCTTGGATTATCTTGTTTCGCCCGGAACGGTATAGGTCTTACAGGACCCTCCGGAACAGGTCCTTTCCTGGGTTTGAACACCGGGTTTTTGCCCCTGGCCTGAACCGCCCATGGTAAAATTGGTTCTGGAAACAACCCGCTCAAATTCTTCTGATCCGCATTTGGGACAGCCTTTGATACCGTCATCTTTCGAACCTATGAGGATGACTTCAAAAAACTCTTCACATTTCAAGCATTTAAATTCGTATATCGGCATATAAAACTCCTTTTAGCCTTATTTTAATATGAGTGTTATTCTAATAACAAGTGGCGTTTTGTCAAGCCGATGCCTGTTCCAGAAGCTCTCTGGCATGGGAGAGGGTTGCCGGTGTAATGGTTGCACCACTGATCATGCGTGCAATTTCTTCGATCCTTTCGGTTTCCTTTTCCAACGGCACAATGGCGGTAAATGTCCGCCCGTCTATCACTTCTTTATATATCCGGAACTGGCGGGCTGCATATTTTGCAATCTGGGCAAGATGGGTAATACAGATCACCTGATGATTTGCCGACAATTGTTTCAGTTTTAGCCCGACTTTTTCAGAGGTTGCGCCGCCGATACCGGCATCCACTTCATCAAAGATCAGGGTTTCAAGGGATTTTGTCCTGGACAGAACCGCCTTTAAGGCCAGCACAATCCTAGACAGCTCTCCGCCGGATGCTATTTTGGCAAGGGGTTTCAACGGTTCACCAGGATTGGGGCTTAATAGAAAAACAACCTTATCCATTCCGTCCGGCCCGATTTTTTCTCCTTCCGGGGCTCCAATATCTTCTTCGTCCTTTACAGCCTGCCTGAAGAAAGAGACCTCAAATTTTGCTTTTCCCATTTCAAGGGAATTAAGCTCATCTGCAGCCAGCCGGGAGAGAGTTTCTCCTGCCGCCTTTCTAAGTCCGGACAATTCCAGGGCTTTTACACCGATGGTCCCGATAAAGGCGTTGACCTCTTTTTCATGAACCGATATCTCTTTTTCAGTGTCCGAAGTCATGACCAACTGCTGCTGCATATCTTCATAGATCTGAAACAGAGCATCAAGGCTTCCCCCGTATTTTCTTTTCAGTTTTGAAATCATATCTCTTCTTTGATCCGTGATCTCCAGCGATGCCGGGTCAAGATCGATGGCAGAAGACGCATGGCGCAATTCCCGAGTCATATCCTCCAGGTCAAATAGGGTTCCGGACAACCTCTCGGCAATTGTTTTCAGGGTTTCATCAGCACTCCCGGCTTTTTCCAGCTCATTTTTGAGAAAGGACATCTTTTCAATGATTGACCCTTCCCTGTCATGAATTTCATGGATGGAACGATTGACTGTTTCAAAGGTTTTGGTTGCATTCAAAAGAGCCCGGTGTTTTTTATCAAGCTCTTCATCTTCATGGGGAAGAATGGCGGCAGCTCTTATTTCATCAATTTGAAATAAAATCAGATCCTGTTCTTTTCTTTTCCGGTCCAGGATCATTTTCATCTCCCTGATCTTTTTTTTCAAGGGAAGGATAAGGGTGTAAAGCGACCGGATTTCATTTTTCAGTCCTGTTGTTCCGGCAAATTCATCCAGGATTTCCAGGTGATTGTCTTCTCTTAAGAGCCCCTGGTGGGCATGCTGACTTGAAATACCGGCCAGATCCCGGGTCAATTGTTTTAAAAGCTCTATGGTGGATTGCCTGGAATTGATAAAGATACGGCTTTTTCCTGATCCGGAAATCACTCTGCGAAGAATCAGGCCGTCTGATGCATCCATGCCCTGATCTTCCAGAAGCTCTGCTGTTTTGGAACAGGCATCAATATCAAAAAATGCTTCCAGTTCGGCAGCCTCACACCCGGAACGGACCAGGTCCGCAGACGCTCTGGAACCGAGCAGGAGGTTAACAGCCTCCATGATGATGGATTTACCGGTTCCGGTTTCCCCGGTTAATACGGAAAACCCGGGCTGGAACGATATTTTTAAATCATCAATGATTGCAAAGTTTTTTATGGACAGCTCGTTCAGCATAAACCCTCCTTGCGGATGAATAAACCGAATACAGCCAGGTCACCAGCACGGCGGCTACAAGCCTTGGGACCCACAGCCAGAATACCGATAGCCCGAGGGGCAGGAACAGGGCCGGATCTTCAATCATGGAATGGTTGACCCCGATGGACAGATGTAGCTTTGTCAGCTCCTGTTTGTTATAGTTATTGGATCTTGTCTCTTCAACGATTACGGCAGCCCCATAGGCCAGGCCAAAAATCGTTGCCGTGAGCCAGAGCATACCGGTGGAACGGCTCAACCCCATGACGGACAAAAGGGGTGAGGTGATCCGGGTGATAAAGGTGATGATATGAAAGAGTTTGGCAAGCTCCATGACCACCATCAGCGGCATGATGATGCAGAAAATCTGAACTGCCAGCTTTAAGGTCCCCCATCCCCAGGATTTGAACATTACCATGAACGGTTTTGCTTCCCGGACCAGATGGCCTATGGATTCCGCATCGCCCGGATTCAATGCCACACCCATCAGCTTTGCGCAGATAAAAGTCACCAGGAATGCAGTAATGATCCTGTAAAAAGCAGCAAACGCAGCATTCATGCCTGAATTGCCCTGGACAAGACTTTCCTGGATAATATTATGGGAGATAAGGGTGAAAATAGCAATCAGGGTCATCTGATCAACGGAAAAGGGCATTACGGAAAGGGCGGCCACAGTGCCGTAGATTCCTGTAAAAAGACCGATGATCAGCACCAGTGCGGCAGAAGCCGGCAGACTGAGCCAGGTCATGACGGGTGTTAAAAGAAAATCAAGCTTATATATAACCCCGAAATTCACCAGAAGGGCTGTGGCAAAGGAGATGGGGATCAAAATCTTCAGAAGCCAGACAAACCCTTTCCCTCCTTTGATCAGGCCCTGGCACACCCCGGATTTTAATTTTGGGAAAATATCTTCAGTCCTGGACGTCATTTGAAGGAATGTCTTTATTCACGGTTTTTTTAACGGTTTCATCAACCGTGGCATAAATATCCTTAAAGGACTCATGGAAATTTGAAGGCGATAACCTTCCCATTTCAATGAATTTCACGACAATTTCCTTGGCCGCTCTTAATATCTGTTCATCAATTGATTTCATACCGCCTGAATATCAGAACTCTTTACCAAGGTCAAGAATTTGAAATGTTTTTGTATTGCCTTGAAAAATAAAATGGTTATAATACGGGTCTGTTTTAATTAATTATAAAAAAAGGTATGTAAAATTCATGGAAACCAGGGTGGAAGAAAAAAACAACATGGTAGACATTCTTACCTGTGACGGGAAACAGATACTTCTGATCGGCACTGCCCATGTGTCCAGGCAGAGCGCAAAGCTTGTTGAAGACACCATCCATGAACAGAATCCGGACACGGTCTGTGTTGAATTGTGTGAAACAAGGCTTGCATCACTGAAGGATGCAGACAGATGGCGCAACATGGATATTGTCAAAGTCATAAAAGAAAAAAAAGCGCTCATGCTTTTCATGAACCTGCTTCTGGCGTCGTTCCAGAAAAAAATGGCTGATAAATTCGATATCAAACCCGGTCAGGAAATGATCAATGCAATCCATGCTGCAGAAAAAATCAATGCCCGCCTCATCCCGGCAGACCGGGAAATCCAGGTCACTCTTTCCAGGGTCTGGCGGGGAATGGGATTCTGGGAAAAAATAAAATTCATATCTTCCCTTGTTTTCTCCTTTGGCGCCGCCGATGATATCAAAGAAGAAGACATTGAAAAAATGAAGCAGGAGGATATTCTCCAAACGCTTTTAGCAGATGTAAAAAAGACTCACCCGATTATTGAAAAGACCCTGATCAATGAAAGGGATCAATTCCTTGCTGAAAAAATAAGGACTGCACCGGGTGAAAAAATTGTGGCAGTGGTAGGTGCTGCCCATGCCCCAGGAATTAAAAAATACCTGTTTTCCCATGATGGAATAGACATTTCCGAACTTAACCGGATTCCACCGGCAGGCAAAGCGGGTCAAATTTTAAAATGGCTTATTCCAGCTGTTATTTTCTTTCTCATCGTACTGGGTTTTTCAATGAAAGGAAAATCTGCCGGCGCTGATATGATATGGATATGGATCGCCGCCCACGGCCTGCTGGCAGGACTTGGCGCCATCCTGGCCATGGCCCATCCGCTGACCATTCTCTCGGCGGTCCTTGTTGCCCCCCTAACCTCTCTCAATCCCATGATTGCTGCCGGGTGGGTATCCGGGCTTGTTGAAGCCTTTACAAAAAAACCCAAGGTTAAAGACCTTGAAGCCATTCCCCAGGATATAAGTTCCATCAAAGGATTCTGGCGCAACAATGTCACAAGGATTCTTCTGGTCGTTGTTTTTACAAACCTTGGATCATCCATCGGAACTATGACGGCAGTGCCTTTAATGCTGAAGCTGTTCAACTGATCCAAAATTTTTTCTTCTTTGCCAAACCTATTGCATTTTATTTTTTTTTCTATAAGCTTAATCTCATAATAGTCACAAAATCCTATACCCTGACAGGAAAAAACATTGGCTCTCTTAAGCTTTCTAACTCTTTCAAAAAAGGCCCAGAAAGGGTTTAAACGTTTTTTTTATAACATAGAAGCGGCTGCGCTTGGGGATCTCCGGACTGCCTTAAAAAAACAGACAGATTTAGCAGAAGCCATGACATTGAAAGCACAAGCGGCAAATAAATCAAAATCAGCTTTCCTGGCTAATATGAGCCATGAAATCAGAACCCCCATGAACAGAGTCATTGGTATGCTTGAAATGCTGACGGGAACAGACCTTACACCGGAACAAAAAGACTATGCCCAATCTGCGCAGCATGGCGCAGACTCATTGCTTGTACTGATCAATGATATCCTTGATTTTTCAAAAATCGAAGCCGGCAAGATTGAAATGGCACATATTGAATTTGACCTTGAAGTAGCACTGGATTCATTTACAGACGCTATGGCCATTAAAGCTTTTGAAAAAGGTATCGAATTTGCATGCCTGATCAGGGAAAATGTTCCGGTAAACCTGATCGGTGATCCGGGAAGGCTGCGCCAGATCCTGACAAATCTTGCCGGAAATGCAGTCAAATTTGTAAATCAAGGTGAAGTCTTTATCAGGATTTCTGCAAACCGGGACAGCACAGATGAGGCAGAGCTCCTGTTTGAGGTCATGGATTCCGGCATCGGGATTTCACACGATAAACTCGGTTCCCTGTTCGATCCTTTTACCCAGGCAGATGACTCTGCCACGCGAAAATATGGCGGGACCGGCCTTGGCCTGGCCATATCAAAACAATTGGCAGCTCTTCTGGGCGGGGCAATCGGTGTTGAAAGCGAAATCGGCAAAGGGTCAAGATTCTTTTTTACCGCAGTATTTAAAAAGCAAAAAACAGAACAAAAAAAGATTCATCTGATCAAAGATATCAGAAAAGAAAAAATCCTGGTGGTAGACAGTAAACCGGTTAATCACCAGGTTTTTGAGGAATACCTCAACTCATGGGGATGCAGATTTGAAATCGCCAAAAGCGCTGATTTAGCACTCAGCATCCTGAAACAAGCAGCCCTGGACAAGGCCCCGTTTACCATTGCCGTTATTGATCATACCATGCCGCTGATTACAGGTGAAGATCTTGGCCGGATCATCAAACAGGATCATACCCTTTCCGATACCGTCCTGGTGTTGCTGTCATCCACTGCCTTCAGGGGAGATGCAGCCAAAATCAAAGATATAGGGTTTGCTGCGTTTCTGACAAAACCCGTTAAAAGGGAAAAACTCTTTGATTGTCTCAGGGTCATTGCAAGCCTTTCCCTTCAAGAGCTGAATGATCCTTTAAGAGAGCTGATTACCAGTTACCGGGTAGAAGAGATGAAAGAAAAAACCATGGATATCATTCCCGGGAAACGGATTCTCCTGGCTGAAGACAATAAGGTCAATCAGAAAGTGGCAAGCCTGATGCTGGGTAAAATCGGCCATGGTATCATTATTGCCAATAACGGGAAAGAAGCGGTCAAACTCTTTACCGAAGACCGGTTTGATGTCATCCTGATGGATATTCAAATGCCGGAAATGGATGGGTTACAGGCTACCCGGGCCATCCGGGAAATTGAAAAATCAAGGGGCGGCCGGATACCTATCATTGCCTTGACGGCTAATGCCATGAAAGGGGATTGCGAACGATTTATTGCTGCCGGCATGGATGGCTATATATCAAAGCCCATCAAAATAAAAAATATCACTGAAACTCTGGCAAAAATTTTTAAAAACGCTTTGTGATCAGGAAGAATCCTTTTCATTGCTTTTCCAATCCGATTTTAATATAAAAACTTATATTTAGGCTTTGCATATTCAAAATGATGACTGGAAGGGATGTTTATCATGGATGTCTATGTCGCACGCCAACCTGTCTTTAATACCCGGAAAAAAATTATTGGGTATGAACTTCTTTTCAGGGACGGGCTTAAAAATGCTTTCCCTAATATTGACGGAGATATTGCCACATCCAATGTTCTTTCAAATACTTTTTTCTCTTTTGAACTCAAAGAAATCCTGGGCAAGACTCCGGGGCTGATCAATTTCACAAAAGACCTTATTCTTGAAAAGATACCGCTTCTCTTCCCCCCACAGTACATTATCATAGAAGTGCTTGAAAATATCGAACCTGACGATGAAATCCTTAATGCACTGAAAAAATTAAAAAAAAAGGGGTTTACCATTGCCCTTGATGATTTTGTCTATCACAAAAAATTCAGACCCATGATGGAATTGTGCAAAATCATTAAATTCGATCTTACGGCAACCCCGCTGGAAAATCTTACCGGCATTATCAAAGACATTCGGGAAAATTTCAATATCACCCTTCTTGCTGAAAAAGTGGAAACCTATGAAATCTTTGAACAGGCAAAAAAAATGGGATTTCACCTGTTTCAAGGATATTTTTTTTCAAAACCTGAAATTCTTTCCAAAAAAGAAATTTCCTCAAGCCATATCGCCCTGCTAAAACTGATAAACGAAGCAGGACGGGATGACCTGGATTATCCTAAGCTTGAGAGTATCATCAAACAATGCGTTTCCGTATCCTTTAAGCTTCTCAAATTCATCAATTCCGCTTATTTTAAAAGACCTTCACCCATCAACACGGTTAAGGATGCCATGACCTATCTAGGCGTCAGCGAACTCAGAAAATTCATCCATGTTGTTGCTGTATCAGATCTTGGCACAGACAAACCTGCCGCGCTCATACTGACCTCTGTCATCCGCGCCAGGATGTGTGAGCTTTGCGGAACAGTCTTGAAAACCCGGTTTTCAACTGAGGAATTGTTCACACTGGGGCTTTTTTCATTGATAGATGCCCTTCTGGATCAACCCATGGAAGATATTCTGAACGCTACCTCGTTTTCAAAAACAATAAAAACCGCACTGCAAAAAAAAGATAAAGAATTTACAACAATTTTAAATATCGTTAACAGTTTTGAACAGGGAAGGTGGAACGACAATTTTTTCACTCTCATGTCAGATACCCCAATAGCAAAAAAACTTCCTGAATTCTATCTGGATGCGGTCAGAATGGTCAATTCATTTCTCAGTTAAGGCAGATTCTTGAAAAACTTGCGTCAATGGGCCTTAACAAACCGGCAAAGGCTTTCATATTCAGATACCAGCCTGTTTAAAAGATCTTCCAGATGATCCGGCTTTTGTTCTTTCCCTGCTTTTTCAAGGGAAGAGGCTGCTTCAGACAATTTCATGGCCCTCAGGTTAGCGGCTCCGCCTTTGATGGCATGCCCCTGTTTCCGGAGTGTTTCAAAATCTTGGGCCGCGATGGCGGAACGAATGATTTCAAGCTGTTGCTCAATATCATTCAAAAATTCAGCCACAAGTTCATTTAAAAAACTCTCATCATTATCAAATTCTTTAAGCGCTTTTGGCTTATCCATGGGCGGAGAAGATGATTCTAAGACATTTTCAGTTTCTTTTTCAGACATGAAATCTCTCACAGCCTGACGGGTCGGCACCCATTTTTCAACCATGGCGATCAGATCCTTTCTTTTCAGCGGTTTTGTCAGATAATCATCCATATCCGCCTGAATGCATTTTTCCCTGTATCCTTTCATGGCATGGGCCGTCACGGCAATCAAAGGTGTATGTAAGGGCTTTACCAGATTCTTGGATATGTGCTTCTCAATCTCCCGGATTTTTCGTGTGGCTTCGTAACCATCCATTTCCGGCATTTGGATATCCATAAAAATCACGTCAAATTGTGATTTTTTAAAAAATTCAACCGCCTGGATGCCGTTTTCAGCCAGGACGGGATGAAACCCGGCACTGCTTAAATGTTTCATGGCAATCTGCTGATTGGTGGGATAGTCTTCTGCTACCAGGATGGTGATATCTTTTCTTACTGATTCTTCAATAGAGTGTTTTGTAACTAGTTGCCTGTCTTCAAGGGCCTGTTTGTCAATCATCCCCAGGACCCCTGCAATGGTCATCCGGAGTTCTTTTTTTCTGACCGGTTTGGGCAGGTATCCGTCAATACCGATATCCCTGCAACGCCTTGCATCCCCTGCCATCCCCACGGAGGCCGTAAGAATAACAGGAATCCTGTCCAATGCTTTTTCCCTGCGGATTTTTTCTGCAAATTCAAAACCATCTGTTTTCGATGAATGATTATCAGTGATAATCAGATCTATTTTCCGATGGGATTCTATTGGTTTCATCATTTTAAGAGCTTCTTCTCCGGTACTGGCAGAAACGGAGTCACACCCGAAGGCTTTCAGGTATTTTGAAATAATATACTGATGAATTGGATCGGCATCCACGATGAGGATGGTCAAACCTTTCAAATCGAGGAAAAGTCCATGATCAGAAGATTTGTTTATAATCTTATGTCCAAACTCTATAACAAACCAGAAATGTGATCCTTCCCCTTCTTTGCTTTCAAGACCGATCCGTCCTCCCATAAGTTCTACCAATTGTTTTGAAATGGTGGTTCCAAGACCTGTGCCCCCATATTTTCTTGTCGTTGATCCATCTGCCTGGGAAAAGCTGTCAAAAATATGGTCATGCTTTTCAGGAGGAATTCCGATTCCTGTGTCTTTTACCTCAAACCGGATACCGACCTTATCTTTTACCTCACTGATCTTTTTTCCGCTGATGAATATTTCGCCCTGGCTGGTAAATTTGAGGGCATTCCCCACAAGATTCATGAAAATCTGGCGCAGTTTCCCTGGGTCGCCTTTCAGACCGGCAGGAATATCCGGGTCCAGGAATGAAAAGAACTCAAGCCCTTTCTGGCCTGCCCGGATACTGAACATGGAGGAAAGATCTTCAAAAATCTTTCTCAGATCAAAATCTATTTCTTCAAGTTCCATTTTCCCGGCTTCAATTTTTGAGAAATCAAGGATATCATTGATAATATCCAAAAGAGAGTCTGCCTCTGTATTGATGGTCCGGATATATTTTTTCTGACCCTCGGTCAAAGGACTGTCCAAAAGAATTTCAGCCATACCGATGACACCGTTGAGAGGGGTCCGGATTTCATGGCTCATATTGGCCAGGAATTCGGATTTGGCCAGGCTTGCAGCTTCGGCTGCCTTGGCAAGCGCATTGGCCCGGAGGGTCTCATTGATCAGGCCGGCTTCTGCTTTTTTCTGCTCGGTGATATCAACAAAGCTTTCCAGGAGAAAGTCCTCACCGTTTAAGACCACCTGATTGACTGTCTTAAGGATTGGGATTTTTTCCCCCCTGATATTGAGCATGTATTTTTCGGAATTATCCACCTGAATATGAAGATCCGTGATGGGGCACCGGCCTTCCTCGTTCGGGCAAAGAAAATGATGACATCGTTTTCCGACAATCATTTGTGATGTACTGCCGAACAGTTTGGCTGCCGCCGGGTTGACAAAATCGATTCTGTGCGTTTCGGCATGAATCAGTACCACCCCGGCCTGGAGGTTTTCCATGATAGTCCTGGTGGTTTCAGATGCTTCTTCTGCTTTTTCCTTGGCCCTGTGAAGATCATCCAGGGCTTCACGTCTTTCAATGGCAAGGGCAACCTGGTTTGAAACCGATATAAGGACTTGAAGATCCTTGCTGCTGAAATGTTCCGGATCAGTATAACTTTGTGTAGCCATAATTCCAATGGTTCTGTCCCGGCTGACCAATGGAACACCCAGCCAGCTTTCAGGTATATGCCCGATCATTTTTTGATTCTTTGACCGGTTCAAAAGATCCTGCTTCTTCAAGAATAAGGGGTTTTGACTTAAAACAACTTCACTGGACAAGGATGTCCCGGTGGAAATATTGGAAATTTTTGTAATGTGTTTATCATATTGATCCACATGATAGGGGACAACAATCACATCCTTTTCCCTGTCATAGATCCCGATATAAAAATTAGGCATCTCGACAATATCATTCAGATAATGATGAATCAGAGGGTATAATTCATCAAGGTTCCGGGTTGTGTTAACGGCTGTTGAAATATTAAAAATAGAGGTGTTTATCTTTTTTGCATAATTTTTTTGAAGCGTCTCTTCTTCAAGTTCCCGGGTCCGGAGCGTGATCATCTTTTCAAGACTGTCACGGTGTCTGGCCAATTCGTTTTCCAGGGCTTTTTTCTCGGTTCTGTCCCTGACGATCCCCCTGAACCCGCAAATTTTTCCTTCAATGTCATATCGAAGAGAAATCGAGGTTTCACCATATAATTTGCAGCCCTCTTTGGTGATCAGTTCATACCCGAGGTCTTTTTTTGGAATCCTTGTCTCATAAACATGTTTAAATGCCTTTGCTGCATTTTTTGCTGTTTTCTGATCAATTATCCGTTGATAATTCATTAAAGAAAATTCTTCAGGGGAATAGCCCAGCAATTTTAAAAGGGTTTCATTAAAAAATAAAAAATTGCCTTCCAGGTCCACTTCATAGTATCCGTCATCTATATTTTCAAGGATATTCCGGTATCGCTCCTCGCCCTGCCGTAGCCTGGCTTCGGCTTTATTCCTTTCTTCAAAAATGGAATCAAGATCAGCCTTGATGATGGACAGGGCATCAAAGACCTCTTTGAACGGATGGCTATCTTCAATATTCTGTTCACCAATACCTTTCCGGTCCCAGTCAAGGGTGCCCATATATGCCAGCAACTGGTTCTTATATGTTTCAATCCGCCTGCCGAAACTCTTATCAGGACTCTGTGCTGAAACATCCAGGCTATCCACATGGGCAAAATGGTTTCTTAATTCTGTGACAGCTTGTGTAACTGCCGGCTTATCTGACACAATTTGCAGGGGGAATTCTTTTTTTTCCGATTTTCCGGCCGGATCATGGAATTTCAGGCTTTCCATCAGTCCCTGGGCTGTTTTGACAGCCCCGGCATAGTCATCTGTGATAAAAAGCGGAAACGGAACCATATTCAGCCGTTTACCCAGCTTGATACTCATTTTGAACATAAAAGAGGTATGACAGAAAATGACCCCCTTGACCCGGTCATTGCCTTTGAGATAATCGATATAATATTGACGGGCTTCATTGGAAGCACCTTTGAAATTTTCCCAGTCCTGGATCTGGATGAACGGCTCATTTTGACCAATGGCGGTTCCGGCAACCTTGTCCTGGAGCCGGATGCTGTGGACCTGGTCTTCAATATTCACATACCCCTGGGCTTTTGTATGAAGAATGCACCCGCCGATGACGGAAATGTCGACCTTAAACCCGTCTTTTTTGCCTTCATACACCCAATCCGGTCTTGAAATAACGGAAAGCCCGCTGACTGGACAGATTTTATTGAATTCATCCGTCATTTACAATTATCCTTTTTGTCAAAAGGAATCGGCAAATTTCTGAATGCACTGGGGATAAAGCTCCCACTCTTTTGCAAGACCTTTTCGTTTTACATCTTCAAGGGTATCCTTGTCCTCAATTTCAAAGGCCTTCTGCCCGATGATGGGGCCTGTATCTTCACCGTAATCTATATAGTGGACCGTACATCCGCCTATTTTACAACCATACCGGAAGGTATCGCCATACCCGTCCGTCCCTGGAAATGAAGGCAGAAGAGCCGGATGGATATTCATGATTCTGTGTCTTCCCGAAAGGGTATTGATCCTGTCAATAAAATAGGGTGTCAGAACCCTCATGAATCCGGCAAGGACAAGAAGATCCATATCATATTCAAGAATATGGCCAAGAAGCTTTTTTTCTGCGATAGCTCTGGTTTTAAGAAAAAACGCCACCTGTCCTGATGGTGTCCCGGCTTTAAAGAGCTTTTGCTTTGCCTTGATTTCCTCAAAATTGAAATCTGTTGGCAGATCATCTTCTTTAATGCCGTTTTTACAGGACTTGATAATCTTTGAATAATCCACCACAAAGGTATCGATTCCGGCATGTTGTGCTCGTTCGAGTCCCTTGACACCCGGGTTATCCGAACCTGTAAAAACAATATCGGCGCTGATCCTGTTGCTCTGAGCCGCGTCAATAATGGCCTGAAGATTTGTCCCGCCACCCGATATCAGGGTTCCGACATTGATTTTTTTCACCACGCCTCCCTTTCCAGGTTTATGGATATCTGAAATATATATTTTTGTTTTATTTCAAACCCTGACGGATTGCAAGAAACAAAAATCCTATTGGTTGCCGTATCCGTTCTGTTCACTGCAATCCGGGCATTCCCAGGTAATCCCGTTGCAGGTCATCCCCCACTGGTTTTCATACATGCAGGACTGGCAGATGGAAAATCCGCACCGGCAATTCCAGCAGAACATGAACACTTGTCCACAGCAATGGCATTGTTTTGATTTCTTTTTTCTTCGGTTTTCTTTTCTTTTTTCAGAGTCCTGACTCATTCGACAAATATACTTCTCCTTTGATAAAAAAGATAGTATATATGCCTTTAACATAAAAAATCCAATACTTATAAAGGTTACCGGATCATGACTTCTCAAAAAAAAATATTCCTCATTGACGGCAGTGCATTCCTTTACCGGGCGTTTCATGCCATCCGGAACCTCTCCACATCAAAAGGCCGGCCCACCAACGCCACATTTGGATTTGCAAAGATCCTGTTAAAATTATTCAAGGACAACAACCCGGGCTATGCCCTAGTCATTTTTGATGTAAAAGGCCCGACATTCAGACATGAGCTTTATGATCAATATAAGGCGAACCGCCCGCCCATGCCTGAAGAGCTGTCGGTTCAGATCCCGGATATCAAACGCCTGATCCGGGCATTAAATATCCCCATCATGGAAAAAGAAGGGTATGAGGCAGATGACCTTGCCGGGACCTATGCAAGGCTTGCCGAAGAAGAGGGGTTTGACGTAGTCATGGTGACAGGGGACAAAGATTTTATCCAGCTTGTAACAGAGCGGTGCATTCTATGGGACCCCATGAAAGACTCTATCAAGGATGCCGGCCGGATCAGGGAGGAGATGGGGATTCATCCGAAACAGTTTATTGATATCCTTGGACTTGCCGGGGATACTTCGGACAATATTCCCGGTGTAGCCGGTGTCGGGCCGAAAACCGCAACAGAACTGATTGCACAGTTCGGCTCCATTGAAAACCTGTATGAAAACCTTGATAGTCTTAAAAAGAAAAAGAAACTTTATGAAAACCTTTCCAAGAGCAGGGACATTGTCCTTTTGAGCCGCAAACTGGCCGCCATTGACCGGTTTGTTCCGGTGACCGGAAAGGTGGAAGATTTTAAGGTCATTCCCTATAACACCCAGGAGGCGTTTGCACTTTTTCAGGAGCTTGAATTCACTACCCTTATGAATGAGTTTGCAAAAAAACCAGACCCGTCTGAAAAAATCTATAAATCCATCACCAACCTTGGAGAACTTGAAAAGCTGGCTCATGTCCTTACAAACAAAGGCATTTTTGCCCTGGATACGGAAACCACATCCAAGAATCCAACAGAAGCCGGGCTTGTCGGCATCTCATTTTCCTATATGGAGAACCAGGGGTTTTATATTCCTGTGGGCCACACCTCTCCCGGTGATGTTGAGCAACCGGCAAAAGAAGATATTCTCCGGATACTCAAACCTGTTCTTGAAAATCCGGATATCAAAAAGGTCGGCCAGAATATCAAATATGATTATATCGTTCTTTACCGGTTCGGCATCTTCCTTCAGGGAATTGTCTTTGATACCATGATCGCATCCTATCTGCTGAACCCTTCCACAAGAGGACACAGTCTTGACAGTATTGCCATGACGCTTTTCGGCCATAAAACCATTTCCTATGAAGAAGTGGCCGGAAAAGGGAAAAATCAGATCGGATTCCAGGATGTCCTGATTCCCGAAGCCGTGAACTATGCCTGTGAAGATGCGGATCTCACCTTCATGGCCTATCAGGAACTTAATAAAAATATCCGGGACAAAGAACTTTCAGATCTCATGGATACCATTGAAATGCCCTTGATCAAGGTTCTTGCCAAGATGGAAATGGAAGGCATCATGGTGGATAAAAATGCTTTGCAACAGCTCTCCCAGACCTTTGAACTGGAGCTGAAACATCTTGAGCAGGATATCTACACCCTTGCCGGTGAAGAATTCAATATTAATTCCTCCCAGCAACTGGGGTTTATCCTTTTTGAAAAGCTGAAGCTCAGCACTGTAAAAAAAACCAAGATGAAAACCGGCTATTCCACTGATGTGGAGGTTCTGACCAAGCTTGCCCCAACCCATGAACTGCCTGCAAGACTGCTGAGGTACAGAACCCTTGACAAGCTTAAATCCACCTATGCAGATGCTTTGCAGGAACTGATTCACAAAGAAACCGGAAGAATCCATACCTCGTTCAACCAGACCATTACGGCAACCGGCAGACTGAGCAGTTCCAACCCCAACCTCCAGAATATCCCCATCAGGAAAGAAGAAGGCAAAAAGATCAGGCAGGCCTTTATCCCAAAAGAAGGACATATCCTGATTTCAGCAGATTATTCCCAGATTGAGCTTCGTATCCTGGCCCATTGTGCAGAAGACGAGATCCTGATAGAAGCTTTTAAAAATGGAGAAGATATTCATACCCGGACTGCCAAGGAGGTTTTCCAGATCATGCCGGAATTTATCACCGACGATCTGAGAAGCCAGGCCAAGGCCATCAATTTCGGTATTGTCTATGGAATGAGCGCATTCCGGCTGGCCAATGACCTGAATATCAGCCGGAAAATGGCCACCGCTTATATTGACAATTATTTCAAGCGGTATTCAGGGGTTAAAAAATTTATTGAATCCACCATTGAAAACACTCGAAAAACCGGCGAAGTTTCCACAATTTTCAACCGGAAACGGAGGCTGGACGATATCAATTCTTCCAATGCCAATATCCGGGGGTTTGCCGAACGGGCAGCCGTGAATACACCCATCCAGGGAAGTGCGGCCGATCTCATCAAGCTTGCCATGATAAAGCTGGAAGACGCTCTTGAAAAAAACAACATGGCTGCAAAAATGCTTTTATCGGTCCATGATGAAATTATTTTTGAATGCCCCTTTGAGGAAAAAGACAGATTGATTGACCTTGCAAAAGACATCATGGAAAACGTCCATCCTCTGAAAGTACCCTTGAAAGTGAATTTTGGAAGCGGGCAGAACTGGGCAGAGGCACATTAAAAGATTACCCTTGGCAGGGAGGGGATACCTTCCGGCAGACAGGATGGAGAAAAAAAATAGATCATGAATACAAAAAGAATCGGGCTTGTCGTTAAAAATGACGAAAAGGCTGAAAAAAAAGCCATGGAGCTTGAAAAAAGACTGGGCAACCTTTGCATTGTCATTGATGTCAGGAATTCAAAAAGTTCTGACATTCCTGAAGATCTGATATGCCTTATCGTTCTTGGAGGGGACGGTACCTTTTTAAGCGCTGCCAGATTCATAGGACACCGTAATATCCCGCTTATGGGTGTCAAATTCGGTGAGGTCGGTTTTCTTGCCGAAACCACGGAAGATACTCTTTCCAAGGCCATTGACCTGCTCATGGAAGGAAACTATCTCATCCAGAAAAGGTCCCGCCTGGATATAAAAGTCATGCGGAACAATCAGAAGGTCATTGACGTGGATGTCCTCAATGATGCGGTCATTAACAAGTCAGCCCTTTCAAGGCTTGCATCCTGCGCCGTCTATATTGATTCAACCTATCTCACCACCTACAGGGCCGACGGCCTGATTGTGGGAACCCCCACAGGATCGACCGCCTATTCCCTTGCTGCCGGAGGACCTGTCGTACATCCGTCAGTCCCTTCCATTATCCTGACCCCCATCTGCCCCTTCACCCTGACCAACAGACCCCTCCTGATTCCGGATTCGGCCCTGATCGAAATCCGCCTTGAAGGCAGCCCTGAAAACATGATCCTGACCCTGGACGGCCAGGAAGGATTTGAAATGGACACAGGCGATAAAATTTTTATCAAAAAAAGCCGGAATGATATCCGGATGATTTCCTTTGAAGACCAGTCTTATTTTAAGGTATTAAAAACCCGTCTTAAATGGAGCGGCGGCAGAAGCTGATATGCTGTCAGCAAGGGCATAGATTTTTTTGATTCTGTCAATATGATACCCTTTATACAATCCGCAGGCAGAACACAGGACCAGTCCGCCTGAGTGTTTCAACAAGGCAATGATTTTTAAAAAATCATCTTCCAGGCCAAAAAAAGATTTTTGTTCGAGGAAATTTGCATCGATTCCGGCCATGATGATGCGACCGGGCAATTTGTGCTGCAGTTCCACAAGGTTGTTGGGACGATGCTGAACTGCAGCCAGCCCGTCAATCTTCCAACTGTCCAAAAGCGGTAAGAGGCCTGTAATCTTGCCGCAGGAATGCAAAAGGATATGCCGGCCGGCTTCATGAACCATTTCAACAGCCCTTGTGTAAAAACCGGTACACATGATGTCGATATCCCCGGGACTGATCATGGTGCCCTGTTCCGAAGCCATATCATCTGTTATCACCAGGGCGTGAGCCCCCATTTCAAGACATTGGTCCACCATCGCCAGGATTTTTTCCTGTTCGGCCGTATAGGCCTCCATGAATTTTTTTCTGTCCCTGATCCAACTGGTCAGGGTTTCCATCAGACCCGCATGGCTGACCTGTTTCTGAAGCGGTCCGTCCACAACAGCCACAACAAGATGATGACCTGATCTAACGGCTGTCCTTATATCCGATGGCTTGAAATACCGGTAACCTAAAACCGGTTGATATCTGGCATCATCCGCCACCGGCAGGCAGATCAAATCCATACCAAGCTCATGGGCCAGTCTTGAATGGTTGTCAAGGGTGTCTGACAATCCGGCTTGCGCTAAAAAATCGGTTCCCATCCAGACTTCGCCTTTCGGCACCGGAAACCGGGTGTGGCATGAAAACACTTTTTTAATTTTATCAATGGATTGATATTCCGGTTTATTTGTCATGTTAAAAATTTCATCTATTTCCATCTTTGCAGGTGCAGATTTTCATATAGATAATGGTAATACCCGATGATCCGGTATTCAATTTCTCTTTTTGTTTCAGTAGTGCTGATCCGCATATCCGACCCAGCCGCCGGTTTGAATAAGGGCCTTGTCGAAAGAGGACATCCTGAAACCTGTTTTCTTAATGTGGCTCTCTGATCGGACAATGATTTCTTCCTTTTCAACATCTACTGAAATATGGGTGAGGTCATTGGAAAACAGATCAAACATATCATTGATCTCATTTTCAGGCAATTCAATGGCCGGCATGCCGCAATTGAACATGTTCTGCCGGAAAATCCGTGCAAAACTCACGGCGATCACGACATGGATGCCGTTTACTTCCAGAGCCCAGGGGGCATGTTCCCGTGATGACCCGCACCCGAAATTCTCTCTTGTGACAACAATCGATTTTGCGGCAATGTCCTTTTTAGGGTCAAATCCGTCAAGCTTCAGATCCTCTAACAGATGGGGCTTTAATGCAATTTTTTCAATTTCAGTGAGATACCGGGCCGGGATAATTTCATCGGTATTGATATCTGACCGGTCCAGAAACAACACATTTCCTTTAAACTCTTTCATTTCCTGACTCCTTAATTTCCTGTATACAGACCGGAATTTGAAATTTCGCCTTTTATTGCGCTGGCCGCTGCCGTTGCCGGACTCATGAGGTGAACCATCCCGCCTTTGCCCATACGTCCGTTAAAATTCCGGTTGGTGGTGGACGCAGCGACCTCTCCGGCCGCCAATACCCCATTGCTCATGCCGAGACAGGCCCCGCAGGTGGGATTGGTAACACAGAATCCGGCATCCATGAATATTTTCAAGAGGCCTTCTTCCATGGCCTCAGCATATATTTTAGGGGTGGCAGGAGAAACAATTCCCCTGACATGATCGCTGATGATATGGCCTTCAAGCACTTTTGCGGCAATTCTTAAATCTTCAAGCCGGCCATTGGTGCAGGAGCCGATATAGACCTGGTCAATCCTTGTCCCCTTCATTTCAGATACGGGTTTGACATTGTCCGGCTTATACCCGTAAGTTGTCAGGGGCTCAAGATCGCTCACGTCAATTGTCCTGGTTATTTCATAGGCTGCGTCATCATCAGACCTGAATTCTGCAAAGGCGTCCAGCGCTTCTTTTTTTGTATGATATTGGTCCTGGATAAATTCCCACAGGTAATCCACCGTTGTCATATCCGGAAGACAGATACCGCAGGTGGCGCCTGCCTCAACCGCCATATTGCAAAGGGTCATCCTCTGATCCATGCTCATCCCGTCCACAATATTTCCCCTGAACTCAATGACCCGGTTGGTTGCTCCGTTTACAGTTAATTCCTGAATCACTTTAAGAATGATATCCTTGGCAAAAACCCCTTTCCCAAGGGTCCCGATGATTTCAATCTTATAGGTTTGAGGGGATTTAAAGGCACAGACCCCTTTTAATATCCCGACTTCCAGATCAGTTGTTCCGACACCGGCGGCAAACGCCCCAAAAGCACCATGAGTACAGGTATGGGAATCTCCCATGATAATGGTAAATCCGGGCCTTACAAAGCCCTTTTCCGGGAAAAGGGCATGGCAGACCCCATTGCGGCCGATGTCAAAAAAGTCCTGAATACCGTTCCGTCTTGCCCATTCCCGGAGAATCTTTCCCTGAAGGGCTGTTTTTGAATCCTTTGCCGGCGAAACATGATCAATGACCACTTTGATTTTATCCGGATCAAAGACACGGTCCTTCCCTCTTTCCATAAGATCCTGAATGGCTGTCGGGGTTGTGATTTCATGACAGAATACCCTGTCAAGCCTTAATACGCTGACATCCCCAAATGGTTCATCAACCAGATGCATTTCAAAAATTTTTTCTGCTATTGTTTTTCCCATGATTCTCTCCTGATCCTATGATGTTTTTGCTCCGAAATAATCTTCCCCATCAGCCGGTGTCACAACCCAGTATGCCTTAAACACCTGATCGGATGAATTCAGGATGACATGGGGGATTTGTGAAAAAAAAGATACGGAATCTCCTTTTTCGATTTCATATATTTCTTCACCATAAAATAGCTTTGCCAAACCTTCTATCACAATCCCCAGTTCTCGCCCGAGGTGGCCGTCGTTTTCATCCCCCCGCTTCTGTCCTGGTGCAAGCTCGAGAAAAAACGCATTAAAAGAATGGTTCCCTTTGGCCTGGCTTTCACCGCACAGCGTCTCATATTTAAATCCTTTCCGCTGATAGGTTTTTCTTTCATCCCTTTTGATAATTTCAACCTTGGAATTGGTTTCATAATCCTTGAAAAATTTATCAGGCGGAACTCCATATACTTCCAGAATCTGAAGCAGGGTATCAAGGGAGGGTGAAATTCTGTTTCTCTCTATTTGTGACAAAAGGCTTGAACTAATGCCTGCTTTTATTGAAACATCCTTTATTGTAATGTGTCTTGAATTCCTGATGGCCCTGAGAAGCGCACCGAGTTTTGTTTTCATATCACTCCCATATTAAGTATTCTTAATTAAAATTTAATAATACTTAAAAAAAATCCTGTCAATATCTTTTTCTTTCTGCAGAACCTTCTATGAATTTAGTTTTTCTCTTGACAGGTGTACTTAACGGATAATAAGAAAGACAGGGGGGAAATCGCAATAATGGCTTTGGATAATAAAACCGGGTCTTCCGGACAAAACTGCGGATTGGGCAGCCGGAATTCATTAATCCTGAAAATTGCATTATTCCTCAATTATCTAAGCAAAGAGAATCACCATAAACTTCTGCAGGATCTGGAACAACGCAAGAACAGCTCCGACATTGATATCCTCAAACTCATGCAGGCCAAAAGCTATGCCAATCAAGCCAATATTCTCAGCCTGAAAAAGACCTGCCTCAGCTTTGCCAGGGCACAGGAAGACTCAAGGTTCGGAGCATTGTGCATTAATTTTGAATTTTTGACACAAAGCAATCTCAACCTTGCCCTGGATGAGCAGAAAAATCTTTTGGATGAAGGCCGGAATATCATGCTGGGAGAACTCCTGGTGGATGCAGGCATGATATCTGAAAGACAACGTGATCTCATTTTACAAAAACAGAGACTGGAAAACAACAACACCCGGAAAATTACTCCGGCAGAAGAAATCACAGTCGCAAGTGTGGCCGATGAACCTGAAACCCAGCAAAAGTCCCCGGTCTTTGATAAAAGCCGGATGCGGGAAATCCGTGAAACCGGGATCATTCTTCTGGTTCAAAATGATGCCTTAAAAGCCTTTATGACAAAAACAAAAAATTTTGACAATTCAATGCTGCTTGCAGATTTAAAATTCTTTTTGGAAAAACATGGGATCATATACGGTTTGGTTGATGATCAGAGCCTTGAAGCCTTTATTAAAGATGAAAAATACCATAACGCCTTTTTTAAAACGGCTGAAGGTCTTGAACCCATTGATGGAACAGATGCCAGGGTTATCTATATGTTTGACCGGGATTATCTTAAACCGGGCTGGCTTGCAGAGGATGGGACCATTGATTTTAAGGAAAGGGGTGAGATCCCGTTTGTGTCTTCCGGGGATGTCCTGGCGGAAAAAATCCCCCCAAAGGAAGGCAAGGATGGGGTCAGCGTTTATGGGGATGCCATCCCCAGGACAAATGCCATGGACATCTCCTTTGTCCTGGGGAAAGGGGTTCGGCTCTCCAATGACGGGTTAAAGATTATCTCCGAGGTGAACGGCAACCCCAAGGCAAAGCCGAGCGGCGAAATTTCGGTCAATGATTCTTATTTTATTGAAGGCGATGTGGATTATACGACAGGACATGTAAAATTTGACAAAAATGTCTATATCACCGGTTCCATAAAAAACGGGTTCAGGGTAGAGGCCATTGATGTTGTTGCCAAAACCATAGACGGCGGTATTGTAAAAGCCCAGGGAGATGTTTTCATACAGAATGGGGTGACGGAATCCGTCATCGAAGCCAAGGGAAATATTAAAGCAGGTTTTATGCACAGGTCCAAGGCTGCCTGTATCGGCAACATGACCATTGTAAAGGAAGTTGTAGACACGGAAATCATCCTTGAAGGAACATTTGAAATGAAACAGGGACGGGTATTTTCATCCTCCATCACGGCAAAGGGCGGTGCAAAAATATACCATATCGGTTCTGAAAAAGCAGCCGTTTCCACAATCACCGTAGGGACATCCGGCTATCTTGAAAAAGAGCTTCAAAATATCGATTCAGCCATAGAAAGACGCCAGAATCTTCTTGAAACCAGGACGAAAGAAAAAAACAAAATAGAATCAGAACTCTCTGTCATCAGAGAAAAACTCAACAATTTTGATCAATCCCGGCAACGCACCATTTCCATGATAAATGAAATGAAAAAAGATGAGACCGGGAAAATGAACGAAAAGATCGACCTGTTTCAAAAAAGCCTGGATCAGGCAGATATAAAAATCCATGCTTTGAATGATGAGAAGGCTCTGCTGGAAACCAATTTTAAAAAGACAACCCAGGATATTCTTTCCTGTGCCGAAGCGGTTAAAATAAGCGTTAAAGATAAATTTGCGTTGAAACGGCTTCAACAGGCAAATCCGCCCAAACCGATTCTTGATGTCGCCGGCAAGGTCCTGGCCGGGACAAAGGTTAACGGACGATATGCCAATATGGTCCTTAACCGGACCCTGAGCCGCACCCGGATAATGGAAATCAACAGCCGGGGGGATGAAGGATCAAAAAAAGGCTGGGAAATGATTATTACCAATCTTTAATGCTATCCTTGGGAAATGACCTGAAAATTTATTTTCCCCTGGGACTGTAACTCTGTCAAAAGGTTTTCCACCTGGACATAATTCTTTTTTTCAATTTCAATTTTGTGTTCAACCCTATCTGTATAAGATGTATTCAGAATTTTCGCCTTAACAGGTTTCAACAGGTTGATTATTGTGTCGTTGACCCCATAGGATAATTGCATCATCAAAAGAACGGTCTCTGTCAGCTTTTTCAATTCCCCCATATCAATGGTTTGCTGCACAGATTTGGAATATGCATCCATCAATCCCCTGACCCCGAGCTTTACACCTCCGAAATACCGGGTCACAACTGCTGCAACCCGGGTCATATGATGATTCTTTAATGTGCCGAGCATGGGTTTTCCGGCAGTTCCCGAAGGTTCCCCGGCATCAGAACTGTGAAATATCTCGCCTTTTTCGCCCAGAATATAGGCCCAGCAATTATGAGTGGCGGTTTTATTCTCTTTTGAAATACGGGAAATAAATTCTTTTGTCTTTTCAATGGATTCAACATAATCAAGCGTACAGACAAATACGGACCGTTTGATTTTTATTGTTGTTGTTCTTTGATGGTCAACAGAATAAAAATAAGTTTCTTCCATGATGAGATCTTCCTGTCTCCAAACAAAATTGTTCCGGCTCAATCCGGCCTAGTTTAACCTATAATATAAATCCGTTCAAAATTAAAGAGCGCCTTGACTTCGAAGACGATTAAATTTATCCTCAAACCGGTTTCAAAAGTCTTGTAATGAACAACCCTAAGTCCGAATTCTTTTCAAGAAAGGATGGTATGGAATCAAAATCCGATCCAAATGAAATTTATGCAGCCCTGAGGAAAAAAATCATCCGTCTTGAACTTCCCCCGGAAAGTGTTTTGAATTTAAGCGATCTGGCTAAAGAGTTCGATGTCAGCCGGACGCCCATCAAGGAAGCCCTGATCTCTCTTCAGTCCGAAGAATGGATCATGTGGCAGGGCTCCCGGTTTATTGTTACACCGCTCAGCCTGGAAAGGATCAGGGAAATCACTGAAATCCGGATGGTTCTTGAAATTAAGGCAAACGTCTGGGCCATGGAACGGATTACGCCTCCGGAATGGGAGGAACTGGATCGCATCCGAACGGAAATATCCGGATTTTCTGAAAATAGCAGCAACCAGAGCATTATCGATTTTGACTTTTTCATCCACCATACTATTTTTAAAATTGCAAAAAACATTCAACTGGCAAAGATCCTGGAAAGGCTTTTGAGTCATTATTTAAGATTCTGGTTATCCATCCCAAGGCAAATCGATCACAGTGTTTTTTTCAAGGAAGCCATTGAACTCATTGAAGCCATTCGCATGAAAGATGAGCCCTTGATCAGGGAGTGCACCACAAACCATATCCGCAATTCAGTGGCCCAGATCATGGGGACCCGGTAAAAGAAGTACTTGACATAAATTTATTTTAAATCTAATATAAATTCAATATAGATTTACGATGAATTATTTTCATCACAAACTTGAACCGGAGCATTCCAACACTATGATTTATCTTGATAACGGGGCCACTTCCTTTCCCAAGCCCGAAAACGTTTATACGTTCATGGATGAATTTTTTAGAAAAAACGGCGTCAGCCCGGGGCGATCCGGTTATGACCTTTCCATAGAAACCGGGAACATCATTGAAAACACAAGAAAAGCACTGACACGGTATTTTAACGGCAAAGACCCGAAACGGCTTGTTTTTTCATTAAATTCCACAGATGCACTGAATCTTGCCATCTCCGGCCTCTTAAAGCCAGGAGATCATGCCGTCACAACACTCATTGAGCACAATGCTGTATTGAGACCTTTATTCCACGCCTCTTTATATCATCAAGTGGATGTGGATTATGTCCCCTTTGATGGGAAAGGCTTTGTAAACCCGGATGATTTTACCTCAAGGTTTAAAAAAAATACACGGCTTGTGGTGGTCAATCACGGTTCCAATGTTATTGGGACAGTCCAGCCCATCCGGGAAATCGGAAAATTATGCAGGGAAAGGGGAATCACCTTTCTTGTGGATGCGTCCCAGACTGCCGGAAAAATACCCATTGATATTGAGGCCATGAATGTGGATGTAATCGCCTTTACCGGCCACAAATCCCTTCTGGGTCCTCCCGGGGTCGGCGGGTTATATGTCGGGGAAGATGTGGTTATCCGGCACAGCCGGGCCGGCGGGACCGGTGTCAAGTCTGCACAACGCCACCACCTTGAAGAATATCCGTACAGGCTTGAATACGGGACATTAAATACCATAGGCATTGCCGGTCTTTATGCCGGCCTTACCTGGGTCCTTGAGCAGGGGGTGGATAAAATTCACAGCCATGAAATGAATCTGACACAAAAATTGCGGGACGGATTAAACAGCATTGATAAGGTCATCACCTATTACGCCGATGACCTGACAAATCATATCGGTGTCTTAAGCTTTAACATCAAGGGCTTTGAAGCCGTCAACACCGGCATCATCCTGGATGGCGACCATGATATTGCCTGCCGGACGGGATTGCATTGCGCCCCCCTGGTGCATGAGCAGCTCGGCACGGACAAGATCGGAGGGACTGTCAGGATAGGATTTGGGCCGTTTAATACCAAAGCCCATGTGGATACGCTTCTGAATGCCGTAAAAGAGATTGCTTCGACCTTTGTATAGACAGCCGGCCGTTTGTCTTCAAATTATCATTTCCTTTGATTTCAAAACCTGGTAAAAACGGTTATTCCATAACCAGCCGGCAAAGGATACCCATGAAGACAAAAAGAAAGCATGTAATTGAAACAGCGCATTTTTTAAGCCAGTACATCACAACTCCCCCGCTTATCGGATTTCTGACCGGGACAGGGCTTTCCGATACCCTTAATGATCTTGACCCCATAGCTGCCTTTGATTATTCAAAAATTCCGAATTTCCCGGTATCAACAGTGGAAAGCCACAAAGGAAAACTCATTTACGGCACCCTTGGGGGCAAGCCGCTATTGATGATGCAGGGCAGGTTTCATCTTTATGAAGGATATTCGCCCCAGGAGGTTGCTTTCCCCATACGGGTCATGCAGGAGCTGGGTGTTAAAACCCTGATCCTGAGCAATGCTGCAGGGGGCGTCAATCTCAATTTTTCGGCCGGCGACATAATGATTATAAAGGATCACATCAACCTGACAGGGAAAAATCCGCTCATCGGACCCAATGAAGATGACTGGGGTATCCGGTTTCCGGATATGACCGGGGTATATGATCCCCCACTCGCCGGCCTTGCCGAAGAAATCGCCCTGCACCATAAAATCCCTGTCCGGACCGGGGTTTATGCCGGTCTGAACGGTCCGAGCCTGGAAACCCCGGCCGAAACCCGGTATTTAAAAATCATCGGCAGTGATGCAGTGGGTTTTTCAACCATTATGGAAGCCATTGCAGGTGTCCACGCCGGCATGAAAATCCTCGGGATTTCCCTGATCACTAATATCAATGATCCTGATGCACCCCAAAAAACCACTCTGGAATCCGTACTGAAAACTGCAAAAACAGCATTAGACCCGCTCAATAAACTCCTGACCGATATAATCAGGGGCATCAAGGACTAAAGCTGATTCATCCAGTACCTGTTTCAATGTAAACGACAGATCGCCGACAGAGACCGGCTTTTTTAATAATCCCTTAACAGCAGGAGCATCAAGCTTATTTTGATCCATGGTATCACCTAATCCGGTGCAGATAATGACCGGGATATCGGGCCGGATATCATAAATTTTCTTTGCAAACTGGATTCCCGTCAATTCCGGCATGGTCATATCCGTCACAATGACATCAAAGAGATCCGGATTATTTGTAAAAATATGGAGTGCTTCCATACTGCTTGAAAAACCGGTGACTGTGTAGCCTAATTTTTCCATCATATGGGTTTCCATAAGAGCCACTTTTTTATCATCATCCACAAGGAGGACTCTCTCGGTTCCTTTTTGTATTCCTTTATTCTGTGGTGGTGCCTGTTTAAATGCACAGGTTTTTTCAATCACCGGGAAATAAATATCAAACCTTGTCCCGTTTCCCCCGGCAGTTTCCACATGGATATATCCGCCATGGTGTTCAACTATCCCGTGAACCACATAAAGGCCTATCCCTGAAAATTTTCCCTCATGTTTTGTTGAAAAATAAGGATCAAAAATTTTATCAAGAAGATCCGGATCAATACCGATTCCCGTATCACTGATGGAAAGGCATAAATAATCCCTTGTCAGGGAAAATTTTTTTAAATCCCAAGAAGGATTATTCCGGCCCGGGTGAAGCGAAACTTCAAGGATTCCCCCATTATCCTTCATGGAATGGTAAGCATTGGCTGCAAGGTTCATGATGATCTGATGGATTTGTGCAGGATCAGCCAGGATAATGCCCAGACCTTCATCAAGAGTGACATTCAATTTTATGGTGGCCGGAAGAAAGGAGCGAACCAGGGCCATGGAGTCTTTAACCACATCCTCCAGCCGGATACGCTTTTGTTCATGGACTTTCTGCCTGCTGAACGTCAGAATCAGGTTCACAAGCTCTTTTGCATGGTTAACGCAATCCAGAATAATCTCAAATGGTTCTTTTGCCGGATCATCGGGTCCTGTTTCCATCAGAAGCATTTCCGTATAACCTGAGATCGGTGAAAGGATATTATTGAAATCATGGGCGATTCCCCCGGCCAAAGTCCCGACGGCTTCCATTTTCTGTGTCATGAGCAATTGTTTTTCAAGGCTTTTCCTCTGGGAAATATCCAGTACCATGGCCCGGAATTCGAGAATCCTGCCGGAATTATCGGTAACAGCCTCAACAGAAATGCTTACAGAAAAAGCATCACCGCCATTGGGCATCATCAGGAATTCCATATCCCTGACGGGCCGGCCCTGGGCAAGATACTTCCGGATATCCGTCAATTTCTCATCCATTCCGGGCAAACTTAAAAAAAGTGATGTCACATTTTTACAAAAAAGCTCATTTCCGGCATATCCTGAAAGGATTTCGGCTTTCCGGTTGCAATGCAATATATTTCCTTTGGGATCAATGGAAAAATAGGCAATGGGTGCATTTTCATAAAGATCACGATATTTTTTTTCATTTTCAATCAGATCCCTGGAGGTCTGCCGCAGATGCTCCTCTTTCCGCCACAAAAGCTCAGCCCCTTTTTTACCTTTAACTTGACCAAGATAGGTCAGGGATAAAGTCTCAACCAGCCTCATCAAGACATTCAGCCTTTTTATCAGCTCTTCTTCATTTACAAAATGTTTCCCCTGTATTTTAAGCAAGGTTTTATCTGCTGTATTAATAACCAGAATTCCGTAATCCGGGAGATAAATATAAATTGAATTTTCAGAATTGAAATGACGGATAATCCTTATATCAAACCCGACTTCATCCTCAGCCGGCATAAGGCAATTTCCATTGTAAACAAAAAACGGGAGGCAAAGGTATTCCCTATGGCTTTCCCGGGCATGTTCCCCGGTATCCGGGCAGACAATAATGCGAATGCCCTTTGTATAATAATCTTCATAATTCCGCAGGATATAGGCGATAATTCCGTCATTTTCCTTTAGATCACCCTTCCGGTCGGTTTTATAAAAAAACACCGGGGACAATTTCCTTTTCGTTACCATCCAAGGGCCGAATAATTTTAATATCAAGCCTTTCAGCCCTTTTCCGTCAAACCTGTCCATGATGCCGCGATCCCACAGGATTGTCGGTAGAAATTTTAATTTTGTATGGTTTGTGCCGTAAAGGATTCCTGTCTGCCTGGCATCAAATAAATCAAGAGATATTTTCAGCAGGCTTTTTAAGGGGTGGCCCTTTTTAAGAATTTTTGTTTCAATGGCCGGAACATCCATTTTTCTCATGGCAGACCTTTTATAGAGGCAGGCAATTTAATAAATCAGCTTTCCCGGCTGTCCAGGATATCCCGGACCAGATAAGATACATCCCTTACAGCCACCGGTTTATTTAAAAATCCCTTTATCCCTTTAAGATCATATTGGTTTTTATTGATCTGGTCACCGTAACCCGTACACAGAATAATCGGAATATCGGACCGGATATCGGATAGTTGCTCGGCCAGCTGATAGCCGGAAAGCTCCGGCATGGTTAAATCCGTAATGACAAGATCAAATGCCTCCGGGGACTGCCTGAACATCTCAAGGGCATCCTGGCTTTTCAGATGGCAGGTCACATGGTACCCGAGTTTTTCCAGCAGGTGCCGTTCCATGAAAGCCACTTTTTTATCATCATCCACAAGCAGGATTCTTTCCGTTCCATTTGCGAGAGGCCTGTCCTCTTTAGCTTTTTCTTCCATCCGGGTATCACCGGCATAGACCGGCAGATAGATTTCAAAACAGGTTCCTTCACCTTCTTTTGATCTGACGGAGATATGGCCGTTGTGAGATCGGATGATCCCGTCAACAACTGAAAGACCTATACCTGATCCCTTGCCTTCTTTTTTAGTTGTAAAAAAAGGATCGAATATTCTTTCCCTGACAGCCAGGGGTATCCCGTGACCTGTATCTGCAAATTTGAGATAAATATAAGACCCCGGTTTTAAAGGATAGATCATATTGTCATCGGTGATGGCAATTTCATCAAGGACGACATCAAGAACGCCTCCGTTTTCTTCCATGGCATGGATTGCATTGGAAATCAGGTTCATGACAACCTGGTGGGCCTGGATCGGGTCAGCCCAAAGAAGACCGCAGTTGTCGTTTATTTTTTCCCTGATGGCAATGGTTGCCGGAACAAAGGATCGCGCCAGTGCCAGGGCATCCCTGACAAACATATGGGGTTGCAATAATTTGAATTCATTTTCTTTCTGCCGTGAAAATGTCAGCATCTGATTGACAAGACCCTTGGCGTACATGGCGCAGTCATGAATAATCTGAAGATGTTCTTTTTTCTTTGTCTCTTTATCATCGGTTTCCATCAGGAGCATTTCCGCATATCCGGAAATCGGCGTCAGGATATTGTTAAAATCATGGGCGATTCCACCGGCAAGGGTCCCGATGGCTTCCATTTTCTGAGCCTGGAGCAATTGCTTTTCAAGACCCTTTCTCTCAGATATATCAATGGCCATGGCGCGGAATTCAATAATCTTTCCCTCTTTGTCCCGGACGGAATCAATGGAAATACTGATCCATATCTCATGTGCGTTTTTATTTTTGAATTTCATTTCAACATCCCTGACAGATCTCCCCTGTTCAAGGATTTGCCTGACTTCATCCGGGGTCATGATCCCGGCCCCATCACTCACAAACAGCTTCCGGGCAGTATACCCTATGAGGTCCTCTTTTGAATAACCGGAAAGCCTTAACGTATTGTTATTACATTTGATGACATTCCCGTGATAATCCATGGAAAAATAGGCAATGGGCGCATTTTCATAAAGATCACGGTATTTTCTTTCATTTTCCACAAGCTCAAGGGAAGTCCGGCGCAACTGTTTTTCTTTTTTCCATAAAAGAAGCGCTCCCTTTTTTCCCTTAAGTCTGCCCAGTGACGCAAGTGATGCAATTTCAACCAGTTCGATGAGGATATCAAATTTTGATTTCAGCTCTTCTTCCCTTACGAATTTTGATTCCACACGATCCATGAGATCCTGGTCTGCGGTATTCACCACCAGAATCCCATAATCCGGGATATAGATGGAAACATAATTTTTAGCATGAAAATGTTTGATAATTTTTAAATCCACCCGGATATTGATTTCCGGTTCACTAATGATTTTACCGTTATAACTGTAAAACGGGATTTGGGCATATTGTTCGTCTATTTTGTAAATATTACCTGAAATATCAGGGCTGAAAAGAATACTGATTCCTTTTTTATAATAATCGGCACAGGTTCTGAGCATATAGGAAATAACCCCGTCACTGTCCTGCCATTCACCTGATTTTTGATCCTGTTTATAAAAATATACCGGGCTTAGTTTTTTCAGGGTGACGATTTGATTTCCAAAAAACTTTAAAAGCTTGCCTCTCATGCCTCTGCCGTCAAATACGTCCATGACTCCCCGATCCCAGTCACTGATGGGAAGAAATCTGGCTTTTGAATGGTTTGTGCCATATAATATGCCGACCTGCTCGGCCGAAAGAAGGTCCATGGTAATTTTCAAAAGTTTTTTCAAGGGGTCTCCCCTTTTGAAAAAATCCCTTTCGATATGATCAATGTTTAATTCCGTCACAATACCAATCTCTCAAAAAATGAAATGCCGATGGTTCAGTCATTTCAATAGAACCAGAAAAACAGATAAGGGTCAAGTATTAATAGGCAAAACGGATTTTAGATCCGGTTATGGTATCCGGTTGTATGGGAAATGAAATAAAAAAACCCGGTTGCTGTTTTTAAAAACAACCTTGAAAAGTCATGAGGAATCATCTATCAATGGGAAATGATCAATTTATCCAAAAAAAGAGTATTGCCATGAGAATTGTCACACGACCCGATTTTGACGGGATAGTATGTGCCGTGCTGTTGAGACGGGCTGAAAAAATCGATACAGACATTTACTGGGTTGAACCGGGTGAGATCCAGACTGGAAAAGCCTGCATTTCAAAAGGCGACATCATTTCCAACCTTCCCTATGTGCCGGGTTGCGAATTATGGTTTGACCACCATATTTCCAATAAGGTCCCGGAAAAAACAAAAGGCGCCTTTGACATCGCACCATCAGCAGCCGGTGTCATTTACAAATATTATCAGGCCATGGGCAGACTTGATAACCGATATGATGAACTGGTTTTGAATACCGATATTATTGATGCAGCCCTTTTGGACCGAGACCAGGTGAGATACCCTGAAAAATACCCGTATATCCTCCTGTCAATGACCATAAAAAACCAGGCATACAAAGACCGTCCTTATTGGAATCTCCTGGTGGATCTTTTAACGGAATCCTCCATCCTTCAAATCCTTGAGATTCAGGACGTAAAAAAACGCTGTAATTCAGTAATAGAAGAAAACGCCGCCTATGAAAACCATCTGACCGCACATACAAAGATTCGGCACAACATCTCCATTACGGATTTCAGAACCCTTGAACAGGCTCCTGAAGGCAACCGGTTTCTGACCTATTCCCTTTTCCCGGAAAGCATTGCCAGTGTGAAAATCCGGTTTGACAATGCTGAACAAAAGCACGTACAGATCAGCATCGGCCGAAGTATTTTCAACCGGAACTGCCGTGTCAACATCGGTAAGCTCCTGGCCCGGTTCGGCGGCGGCGGCCATGCAGGGGCAGGAGGCTGCACCCTGAGTTTTGAAACAGCAGACAGGAAAATTGAACAGATCCTTGATGTCCTGTTTCAAAACAAACCGGAAACTTAAAGTTTCTCCCGGACGCTTGCTACCTTTTCTGCCATGGTCTGTTCCCTGTCAATTCTCGTACCTGCTTTTATGGTCGTGGTGATCCTGGGAGCACCCATGTCATGAATCCTTTCATGGCATTTTTTAACCACAGCGAATACATCGTCCCAGTCCCCTTCAATATTGGTCCCATAAGCATGCAATTCACATGAAAGCCCGGCTTTCTTTATTATTTCATGACAGACGGCTACATATTTTGAAACAGACACTCCCACTCCAATGGGAACCACACACAGATCCATAATTACGTTCATTTTAAACCTCCTTTTCTCAGGGTCAGCTCATTTTATCCAAATCCGTATCAGGATGCAAGCTTCGGATGGATATCCTTGACTTCACGGCAAAGTTTGAATAAGAAAACCTTTGAGCAACGGAACTTATTTTTTTATACAGATTCAACACTGGAAAGAATCTATTAAATGAATGTATTAACCCCATCAGGAACTAATCATCATGACAACCCAAAAAGCAGCAGATCATATCGTTCAATGGCTTTCGGACTATCTCGGGCAAACCGGATTAAAAGGTTTTGCCGTTGGGATTTCAGGCGGCATTGATTCCGCCGTCACATCCACCCTGTGCGCCAGGACCGGGAAACCGGTTCTAGCCCTGAACATGCCCATCCTTCAGGCAAAAGACCAGGTATCCCGGTCATCGGCCCATATTCTCTGGCTTGAAAAACATTTTAGCGCAGTCAAAGGCATTGATATTGAATTAACCCCTGTGTTTGAACAGGTCAAAACATGCTTTCCCCATGATATCCAGGATGGCCTGACCATGGCCAATACCCGTTCCCGCCTTCGCATGCTGACCCTCTACGCCTTTGCTTCGAACCATAGGCTCCTGGTGGCTGGAACCGGCAACAAGGTAGAGGACTTTGGCGTGGGATTTTTCACCAAGTATGGGGATGGAGGGGTGGATATTTCCCCCATTGCAGATCTCATGAAATCCGAAGTCTATGCCATAGGAAAAGACCTGGGCATTATTGACGACATCCTTTCGGCGCCGCCTACTGATGGTCTCTGGGAAGACAACCGCACCGATGAAAACCAGATCGGAGCCACCTATGCGGAATTGGAATGGGCCATGAAATATCTTGCATCACCTGGAAAAAAGAGTTTAACCGACCGGCAAAAACAGGTTGTGGACATTTATAAGAAATTCAACACAGCCAACCGGCATAAAATGTTGCCTATCCCTGTATGCCCGGTTCCAGGGGAATTGTGGACAGCATAACCAGGAAAGAATTCCGATTTTTTTCATGCATCAGAACTTCCATGATTCAAGAACTTTTTTCGCTCCTTTGACCGTGGTCTCAGACAGCATCCTTTTTGCGTATTCCACGGCATCGGCCATGGACAGATTCATAATGGTCTTCTGCACCATGGGCAGAAACTGGGGGTCCACACTCAGGATACGGATACCCACACCCAGAAGAAAGGGGATATACTCTTTTTCATGTGCCATTTCACCGCACACAGAGACCTCGATACTGTTTGCATAGGCAGCTTCGGCAATTTTTGCAATGCCCCTGTTCACAGCCGGGTGGCAGGGAATATAATAGTCTGCCACCATCTTGTTGGCGCGGTCGGCTGCAAGAAGATACTGAATAAAATCATTGGTGCCGATGGAAAAAAAATCTGCCTCCTTTGCAAATTCATCAATGGTTGCCAGGGCAGAAGGCAGTTCCACCATCATCCCGATGGCCACATCCCTGTTGAATTCCGATTCTTCCCCGGACAAGGCATCCATACAGTCGTAAACCACCTGTTTGGCTTCCAAAAATTCATCCAGGGATGAAATCAAAGGAAAAATGATCCGGATATCTTTTTTTCCGGCAGCCGCCCTCAGCATGGCCCGGATCTGGAATTCAAAGACATCCCGGTGTTTCAGGGAAAACCGGATGGACCTAAGCCCCAGTTCCGGGTTGGTTTCTTTGGGAGAATCGCTGTAGGCAAGGGTTTTCTCCCCTCCGGCATCCAGGGTCCGGATCATGACGGGATGGTCCTGCATTTCATCAAACAATTTTTTGTAAATCACATACTGCTCTGCCTCTGATGGAAAGGTGGACCGGATCAGGAAGGGAAATTCCGTACGGTAAAGACCAATGCCTTCTGCCTTCAAAGTCCTGGCAAGAGGGACTTCGCTGAGCAAATTGATGTTTGCCAGCAATATGACCCGTTTTTTATCCTTTGTCCATGTGGTGCTTTCCATGGATGCGGAATGAGCCTGTCTTTCAACCCCGGCTTTTGTTTCGAAAAGCTTAATGGTTTTTTTATCCGGGTTTATGTAGATATTGCCAAGGTCACCGTCCATCAGAATGGTAGTATTTCCCGGCAGATTCAGAAGCCCGGATTCTTCGGCAATAATGAGCGGAATTTGAAGCGACCTTGCAAGGATGGTCACATGGGAGGTAACGCCGCCGCTGGCAAGGATGATACCTTTTATACCGGCTGACACATATTTGAGGATATCCGAGGGGAACACCTGCCTTGCAATTGCGATATTTCCTTTTTCATAAGTATTTTTTTCATCCCTGGCCCTGAAATTATTCAAAATCCGGACACTCAGATCTTCAACATCCTGGGACTTTTCCCTCATATAGGCATGGGGGCTTGCTGAAAAAACAGCCATATATTTGGCTGCCACTTTCCGGACTGCATCAACAGGGTTCAGGCCCTCATCAATGAGTTCCCCCATTCTGCCGATAAAATTTTTATCCTTTAATATCATAAAATGGGCGGTAAAGATAAGGGATGCGCTTTCAGGCAGTTTCTGCTCAAATCCTTTCTGAAGATCCTTTAGTTCCTGGGTGGTTTTTTCAATGGCAAGACTGAAATCCTGTTTTATAAACTGATCCTCTCCCGGAACCGGGTCATAAAGAATGGATTTTTGCTGTTCATTCAATACAACCGCTTTTCCCAGGGCATACCCGCCTGCAGCCGCGTTTCCTTTGACAAACACAAGGGAATCTATGGCTTCCGCATCTTCCCGGGTCTGGGAGAATTCGATTAACAGCCTTGCATTTTCTATGGAGCCTGCAAGATGGTTGACCACAGCCCAGATCGCTCTTTCATCCGACATTTCAAAATGATTCAGATCCCTGTGCTGGACCACCAGTACCCCGATCTTCTCAACACCCCGTTTAATGGGAACACAAAGAAATGAATTATAGGGATCTTCACCTGCTTCTTTAAAATATTTAAACCCCGGAGTTTTACCGGCATTGCCTTCCCTTACAATGGAAAGGGTCTCAAAGGACCGTCCCACAAGCCCTTCGCCGGGCTTCATATGTATTTTGTTGACTGCCCCGGGTTTTAATCCCTTTGTGGCTTTCAGGGTCAGGCGGTTTGATTTTTCATTATACAGATAGATGGAACAGACCGGGGCATTAAAATGCCGGGCCACCAAATCCACGGCAAGCTCAAGAAAACTCTCCAGATCCGAGCTTCCCGTAACAAGATCGGCCAGTTCGCCGATATCAAACAAAAGATTGAGATAATCAGACGCTTTTTTCTGCATAGATTAAATTCGTCTCCTTCTTGATTTCCGGCGTCGGAATGCCAAGGCTGCACGGCACCAGAACCTGGCATTTTCCACACACATCAGTGGTCTGTTGCAGGCCTGAAAGTTCTCTGGTTTCATGAAGATTGGATTGCAGTCTTGCCCAGCATTTTTTCCGGTCAATGCCTTTATTTGCATTTACAGCCCCGACAGGACAGCGGCGCACGCAGGCAAGGCATTTATGGCCGTTCTTATGAAGACAGAGTTCTTTTTCGCTGACCAGGGGATGATCACCCAGGTCTGCTTCGGTCACAAGGCTTCCCAGTCGTCCGGCACAGCCGGAGGGAGTAATAAACTGGGCATTTACCCCAAAACGCCCGAGACCCGCAATATACCCGATATGTTTGTGTGACCATCGGGCCATAAGGATTACGGGATCAAAATTATGGGTTGCAGGAACCAGGGCCGAGTGATATCCGGCATCTTCCAGAAAATCCCTGATTTCCGTACACAGGCTGTTAATCAAATCATTGGTTGCTTCATAAGCCAAACCCCAGTTCCGGCACGGAATTTTTCCATGATGATTTTCCTCGGCAAGGTCTTTGATAAAAGGAATAAAAAACACTATTATGGATTTGCCCGTCGACAAAAGATCCTTGGGAAGAGAATGATCAGGTGCAGCAATTTTCGGCAGGATATCAAACCGTTCATCTGCCCGTGCCGTTGCCAGAAGAGGAGTCCGCCAGAAGTTTGTTCCTTCGGGGGCTGATGGATAGTCCCCAACGTAGTTTTCCATAAATGCGTTTAATTCCCCATATGTGACCGGTGTGGTCATGGCCCCCCCATTTAAAATTATAAAATTGCCTTAGAAATATGGCAGGGTATCACAAATCATGGATTAATAACATAATGATTTTGATTTAGGATGGACGTCTGAAGAGAAAAAAAACACATGCAAAAGAATGACTGGCTTCAGCCTGAATGATCAGAAGAAAGATAAGGGATTAGAAAAATAAAACAGGCGATAAGAAAAAATAACCCGCCGAAAAGACCGATCATATCTCCGGATCGGATGCTTGAGCCAATGAAGAAGAGGGCGGATACGATAAAAAGTATCCACCCCAATATTTCATACTTGAATTTAAATTGTTCTTTGTTTTTCAACACAGTCAATGGATTATTTGTTCAGCACCGCATCAATAAGATTCCGGCCTACCTGTGTGTGGTGAAGGATGCTTCCAAAAGGAGACATTGCTTTTGGGGATCCCTTGGCAAACACTATAACCGGGGTTGACGTATGGGTGCCGGTATTCCAGACAACGGACTGGGCACTGGCAACTTCCAGGGCCAGGAGGTTCTGCCTGTTGTCATCGGTCTGGTATACGAAAAACTCATCTTTTACCAGTAGTTTCGGCACGGTTTTAGTTCCCATGTAGCCGTGACCTTCAACAAACATGGGATTATCCTCTTGTTCCAGGACCCTTGCGGCCTGTTCTTCGGTGATGGGAAACCGGGTGTGCTGATTTACTAGCTTTGCAAGGGTGGCCGGGGTCTGTTCTTGTTTTGGCAGAACATCAAATTTGTTTAAAAAAATACTGCTGTAGCTCAGGTCCTGGTTGTATATTTTATCCAGGACGGCGGGATTGCCGAAATTATATTCAGGTGCAAATTTTCTGTTCTGGAAAGATTTACCTGAAAGGCTTTTTGCTTCAGGGATTCCCTTGCCTTGGTAACTGAATCCAAAACCGCCTGTTGTATGGTCTGCCGTGACGACAATCAATGTATCATCACGGTCTTTTGCCCAGTTCAGAATATATTCGAGCGTATCATTCATGACCAGCATTTCATGAAGCATGAGGCCTGTATCGTTGTAGTGGGCCGCCCAGTCGATAAGTCCTGCTTCAATCATCAGGAAAAACCCTTTTTCATTTTTGGATAGTATATCAATGGCCTTTGACGACATCTCCTTCAGGGTCGGAATGGTTCTTTTTGGGTCGTCTTTGGTTCTGTTTACCTCAATGCCGTCAGGCATGGCTGAAGTTGTAAACAGCCCAAGGACCTTACCCTTTGAGCTTTCCATCTGGGACTTATCAAAGGCCAGGGCATATCCTTTTTGCTGGGCCTCGATTAAGAGATTCCGACTGTCTTTTCTTTTGGATTTGATTTTTACCGCGCCCTGGGTCATCTTTTCCAGTTCTTTAAGAATTGGAGCGTTTTTATCATTGGCTTCCTGGGGAACAAAGTATCTCAGTCCTCCGCCAAACATTACATCCGGGCCTGCATTAATCATGTCAACGGCAATTTCGTTTTCCAAGTCCCTATGGGGCTGATGGGCCGCAAATGCGGCAGGGGTTGCATGGGTAACCCGGGTATCGGAAACAAGCCCGGTTGCTTTGCCGGCTTTTATGGCCTTCTCTACAATGGTTTCCACGGAATTCCCGTCTTTGTCCAGTCCGATCATTTCAGATCCTGCAAATTGCCCTGAAGCCAGTTGCGATCCGGATGCAGCCGAATCAACAACCAGAACATTGTCTGCATGGGTCATGGACATCCCCATGATACCGCCTTGTTCCATGATTCGATCAAAAGAAGTTTTTCTGTCTATAATTACGGAATTCGGTGCCTGTCTGGCATAGGTCAGCAGCAGCCCGATCTGTTCCGGCCCCATTCCGTCTCCGATGAGCATGATGACGTTTTTAGGCTTGGATTCATTTTTACCTGCTACATCTGCCTGCTTTGGTACACAGGCGCTTATTATAAAACCGATCATAAAAATTGCAAGGATTGTTTTTATTCGATTTTTCATGTAAATAGACCCTTTAGTTTTGGATAGTATTATTCGGTGTAATACTGTCCGATAAAACGCATCATAGGCATCCTTCTTTAAATCCCTATGAAAAGAAGGATGCCTTTCCAATTATGCCTTTCTCTAGTTGACTATTTCTTGATCCATCTGGGAACCTGGAATTTATAGTCCTTGTATGGTTTTGCAGGCGGATCTGTAAAAATGGCGATCATCTCACCGTTCTGTACCTGGTAATGGACAATGGGAACATCTCCGCCGGCTCTCATGACATGGTCCTGATCCCATTTCCACCAGCCGGTTTCCCCTTTATATCCGTTGGCTGCAATATAATTGCTGATTTCCTCATGTTTTTTTTCATCTCCGACAGCCGCAGCAGCCGCTGCCCAGGCTTTAACACCACTGTAGGCTGCCCAGGAGCCGGCCTGGGGAAGATGTTTATAGATGCTGTTGAATTTATCCAGCCAGGCCTGGGCTTCGGGTGTGGGCGCTTTTGGGGTCGGCATGGCCGTAGGAACTTCACCGATAATCCCATCCGCCTCTTTACCCATTGTACCGACCACTTCTCTGGGTACAAGGCTGTAGCCATAGCTTAAAATCGAGTTGGTGGGTTTTTCCATAAACTGTCTGAAAAAAGTGATCACTTCCTGGGCGCTGACAATTTCAACATGAATAACGGCAGGATTGATTTTCCGGATTTTGGTGAGCAACGGACCCCATTGGTTGGTTCCATAGGGTACTATTTCATGCATGGCCACGTCCCAGCCTTTTTCCTTGAAATTTTTCTTCAGCGTGTCGCCGACTTCGGTTCCCCAGGCATCATCCGCAGTTATGATAACCGCTTTTTTATTGGGGTATTCATAGGGCAGTGCCATGAGGACATTGAACATGCTCTGACCCTGATTGATACCGGTATCCGTGAGCTGGAAAATGTTATTGTATTCTTTTTTATCCTGAGTATAGACATCTACGGATGCCTGTGAGCCGTCGTCTGCAAAAAAAGGTGCAGAGTATTTTCCATAGGCCCGGATATCCTGTCCCCACCCGGCCCATCCGGCATGAACCGAATCTACGTTTAGTTTACCACACAGGTAATCGGCTCCCTGCATGACACGTTCAGGAGCGAACTCCTGGGTATCAAACCGCACCGGCTCAAGCTGTTTGCCCAGAAGACCGCCGTTTTGATTGATTTCATCAATGGCCATTTTAATCCCTTTCCAGTAATTATCACCGGTATCGGTGTAAGGACCGGTCATGGACAGGGGCACCCCCACCTTGATAACATTGTCAGCCCACGAGCTTCCCGCAAACAACAGACCGCAAATAACGATCATCAATAAGGTTAATACCTTTTTCATCTTACCTCCTCACATGTTTAGGGTTGGTTATTTCTCAATGGAGATACCATTGGTTCTCTTTTCGCTACTAGTTTCTGTATCAGCCCGATAATACCGTCCGGAAGCAGAAGCACAAGAATCACAACCATGGCTCCCAGGATAATCGGACGATAGGAACCTAAAGGAGACAGCATTTCGTTTATGGCAACGGTGATAAAGGCCCCTATCACGGCACCCGGAAATTTTCCCACACCGCCGATGACCAGGATGACCATGAGTGTTACAAATAAATCAATTCCCAGCATCCGGGTGGAAAGCATACCTACATAATGGGCATAAAAACCGCCGATCATGCCGGTCAAAAATGAGGTCAGGGCAAACACCATCAGTTTGTATTTAAAAGCACTCACCCCCAGGCAGGTGGCAAAGTCTTCCGCATCTTTCAGCGCCAGGAATGCAGCTCCCCAGTGAGATCTGATCACAAGCCAGATAATGGCGGAACAGATGACTGCCACAAAAAGGATAAGGTAAAAATAGGGAATGGGATGACTATTTGTAAATGCATACCCGAAAATATTCATGGGCTCGATGGTTAAAATCCCCCGGGAGCCGCCCGTGCCGATAAAGCGGCCGATATCTCCCTTGAGCATGGGCTCAAGTATCATGTGAACGGCAAAGGTGACCAGGGCAATATATGCGCCTTTCAGTTTCAGACAGGGAATACCCACAAGCACTCCCAGGAGCCCTGAAATTATCCCGGCCATAAAGACGGCAAAAATCGGCGGGATACCGGCTCTTGCCGAAATAATGGCAGAGGAATAGGCGCCGATAACGAAAAATGCCACTTGTCCGAAGGAAAAAATACCGGCAAACCCCATGATCAGATCCCAGCAGGATGCCACCACAGACCAGATCAGACAGATGATCAAAATATGCATGATGAAATTTGTAGAGCCGAAGAATAGCGGCAGAATTGCCACGATACTCCAGATGACGGCCAGAATGATTGCAGTACGTTTATGTTCCATTGATTTACCCCCGTTTTCCCATTAGTCCCTGGGGCCGGATAACCAGGGTTGTCAAAAGTACGGCAAACAAAGCAATCAAAGTCCAGGTCATTCCAAACTGCCATCCCACAAATGCTTCGAGCATGCCCACGATAAATGCGGCATAAAGGCTTCCCTTGATGCTGCCCATGCCGCCGAATGCCGTAATGACCCATGACTTCACAAGAATATCCCATCCGCCGTCAGGGGTAACAAAATATTTCTGGGCCAGGAGAATCCCCCCCATACCCACCATCACAGTGGAAATAGCAAAGGTGGCTGAAAAAACAAATTCCTTTGGAATACCGACTATTTGGGCTCCTGCCGGGTTCTGGGCCACAGCCCGGACCGACATGCCGGTCCGGGTATTATTTAAAAACCAGCGGAATGTCAGTATCCCGCTGATGGACAGGATAAAAATCACCACATCCTGATAAGAAAGAATAAACTCTCCTGCCTCAAAAGAGCCTTCCAAAATAGATGGTAAAGATTTCATCCTTGCACCGAAAACCACCTGAAAGGAATTGTCCAGGAAAAGGGCCATCCCCAGGGTGATCATCATTACCTTGACTTCCCAGTCGTCCCGTTTCCGCAAAGGGGCCACAAGCAGTTTTTCAATGATATATCCGAAAAAAAACAATATGGGTGCGGCCAGACAGAACACGATCAGATAATTGTGCAAAAAGGCAAACCCAAACACCAGAAAAGCGAGATATCCACCCATGCTGTAAAAGGAGCCATAGGCAAAATTAAACGCCTTAGACACGCCGTATATCAGTGTAAGCCCGACAGCCATTAGGGCATATACCGATCCATTGATCATTCCGCTGATGATGACGTCAATGATTTCAGTGAGCATTCTTTGTTCTCCTGTTACATTCCAAGGAATATTTCTTTCAAATGGTCATTGCCAAGGGCTTCGTCCTTGCTTCCTTCAAAGCTGATCCTGCCTTCTTCCAGCACATACAGTTTGTCTGCAAGAGCCGTTATCTGGGGGATATTCTGTTCCACTAAAAGCACGGTAATCCCTGCACTGTTGATCTCTTTTATGATCCTTGCCACCTCGATCCTGAGGTTGGGCTGTAATCCCAGAGAGGGTTCATCCATGGCCAGAAACCTGGCATTGGACATCAGCCCCCTTGCAATGGCCAGCATCCTGGCTTCCCCGCCGCTCATGGTGCTGGCAAACTGGGCTTGCCTTGCTTTCAACCTTGGAAAAAGGCTGAATACCTTTTCAAGGTTTTCTTTTTCAAAGGGCCTGGCAGACCTTGAATAAGCTCCCAGCTTCAGGTTCTCCAAAACCGTCATATCAGGGAATAATTCTCTGTTTTCAGCAACATAGGTGATGCCCATATTTACTGTTTTTTCAGCCCCAAGCCCTGTAATGTCCTTACCTTCATAGGAAATACTGCCCGTCACCTTTTTAACAAGCCCGCAGACAGATTTTAAAAAAGTGCTTTTCCCATGGCCGTTGGGACCGAGCATGACCACTATCTGTCCTTTTTCCACTTCAAGGGAAACATTTTTCAATACGTGGAAATCATCATAATATGAATTTAAATTCTGAATCTTAATCATGGCTGTCTCCCAGATAGCATTCAATCACCCTTGGGTCGCTTGTCACTTCGACAGGATCACCGCAGCAGATCTCGGTCCCGGTTTCAATAATCAAAAGCCGTTCCGTCAGCTCTGTCAGTACTTTCATGAAATGCTCAATAATAATGATAGTGATCCCCATGTCCTGATTAATACGCTTGATTAACTCCATCAGGCTTTTTATCTCCTTGGCATTGGAACCTGCCATGGGTTCGTCCAGCATGAGAATCGCGGGTTTGGTAGCAAGGGCAGCCCCGATCATGAGCATCTTTTTATCCAGGAGGTTGAGCTGTCCGGTAAGCTTTTTTCGTTTATCGGTGAGATTGACAAAATCAATGATCCGATCCACATAAGAAGGTTCAAAACCGTCCCGGCTTCCAAAATAATTTCCCACACCTATACTTTTTTCAATCGTCAGACTCGGAAACGTCTGGGGAATCTGGAATGTTCTTGAAATTCCGAGTTTTGCAATCTTGTGAGGCTGAAGTCCACTGATATCTTTATTATTAAATAAAATAGACCCTTCAAATGAATAGAGTCCTGAAATCAGATTGTACAGAGTGGATTTTCCCGCGCCGTTGGGTCCGGCAATGCCAAAGACCTGGCCCTGAGATACTTCAAAACTGAGGTTGTTTACCGCAGTCAATTCACCAAATTTCTTAGTGACGTTCCTTAGTTTAAGCATCTTACTGTTCCTTCCTTCAAGTTGAAGCTTGAACAATTCCACTATCACGTAGTATGTAATATGTGATATGTTATTCAAGCCATAGCATAGCTCTCAGGTTAAAGCAAGAAAAAAATCGATTTTAGAAAAAAACCATTTACATAGTACGTAATATGTGATATTCCCTTTTAACAGAATGTCAAAACCTTTGACCGGAGAGCGCCATCAACAATTTCATCCATATAAATTTCGACAAGTGCACAGGTTGCAGTATCTGTCAACTCGTCTGTTCCATGGATCTTTTTGGCGGGTACAACCCAAGCCTTTCCCGTCTTACCGTAGTGAGCCAAAAGGAAAATCTATACCATTTTCCCATTGTTTGCAACCAGTGCGAGAATGCCTATTGCCTGAATGTCTGCCCTGCCGGAGCCATTACAAGGGACACCTCCGGTATTGTGGTCATCCATAAAGATAAATGCATTGCCTGCGGGCTCTGTATTGAATATTGCCCTATCAGGGTTGTGGTTCGCGACCCTGAAACCGGCAAAGCCTTTAAATGCGAATTGTGCCGGGGGACCCCGTTGTGCGTAGAAGCCTGTCCCACAGGAGCTCTTGAACTTGTTTCAAAGCACACCCCTAAAGGAAAAATCGATGAATGAAGCTTACACAAACAATTTGCTGATGATTGATTTATCCCGTAAAACCCATGAAATCATAGCGACTTCCGAATCTTTCATCGCAGATTTCATCGGGGGCAAGGGCTTTGGCGCCAAACTTCTCTATGACGGAGTTTCCCCCGGCACAAACCCTCTTGGTGAAGACAACCTGCTCATGTTCTTAACAGGTCCCCTGACCGGCACCATGGCTCCGGCCATGAGGGGGTGTGTGGTGACAAAATCACCGCTTACCGGGATTTTTTTAGATTCCTATTTTGGCGGCAGCCTTGCAGCGGAAATCAAATATGCAGGATATGATGGCATCATTATAAAAGGCTGCTCTGAAAAACCATCCTATATATGGATCCGTGACCGGCATGTTGAAATCCGTGATGCCCGGTCTTTGTGGGGGGTTGACACCCTTCTCGCCAACCGCCTGATTAAAAACGAACTCAACGACCAGACCATAAAAATTGCCACCATTGGTCAGGCCGGTGAAAATAAAATTCTGTTTTCCCTGATCTGTTGCGAATACAACCGCCAGGCAGGGCGCGGCGGTGCCGGCGCCGTCATGGGGTCAAAAAATCTGAAAGCCATTGCAATCAAGGGGAACCGTCTTGTAAGAGTCCATGATCCGGCAAATTTTAAAGCAGCCTGCCGGGAGGCTGCCCAAGAACTTGAAAAAAGCCCGGATGTTGCCGCCCTTAGACTTGCAGGCACTGCTTCAGCAGTGGAATTTGCCAATGAAGCCGGCCTTCTGCCCCATAAAAATTATCAATACGGAACCTTTGCCAAGGCATCCAAAATTGCAGATAAAGGCCAGTCCAAGCACCTGTGGCTGGGCAGCAATGCCTGTATGGGATGTCCCATCCGGTGCAGTAAGATCGGTGCGGTCCGGACAGGGATCTATAAAGGCATTGTCACGGATATCATCGAATATGAATCCGCAGCCCTCATGGGGTCCAACCTGGATATCCACGATATCCGGGCCGTGGCCCATCTTGTGAAGCTCTGCGATCTTTACGGCATGGACAGTATGTCCACGGGCACGGTCATCGGATTTGCCATGGAGGCCTGTGAGAAAGGCCTGATCAAATCGCCGGATGGTATTAATCTGAGATTCGGCAGCATACAGGGGGCCGAGTATCTGATCCATGCCATTGCAAACCTGCGAAGCGGCCTTGGGCAAATTTTATCAAAAGGTGTGAAACAGGCTGCGGATCATATCGGATATAAGGCCGCTGATATTGCTCTTCACACCAAAGGGCTGGAATCTCCGGCATGGGGCCCGAGGGGTGTATCCGGCATGGCCCTGGCTCTCATGACAGCCGATCGCGGCGGTTGTCATCAACGCGGGTTTACCGTCAGCTATGAACTTTCAGGAGCATGGAACAATCACCCCCTGGACCCCCTGTCACCTGAAGGAAAAGCCCAAATGGTTGCAGAGCTCCAGAATTATTCTGCCGGGACTGACACACTGGTCAAATGTGATTTCGGCAGCTTCGGTATTTCCAAAGAAACATATGCCCGGCTACTCAATGCAGCTTGTGGCACTCAATATTCTCCGGATATTTTCCAGAACACAGGGGAAAGGATCTGGAACCTTGTAAGGATGTTCAATTTAAGACAGGGAATGGACCCGGCTGAAGATACCCTTCCTCGCCGGTTTGTTGAAGAACCGCTCACAGACGGGCCTGGCAAGGGCCACCGCATTTCTAAAAAAGATATGGCATATATGAAACAGGAGTATTATAAGACAAGGGGATGGGACGAAAACGGTGTTCCCTTGGATAAGACCCTGAAACAATTAAGGATTGATTATGTCAAATCGGATTAATAAAAAAACAGCCAAAACCATTGCCACCCGGAACAGGATTCTTGATACCGCAACCTATCTTTTTGCACGGCTCGGGTATCACAAGACCACCATACAGGACATCGCCTACCATATAGGCATGACAACAGGGGCTGTATTCCACCATTACAGCTCAAAAACGGATATCCTCGAAGAAGTAGTGGAGGAACTGAACCACAGTTTTGACCAGTATATTGAATTCCTGGATCAGGAGCATACAGATTACAAAAAAATGATCCAGGGCATGATGGAAATTTTCATGGACCGGTTTCATAATCAACCGGACTCCATTATTGCCCTGGCTTCCCTGGCCGCAGAATTCAGCGGCATCCGGGGACCGGTGATTGAACAAATCCAGGCAGCCTATGATATATTTGTGAACGCATTTGAAAAGGCACTGGATAAAATCAAACAGAAAAAGACAAACAGGGCCGCAGCCGTCTGCTTCATCTCAGGGCTCCAGGGTGTGGCCTTACAAGCCCTTGTCAGGGACGGCGAGATGGATATTGATGATCTTGTGGCAGGATTTGTCAGTCTTGTGACGGATAAAGACTGATTTAAGATCCTGTTATTTTTTTCATCCTGATATACCCCCCCGGCCCTGCTGACGGATCATGACATTGAATTGAAATTGGATTGAGTTGAAAGCACAATAATCCGGAAAATTTAGATATTTATTATTGCAAAGGAGTTATATAAGGATGGAAAAAAGATATGATTATATTAT
>Ga0156388_1028_pt1 | contig 62927 bp, 55 predicted proteins | sample RifOxyA3_FD_108032 | JGI IMG/M metagenome (GOLD analysis project Ga0156388, IMG submission 108032) | Desulfobacterales bacterium RIFOXYA12_FULL_46_15
TTCAAACACGGCCCGACCCAGAATGGGTTCAAAATATTTATAATATTTCTTTTCCATGGCCTGCATGACAACAAGCAGCGTCTTATTCGACATCAGACTGATATATTTTCCTTCTTTAAACCATTTTCGGAAATATGAATTTGCAATGATTTTTAAATATTTATAATAGGGGGTTGTAATCGCTTCGCCTCCGTTATCTTCAATGAAATGAACCAAATCCTGGTTCATAATATCATTGTCGCGCACATAAAGGTCTCCGAAAATACCAATTTTGGGTCGTTTACTCTGTTTGGTGTGTATGTTCATAAACATATTCATGATTGCCTTTATGGATGATTCCTTGTCCCCCCCTTTTTCAAATGTGTTGCATAAAAGCGACAATGCTTCCTTGAGTATCTGGTCCGTTTCTCCTTTATGAATTTCATAAGGCCTGATTTTGCATCCTATACTTCTTAAAAGTCCACCGAACATATAGGCAAAATAGGCATTGGTAGAGGCTTTAAATGAAATGTCAAACAAAGAAAGCTCTCCTTTATAAATTTCTGCTTTCTCAAATCCATTGCCGTTCCTTTCAAGTATTTTTTTAATATGATAGGGATACATTTTAATATTACAGGCTATTTCCGAAGGATTTAACCATATCGCACAATCAGAAGGATCAAGATTATTTTTTTCCACAGTATACATAAATGCGGCAGCCACTGCATTTAAAGGAATACATTGTCCTGTATTGGTCAGAATGCTCTTTTTCAATGTATCATGGTTTTCTTCCATTAAAAGGGCCTTATACCCCTCATTTTTAAAAACAGATACAATAAGATTTCCGGTAAAGGTATCCCAGTTTGGGAAAAGTATGGTTTTGTTTCCTATTTTTGATAAGAATTTTGGGTGAAGATGAGAAAAGTCCTTATTCTTTTCATCTGATGCAGATGTGTTATGGTTAAGGAATGCCTGGACGGCAGCCTCTACTCTTGTCTCATAGCCTACGCTGGAATCATGCTCATCGAGTTCCAATATCAGATAGGGTTTGTTATGGGTTTCCATTATCTGTTTAAAATAGTCTATCCCAAACGAATCTGGTGCGCATTTAAATGAGGTGATATAGACTGGATAAAGATGGTCAGTTTTTGCCGCAATAAATGCAGTCTTGAGAATCTGAGCCACATATTTCCAGTGGATTTCTTTTAATAAAGGGTCGATTTCAGAAAAATCAATATTTTTAGTATCCAGCATATCCTGGAAAAATACTTTTATACCAAGGTTTGAAAAAAGCCTGGGGATATTATTGTTCATTGTATCGGTCAAAACCGTATAGGGTCTGCCGATCAGAATAACATTAATATCAGAACCCGGGGCCCTGTGTTTTTCAAATAGTTTCTGCTTTTTGATTTTACAGGTCTCATTAAATTCTATGGCGCTGTCATAAGCCGACGAAATGTCGAAAAAGGAAAACAAAAAATCCGATGATATATTTTTTAATGTTTTATACAATTCCAGTTTGGTATGGAAATTTGTATAAAGGTATTTGATTATTGGGGAAATTAATCTTTTTTTATCAAATTCGGATAAGCATGAAATAACTGATGGGGAGAATTGGGTATAATAGCAATGCTGTCTTCGCCTGTCTTTTTTTCCTGTGTTATCTTCAAAATAGAAGGGCAGGAAAACATAATCTGCAATACTCATCAAATAGTCTATATGCCCATGCAGGGATACGACCGGAGCGCAAAATTCTGCTTTAGCGATCCTTTTCCCTGTCTTTACAGGATTCTTCAATCCGGTACTTGTAACTGTTTTAATACCCAAGCTTGAAAAAAAATAAATCCAGAAATCAAGGTCTTCAAACAGATGCAGTGCTTTTGGAATACCGATTGTAAAATCATGCTTTATGGCAGTCTTTTTAATTTTAGGGGTAGCCTGGCTTCTTAATTGCAAAAGACTGTAGTTGCCTTTCTGAGGAATTTTTTTATTTGTCTGATAATCCCTGCCACATAAAAAACCATAGGCAAGGGTTTCCCCATTCACTTCAGCAATGGTCAGTTTGCAATAATTCGTACATATCTGGCAGGTTTCCCGGCGTACCGGGATCTCGGATTTCCATAGCCCGAATCCTCTGAAGCCGGAGATATCCGGCTGCTTTTCCTTTAGCATCAACGCAACTCCCATGGCCCCCGTCAAATGGCAGTATTTTGATATGTGAATGGGTCTTTGCAATTTTTGCTCAAACGCAGCAATAAGCGCTTTATTTTTTGCTGTTGCTCCCTGGAAAAGAATGCAATTTCCTATTTTTCCAATATTGGCAACTTTTGTAAGATAATTATCTCTGACAGAATGAAGAACCGATGCAAGGATTTCATTTTTTTGATATCCCTGGGCAAAAAAATAATTGATATCCCTTTCCATAAAAACTGTGCAGCGATCACTGGTCATAGGAGAAGAAACACCTTCCGTCAAACGGGAATATTCAGACAGAGGACAGCCTAATTTAAGTGCCTGCTCTTCAATAAAACTTCCTGTGCCTGCAGCGCACACCGTATTCATAACTGAAGCTGTAACTATTCCATTCTTTAGGAGGGTGAATTTTGCATCCTGCCCCCCGATTTCAATGATGGTGTCCACGTTGCTGTTTAAATTATATGCAGCAGTTGCATGGGCTGTTATTTCATCCGGTTCAATATCGGCCCCTATAATTTTCCCGGCCATTCTACGCCCGGAACCCGTTGTCCCACAACCTTTTATCTTAATTTGAATTCCATATGTTTCAAGAAATATATCATAAGCTTTGAATATTTTTTGAATTGCCTTGACAGGCTTTGACGCTGTCTTCGTATAAAACCCGACGACCGGAATCCCTTCATGATTCATAAGAATACTTTTGGTGCTTGTCGAACCCACATCCAGCCCCAGATACCCTTCCTTTAAAGATATAGATTCCGGATTCTGATAAATGTCGGTTTCAACGTCTTCGCTGATATAGGAAGAAAAACATTTAAATTCAGGATATTGAGAAAGCTTAAGCTCAAGTGGGGGATATAAAAGATGAGATTGGTTTCGTGAATTTAAAAAGACATCTTCAAAGGAAAAAAGGGTTGTTTTTTGAATATTTTTATGAAGCAAAAGGTCATCCATCAGACAAAGCGCAGCGCCGGCGGCGCCATAGAATTTAGAATTTGAATCGGTAATGAATTGACAACCTGTTATTTTTTCAAGATGGTTTTTTACAGCATCATTATAGGCGACACCTCCACAGAAAATAATTTTTTCACCTGCATGGCTGAATTTAAAAAGAGTATTGGAAATATTTTTTGCCAGGCCATAACACAGCCCATCACAAATCTGCTCAATACCATAACCCTCCTGCTGGGCATGGATCAGGTCGGTCTTCGCAAAGACTGCACAACGGGTTGCAATTTCAGGGATTTTTTTTCTATTCAGAAGCGCTTTTCTGCTAAGTTCCTCAGATCCTTCGAAAAGATTCAGTCTTCGGGCCTGCTGATCAAGAAAACTGCCTGTCCCGGCAGCGCAGGAGGTATTCTGTTTTGCCCCAAGATAGTGCTGAGCTGCATCAAACCGGCTTAATGAAAATTTTTCACCACCAATATGTAAAATCGCATCAAATTCATTATGATAATATTTTGCAGCTCGAATAAGGCTGAACTGATCATCATAAATTTGATTCGCATGAAAAAAAGAAGGGGTGGAATCTGTTGCGGCAACATAGCCTATCCGTTTAATTTCAACATTCTCGATCATTTTCAAAAAACATTGTTTGACCTCACCATGATGTGTTGCACTTGAGGAAAAAACGATTTTCCCTTTGAGCGTCAACAAAACCATATGAATTGAAACAGAGCCGATATCAACACCAAGAATACAGAATGCAGAGTTTATCATTATAATTTTTCCTTAATATGATTCCAGAATTCCAGTACGCCTTTAAACCATCCATCCATGAACATTTGTTCATCATCCACAGAACTTGACTCTCGATTTCTGGACAGGTTTGTCGCATCATAAATTTTTTTAAAATAGGCACTCATTTTTGAATCAGAAATTAATTTATACGTATCATTAAAGTTTAATACGTATAAAAGATCGCCATAATGGGCAATTTTTGCCCACTGAACGCCCTCGGCTTTACCCAATGAATAATATTTTCTTTCCCAGTTCTGTTTTTCCTGTTTCAGCCGCTTAATAATGTCAGCCATATCAAAATCTTCTGATATTCTCTTCTGAAATTCCTCTTTTCTCTGAATGGCATCTGCCAATGCATCCTGAAATAGTTTTGAAAGATTAAAGGTAGCGCGCCACTCTTCCAATTTCTCATATAGAAAATCAGGAATGCTTAATGTGATTTTCTGAGTCATTCTAAAATCCTTTCATAAGATGATCAATATTTGTTTAATACGTATCGAATCAAATGATACGTGTCAATCACAAAATTACAATTTCTTACAAAAAACATACGCTATCAAACAGCTATAACCTTGAAAAATCTACTATTTGAAGCTATAGTGACCTATCATGTTTACAGCATCTCTTGAAAAAATCGGTGGAATAACTATCAGGCTCTTCAAATCCTGCGGCAGGCTGTTCCTTTTTTTTATAAGAGGATTTATTAATGCTTTTATTCTGCCGATTCAGTTCAATAAAATAATAGACCAAACCTGGTTCATCGGTGCCAAATCATTTTTTGTTATTGTTTTAACGGCAGTATTTACCGGGATGGTGCTTGGCCTTCAAGGTTATTATTCCCTGGCTAAATTCGGCTCCGAAGCAGGACTTGGAGCGGCTGTTGCCATGACATTGGTGAGAGAACTCGGCCCTGTTCTTACCGCCATTATGGTTACGGCAAGAGCAGGATCTGCAATGGCTGCTGAAATAGGAGTGATGCGGGTTTCAGAGCAGATTGACGCCCTTAAAACCATGCATATCAATCCTGTCAGATTCCTTTTCACCCCAAGACTGATTGCATCTGTTATCAGTCTTCCATTATTGACCGCTCTTTTTATTGTTGTAGGAATTCTGGGGGGATATTTATCCGGTTCCATTCTTCTTGGAATCAATCAATATGACTATATGGACGCAGTTATCAAGAGTGTCGATATTGAGGATATCAACGGTGGATTTTCAAAGTCTTTTGTTTTTTCAGTTGTCGTGACAACCATCTGTTGTTATCGTGGGTATTATACACATTTATCCAGCGGTTTCGGTGCCAGGGGGGTCAGCCTGTCCACGACCAATGCTGTTGTCCAGTCCTGTATTTTTATTTTAATTTTTGATTATATTATTACATTCTTTCTGGTATAGAAATGACGGCTCCACTCATACAATTTGTTAATTTAAAAAAAAGCTTTGAAACCCAGGAGGTTTTAAAAGGCATCCATCTATCGATTTACAGCAAAGAGATCACCGCCATCATAGGAAAAAGCGGAACCGGGAAATCCGTATTGCTGAAACATATTATCGGTTTGATTCATCCGGATTCCGGAGAGATTCTGATTAATGGGGAACCCGTTCATTTATTGTCCCGTGGGAAAATTAAAGCTTTCCAGAAAGAATTAAGTTATATGTTTCAGGATAATGCATTATTTGACTCCATGACCATCTACGAAAATATTGCTCTGCCGCTCGTAGAAAACAAGTATTACAAAAAAAACAAGATCAGGGACAAGGTCATGGATCACATCAAAGAGCTGGGATTGATGGGCTCAGAAAAAAAATTTCCCGCTCAGCTTTCAGGTGGCATGAAAAAAAGAGTTGCTCTGGCCAGGGCACTTGTTACAGATCCGAAAGTTGTTCTTTTTGATGAGCCAACGACAGGTCTTGATCCAATAAGAAAGAAAAATGTGCACACAATGATCAAAGAATATCAGGAGAAATTTGAATTTACTGCCGTCATTGTCAGCCACGATATTCCTGATATTTTAAATATTTCTCAACGTATTGCCATGCTGGATGAAGGTATTATTCAATTTGAGGGTTCAAAACAAGATGTTCTTGATTCACAAAGCACAATAGTAAACGCTTTTATCAGAGGCGAAGAAGCTTTAGCTAAAAAATAATAGGAGCTTGATAAAGAAAGGGCATGAACAAAAGAAGAATTGAATTTTATGTAGGGCTTTTTGTGGTCCTGGGGCTCGTATGCACCATTTATATTTTTGTGGTTCTTGGCGAAATTGATTTTATCAGAGATACAAGGTATCCGGTATATGGTTTTTTTACTTCTGTTTCCGGGCTGAAAAAAGGAGCCCGTGTCGAAATGGCCGGTGTTGAAATCGGGGTTGTTTCAAATGTCATGATTGACAAAGAACGACTGCTTGCCAAGGTGGAACTTAGCATTAATAAAAACATGACACTTTCAGAAGATGTTATTGCCTCTGTAAAAACATCTGGTATAATAGGACAAAAATATATTGATATTGCACCTGGCGGTTCTGATGTCATGCTTGAGCCGGGGCAGGAAATATTTAATACCGAGTCTTCTCTGGATATTGAATCTCTTGTCAGAAAATTTATATTTAACACGGATAAAAAGAGCCCTTAATAAGCCATTGGAAAATGCAGCATTTTTTTCACGGTTCATTTTTATAAAAAAATAAAAACCAAAGGACAAGAAAACAATGGGGAAAAAATATTTTTTTTTAATTGTGGTGGTTTTTATATTTGTTTTTATTGTGCATATTGATCTTTTCGCACAGGATTTTAATACTGTCACACCTTTATTATCAGAAGATTCTTTTTCTTTATGCTCAAACAGTACCCAGATCTTTCTTGCTCAGAACACTCAAGCCAAACAGGAAGAAAACGGTTTGGGCGATGAAATTTTTGCTGATTATCAGGATCCCGGGATAAGCTACCAGGTTTTCGACCCTCTCTATTATTTTAACTATGCCATGTATTCACTGAATGACATGCTTTATTTTGCATTGCTTAAACCGATAGCCACAGGTTATAAAACCATAACACCCATCATTATTCGAAAAGGGGTGCACAATTTTTTTTACAATCTTCTTTTCCCTGTCCGATTTGTTAACAACCTTTTGCAAGGTGAAATAAAAGATGCCGGAATGGAAATTGAAGTTTTCTGTATCAATACCACCATTGGAGTTTTAGGATTTGGCCGGGTTGCCCAGGATGAATTCGAACTTAAAACGAATGATGAGGATCTGGGTCAGACTTTTGGCTCTTATTCCATTGGAAACGGATTCTATCTTGTTCTCCCAGTGCTTGGGCCTTCCACCCTTAGGGATGTTTTAGGGCTTGCAGGAGATTATTTTTTAAAACCGGTCAATTATGTTGACCCTTGGGAGCTTTCTTTCGGTATTAACGCTTATGATACCATAAATTCATTATCTTTCCATTTAGGAGACTATGAGGCTATCAAAGCGGCCGCCATAGATCCATATGTTGCCATTAAGAATGCATATATCCAGAATCGGGAAAAAAAAATTAAAGAATAGAATTATTCAAACAGATCAATCCTTCTGTTGGGCAAAAAATATTTCATTGGATGAGATCTTATTTTATTGAGAACTGTTTTTTCAATTCTAATGAGATGAACCCTTTCAGAATCGTCAATGGATTTGTAGATCACATGTCCATCCGGTCCTATTAAAAGACACACACCAGGAAAAAATAACCCTTTACCATTATCTCCGGTCTGATTCAGAGCAGCAATATAAATCCCGTTGTCAAATGCTCTTGCCCGTAGATGCCTAATCCATGAATCATATTTTTTCTGCGAACTGCCTAGGGGAGAAGCGTGAGGGATGAAAATTACATCTGCTTGTTTCAATGCTATGGCCAGGGAAAGTTCAGGGAAATGGGCGTCATAACAAAGCTGAATACCAAAAATCAGGTCATGGGAGTTAAATATGGATATTTTATTACCTGCTGAAAAATATTTTTTTTCAAAGGGTGATATATGAATTTTTCTATAGATATCAAATGATCCATCTGCATTGAATACAAAATGGGAGGCATATATTCTCTCATCCCATGTTCTCTCAGCAAGGCCAACCAATATGGTGGATTTTGAATTTTCAGCCATGCCTTTAAACAGATCCAACATATCTTCTGTAACAGATCTTGCAACAGAAAGAATATCATCATTAGCCACATAACCTGTTAAATTCATTTCAGGAAAGACGATGATCCGTGCCCCTTTTTCTATGGCCAGGCTTATAAAATGACATGTTGATTCAAGGTTTTTCTCATACTCTCCGGCCAGGCAGTTTTGAACAACCAGAGCAACTTCAATCGTATTCATACTTTAAAATTAGCACTAATCTTAAATACTTTTGTTGCGGGTAAGTTCAATATGGGAGCAACTTGCGTCATCTCACTGATGTCTTTTAAGCTTTTTTCAATCATTGCAACAGAAGAGGCGATGAAGGTAAACCATATATTGAATTCATGATTCCGCTGATAATTATGAGTTACACCGGAATAGGAATTCACAGTTTTTGTGAAGAGACCGATTTTTTCTTCCGGTACTTTTGCGGTGCAGAGTGTTGAATAATATCCAAGTTTATCAGGACTAAAATTTCCACCAATACGACGAATCAGAAGATCATCCTTCATCTGTTTTATTCGGTTGATCACTTCCTCTTCCGTAAGACCCAGCTTTTGGGCAATAACATGAAAAGGTCTTGAATCAATGGGAAAATCAATCTGGATAGTATTTAAAAGGCTTTTATTAATAAAATTGATGTCAGGCATTTATGATAGCTCCTGAACTTTTCGGGAAACTTATTTTGGTACACAAGCAATAAAGGCTCTGCACCAGTGATGCAGAGCCTTTAAATTCAATGAATGGTATCGGATGCAGGGCTTACTATACACATCCGGTTGGTTTTGGCAGACCTGCCATTTTACAAGCACCTTTTCCAGGTCCTGATGGAAACAGCTCATAGATGTGTTTCAGTTTGAACTTGGTTAGTTTTGAAAGAACACGAACCATCGGAGCGATGCCGTTTTTTTCATAATAATCCTGAAGAACTTTTATCAATACCCAGTGTTCTTCTGTAAGTTCTTCGATTCCTTCCTGAGTTTTGACATATTCTACCCACTCGTCACAATATGTATTGTAATCAAGAAGGAATCCGTCTTCATCTATTTCGAAAGATTTCCCGTTAAACTCGATTGTTGCCATTTAAAATTTCCTCCTGTAAGTAATTATTTTCTATCATTTTTAAGACATGCTGTCTTAGCTTTAATAATTAAAAACTTAACATATCTTAAGCAATGGTTGGTTGTCAATATAAAATAAGCCTGAATTAATATTCTTTCGGGGTCTTATTCAGTTGCTCAAGTGTAAAGACCGGGCCGTCTTTACACACTAGTTCCTTTCCGATATTACACCTGCCGCACATGCCGATACCGCATTTCATTCGGTTTTCAAGGGACATGATAATCTGATGCTCTTTATACCCCAGTGCGACCAGAGCCGGCTGAGTAAATTTAATCATGATGGGGGGACCGCAGATAATGGCATAGGTGTTCTCATCAGCTTTAGGGGCATTCTGTTCAACAATCTGGGGTACAAATCCTTTATGGTATTTCCAAGTTGGGTCATTGGTGCCGTCAACCGTAATATGCATATTGATGTCATCCCTTTTTTCCCATTCATAAAGCTCTTCCCGGTATAGAAGCATACCAGGGGATCTTGCCCCATAGACAACATCGATATTCTTGAACTTTTTCCGGTTGGCCGGATCAAGCATATAGATAATTGAAGACCTTAAGGTAGTAAATGCAAATCCTCCGCCGATAATGACCACATTTTTATTCTCAAGCTTATCCCAGGGATACCAGTTGCCCAAGGGGCCCCTGATTCCCATGATATCCCCGATCTTCATATTGTGCAGATGGGATGTTACCACACCGGTCCTGAATACTGTAAATTTGACGAATCCTTTCTCCACAGGAGAGGATGCAATCCCAATAGGGATTTCTCCAACGCCGGGGATGGAGAGTTCGGCAAATTGCCCGGCTTGGTATGAGAATTTTTTTTCATCTTCCGGGTTAAGGAAAACAAATTTAAAAGTCTTTAAAGACTTATCTTCAGTTGCAATTTCAATATTATCAATGCGAACCGGATAAGGCAGATAAGGGTTTTCCATGTTTCCTCCTTTGTTCGCTAGTTGTTCTTTTCATATGAGTTCATTATTTTGCACACTTCACGAATGTCTATATTGACCGGACAGCTTTTGACACACCGGCCGCATCCGACACACATGATCCCCTTATCATATTTATCCGGAAAATATTTGAGTTTATGCATGAATCGCTGTCTTACCCTTTGAGTTTTGCTATCCCGGGGGTTGTGCCCGGTTGCATGTTTTGTAAATAAAGGAGACATGCAGGTATCCCAGTTTCTGAACCGGCCGGCAGATTTCTGTTTGGTTTCATCCTGGATATCAAAACACCAGCAGGTAGGGCATACAAAGGTGCAGGTTCCGCAATTAATACAGGCAAATGCAATATCATCCCAGAAAGGGGCTTCATGAAGTTCAAGAACAGTTTTGCCTTTTAATTTACCGGTATCAATATGGGAACTGATATTTTTTTCAGCTTCTTTTCTTAAAATATCAAACAGAGCCTGGCTTTCTTTTTCATCGGTGTTTTTTTCAAAGCCGCAGGATTTCATAAAAGCCTCGCCTTTACCCGTCAGGATTTTTGCCAGGTATGCATTATCCAGATCAGCCATCAGTACATCAAGCCCTGATTCAGAAAATGGGCCTGTTCCGGCAGAAGTTGAAAAATCAAAAGGCCCGGGCTTATTAATGCCCACACCCACAAAGGTTGTGGCTTCATAGGCATCGCACCAGTATGGGTCGCGGTAATCATCTGTATCAAAATTCATCTTCACAAGCTCAATTGCTTTTGCATCATAAGGCCGGATACCCACAACAGCTCTGGGTGATGAATCAAATTCAACTCTTTTCATGATGTGATGATCTTCTTTTGCCTCATCCAGAGTGGTGAAAAGAATTTTTTCCGTTTGGGGAAATAAAACGGATTTAACAGACATGATTGAATCATTGATAGTCATGTCGGGCAGCATATCTTTTTCAAGGGTCCTGATAAAAACCCCGTTTTTATCCTTAACCGGGCCGAAAAGCCGATAGGTTTCCCTGGATTTTTCAATCCCTTTGGCCCAGTTTTTTTTATCAATTGTTATAAATTTCATTATAAACCCTTTTTATTTTATTTGATAAAATCATTGGGATCATCCGGACTGTATGCGTCCAGGGGTGGTCGTTTAGTTAGATCCAACCCAGCTTCCCAGCCAAACATATCAAAGGTGTCCTTATTCAATTTTCTTGTGAAATCCCTGACATTAATATCCATGGGGCAGGCTTCAGCGCATGCGCCACAATCTGTACAACGGCCGGCGCAATGAAATGCCCGTAAAAAATGGAAGGTGTTGATATCGGTTTTATCCTGGCCCTTACCCACCCATTGGGGACCGGATTCATCCACAAAACAAGTGGGGCAATAGCATAAGGGGCAGGCATTCCGACAGGCATAACAGCGAATGCAGTTCTTTGTTAGATCCTGGAAATGGATCCATCTGGCATCTGCTTCCAATGCTGCTATTTTTTCAACATCCGGGTAAGGGACGTCAATAATCTGTTCTTTAACGAGATCACCTGCCAGGACATCATAAATCACAGGGTTTCTATGCTGACATAGCCTGCAATTTTCTCTTAAATAATCATTTTTTTTCAATTTTTCTTTTTTTGAGGAAGATTCTATGATCAGGCTGTCTCCATCCTCTTCAAATTTTTGAATTTCATCTTCAAACAAGGATTTGATTTTTGATTTATTAATCATGCCATTGCAGGGCACGCCGATGATATAAACCTGGTCTCTTTTTACCTGGTTTTCGATGATATGGGTAACAATATTTCTTGAGTCACAGCCCTTGGCAATGACGGCTATTTTACCTTTCTGCTGTCTGATATAATTGGCAAGATTAAGTCCGCATGTTGAATTAAAAACAAGTTTTTCAGTATCTTGTTTTGATGCTATGGTAATAGGACTTGTTGCCATGGGAATGGTTCCGTTTGAAAAACCGATCACTTTTTCAACTTCTTTTTTATCAAGCAGTTGAAAAGCAATTTCCCTGATTTTCTGTATACAGGTATCCATAAACTGACCTTTTAATTATAGTCCTTTACAAGTTTTTTATTGGGCCCAAGTGCCCGAACTTTATTTGAAATCTCTTTGACCACATCCACAAATTTGGTGGCTTCAGCAGATGAAATCCATGAAAAATGGATTCTGTCTCTTTCGATGCCCATATGTTCCAGAAGATTTCCCATGAGTGCAAATTTTCTTCGCGCATAATAATTACCATCCAGGTAATGACATTCACCCGGATGTCACCCGGATACCCATACGGCATCGGCTCCTTCTCTAAAGGCGGAAAGGACGAATTTGGGACTCATTCTTCCGGAACAGGGAATTCGAATAACCCTGATATCTGCGGGATATTCCATTCTGCTGACCCCTGCAAGATCTGCTGCACCATAGCTGCACCAGTTGCAAAGAAAGCTGACTATTTTAATATCTTTATCATTCATTATGATTTATCTCCTTTAAACGGCTTCACCCAGGGCAAATATCTGTGAAAAAATCTGGTGAGTATCAAATCCTCTAAGATGCAACGCTCCTGACCGGCATGAAGCCACGCAAAGTCCGCATCCCTTGCACAGAACAGCATTTATTTCAGCTTTTCCTGCAAATCTTCCTTCTGTTGCAAACCTGGGTGCTGAATATGGGCAGATTGCTACACAAACACCGCACTGACTGCATTTCATTGAATCAACATTGGCTATAGTTCCGCTGGTAAACAGGTTATCTTTTTTTGCAAGAAGGGTTAGCGCCCTTGATGCAGCAGCTCTTCCCTGTGTAATGGCTTCGTTCACGGGTTTTGGATAATGACCGGAACCACAGACAAATACACCGCTTGTTGCAAATTCGGCAGGGCCGAGTTTTGCATGTTTTTCAACAAAGAACCCTTCATCGTTCAGGGGAACTTTAAAGAAATTGGCAAGTTTTTCATCTTTTCGCGGAACAAGTGCAGTTGCAAGAGTCAGAAGATCGGCTTCGATCTCAACGGGTTGGTTCAGGACATGATCATTCAATTTGACCAGAAGTTTACCTTTGTCAAGGACAACCTCCGGTTTTTGCTCCCGGTCATACCGAATAAAAATGACGCCAAGTTCCCTTGCTTTTTTATATAAAAGTTCTCTTTCCCCATAGGTCCGGATATCCCGGTAAAGAATGAAAACATCAATACCTGGTTTTCGCTTTTTCAACTCAATGGCATTGTCAACGGAATGGGTGCAGCAAACTCTTGAACAATAGGGCCGATCAGGTTGTCTTGATCCGACACACTGGATAAAAACCGCAGAATTGAGCTGATCCAGCTTGGCATCATTTTCCTTAAACATTTTATCCAGGTCCAGGGATGTAATGATGCGATCATCGTTTCCATACTCATATTCAGTCGGCACGAGAGCCTTGGCACCGGTTGCAAGAACTGCAACGCCATATTCAAGTGCAAAAGATGTAGTATCGGTTTTCAAAGTAGATTTGAAATTTCCGACAAATCCATCCACATTTTCAAGGGTGGTATTGCAATGAACCGTAATATTGGCATTGGATTCAATTTCTTTGATCAATTCATTGAGATGGGTTTGAACATCCTCTCCCTGAGATGTTTTATATAATTTATGAGCTTCCCCTCCCAGCTTATCTTTTTTCTCAATGAGATGGGTTTTATACCCCTGTAATGCGAGGCTCTTTGCTGAGGTCATGCCTGCCAACCCGCCACCGATGACCATAACCGTATCATTCACATTTATTTTTTCTTCTTTCAGAGGCTCGGCCAGAGCTGCTTTGGCCACTGCCATCCTGACGAGATCCTTAGCTTTCTGGGTCGCGATTTCAGGATTGCTCTTATGAACCCATGAATTATGATTTCGAATATTGGTCATTTCAAACAAATATTTATTCAACCCTGCATTGGTAAGGGTCTCCTGGAATAAAGGCTCATGGGTCTTGGGCGTACAGGCGGCTACAACAATCCGGTTGAGATTTTTTTCCTTGATATACTCAACCATTTTATTCTGGGCGTCCTGACTGCAAGCATACATGGCTTCGTCTGCAAACTCAACATAGGGAAGGGTCTTTGCGTATTCCGTGACTCCCGCACAGTCCACAACCCCTTTGATATTTGACCCGCAATCACAGATAAAGACTCCTATTTTCGGCCGATCTCCCACAACATTGATCTCAGGGATTTTTTCAACCGCTTTTGTCAGGGTATTGCGTGCCGCGCTTAATGCATCACCGGCCGCAGAAGCGGCTGCGCTGGCATCCAGAACGGATTCAGGAATATCCTTGGGCTTATTGAATACACCGGAAACATAAATACCGTCCCTTGAGCTTGTAACCGGTTCAAACGAACTGGTTTTACAGAAACCCGAGGGTGTCAGTTCTATGCCGAGTTTCTGAGCAAATTCCTTAGTCTCTTGAGTAATTTCAAGACCCACGGAAAGTACTATCATATCAAATGTATCATTAATGATTTGACCTTTTTCGTCCACATACCGGATATTAAGATCATGAGTCTCGGAATTTTCAGTGACCGAATGTACTCTGGAGCGGATGAATTTAATACCATGCTTTTTTTTTGCATTTTCATAGTATTTTTCAAATTCTTTCCCCGGAGTCCTCATATCCATAAAGAAAATAGAACAATCCAGGTTTCCGCCGGCATGTTCCTTTGCAATCATGGCTTCCTTAATGGCATACATGCAACAGACCGAAGAGCAATAGGCATTATCACATTTATTGATATCTCTGGAGCCTACGCATTGAAACCAGGCAATTTTTTTTGGGTCTTTTCGTTTTTCAGCCAGGAGTTTATCCTGCTTCTTCTTGGGATTCAGCGGTAATTTGGGGAATGTTGTGACATGACCCATGGTTGGGCCTGTGGCTGAAAGGATTCTTTCAAACTCCATGGATGTAACAACATTGGGGAAATTTGCATATTGATAATTATCAAACCGAGAGGGATCAAAGGGCTTAAATCCAGGTGAAAAAATGATGGACCCTGCATTAAGGGTTATCCTTTCTTCTTTTTGGGTGTAATCAATGGCCTTTGCGGGACAGACCTCCTCACAGATTCCACATTTATCTTTTGTCAATTTTAGACAGACATCAGGGTTGATGGCATATTTCAGCGGAACAGCCTGGGGATATTCGACATAGATCGCTGTACGCTGTTTCAGATCAGCATTATAGCCGTCATCAAATTTTCCCGGACATTTTTCCGTGCAGGCGCCACACCCGACACAGAGATTTACATCCACATATCTGGGCTTTTTTAAGATTTCAACTTGGAAATCACCTTTTTTACCTTTGACATCCAGAACTTCCGAAAGTGTTAGAAGTTCTATATTTAAGTGCCGGCCGACCTCGACCAGTGTAGGTGAGATAATTCACATTGCGCAGTCATTGGTCGGAAAGGTCTTATCCAATTGTGCCATCACACCGCCGATGGAGGGACCTTTTTCAACCAAATAAACATAATACCCGGAATTTGCAAGATCGAGGGCCGACAGCATGCCGGAAATACCGCCACCGATCACAACTACAGATCCGGTTAGTTTGTTATTCATATTTAATTTCTCCTGTTATTTACATTCTTTACCACTTGGTAAAAGCGAATCGAGTATGACCTGATAAGCTTATATTTTATAAACCAAAATATTATGTTATAAAGCCATCAAATTAAGGTTGTCAACAATTATCGAACCAAAGAATAGATTGTTTATGAAGAGAATTATTATTATCTGCGGACCCACAGGAGTTGGAAAAACGCCGCTTGCCGTTCGGGTTGCACAAAAATTCAATGGAGAGATTGTGGGGGCGGATTCAATGCAGATTTACCGGCACCTGAATATTGGAACGGCAAAACCTGACCCTGAAGAAATGGATCTTGTCCGTCACCATCTGATTGATTGTATTGATCCTAAAGATGAGTTCGATGCCGGTCGTTATGTGAAATTAGCCGATAAAGCCATTCAAGATATCACATCCCGTGGAAAGATTCCCATCATAACAGGCGGTACAGGTCTTTATATCAAGGCTCTTTTAAATGGATTATTCCGCTCTGAATCCATTTGCACAGAAACATTGTCCCGGCTGGCATTAGAACTTAAAGAAAAAGGAGTTCATGCCCTTTATGAAAAACTATCAGAATGTGATCCAAAAGCTGCCGATAGGATACATCCCAATGATTCTTTCAGGGTCATCAGGGCCATAGAGGTGTTTCAAACCACTGGAAACAGGATTTCAGATTATCAGAAAAGACACAGCTTTCATGATCATCGGTATGAAAGCCTGAAAATCGGCTTATATCTGGAGCGGGAAAAATTATATGACCGTATCAATCAGCGGGTTGATATGATGATGAATAAAGGGCTTTTAAATGAAGTCCTTTCCATGGTTGAAAATGGTTATTCATTCAACCTGAAATCTATGCAATCCATTGGATATAAACATATGGCGATGTTCATCCAAAAAAAAATTGACCTTCCGGAAGCAATCAACCTCTTAAAAAGAGACACCAGAAGATATGCAAAAAGACAGTTCACCTGGTTTAATAAAGATAAGGATATTGCCTGGTATAACCCTCTGGAAATAAATGGAATTGAAAAATTGATAAAAGATTTTTTGACATAGCATATTATTTTACATATAGTCCGATTTCTGTATGTTTTGTAATAATAATAATAATGATTAATGAAAAAAATGAATATATGAAATCCGAATATCGATATTATCTCAGAGTGATATGCTTTTTTGTGATTCTATGGTCGCTCTGCCTAACAGCTTGTGTAAAATCTCCTGTTCAAACTGTTCCTGAAAAAGAAAAAACTATTGTTAAACCATTGGAACCTGTTGAAAAAAAAGAAGATGAGTTTTCAAAGCCATCCGTTATTCAAGCATTATCTGCTGAGGCGGAAAAATTTTTTTCCCAGAAAAATTTCAAGGATGCCTTGTCCATTTATGATCAATTGCTTTTAAAGGTAAATGAAGAGAAACAACTTGAAATCATTTCTAAAATTGAATCCGTTCTTTCTAAAACACCGACAAAGGATTTGGAGGAATGGAGTGGAATGAAAGATGTCCATATCCCCAAAGCACTTATTCTATATTTTCTGGGTTTAAACCATGCCCTTGAAAATAATCCCGGGAAATCTAAAGAAGCACTTGAAATATATATATCCCAATATCCTGACCATTATTACTATTATGAAGCATTGGACCTTCTGGACACGGTAAAAAAATCCATTTTCAGCAAGGATACCATCGGCTGCCTTCTGCCTTTAACAGGAAAATACGCTGCTTTCGGACAAAGGGCATTGACGGGAATACAGCTTGCAGTTCATGAACTGTCTAATAAATATTCCAGGGAATTTAAAATTATTGTCTTCGACACCCAGGCAGATTCCGGTCTGGCCATTGAAGGGGTCAGGCAATTATATCAGAGCAATGTTGCCGCCATTATCGGGCCTTTATTAATGGAAGGGGAGGCCGGAAAAGAGGCTGAAAAACTAAAAATACCGATGATAGCATTAACTCAGAAAACTGATTTTCCCCTTCAGGGAGACTATCTATTTGCCAATTTTATAAACCCGGAGATGCAGGTTCAAGTTCTGGGTAATTATATTTTTTCCAACCTTGGAATAAAAAAGGTAGCCATTCTTTACCCGGATGAAAAATACGGAATTAAATATATGGAACTTTTTTTGGAGGCTGCCAGGGAATATGGAGGGGAAATTGTCGGGATAGAACCCTATGACGGGAAAAAAACAAATTTTACAGTTCCTATCAAGAAACTGACAGAGGAATTTTCCCCGGTCCCGGGATCTATTGATTCGCCGCTTGCAAATTCAGAAGGAACTGCTGACCTAAGTGAGGGTCAAAAAAGCTATCTGATGGAAAATGAAGATGAAACAGAATTATCAAAAAGGAAAAAAGCAGACACTAAGTCAAAGATTCATTTCCAGGCTCTGTTTATTCCGGATTCTCCTTCCAGGGTCAGTCTGATCCTCTCTCAATTCGCATTTAATGATGCAAGGGACATATACCTGATCGGAACCAACCTTTGGCATGATGAATCCTTTTTAAAGATTGTAAAAGGCTATAATAAAAAAGTCATTATTCCGGATGGTTTTCTCGATAGTAGTCAAAACCCTGTTACAGGAGAGTTTTCAAAAAATTTTGAATCCCTGTTTAATCATAAACCCCAATTTCTTGAAGCTATTTCTTATGATACGGCTTCAATTCTTTTTATAACTGCCATGGATGAAGATGTTGATTCGCGGGAAGCCTTAAAGAATGCTTTAAAAAAGAAACGCATCTATGAAGGCGTTACAGGGCATACAATGTTTGATGAACAAGGGATTGCCCACAGGCCTCTTTTTCTTATGACCGTTAAAAATGGAGAATTTGTTGAAATCACTCAGTGAAATAGGCATCCTGACCCGTTGCTTCCAATACTGACTGCCAGAGACGTCCATTCGGGTCCAGATGCTTTCTTTTCCCGGCTGAAGCATCCATGGGGACATGGACATAATGATTATTCCAAAAGCTGATCAGAAGTTTTGTTTTGCCGGCCATTCCGGCATGGACGGCTTCCCTGCCGAGAAAACCGCAAAAAACACTGTCGTTAGCGTTGGCCGGAAGACTTCTGATAATATAACTCGGGTCAATGTATTTTAAGGATATGGGAATATCCTTTGCTTTAAACCATTGAGATATCTTATCTTTAAGAAAAAGACCTATATCCATGAGGACGACATTGCCGGAAGGGTCATATTGCTTTTCCTGATCTTCAAATAGAGTCTGGCCGGCTCCTTCTGCTACGATGATAACTGCATGTTTCCGGTGGAGAATTCTATTTTCCAAGGCCTGTAAAAACCCGGTTTTTCCATATAAAAAAAAATCGACCTCGGGAATAAGAACAAAATTGGCATCCTGCTGGGCTAGTGCGGCGGTTGCTGCCAGAAATCCCGAATGCCTTCCCATGAGTTTGATCAATCCTATGCCATAGGGATATGCTTCAGCCTCATTGTGAGCCCCTTTGATGGCAAGGGTGGCAACATCTACGGCCGTATCAAACCCGAAGGACCTGGACACAAGATGGATATCATTGTCTATGGTTTTAGGAATACCTATGATGGATATTTTAAGATTCCTATTTTCGATTTCCTCAGCAATTTTTTTTGAAGCCATAAGGGTCCCGTCACCACCCACCATGAACAGGATGCTGATATTCATTCTTTCAAGACAATCGACGATGGTTCCAATATCCTGGGTTCCTCGTGAAGAGCCTAACATGGACCCCCCGGTATTCTGGATCCCGGATACGGAATGAGGATTTAAATCCACAACATCATGTTCAAAATCAGGAATAAAACCCTGGAGTCCGTGTTTGATTCCATAAATGGTTTTAACATTATAAATATGAAATAACTCTAAAACAATGGATCGAATAATGTCGTTCAGACCGGGGCATAGTCCTCCGCAAGTGGCAATGGCGCATTTGAGCTTGCTTGGATCAAAATATATTTTTTCCCTTGGACCAGCCTGATCAAAACTGACGATTTTCTTTTTGTCATGATAATTCTGTTCCAATCGATCCAATTGAACATCCACAATAATTCTTTCTTTATCTGAAACAAAAAGCTTTTCACGCTCTCCCGGTTTGATCCGTTTTTTTAAAGGAGAAATGATTTTAGCTTCTCCAAGGGTTGGGATATCCGTATTAAATTCAAATTCCCTCATTAAGTGCCTCCATTAAATTGAAATGATCCTTTTCCAAGTATATCATGCAGATGTAAAAGCCCGACGAGCCTGTTTCGATCATCAACTACGGGAAGAACGGTTATTTGATGTTTCTCCATCAGATTCAATGCTTCATATAAAAATGAATCTGCTTGTAAGGAGTGAGGATTGTCCGTCATGACCTGGTCTACCGATCGGGTTGTAAAATTGCTTTGGTTTTCAGCAATGCAATGTCTGATATCACCGTCTGTAATAATTCCTTTCAGTTTTTTTTCCATATCAAGGACAAGTACGGCACCCAATCTTAATCTGTCCATTTCCTGTATGGCTGTTTCCATGGGAGAACCTGTCAGTACCCAGGGAGCTCCAGAGGCTTCAAACATGATCTCTCCCACCTGGCAAGATAGGCGCTGGCCTAGTGCGCCGCCGGGGTGAGATTTTATAAAGTCACTTTTTTTAAATTTTTTTTTGGTAATTAATACGACAGCTAACGCATCCCCCATGGCAAGCTGGGCTGTTGTACTGGAGGTAGGTGCCATATTAAAAGGACAGGCTTCCTTCTCAACTCCTGTATCAATAACTATATCACATATTCTGGCCATGGAAGACCTGGTATTCCCTGTAAATCCGGCAAGCCTGCACCCGATATTCTTGATCAGGGGCAAAAGTTGAATAAGCTCCGTGGTTTCTCCGCTATTGGAAATGGCAATAAAAAAATCGTCCCGGCTCACCATCCCAAGATCCCCATGAAGAGCTTCCACCGGATGTAGAAAAATTGAATTCGTTCCTGTGCTGAGGAGTGTGGCTGCAATTTTTTTTCCAATAAGACCTGATTTTCCAATGCCGGATATGATGACCCGGCCGGTAGAGTTTAATATCCCGTTTACAAGGTCCTCAAAAGATGAATTAATGGTGCGAGTCAGTCTTAATATGCTGTCCGCTTCAATTTTCAATACTTCCTTTGCTTGATCGATAATCATGATTGGCTGCTGTCTATTCTGTTTGTTAATAAGTGTTGAACATATTTTTATATATACAGGACCTGATTTATTTTTTATATAAAAATATTATCTCCCTGTAGCAAGCAAATATTGACAATAACCAATTGCTGTGATATCAGAATAAGGTTTAATTTCATCAAAAGGTGATTAAAAAACAAACAAGAAACATCAATTTATTGATATTGAATAAATTAAAACTATAGGACAAACAATTATGATTTGTACAACAGTAAGAGAAGGTGACGATTGTGTATTCATGACCGCAAAGGGATGCAGTTACAATGAAGGTGCCTGCCTTCCGATCGTTGAGGAATGCAATGGGTGTCAGAGGGTTTCAAAATTCGAAACAGGTATGTATTGTACTGCTGCTCCGGATCCATCACTAAAATGGAAAAACGGAATCTGTAATGTAGCGACTCATGTCAAAGCAGTTGAAGTCGTTAAAAAACAGAAACTTAACCCGATTAAAGCATCAAAAAGACGATAACCTTCATATTCCGGTTTTCTTAAAACTCTGTGGTTTTTGTATGATATAACTGCAGAGTTTTTTTTTGATAAATGATTTTAATAATTTGCTGTAATTTTTTTTCCTTTATAAAGGGTATTAGAAGTGATCTATGAATCCCATTGCCCAAGAACTCAATGACATTATCAATGGTTCCAATCCTCATATATTTGAAATGTTGAGCGATATGGGAAAAGCCTTATTTTTTCCAAAGGGTATCTTAACTCAGAGTGCTGAAGCAAAAGAGAAAGCTCGAAAAATAAATGCAACCATTGGTATCGCAAAAGAAGGAGGGCATGTCTTAAGCCTTCCTTCCATTACTCAATACATCCAGGGCATTGACTCGGATGAATATCTTCCCTATGCATCATCCTATGGCATTCCAGCACTCCGAAAGAAATGGAAAGAAGAACTTGTTATAAAAAACCCCTTGCTGAATAATAAGAATATCAGCCTTCCGGTTGTTACTTCCGGCATCACCCATGGGATCAGTATCCTTTCAGACATGTGGATTGATAAAAACGATGTGGTTATCTTACCGGACATGTTCTGGGGAAACTATTCTCTGACCTTCTGTGTCCTAAACAGCGCACGAATTGTACATTATTCAGCCTATGATGAAAATCTGACTTGTTTTAATATCAAATCTTTTGAAAAAGTAATTCGGGAACAAGCCAAGCTGAATGATAAAATCGTCACTGTTCTGAATTTCCCTCATAACCCGACAGGATACTCCTTAAGCAGACCGGAAGCAGAGCAGGTCGCTGACATTCTGATTGATGTTGCTCAAAAAGGAACAAAAATAGTGGTCGGTTGTGATGATGCATACTTTGGACTTTTTTTTGAAGATGAAACCGGCAAGGAATCAATCTTTGCAAAGATTGCAGGCGCGGACAAACGGATTGTGGCAATAAAAATTGATGGCGCCACAAAAGAAGACTATGTCTGGGGATTTCGAACCGGTTTTGTTACCTATGGGGTTTATTGTGATAACAGCATGGTTTATGAATCGCTGGAAAAGAAAACTGCCGGATGTATCCGGGGCAATATTTCCAATTGCTCTCATTTAAGCCAAACTATCCTTTTAAAATCTATGGCTGATGATAATTATGAAATATATAAAAAAGAAAAATTCGAACTTCTTAAGAAACGGGCTCAAAAGATAAAACAAATTTTAATCAACCCGAAGTATAAAGAAGCTTTCGATGTCTATCCGTTTAATTCAGGATATTTCATGTGTATCAGGCTCAAGGATGTGAATGCGGAAAAGCTAAGGCTCCATCTTTTAGATCACTATGAAACCGGGCTCATCTCTTTAGGAGATCAAAATATCAGAATTGCCTTCTCCTGCCTTGAAATTAGTGACATAGAACCCTTGTTTGACATTATTCTGAGTGGTATCAATGACCTGAGAAGAGGCTGAGTTTAATGGAATTCATGAAAAAAGCAGGATCAGGCGATGTAACAATTGCAGGGAAATGGCTTTTTCGTTTTGTTCTAATCGGTATTGTTGCCGGGTTTGGTGCAGTAATTTTTCATTATCTGTGCAGCCTTGGCATGCATTATTTTCTGGATATGATGGCAGGCTACCGACCTGATTCTCCTGCCGGTGAACATCTTCTTTTGCCTCACACACAAACTCCGTTTAATCGCTGGGTGCTGTTAATTCTGCCAGCTCTGGGTGGTCTTGTCAGTGGCTGGATCGTATACACCTTTGCCCCGGAAGCTGAGGGCCATGGTACAGATGCCGCCATCGATGCTTATCATCACAAAGGGGGAATTGTACGCGGAAGAATACCCATTGTGAAAACTATTGCTTCTACAATCACATTGACAACCGGAGGGTCAGGGGGTAGGGAGGGTCCAATTGCTCAAATTGGAGCAGGTTTTGGATCATTTTTAGCCGGGAAATTAAAGCTTTCTGAAAGAGAAAGAAGAATTATGATGGCTGCGGGTATTGGTGCCGGAGTCGGCAGTATTTTTCGAGCCCCTCTGGCAGGAGCGCTTTTTGCTGCAGAAGTGCTCTATCGTGACCCTGATTTTGAGTCTGAGGTCCTTATCCCGGCAGGGATTTCTTCGGTAGTAGCCTATTGCATTTTCTGTCTTGTATTTGGATGGGGAGCATTATTTGATTCTCCAGCTTTAAAATTTCAAAACCCATTGGAATTGGGGCCCTATACTGTTCTTTCTGTAATTCTGGTTTTGGCAGCAATTTTTTATATTAAAATTTTTTACAGTGTAATCGGTATATTTAAAAAAATTCAAATCCCGAATTTTCTCAAACCGGCCATTGGTGGGCTTATTACCGGGGTTATCGGTTTTTTTCTTCCGAATACGCTTGCTTTTGGTTATGGATATATCCAGAAAGCAATTATTGGTGAACTTACAATTACCGCTCTTATGCTTCTGGCAGTTGGAAAAATATTTACAACTGCTTTTTCCATTGGTTCAGGGGGCAGTGGTGGTGTTTTCGGTCCTTCCATTGTCATCGGAGGCGCCTTGGGAGGAGCTGTCGGTAAATTATTCCACCTTTTCATTCCTGCGGTTGTGACTCAACCCGCTTCTTTTGTGATTGTCGGGATGGCTGGTTTTTTTTCCGCAGTATCGAATGCTCCCATTTCAACTATTATTTTTATCAGTGAGATCACCAATTCTTATCATTTATTATTACCCAGCCTTCTAGTCTGCTCCCTTTGTTATCTTTTAAGCCGGAAATGGACAATTTTTCATAATCAGGTCAAATCAAGAATTGATTCACCTGCTCATGCCGGTGAATTCATGATGGACATCCTCGAAACTATAAAAGTCGAAAATTTGGGGCATCTAGTTAAGGAAGTTTTGTGTGTTAATGAAGATATGCCCTTTAGTGAATTTAAAAATAAAATATTCACTCATACCAAACAACATTATTTCCCTGTAATCAACCGGCTTGGAAAATTCTGTGGTATTTTTTCTTCTACTGATATCAGGGAAGTCATTTTTACACATCATATTGAAGACTTGGTTGTAATGAAAGATATTATGGTATCTGATATTATTTCTACAACACTTTCCGAAAATCTTAATACGGTTTTAATAAAGCTGACCCAAAAAAATATTGATGCATTACCTGTTTTGCATGAAGAAGACTCAAGTCATCTGATCGGTTTAATTTACAGGCGGGATATCATTGCTTATTACAACCATCATATTAGAAAAATCAAAGCTCAGCAATAATTGACCTGTTTTAGAAACAATCCGTGGGGTGGGGCAGTGGGACCTGCTTTTGTTCTGTCTTTTGCTTCAAGGATATCTGTAAAATCCTGAACTGATATTTTTTTTTGCCCGGCAAGAACAATTGTACCGATCAGATTTCTGACCATATATTTCAGAAAACCACTGGCACAGATTTTAAAAACAAGTCGATCTTCATTTAATTGACAGACATCGGAAAAAAAAATTTTTCGCGTGGTGCTTGACCTGGGACTGCCTGTATTTTCAAATGACCTGAAATCAAAAACACCTGAAATCGCCTGACAGCACTGTCTCATTGGTGTGATATCTAGGGGTTGCCGTATATGCCATTGAAATAATGATCCAATGGCACATGGGTCTTCCCGGTTTAAAATAAAATAATGGTATTCCTTGGAAATAGCATTATACTGGGCATGAAAATTATCTTCAACAATAGTGCATCCTCTGATGACAACAGGATCTTTAATCATGCTGTTAACTGCTTTTTTAATCATATACGGTTCCATATCTGTGTCGGCATGGAAATTTGCAACCTGGCCAAAGGCGTGAACACCGGAATCGGTTCTTCCTGAACCCGTAACTCTGATATCCTTGTTGAGTATGCGGCAGAGAACTTTTTCTATTTCGCCCTGAACGGTCTTTTTATCTTTTTGTCTCTGCCAGCCAAAAAAAGAAGTACCATCATATTCTACAATAATTTTAAAGTTTTTATTCATTCTGATCTGAAAATTCGGATATTTTTTTATTTGCTGTCAAAAGAGTGAAGGATAATTGATTAACGGCCCGCTCACCCAGAAGGCCGGTGTATTTCAGGATCAATTGTTTATAGGCCAATGCAAGGGCTTCCTTGATCTCAAGACCTTTTTCACTCGGTGATATATGGGTTGATTTTCCTTGGGTTTCGCGTCTTAATAATTTTTTTTTTTCAAGCGCATCAACAAATCGTGTTATAGTGGACGGGCTAAGATTGAGAAATCGGCTCAGTTTCTTAGGATTGATACCGGGTGAATCATATACCAGTAATAATAAAGAAGCATGAGCTGGTGATATTTTCAAATGCTTAAATTCAATTTCAGCAATCCGCAGTAAGGTTCTTGAAAAAGTTTGGGTATTAAAAAACAGGCAACCTTCAAGAAAATTTTCATTGATTTCCATTTTTACTCCAGGATTTAAAATTGTAGACACAATTATAATGTATGTTCCAATATGTCAAGTTTGGAAAAAATAGTAAATATTTGAAGTTTGGAGAAAATTTTATTCTTTGACACATAAAGCATTTACACGGAAGGCCCTGAAAAGTATAATGCCTTCTCATTATAAGTGCAATCAATTATCCGAAGGAAATTATTTATGAAAGGCTTTCGTTTTGCAGGAATTCGCGCAGGAATCAAGAAAAAGGACCAAAAAGACCTGGGGCTTATATATAGCGACTCACCTGCTGTCGCAGCAGCTCTTTTCACACGGAATAAGGTTGTTGCAGCGCCGGTTATTCTTGGCAAAGAAAAAATTAAAAAAGGATTATGCCGGGCTGTCCTTGTCAATAGCGGAAACGCCAACTGTTTTACAGGGAAGCAGGGAATTGAAGATGCTGTGTTCTGTTCAAAAATAGTCGCACAATCCCTCCACATCCCTGAAGATCATGTTATGGTTTCTTCAACAGGAGTGATTGGAGCTTATCTTCCCATGAAAAAATTTGAAACCGGTATTAAAGAAATTGTCCGGCATCTTTCTGAAAACTGTATCAATGATTTTGCCGATGCCATCCTGACCACTGATACCTGCCGTAAAATTGTAAACGAAACCAATTCGATCAAAGGCAAACCTTTTTCAGTTATCGGAATTGCCAAGGGTTCCGGTATGATTCGGCCTGACATGGCTACTATGCTTGCTTTTGTATTAACAGATGCAAAAATTTCAAGTGAGGATTTAAAAATTATCCTGACGGCGGTTAATGAAAAGACCTTTAACCGGATCACCGTAGATGGGGATACCAGTACCAATGATACACTCCTGGCCCTGGCCAACGGAAGCTCAGGTGCTCTTGTTAATGACTCTGAATCCAGAGCCGTTTTTCATAGCGTACTTGAAAAAGTATGTATGCAGCTTTCAAAAATGATAGTCAAAGATGGGGAAGGTGCTACCAAACTTGTACAAATCATTGTAAAAGGCGCTAAAACAAAAGAGGACGCGTTCAAGGCCAGTGAGGCCATTGCCCATTCAAATCTTGTTAAGACGGCAATCTATGGGGAAGATCCGAACTGGGGGAGGATCACGGCTGCAGCTGGAAGATCCGGAGCCTATGTAGTTACGGAAAAAATGGATCTGTTCTTTGACGGTCGCCCCCTGGTTCTAAAAGGCAATTGGCTTGGGCCTGATGCTGAAAAAGAAATTGCCCTGATCATGAAAGAAAAGGAAATTGTTATCACCCTTGATCTTAATCTTGGGCAGGAGACTGACAGCTTTTGGTTTTGCGATTTCAGTGAAAACTATGTCAAAATAAATGCAGAATACAGGTCCTGAAAATGCGGCTCCAGAAATATCTGGCCCATGCAGGGCTTTGTTCCAGAAGAAAAGCTGAAGAATATATCTCTAATGGCCGGATCAAAGTGAATGGCAAAACAATATCAGAACTTGGATCAAAAATTGACCCGATTATGGATTCGGTTGCTTTTGATGGCAAACCCGTTATCATCAAACAGGAACACTCCAAAATCTATCTTGCTTTGAACAAACCGGAAGGCTATGTCACCTCATGCTCCCAAACAAAAACAAAAATCGTCATGGACCTGATTGACATGAATGAACGGGTATATCCTGTCGGAAGACTGGACAAAGACTCAAAAGGTCTCATATTGCTGACCAACGATGGAGATCTTCACAATAAACTGTCCCACCCTTCCTTTGATCATGAAAAAGAATATATTGTGACAACGGTTCTTCCAGTGTCTGATATTGCATTAAAAGACATGGCCGGGGGAATGTCCATTGACGGTATAAAAACCCGAAAGGCCATCGTCAAACGGATTTCAAGCAATCAGTTCCGCATTGTTTTAAAGGAAGGAAGAAATCGGCAGATCAGAAAAATGGTTCAAAAAACAGGTAACACTGTTGATACACTGCTCAGAATAAGAATAGCAAATATCAGCCTCGGCAATTTAAAAGAAGGAACCTGGCGCTATCTGACCCATGCAGAAATCCAAAAATTAACCCAGTAAACTGATACCAATGGCTTTTCTAACCTGATCAAGGAATGGTACTGAAAACTCTCTTGCCCTTGCTGCACCTTTTTTCAGGATATTATCAATATCCGACGGCGTTTTGATTAGCTCTTCATATCTCTTCCTGGGTTCTTTCAAAATTGCATTGATGTACTCAAAAAGCTCCTGTTTCATAGTCCCCCAAGCGATTCCCTGCCTGTAACGTGCAGCCATGGCTTTACTTTCCGATGATGTTGCAAAGGCCTGATAAATAGAGAAAAGCGTGCAGGTATCAGGGTCCTTGGGTTCATCCGGCCCCAGTGAATTGGTCTGAATTTTCATGATCAGTTTACGAAGGGCTTTTTCAGTGTCAAACAAAGGAATATAATTATTATAGCTTTTACTCATTTTCCGGCCGTCAAGACCGGATAGAACAGCAGATGTTTCATCCACCACTACTTCCGGTAGAACAAAGAGGTTTCCATAAATATGATTGAATCTTGCTGCAATATCTCTTGTCATTTCAAGGTGCTGGACCTGGTCTTTTCCTACAGGTACTTTTTTGGCATTAAACATCAGGATGTCCGCAGCCATGAGAATCGGATAGGAAAAAAGTCCCATGGTGATACCTTTGTCAGGGTCCTTGTCTTCATCTTGTTCATTATCAGCAACGGCTGCTTTATAGGCATGTGCCCGGTTCATCAATCCTTTGGCCGTAAGGCTTGTCAGAATCCAGGTTAATTCCGGAATTTCAGGGATGTCGGATTGACGGTAAAACACGCAATTGTCATAATCAAGCCCCAATGCAATCCACGCAGCTGCAATTTCAAGGGCAGATTGTTTTCTCAACCTTGGGTCATGGTTTTTAATCAAAGAATGATAATCGGCAAGGAAATAATAGGATTTGAGGGCTTTGTCCCTGCTGGATTCAACGGCCGGTCTAATGGCACCGACATAATTGCCGAGATGAGGAGTTCCACTGGTTGTAATTCCAGTTAAAAAATCTGCATTTTTCATTTTCTTTTGATCCATAGTTTTCAATCATCCAATTTAAATGAAGGGGCATTAACAGAAAGTCTTGATTTAATCAATAAGTTTATTGCTTCTGACATATTCTTCTGCAAAGGCTATTTCCTCTTTTTGGGTTTTTAGCCTGCCTTTAAGTTTTTCATTTAACACCTGGTTAAAAATCACAGTAAAAACCGGGCTTGGTTTTAAACCCAGGGTCATAAGATCCCGGCCCCGGATAGATGGTTTTATTTTCCGATGTTGAGTATAAAAATTTGAAATAGCCTTTTTCGTTCCTTCATGGGTAGCAAGCGCCATCATGTATAAAAGGTATTCTGTCCTGAAACCGATCAGTGCCCAGTACAAATCCTGAATCGTATAAGAAGCTGCCTGTTCGATTAAAATTAGTTGTTTTTCTGCTTTATATCTTTTTTCCATCAATATACCGCGTTCCTTTAAGGGCATATTAAGCCTGTCGCAAATCTGCTCACAGACCTTGTATGAAGACCGATTTAAAAGAGCCATAAAATAGACCGACCATCTGGGATATTCTTCGTCAGTATATAACAAATCATGCCAGGCAAGGATTTTATTAACGGTTTCAAGCAATTGATATGTTTTCGGATCAATCTCCAGTTTTCTATGGATCATTTTTTCAAGTCCGTATTCCACAATTGTCCTTATTGCCGGAATTGGGTTTTCTTCTTCAAAGATCTGTTTGATTTCCGACAATACCCTCAATCCGCTTAAATGTTTAAAACAATCAATGGTGATGGCGTTTTTGATCAGGTTGGAGGTTACCTTTCCAATCTTGAATCCGAATCGGTTAGAAAATTTAATGGCCCTGAAGATACGGGTCGGATCTTCCACAAAACTTAAATTGTGGATGGTTCGGATGGTTTTATCTTTAAGATCCCGTATCGCACCAAAAAAATCGATGAGCATTCCGAAATTCTCAGGATTCAGACTGACGGCAAGCGTATTGATGGTAAAATCCCTTCTTGCAAGATCGAGTTTGATGGAGCTTTTTTCAACAATGGGCAATGCAGCAGGCATTTTGTAATATTCAAGCCGTGAAGAGGCTACATCTATTTTGAAATTATCAGGAAAAATAATGACTGCAGTGCCGAACTTTTTATGGGGGTTGACCCTGCATCCCTCTTTTGCTGCAAATACTTTTGCAAATTCAATTCCATCTCCTTCGACAACAATATCAATATCCTCGTTGGGGCGGTTCAACAACAGGTCCCTTACAAATCCTCCCACAACAAACATATTGTAGCCAAGTTCATTACCGGTTTTTCCAATATTTTCAAGAAGCCGGATCATACGGTTATCAAGACGCCGGCATAGGAGGTCCTCAATCTGTTTGTTTTTTATATTCCTTTTTAGACCGATTTCAGTTTCATTGTTGGTGATTTCCTTGTTGTGCTGAACCAGATAATTTAAAAGATTGGTCCGGGTAATAACCCCTCTTATCCAGCCATCATCAATAACCGGTAAAATCCTGTGTTTTGCTTCAATGATGATGCTTTCAATCTGGGCAATATCTGCATCGGAAGAGACAAATTTGATTTCTGAATTCATATATTCCTTAACCGGCTGATTGGATAGTTTGTGGTATAATGTTTTTTCAATTACCTGCCGCGTAATATAACCTTCATAGGAATTCTTTTGTTTATCAACCACGAGTAAGGTATTGATATTATACTGTGTCATCAGATTGCCGGCTTCCTTGCAGGTTATATGGGGCTCTATGGTAATGGCAGGAGATGTCATGAGATTTTTTGTAATCTGAACCCGCTTGATTTCTTTTTGAAGCCGTTTAAGAAGCATCATTTCTACCTGAGCAAGTGTTTTATTATCAATTTTTGCAGAAGCGGCATAGGCATGACCACCGCCACCGAACTCGGATAATATCTTTCCGGCATCAACTTCAGGCAGACGGTTTCGTGCAATAATATTAATTTTATTGTCCATGAGCACGACTGCAAAAAAAACATCAAGGTCTTCCATCCTGACAACTTTTTGAACTATGGTTGCAAGATCAGTGATATAGGAAGGAGAAGAAATCACGGAGATAAAAACATCTACTCCATTAACCTTATGGACTTTCATTTCATTTAAAAGTTCATTCAACCATGTCACCTGTTCAGATTTGATTTCTTTTATCACAAAATTTGAAATGGTGTTCAGGCTCGCCCCGCAGCCCAGAAGGAAAGCAGCCTGTTCGAGGTCTTCCCGGGTTGTGGAAGAATTGGTAAACAGGCCTGTATCTTCATATATTCCCAATGCCATGACAGTTGCTTCATCAGGGGTTGGAATGATATTTTTTTCCTGAAGTATTGAGCTTAAAATCGTTGTTGTAGATCCTGTCTGCCGGATCACTTCAAAACTGCCTCTTAAATCTTCCTCCATGGGCGGATGATGATCATATATATGAATCTCAACATCTTGTCTATCGAGCAAAAAAGAGACCTGAGTCAATCTGTTTTTCTGTTTTGTGTCCACCAGCACAAGTCTTTTGATTTCTGAAAAATCTGTTGGGCCTGCCTCCGCCATATTCAGAAGATAACTCATCGAATTAATAAAAAATTCCCTGAGATTTTTTTCCTGAGATCCGGGAAAAACGATCACGGAATCAGGATATAGCTTCTGAGCTGCAAGCATGGACGCAATAGCATCAAAATCTGCATTGATATGGCTTGTTATAACTGTTTTATAGTTTTTTTCTTTTTTTTCTCTGCTCAAAAAATAACTCCTGTTGTATTCAATTAATAAAATTTATATAGTATATCTATCATAATTTTACAAATGATCCGGCTTTGATATATGTAAATATAATATCCACCGTTATATCTTGGATGATTAGAATAAGGATTCGCCACTATGCCTGCAATTTTTGAATGGAAAGGGAAAAATCCAAAAGGTAGAAAAGTAAAGGGTGAAATGGAGGCAGAAACTTCTGATCAGATCAGACAGAATCTCCAGAGACGGAAAATAACACCTACACATGTCCGAAAAAAACCAAAAGATCTTTTTGAAAATATCAAATTCTTGCAACCCAAAGTCAAAGAAAACGATGTCATTATTTTTGCAAGGCAGTTTTCCACAATGATTGATGCAGGTCTGCCCCTTCTTCAATGCCTCGATATTCTACAGTCTCAGCAGGATAACCCGACTTTTAAAAAAAACTTAAAGAAAATCAAGGAATCTGTTGAATCCGGTGAAACCTTTGCAGATGCTTTAAAAAAATTTCCAAAAATTTTCAACGAACTTTTCATTAACATGGTTGCGGCTGGAGAAGCAGGTGGTATCCTGGATGTGATTTTAAACCGACTTTCCAGCTATATGGAAAAAATGGCAAAACTGAAACGCCAGGTTAAAGGCGCCATGACATATCCCATTATCACTCTAGTTATTGCCGTCATCGTTGTGGCAGTCATTTTAGTCTTTGTCATACCGGTCTTTGCTGATATGTTTAAAGATTTCGGTGCTTCATTGCCGGCTCCCACGCTTATGGTCATTGGCATGAGTAATTTTGTTATTCATAATATCGGCTATCTTATTGGCGGAATTATGACCTTTGTTTTTCTTTTTCGAAAAACCTATGCAAATCAAAAAGGCCGTATTTTAATAGATGAACTGTTTTTAAGACTTCCGGTTATTGGTCTTCTGATCCGAAAAGTATCGGTGGCCAAATTCACCCGGACAGCCAGTACCATGCTTTCAAGCGGTGTATCAATTCTTGAGGTTTTGGATATTGTTGCAAAAACTTCCGGCAATAAAATTGTGGAATTCGCTATCCAGGATGTACGATCAGGTATTTCAGAAGGAAGGTCCATGGCAGACCCCCTTCTTGAAAGCGGTGTTTTCCCTTCCATGGTCTGTTCAATGATAGCTGTTGGAGAATCAACAGGGGCATTGGATACAATGATGGCAAAAATTGCAGATTTTTATGATGATGAAGTAGATCAGGCTGTAAAAAATCTTACAGATATGATCGAACCTTTTATGCTTGTCTTTTTAGGTGTAGTAGTCGGTGGTCTTGTAATTTCAATGTATCTTCCCATTTTCACAATGGCCGGCGCGATCACATCATAACCATGAAAACCCAACCTGTAGAGGGCTATACTGATTTTAGCCGTCAGATTAGATGGCTTATCATTTCAAGAGCTATTTTCGGTATCATTCTCATTATTTCAAGCCTTGTTTTTTCCTTAAGGGAAAATCTGTCTTTTTTTTCTCAACCTTTTCTGTCTCTTTACAAAATAGCTGCATGTATACTTGTTCTTTCAATTATTTATCTCTTTCACCTGATCCGGTTTGACAGAAAGATTTTTCTTGCATATTTCCAAACCATCTCTGATACTTTTATTGTAACTGCCATTGTTTTTATAACCGGAAGCTATGACAGTGTTTTTAATTTTCTTTACCTTGTCGTCATCATCTATTCTTCGATGCTCCTCCTTCAAAAAGGAAGTTTGATTATCGCCACTATCTCCTGCCTCCAGTACAGCATATTAATTGAACTTGAATTTTATAAAATTATTACACCTTTATACAGCCGGGTCGGATTTTCAGGCAACCTGGATGAAAATCATATCGTTTACAGAATTATTATATTCATTGTGGCTTGTTTTGCCGTTGCCATTCTCAGCGGCATTTTATCTTTTCAAGTAAAAGCTGCCCAAAGGGATCTGAAAATCACACAACAGCATTTACAACGTGTCGAAAAAATGGCTGCCATGGATGAAATGATTTCCGGCATTGCTCATGAAATCAAAAATCCGCTGGCTTCTCTTTCCGGATCAATTCAACTGCTTCGGGAAGACACCAGATCCGGCTCCTATGAGGATAAGCTGATGCAGATTATTCTTAGAGAAACAGACCGTCTTAAAAATATTGTCAATGATATCAGAATATTTTCCAAACCCAATGCAGGAGACAAGGTTGAAATCAAACTATCGGATATGATTGAAGAAACAATCAGGCTGTTTTTAAATGATCCGGAATGGAAACCATCGATTCACCTCCAGCTCAACCTTGATAAGAATATTACCTTATTTTTCAACCCAGCTCATTTTACACAGATTCTATGGAACCTATTGAAAAATGCAGTTCAATCCATCCAGGATCAAGGTGAAATAACCATCACCCTGGAGTCTTCAAGGACGGATAAAGTTTATTTAACTGTTGAAGACACAGGTATAGGCATTCCGCAGAAGGATTCCAATCATATTTTTGATCCTTTTTTTACAACCAAACCTGAAGGAACCGGTCTTGGGCTTTCTATCCTCCACAGGCTGATTGATGCAAATAACGGTATGATATATTTTGAATCCACTCCAGGAAAAGGGACAATTTTTACTGTTGTTTTCAGCAGATTTCCATTAAAGGAAAAATAACAAAATCTTGACTTTTTGATGGAATGTAGGCTATCTATGCATGTTTTATCAATATGAAAACAACCGGCCTGCATAACGCAGCAAGAATATAAAGGCAAAGATAAATGGATAAAGATACCAACCTGATACAGCTTAGAAAAGAAAAAATTACAGAACTCAAAGATAGCGGAATAAATCTCTATCCAAATGATTTTAAACCTTCATGTTCCATCAAAATACTAAAACGCATTATCGAAGAAAAGCCTGAGACCCTTGGTGAGAATGGAAATGAGTTTTATATGGCTGGAAGAATGATGGCTGTTAATATAATGGGCAAATCATCTTTTATCAGATTTAAGGAAGGCTCTGAACAGCTTCAGGTATATTTACAGAAAAATACAATCGGTGATGACAATTATTCTCTGTTTAAAAAACTCGATATAGGAGATTTTATCGGAGTCAAGGGACCACTATTCCAGACAAAGACCGGGGAATGGACACTTCAGGCTAAGGAATTCAGATTATTGTCAAAAGCCGTAAGACCGCTTCCTGAAAAATTCCATGGAATTAAAGATCCTGAGAAACGATACCGGCAGCGATATCTTGATCTGATAATGAATGAGGATACTCAAGATATTTTTATTAAAAGAAGCCGGATTATTTCAACAATGAGACATTTTTTTGAAGAAAAAGGATTCATGGAGGTGGAAACACCCATGATGCAGCCTCTGCCGGGGGGGGCTGAAGCAACACCTTTTAAAACATGGCACAATGCACTTGGAATGGAACTTTTTTTAAGGATTGCTCCTGAACTATATCTGAAACGGTTGGTGGTCGGCGGATTTGAAAAAGTATTCGAAATCAACCGTAACTTCAGAAATGAGGGAGTTTCGAGTCGGCATAATCCTGAATTTACAATGGTTGAATTTTACCAGGCCTATGCTGATTATGAGACATTAATGGATTTAACCGAAGAAATGTTTGAAATCATAGTTAAAAAAATAACAGGATCGACATCTATCAGCTATCAAGGCCAAACCATAGATTTGAAAAAAGGATGGCAACGAATTTCAATGATGGATTCTTTAGAACAAATCGGCGGGATCAATGCTGAAACCCTAAATGACCCTGAAGCACTTCTCAGTCTGGCACAAAAGAATAATATTCAGATTTCTAAAAAAGACCGTCACGGGAAAGTGTTAACAAAAATGTTTGATGCCCTTGTTGAACCTAAACTGATTCAACCCACATTTATTACCGGTTATCCTGTGGAAGTGTCGCCCTTATCCAGAAAAAACGACATCAACACCGAATTAACAGACCGGTTTGAATTATTTATTGTAGGCCGGGAAATCGCTAACGGATTCTCTGAAATCAATGACCCTGAAGATCAGTATCAACGTTTCCTGATGCAGGTCAGGCAGAGAGATGAGGGGAATTCCGAAGCTCATATCATGGATTCCGAATATGTAGAAGCCCTTGAATACGGCATGCCGCCTACTGCCGGAGAAGGTATCGGTATTGATAGACTTGTAATGCTGCTGACGGATTCACCCTCCATACGAGAAGTCATTCTTTTTCCCCATATGAAAAAAATATCTGAATAAATGGCTTTCGAATTTTTCATAGCCGGAAAATATCTTAAGGCTAAACGAAAAGAAGGATTCATTTCTCTTATCACACTGTTATCCGTAGCCGGTGTTGCTGTCGGAGTGATGGCACTGGTTATCGTCATCGCGGTCATGAGTGGTGCTGAAACTGATTTTCGAAAACGGATTCTTGGATTGGAACCCCATATTCTTATTATGAATTATGCCGGGAAATTTGACGGATATAATGAAATCATTGCCAATTTGACCCAAAAAGAACAGATAGTGGCTGTATCACCTATTCTGTTTGCCCAAGCCATGATCAGATCAACACATTCTTTTTCAGGTATCATGATCAGAGGAATTGACCCTGGTAATAGCTTCAGCTTGATAAAAGGTTTTAGGCAGGAACAATTAAAAAAATTATTGGGTAAAGATCCGTCAAATGATAATTTTCCCGGTATTATTCTTGGCAAAGACCTTGCAAATTCAATCGGTGTAATTCCGGGCGATAAAATAATCCTCATGTCTCCCAATGGGATTGTTTCACCAATAGGCAATATTCCCTCCATGAAAAGGTTTGTCGTAGCCGACACATTTGATTCAGGAATGTATGAATATGATAGTTCTCTTGCTTATATTGAGATAGGGGAAGCACAACAGCTAATAGGAATCAAAAATCAAATTTCGGCTGTTGGAATCTGGATTAATGATGTTTTTGATGTCAAAACGGCAAAAAACAATCTGACAGGTCTCTTTAATTATCCTTTCTACATGAGGGATTGGATGGAAATTAACAAGAGTCTTTTTTCAGCTCTGAAGCTCGAAAAAACAGCAATGTTTATCATCCTGACACTCATTATTCTTGTCGCAGCTTTTAATATTGCAAGCGCCTTGATTATGATGGTAATGGAAAAAAACAAAGACATTGCCGTACTTAAAACCATGGGCGCCACCCACAGAACCATCAGGAGAATTTTTATTATTCAGGGCATGATTATCGGGTCTTTGGGCACATTTATCGGGACGGTTTCGGGTGTTATTATCTGTTATTTCCTGAAAAAATATGATTTTATTCAACTGCCGGATGCATATCCATTCTCCACACTTCCAGTGCAGCTTGAATATGCAGACGTTCTGGTAATAGCTGGCAGTGCGGTTCTTATCTGTTTTTTATCAACACTTTATCCATCCTATAAAGCATCAAAAATGAACCCGATTGAGGCGTTAAGATATGGATAATTTAACCCTGCCATTAATGTCTCTCCAATCAATTTCAAAAAGTTTTTGTTCAAAGACATCAAATATTGAAATTCTGAATGATACGGTTTTTAATATCTATAAAGGTCAAACAATCGCGATTGTAGGTTCATCCGGCATAGGGAAATCAACACTGCTGAATCTAATCGGAACCATTGATAAACCGGATTCCGGAAAAATTCTTTTCAGAGGAAACGACCTGTCTTTGTATAATGACGAGAAACTTGCCGGTTTCAGAAATTTAAAAATCGGTTTTGTATTTCAGTTTCATTATCTCCTGCAAGGTTTTTCAGCCTTGGAAAATGTTATGATACCCGGTTTAATAGCGAATAAAAATAAAAAAACTATTGAAAAACTGGCCATAAATATGCTTGAAAGAGTAGGGCTTTCTTTAAGACTCAGGCATAGGGTAGAAGACCTGTCAGGAGGAGAACAACAACGGGTAGCTCTGGCTAGAGCCCTGGTGATGGATCCTGAAATACTTCTGGCAGATGAGCCCACGGGGAACCTTGATCGGAAAAACAGCAGCAGTGTGCATGTTTTAATTCGTGAGTTGAACGAGGAGCTTGGTATGACGGTTATTGTTGTCACTCATAACAATGAACTTGCCGAGATGATGAAAACAAAAGTGACCATAAGGGATGGAAAAATAATTCCTGTATAATAGGAAAAACACTTAGGGGAAAAATTATGAATACATCTTTTTTTAAAAAAGCCTTCACATTCTCTGTTCTGTTTCTTTTAATGTCGGCATGCAATTTGTCTGCAGACACAAATGTGAAAATTGCAATTTTCCCTTTTTCAATTTCAGCAAATAAACCGAACCAACAGATTCAGGAAAAAATCAAACTGATGATATCCGAAAATCTTAAAAAGGAAGGGGTAACCGTTATCTTTCCGGAAATGCAACCAGATGCCGGCAACCTGGATTTTGCCCAATTAAAAACATACGGTATCAACGCAGGAGTTGACTATATCTTAACCGGGTCTGTATTTGTTGCAGGAGAGGGCATCAGCATCGATTCAAAACTGATCAATATATACGATCAGGACAATTTAATTTCTCTTTTTACCGAATCAGATAGTTTTGAAAATCTTTTTTCATCAGTTACAAAATTCAGTAAAGAAATCATTGGAGAATTGTTCAATAAAAAAATTATCACGGAAATCACCGTTGTTGGAAACAAGAGAATTGAAAAAGATGCCATCCTGAGAATTATTGATGCTCGAACCGGGGATATTATTAAACAGGAGAATATATCAAAGGATCTAAAAAAGATTTATGACATGGGATATTTTGATGACGTTATCGTTGAGAAAGAACCCCATGACAACGGTGCAAAAATTGTTTTTAAAGTGACTGAAAAACCAAGCATCCGGGAGATCAAATTCAAGAAAAACTCAGTCTATAAGAACGAAGAGCTGATGGAAAGTATTAATATCAAAACAGGATCCATTTTAAATGTTCACACCATTAATTCAAATGTTGATAGGCTCAGGCTTCTCTATACTGAAAAAAACTACCATAATTGTTCAATTACCTACGAAATCATTCCCCTGGAACATTCACAAGCAGATATTGCGTTCACCATAGAAGAAGGGGAAAAAATCAAAGTTGAAAAGATCAAATTTGAAGGCAATTCTCATTTCTCTGAAAAAGAATTGAAAAAAGTAATGGAAACCTCTGAGAAAGGTTTGTTTTCCTTTTTTACCTCTTCAGGTGATTTAAATGAGACCGAGGTTAAAAATGATGCTGTAAGGATTGAATCTTTATATAAAAATAATGGATTCATTGATGCGAAAGTATCTGATCCCAATGTTGAAATCGGAAAAGAATATATCTCCATAAGCTTCAAAATAGAAGAAGGTGCCCAGTATAAAATAAAACAAATTGATCTTTCCGGAGATCTTATTCTTACGAGAGAAGAAATATTGGAAAAAATCAAATCCAAAGAAGGAGAACTTTATAATCGGGAACAAATCAGAAATGACATGAATAGCATTGCTGATCTTTATTCACAGCACGGGTTTGCCAATGTTCATATCAACCCCCTGATTAACAAAAATGAAAATGAGCATCTGATGGCCGTTAACTATTCGATCAATAAGGGGGAACCTGTTTATTTTAAGAATGTCAATATCAGTGGTAATTTGAAAACGCGGGACAAGGTTATCAGAAGGGAACTTAAGGTTGTCGAGCAGGATTTGTATAACAAGGATGCTATTGAAAAAAGTTATAAAAATCTTAATCGTTTGGATTATTTTTCTGAAATTGATGTCATGCCGGTTAAAACAGAAGAAGAAAATCAAATGAACTTGGATGTGAAAGTTGTTGAAAAAGATACCGGTACATTTTCATTCGGTGGTGGATTCAGCAGTGAAGATGGCGGGTTCGGAATGATATCGGTTCTAGAGAGAAATCTATTTGGGAGAGGCCAAACAGGAAAGATTGCCGCTAAAATTTCCGGATCTTCAAATCTTTATGATATCAGTTTCTTCGAGCCCTATATCCTTGATAGCCATGTTTCAGGCGGATTCAATTTCTATAAAGAAGATAAAGAATACAATTATTATGATAAAGAAGCGCTCGGTATGACATTAATGCTGGGATATAAGCTTTTTGATTATACAAAATTAGGAATTAACTATAATATTGAAGACTTTACCATCTCAAGTGTACAGTCTGATTACACCAATATGACATCTGGTTCATTTCTGACGAGCAGTATCAAACCATACGTTACATATGATTCGAGAAATGATATTTTCCTTCCCACAGAAGGTTTCAAACACTCATTCTCTGTTGAATATGCAGGAGAAATGCTGGGTGGTGAAATTGACTATACCAAATACCTTGCTGAGACAGGAGCTTATTTCCCATTATTCTGGAAATTTACAGGGGCACTGCATGCAGAAGGGGGGTATTTTGATGACCAGACCAATAACACCGTCAGCGTAGATTATGCTAAATTTTACCTTGGCGGAATGAATTCTATCCGGGGGTTTGATAAATATGATATCAACGGAAAGCGTTCTGGAGACATCAAAGAGATAGGCGGTGAAAAATATGTTCAGTTTAATGCGGAAATAACATTCCCCTTGACAGATAAATATAAACTTGCCGGTGTATTTTTTTATGATCGCGGGGATGTTTATAGAACGAGTGAAAGTATTGATTTTGCAGACCAGTTCTCCAGTTTCGGAACCGGGATAAGATGGAATTCTCCCTTAGGACCGTTGCGTATAGAATATGGTTGGGTTATTGATGGTAAAAACGTAAGAGAAGCGGGTGACGGAAAATTTGCTTTTTCTGTCGGTGCTTCTTTTTAAATTATTCACATGTGGAGGCTTTAATGAAAAAGATTGTATTTACCCTATCTGTACTGTATTTTTTCCTTGCATTTGCTCCTGCTGTATTTTCAGCAGATGCAGCAAAGATCGGAATATTTGATTTTCAAAAAGTATTGTCTGAATCCAGTGCCGGAAAACTCACCCAAAAACAGCTTACAGACAAAGGAAATGAATTTCAGGGTAAATTAAAGACTGAAAAAGATAAATTAGATGAGATGAACAAAGCTTATGAAAGAGAAAAACTGGTTTTAAGTCCGGAAAAACAGGGTGAAAAAGAAAAAGATTTTCGAAATCGCGTAAATGATTTTAAAAAGATGCAAGATGATTTTTCAAGGGAATTCAAGCAACTGGAAGTTCAGTCTTTAAATAAAATTCAAGACGATGTGGTCCAGATAATAAATGAAATAGGTAAAGAAGAAGGATATATCATCATTATAGAGAAAAAAGCCGGGGGTGTTCTTTATTCTCTGGAAAAACTTGATGTTACAGATCAGGTTATTAAAAAATATAATTCAAAAACCGCAAAAACCAATTAATTTCTTTTATATGAAACTATCGGTAAATGAAATTGCCGGAATAATTACTGCCAAGGTTATCGGCGATCTGAGTTTTATTGTCATGGGAGTCTCTTCATTTAATGAATCTGGCCCCCATGATATTACATTTGCATGTGATCCAAAATATTTGAACCACCTTGATCATACAAAAGCTGGTGCGATCATTGTCCCGGACAGCTTTAACCCTGAAAAAAGGCACTTGCCCGGTACTGTTTTATTGAAAACACCGAATCCCAAATTGTCTTTTTTTAAGCTGATATCACTTTTTCATCCTGAAAAAAAAATTTTACCCTTTATCCATCACAGTGCTCATATCGGACAATTCTCAGCACTTGGAAAAGACCTGATAATTGAAGCCAATGTATATATTGGTAACCATGTACAAATCGGGGATAATGTTCGCCTGATGCCTGGTGTCTATATCGGGGATGATGTTATTATCGGTGATCAAACCCTAATTAAACCCAATGTCACAATATTTGATGAAACAAAAATCGGGCAAAGGGTTATTATCCATGCCGGAACCGTCATCGGCTCCGACGGGTTCGGATTTGCACAGGATGTTGATCAGCACCGGAAACTCATGCATAAAGGGCATGTAGTCATCGGAGATGATGCAGAGATAGGAGCCTGTAACACCATAGACAGGGGAACCCTTGGTACCACTATAATCGGCAATGGTGTCAAAACTGATAACCTTGTCCACATCGCTCATAATGTTAAAATAGGACACAATACCCTGATCGTTGCACAAGTCGGGATAGCCGGAAGCACTATTGTCGGCCGGAATGTTATTATTGCAGGAAAAGCCGGAATTTCAGGACATATAGAAATAGGCGACGGTGCCATCATTGGTCCTTATTCCGGTGTTCACAGCAATGTTAATGAAAAAGAGATTGTATCCGGTATCCCTCATATGCCTCATGCCCTCTGGAAAAAGGTTGTCAGCACCATATCAAGATTGCCGGAGATGAGGAAAACCCTTTTGTCTTTCGAGAAAAGATTAAAGGATGTTGAAAATATGAAAAAGAATACGGAGTATAAATGATGATTCACCCCACGGCTATTATTGATCCTTCTGCTGAAATTGACAGTAATGTCACCATTGGTCCTTATGCTATTATCAAATCAGATACTTTTATTGGATCCGGTACAACCATCGGCCCGTATACCACTATTGAAAACTACGTGTCCATAGGTGAAAACTGTCAGATCTACCAGTATGCATCTATTGGAGGAGCTCCTCAGGACCTGAAATTTCATGGAGAAAAAACCTATTTAAAAATCGGCCGGGGAACAATAATACGTGAATTTGTAACCATTAACCGGGGAACTGAAAACGGCGGGGGTATTACGGAAGTCGGAGAGGAAAATTATCTCATGGCCTATACCCATATCGCCCATGATTGTAAAACCGGGAAACAGGTTATTCTGGCTAACAATTCCACTCTGGCAGGGCATATCATTATTGGTGACAACGTTAGTGTCGGTGGGTTGGTTGCCATCCATCAATTTGTTCAGATCGGAGATTTTGCCTATATCGGGGGAAAATCCGCTGTGGTTAAAGATATCCCCCCATATGTGATTGCCGCAGGAGACCGGGCAACCCTGCATGGCCTCAACAATGTCGGATTACAGCGGCATAAATTTTCAAAATCAACCATTTCTCAACTTAAAAAAACATACCGGATTTTTTTCAGGATCGGATTGACGGTTAAACAGGCCTCTGAACGTGTCAAGGCCGAAGTGGATATGATACCTGAAGTAAAAAATTTTATGAATTTTATTATTGAATCAAACAGAGGTGTAACACGATAAAAAAATGAATATCGGCCTGATTGCAGGTGGTGGGCAATTCCCCCTATTATTTTCACAAAAGGCCAATGAAAAAGGGTATAAGGTTTTTGCAGCAGGTTTCAATACCGAGACAGATCCCTTACTTTCTGATCATGTTGAGGAACTCCAATGGTTTTATCTTGGACAGGTGACCAAACTCATCAGGTATTTCAAGCATCAAGGTATTTCACAAGCCGTCATGCTCGGCAGTATTAAAAAAAACAATATTTTTAAAGATATCCGGCCTGATTTCAAAGCGCTTTCATTTATCGCAAAAACAGCTCTGACCCATGATGATTCAATTTTGACTTCTTTTGCTGACCTCCTGTTAAAAGAAGGTATTAAAATTTTACCTTCTACCTTTCTTTTACCGGAACTTATTTGCCCCAGGGGATGCTGGACAAAAAGAAAACCAAACAAAGCTGAGCACAAAGACATAATCGAAGGCTGGAGGCTTGCGAAAGAAATCGGAAAACTTGATATTGGACAATGCCTTGTAATGGCAAATGGAACCGTTCTGGCCATTGAAGCCATTGAAGGAACTGATTCTGCCATAAAAAGAGGGGGGCTTTTGTCCCGTAATAGCGGCTGTATTGTGGTTAAACTATCCAAACCTTTCCAGGATTTAAGATTTGATCTGCCTTCCTCAGGCAGTCAAACTATTAGGACCATGCATGAAGCAGGAGCTACTGTCCTTGTTCTTGAAGCAGGAAAATCCATCAGTTTCGATCGCGAAGAAATGATATCCCTGGCAGATCAATACCATATATCCATTCTTGGATATACAGAAGAAGACATATAATGAATACTCTTGTAACCCTAAAGCATGTCATGGTTCTGACCGGTGAACCCTCTGGTGATTTTCATGCAGGCCGGCTTGTGGAAGAAATCAGGAAAAAGAACGGCCGCATTTATTTTTCCGGTATCGGCGGCCCCATTCTCAAGCAACAGGGGGTCGACCTTTTTTATGATATTGAAAAACTCTCTGCCATGGGTATTACTGAGGTTTTTTTACAATTCAGATATATTAAAAAAGCCTTTGATCTCTTCAGGGAAAAACTCAGGCATCACCTACCAGACCTAATAATCCTTGTGGATTATCCAGGATTCAATCTCAGGGCAGCCAAATATGTGAAAGACCATTATAATATTAAAATACTATATTATATTACTCCCAAAGTATGGGCCTGGAAAAAAAACAGGCTGTTCAAAATTAAAAAATACGTTGACTACGCTGCTTTGATATTTCCCTTTGAAGAAAAACTATTTAAAAAAACCGGTATTTCATCCAATTATGTTGGAAATCCTCTTTTGGACGAATACCCTGAAAATTTCCCCAAATCCTTGTTTGGGTCAAAAACCGTATCATATAAAGCAAATGATCCGATTATAATCGGACTCCTTCCAGGTTCAAGAAGTGCTGAAATTAAAAATTTGCTTAATATTATGATTCAATCTGCCTGTCTCATTCATCAAAGACAAAAGCAGGTACGGTTTCTTGTTTCAAAAGCCTCTTCAGTAAGAAGGGTATGGATAGAAGAAGGCATAAAAAAATCAGGCAACCCTCAGCTATTTGAAATTGTAGAAGGACATGTTGGAGAAATTTTTAAACAATCGAACATGATCATCGCAGCTTCAGGAACAGTAACGCTTGAGGCAGCACTTTACCATATACCAACCATCCTGATATATAAAATGTCAATTGCAAGTTTTTGGGTTGCAAAATTACTGGTCAAAGTGAAATATGCAGGCCTTGCAAATTTGATTGTAAATGAAGAAATCATGCCGGAACTTCTCCAGTACAAGGCAAGCCCTGACAAAATATGTAAAAAAGCCATTTATATGATCAACCATCAAAATTATTATCAAACCAGACTGGAATTGGTAAGAAAAAAGCTTGGGAAAAAAGGGGCTGCAAAAAATACCGCCTGTATTGCAATTCACCTTCTCAGAGAATTCCATCCCATATAATAGATTTGACAAAATTACGGAAATTTTATTAGAGTGAGTCCGTTTAAAATAAATATGACAATTATTTTAATTAATATAGGAAAATTTGGATTTGATGTCTTTTGAAATCATTCTTTTACTAATATGCCTTCTTCTGTCCGGATTTTTTTCAGCCTCTGAAACTGCACTTTTTTCCATCAGCAAAGTAAAAGCCCTCCACATCGCAAAAGACGGCTCCGGAAGCGGACGATTGATTCAGAGTATGAAAGAGGATTCTCACAAGCTCTTAACCACTGTCCTGATTGGCAATAATCTTGTAAATATAGGGGCTTCATCCATTGCCACTTCCCTTGCTATCTCCAGGTTTGACTCCAATGCAGTCGGTATTGCAACCGGTATCATGACAATGCTCATTCTTGTTTTTGGTGAAATTTTTCCGAAATCATTTGCCAATCACAATAATCTTCTTGTAGCAAGGCTTGTCATATATCCTCTTTTCTGGCTTTCAAAGTTTTTTTTTCCATTGATTTATATTTTAAACTTTATACCAAAACTTCATGGGAAAGCAGATCCCCGCCATGGTATGTTGACTGAAGATGAACTCATGACCATGGTTGAAGTTGTGGAAGAAGATGGAGAAATAAATGAGGCGGAAAAACAGTTTATCACAAAGATATTTGAATTCGATGATACAGCTTGCTCAGAAATCATGACCCCCAGGGCTGACATGTTTGTGATAGATATTTCAGAGACAGTGGACATCTCAGAAATTCTTAAAACCGGTTTTTCGAGAATCCCCGTTATTGAAGGCAGTATTGATAACATCATTGGGATTTTACATGTTAAAGATCTGTTTGCAAGTTTCCAAAAAGCATGTACTGCAAATTTTAAAGCTCCCATGGATATTAAACAAATCTTAAAAAAACCGTATTTTATCCCTGAATCTAAAAAGCTTGACTCCCTTTTACAGGATTTTAAACGGAATAAAAATCACCTGGCAGTTGTTGTGGATGAACATGGCGGTGTGGCGGGTATAGTTTCCCTGGAAGATGTCCTTGAGGAAATTGTAGGTGAAATTATTGATGAGACGGACAGAATGACACCGGATATTATCCGGCTTAAAGACAATAAATGGATGGTTGCAGGAAGAATCAATATTGATGATTTGAATGAAGAAATTGATACTGGAATACAGGAATCCAATACATATGATACTTTTTCCGGGTTTTTCCTGGAACAGATCGGCAGAATCCCACAACCTGGAGAATCCATTATTTTTGACAAATGGACGGCAACTGTTAAAGATATGGACGGCAACCGGATACAAAGCTTTATCCTGAAAAAGGAATCTTCCTGACGCCATGTGAGGAAACGACAAAATGGTTGAAAATGATTTAAAAAACTTAAGGGATCAGATTGATGATATTGATTCAAAAATATTAAATTTGATTAATCAGCGACTTGAAATTGGAAAAAAGGTCGGACTGATCAAGAAAGAAACCGGTAGCCGGATACTTGACCGGACAAGGGAACGAAGCGTAATTGAAAAACTATCAAAAATAAATCAGGGCCCTGCAGATAAGCAATTATTAAAATATTTTTTTAATGTTATCATTAAAGCAACCCGCGACATTCAAAGACCAAAAACCATTTCTTACCTTGGCCCTGAAGCAAGTCATTCACATATTGCAGCATTGACCTATTTCAGGCATTCTGGGAAATTTGTGGAACAGCCCAATCTCTATGAAATATTCAGAGAAGTGGAAAAAAATGAAAGTCATTTCGGCATTGTTCCCGTCGAAAATTCCATTGAAGGCGCCGTGACCCACACGCTGGATCTGTTCAGCAATTTTGATTTATATATCTGTGCGGAACACTATGAACCTGTCTCCCATGATTTATTATCCATAACCGGTGAACCGCAGGATGTTCAAAAAATCTGCTCACATCCGCAAGCGCTTGCCCAGTGCAGATCCTGGATTAAAAAAAAATTCGGCCATACTCAGATGATTGAAACCGGCAGTACTGCTAAAGCCGCTCTTCTCGCCAGTGAAGATAAAAATATAGCTGCCATTGCGAGCAAACAGGCAGCCCATATCTATGCACTTCAAACCGTAGAATCAAAAATAGAAGATCATTCAGGAAATATTACAAGATTCCTTGTTATCGGAAAAGAACTTCCTGAACCAAGCGGAAATGATAAGACCTCTATTATGTTTGCAACTTCCCATATTCCGGGGGCATTGTTTAAAGCCATTGAGCCCATCGACAGAGCAGGGCTTAACATGTTGAAGCTTGAGTCAAGGCCTACTCACCATCAGAACTGGAGCTATTATTTTTTCCTGGATATAGAAGGTCATCAACAAGATCAACGATTAATCGAAACCATAAACGAAATAAAAAAATATTCCCTGTCGCTTAAGATTCTGGGCTCCTACCCTGTATTTGAAAAAGAGGATTATGAAGCATGATCGACTCTTTTACACAACTTTACGGTGTTTTCGGCAATCCTGTCAGGCATTCAAAAAGCCCGCTTATTCACAATTTTGCCTTTCAGTACCATAATATCAATGCCGTATATCTCGCTTTTGAGCCGGCCGGGGTTTCAAAATGCATTGATGCCGTCAGGACCTTAAATATCAAGGGCGCTTCCATAACCATACCGTTTAAGGAATCCCTGATGGAATATCTTGACTGGATGGATGAGGATGCTGCGGCCATAGGCGCTGTTAATACTATTGTTAACAAAGAAGGAAGTCTTCTCGGATTCAACACTGATTACAAGGCTGCCGTGGAACCCTTGAAGCCTTTTGGCATCACCGGGAAACAAGTTTGTATTCTTGGAGCCGGGGGAGCGGCCCAGGCTGTGGCATATGGAATCAAGAAGGAAAAAGGACATCTTGTGATTTTAAACAGAAATAAAAAAAAAGGAGAAAATCTTGCTGAAAAATACAATGCAGATTTTTTCCCACTGGATGATAAGGAAAACATTTCTAAAATCCAACCGGATATCCTTATTAATACAACACCTGTCGGAATGCATCCGAATATTGCACATCTGTCCTTTCCTTTGGATTATCTGAATCCTGATACCATTGTAATGGATATAATTTATAACCCTTTGAAAACAAGACTTCTGAAAGAGGCTCAATCAAAAGGATGCAGGACCATTGACGGGCTTTCCATGTTTTTACATCAGGGGGCCCATCAATTCCGATTATGGACAGGAATCAGCCCTGACATTGATTTGATGAGAAACATTATCTTAAAGAATGGAGACTTGTAAGTGAAAAAAATTATCCCTAAACAGATCCGGGACCAAAAGGTTGTCATCCCGGGTTCAAAAAGCATTTCTCACCGCATGCTCATCTGTGCCTCCCTTTGTCCGGGCATCACAATGATTGAAAATCTTCTTCAAAGTGAGGATATAACATGGACCATGAATGCTTTGTCATGTTTTGGCGCCTATATTGAAAAGATAAAAGACGGGAATTTTCAGATCACAGGGTTTGAAGGAGCCCCGAAACCCTGTCAAAAAGAAATTTATCTCGGCAATTCAGGTACTTCCATGCGGCTTCTGACAGGAATTGCAGCCTTGGGAAATACTGAATATATCCTGACGGGTGATAAACGGATGTGCGAACGACCTATGATTGAATTGCTTAATGCTCTGACACTGCTGGGCATTCTTGCAAAATCGGAAAGCCAAAAAGGAACACCGCCTGTCCATATATGCGGCGGTAAGCGACAGGGAGGGGGCGTCACTATTGACTGTTCAAAAAGCAGCCAGTATCTGTCATCTCTTCTGATGATAGGACCTTTTATGACGGATGGCCTTGAAATCAGCCTTGACGGCCCTGCGGTTTCATCTCCTTATATTGATTTAACACTGGATATCATGAAAAAATTTGGGGTAGAAGCCTGTCGTATTCATTCCACCCTGTATAAGGTACCGGGTCAACAGGCCTATTGCCCGGGTCAATTCTTTGTTGAGCCCGATCTTTCCAATGCCGGTTATTTCTGGGCCATTGGTGCCATTACAGGAAAGATGATATCTGTAAAAAACATCAGTAAAAATTCTCTTCAAGGGGATTTGAAACAGGTCAAAATCTTAGAGCAGATGGGATGTACCATTAATATTGGAGAAAACGAGATTGGTGTCCGTGGCTCAGAACTTATCGGGATTGATGTTGATATGTCAGATACCCCGGATGCCGTCCCGGCCATTGCCGTTGTTGCAAGTTTTGCCAAAGGAAGGACCCGGATTAATAATATTAAGCACCTCCGGGAAAAAGAATGTGACAGGATTGATGCCATATCTTCCCAGCTCATGAAGATGGGAATTACGGTCAGACAGGGGGATGATTTTCTGGAAATAACCGGAGGCCGGCCAATAGGAGCCCAAATTGAAACCTTTAATGATCACAGGATAGCAATGGCATTTTCCATTCCGGGACTTATGATACCGGGTGTTGAAATTGAAAATGAAACCTGTGTTGCAAAATCTTTCCCAAATTACTGGGAAATATTTGAAACCCTCTAAATAATGAAAATTTTTTTAATCGGATACAGGTGTACCGGAAAGACAACCATAGGTAAAATTCTTGCAGATCGTCTTAATCATAATTTTTTGGATATGGATCAAATGATTGAGCAACGGGCAGCATCGACAATTTCCAACATTGTCGATAGCTATGGCTGGGATTATTTCCGGCAGATGGAAAAAAAATTACTTTTCAATATTGTGACAAAGAACGATGTAGTGGTATCAACCGGCGGCGGTATTGTCATTGATCCTGAAAATTTGATCTTTTTAAATAAAAACGGATATGCCATATGGCTTGATGCAGATATCCAAACCATCTTGTCAAGACTTAACTCAGATCCTTTAACCCATTCTTCGAGGCCTTCCCTGACACTTAAAAATCTGAAAGAAGAAACAAAAGAATTGCTGGAGATACGCAGGCCCTTATATAAAAAAGCCGCTCATTTTACGATTCAAACCGATTTTTATACCCCGCAGGAAATTGTAACCATCATTGAAAGGAGATTGCCCTGATGTCAGGTTCCAGTTTTGGTAAGGCATTTAATATTACTACCTTTGGAGAATCTCATGGAAAGGGGATCGGTGTCGTTATTCAAGGCTGTCCCCCTATGCTTGATCTTGATGAAAAAATTATCCAAAAGGCACTTGACAGAAGAAGACCAGGGCAGGGCGGGGTGTCTAGTACGGCAAGAAAAGAACCTGACAACCCTGTCATTGTTTCAGGCATATTCAAAGGCAAGACCACAGGAACGCCCATTATGATTTTGATTGAAAACAAAGATGCAAAATCAATGGCTTATGATTCAATTGCTTCGGTTTTCCGGCCAGGCCACGGGGATTACACCTATCATGCAAAATACGGCATCCGGGATTACCGGGGAGGAGGAAGATCCTCGGCAAGAGAAACTGCAGCAAGGGTTGCAGCAGGAGCTGTAGCACAGGTCATTCTTGATCAGGAGGGTATCCGGATACAAAGCTATACCCTTGAACTTGGGAATATCAGGGCTGTCTTAACGGATGATTTATCCTGTAAGAACCAGAACTATCTTCAATGCCCGGACATGGCGGCTGCAAAAAAAATGGAGGAAAAAATAATAGAAATCAAAAAACAAGGAGACTCTCTTGGCGGGATTGTTGGGATTATTGCCTCTAATATCCCGGCAGGCCTTGGAGACCCAGTTTTTGATAAGCTGGATGCTGATATTGCAAAAGCATTGATGAGCATTGGAGCGGTCAAAGCCGTTGAAATCGGAGCAGGAATTGATGCCGCTAAAATGACCGGTTTTGAAAATAATGATGAAATTTTCCCTGACGGTTTTAAAACAAACCATTCAGGGGGAATTCTTGCAGGGATCTCAAATGGGGAAGATATTATTGCAAGGGTTCATATCAAACCCATCCCCTCTATATTGAAAAAGCAACAAACCATTGATGAAGACGGAAATAAAACTGAAATATCGACGGGTGGAAGACACGATATCTGTGCGATTCCAAGGATCAACATGGTCTGTGAGGCCATGATGGCCATAACCCTCGCAGACCATGTATTGCGGCAGAAAACCGTAAGGTGACAAGTTTATTTCTTTACTATATCAACCTCAAGTTTGTCTGCAATTTCAATGGCTGAAATTAATGCATCATTAATCATAAATAATTGAATTTTTAACGTTTTTAATGAAGCAGGGGTTGCTGAAATTTTTTCCTTACCGGAAAGAATTTTAGCCAGGGTATTTGATTTCTTTGCAAATTCCGTCAATTTTTCACTGAAATTGGTAATTTCAGCAGCCCACTTTTCTCTTTCCTCTTTGGAAATTTCGATATTTGCATTGCCTGTTCCATTGATAAGATGATCGATCTGATAGTCTTCCGGGTTTGCAATTATTTCATACATGTGAATCTCCTTTTAAACCGGTTCATATAAATTTCTGATAAAAACACTATCAGGATATTTTAAGGCCAATGCTAAGTCAAGCTTTGGGGACTAAAAACATTAGGAATTCAGCCAGTTTTAAAGGATCTTTCACATTTGGCAAATTAAATTTTCATTCTCCTGCATGAAAAATTAAGGGCGCCCTGGAATAAAAAAAATATAGCTGTGTTGAAGCTTTGTTCAATATCAGACAGGGTTTAAGAAAAAAGCTGATAAATCACCTTTTGTATAGATTATCCTGAGAACTGAAAGATAATATTTATACCGGGCATCTGATATCCTTCTCTGGGCGGAAACAAGAAGGGTATTGGCATCCATGATATCAATGCTGTCCGCCATTCCATAATTAAACTGCATCTGGACTGCATTAAAGGTCTCTTCTGCATATTTAAGTTCATCCTTTAGGTTTTCTAAAGTACTTTTTGCCGTTTCATAGTCTAAAAATGAATATTTCGAATCCAGGCTGATTTTTTTTTCCTGAAGTATCAGTGCTTTTTCCGCCTTTTTTTGATCAAGGAGCGCCTGCTTTATGGTAGCCCTTCTCAAACCACCGTCAAAGAGGGTGAACACAAGGGTTCCTGCAACATAAGTGTCTTCTGTATCGGATTTGACGGCTGATGGTCTTGCATCATACTGGAAATCCGTTTCCTTATACCCTCCCTCAAGTTCTATGGCGGGCCAATAGTCGCTTTTTTTGAATTTTACTGTTTTTTCGGCAATATCAAGATTCTTTTTTGATTCTTTTATCTCAGTCCGGTTTTTTAAAGCATAAGCCTGTATTTCTTCAAGGTTGCACTCATAGTTTTCAATTTCCATAATATCCTGCTTATGAAGATCAAACTCCTGATCAATGTCGACCAGGTTCTGCAAAGCTGCTTTGCTTTGATGAATCCCGTTTTCCGCTTTTGTTTGTTCGGTTAATGCCTTGGAGAGTTCTGCTTCTGCCCTGAACAAATCGGTTTTGGTTACATTACCGACGCTTAATTTTTCTTTGACGGCATTCCGGTGACTAGTAAGGCGCTGGACATCGGATTGTGCTATTTCAAAAAATTTTTCAGCACTCAGGATATTGTAATAAGCCTGGGCAACCTGGAATACATATTGGGACCGGATAGTTTCAAGGCTGAATTCCTTTGTTTCGATACCCCTTCGTGTAACATCGAGAGCAATGAGTTCTTTCCCGTTAAGCGTAAATGACTGGGTCAGCTTGATACCGACAACCTGACTGTCCGGAGATGTAATGGAATCTTTTTTATATTCGGTAATACTTCCATAGGCAGTCGCTTTTGGGATTAATACCGACAAAGCCCTTTTTTCCTCTAAACGGGCAATCTCAAGATCATCTTCAGCAATTCTGATGGTTTCGCTTTGGGTGTTGGCAAGCTTGATCAGATCATGAAGAGAATAATTGGTCCGGCAATTTGCATTACCCTGAATTGAAAAAAAAACCAGTACGACGAACAAGAATAGATTTGGCAGTTTATTCATTTTTCTGAACCTCTTTGTATTGAAAATCAAAATGTTTCAACAATATTATCATTATGCGATTTGCGTCAAGAATATAGAATATTAAATTTGAATGATTGTAAAATATTGCTGAACAATCAAATGTCATACCCGTCAATAATTTTATCCCCAGCAATAGATAAATTTCATATCTTGTGATATTAACCATCATAATCATTTAGACATAAATTCATATGAAGGAGAAAAATATGACCCATATCCCGAAAACTCAATTTGATGATCTTTCTTTACTCCGCCAGGGTAAGGTCAGAGATATATTTGATACCGGGGATGCACTCCTGATGGTAACGACAGACAGACTTTCAGCGTTTGACGTGGTACTGCCCGATCTTATTCCGGATAAAGGAAAGGTTTTAAACCAGATATCTGTATTCTGGTTTAAAAAAATGGAATCCATTGTCAAAAATCATATCATCACCACAAATGTAAATGACTACCCGGATGAATTCAAACCCTATAAAGATGCCCTGGATAAAAGAAGCATGCTCGTCAAAAAAGCAGCGCCGCTTCCCATAGAGTGTATTGTCAGAGGGTATATCGCCGGTTCTGGCTGGAGTTCATATCAAAAAGAAGGGCATGTATGCGGTATCTCATTACCTCCGGGTTTAAAAGAATCAGATAAGCTTATGGAGCCGCTTTTTACACCTTCGACCAAGGCGGAAGTCGGAGATCATGATATTAATATCGGTTTTGATGAGACCATTAACCTGATCGGCCGTGAAAGAGCACATGAACTTAGGAATCTGAGCCTTGAAGTATATAAGCATGGAGCAGAATATGCACTTTCAAAAGGCATTATCATTGCAGACACCAAATTTGAATTCGGCCTTTTGGAAGACAAGATTATTCTGATAGATGAAATTCTCACTCCTGACTCATCCAGATTCTGGCCTTTAAGCGACTATGAGCCAGGAAGAGGTCAGAACAGTTTTGATAAACAGTATGTGAGAGACTGGCTGATTGCTTCCGGTTGGGATAAGAAACATCCAGGGCCAAAGCTGCCTCAGGATGTCATTGAAAGGACATCCTGCACTTATAAAGATATCTATACCCGCCTGACAGGTGAAAATGTTTGATACCCTTTGTGAAATAAATCTCTCAGATATTGATTTAAATGATGAGCGTTATAGAATTTCACCAGGGATAGTAAACATCAGTTTTCTTGCTGATTCCATAAAGAAAATAGGCCTGATATCCCCACCGGTTATCAGGCCTGTGGATAATAAATTCATTGTTATCTCTGGATTTAACAGAATCACGGCGCTTCTTCACAACAATGTATTAAAAACGCCAGTGTATTTAGCAGGTAAAGAAACCGATGATTTTCAATGCCTGTTATTTGCCATTGCTGCTCTTTCATTTAAAAGACCGCTGACCCATGTTGAACTGATTGCAGGCGTTACGCGCCTTTCCGATTATTTAGAAAGAGAAGAGATGGCAAAAATAGCACCCCCGGTTTTTAATATGCAACTGACTCCAGGTTTTATTGAGGATCTGTTGCATATCGGGTCTTTACCTGATCCGGCCATGGAATTGATCCACACCGGCAATCTATCCCTTAAGGCTGCTAAAAAAATCTCTTTTCTGGATAAGGATGAAATCCCCTTTTTTTTAAATATTTTTTCAAAAATCAAGGCATCCACCAGTATTCAATTTGAGATCCTTCAAAATATTTTAGAAATATCAGCACGAGAGGGGATTCACCCGCAATCCTTTTTTAAGGAAATGAAAATCATAAATCCCCTTGATGATGAAACTTTAGATGCTGTCTTAAGAACCCAGCGATTCAGAACCATGGTGTTTGAGCAGCGTTACCCTGTACTTTCTCAAACCCGGCGAATGATTCTGGATAAAATTGCTGCCACAAAACTTCCCGGCATTATAAGACTCATACCTTTGGAAAATTTTGAAAGCCGGGGATATTCCATATCTTTTATGGTGAAAAACCATGATGAATTTCAAAAAAACGTCCGGCAGCTGACAGATGTATTAGAAAACAAGACACTCAGAGAAATTCTCGATTCATGAAAATTGATACTCTTTTTATTGATCATTTGTTACCGATAGATGATGAAACAGGATATCTGATATCAAAGATTAAAGCAGATCCCCAAAAAATAGAAGACATCAGGACGGTTTATGATTTTATTAACAATTCGGATGATCCCATTTCTCTTGCCAAAAAGACACTCTATATTACCCGGAATAAAGGTGCCGTTATCAGAAATTGCCCCGGAACCAGTCATTATACCTGTTGTGATTATACCATTCTTCACACCGGGACATTTTGCACCATGGATTGCTCTTATTGTATTCTCCAGGCCTATTTTCATCCCCCGGTGCTGCAATACTTTACCGGGTTGAAATCTCTTGGGCATGAGCTTCAGGCAACCTTTTGCCGGAATAAAATCTTCAGAATCGGAACCGGTGAATATACGGATTCACTGATCTGGGAAAAACAAAGCCTTATGCCCCAATTTCTGGTTGAAACCTTTGCCGGACAAGACAATAGCGTACTCGAACTTAAAACCAAAACCGTTAATATTGAGTCATTGCTTCCCCTTGACCATAACGGGAAAACCATTATTGCCTGGTCATTGAACACTCCCGATATTATCAGGTCACAGGAAAAAGGAACCGCATCTCTTATTTCACGGCTTGAAGCAGCCAAGCGTGCCGAATCAAAAGGATACAGACTTGCTTTTCATTTTGATCCCATAGTGATTTACCCGGACTGTGAATTTCATTATAGGGATGTCATTCGACAGATTTTTAAATATGTCCGTCCTGAAAGTATTGTCTGGATAAGTCTTGGTACTTTCAGGTTTATGCCGGGCTTAAAACAGGTAATTGAAAAAAGGTTTCCGGCATCCACTATCTGCTATGGAGAATTTATCCCCGGGCTTGATAATAAGATGCGATATTTCAAACCCTTGAGAATTAATATGTATAAAGAAATGATTTCCTGTATAAAGGCCTTTGCCCCTGATGTTTTAATCTATTTTTGCATGGAAGATGAAGAAGTCTGGGAAAAATGCCTTGGTTTTTTCCCAGGGAAAGAAGGGGAGCTTGGAAATATGCTGGATCAAAGTGCTGTCAGTCATTGTAATCTTGATAAAGCTTTAATATGAAGCAGATCAGAGAAGATTCAATTTTCATGCGGTCAACCTGCTGTAGAATGTTTTTTCAAGAAGCCTGACCTGTTTTTTTCTTTCAGGGGTCAGAAAATGGCTGTAAAGCGGGTCATTTGGGGAAAGACTTTTTTGAAGAACATCCCTTTCAAGAGTGGACAGCACATCCACGGACACATCACAGGAGGGATATCCCTTGTCGTCGATGAGAATGGTGTCATCCGGTTTCAAGGGGACGATATTGTTGATGTCGACGAGCTTGAATCTGCCGTCACGGGTCACGATCAGATTGCCGATACCGGCAAGATCCGGGATATATCCGGTGTGGGCTATCATCTTGCGGATTTTCTCGACAAACCGGGCAATATTCTGTTTTACTTTTCCGAGCCATACTTCCGGTGTCATATCGGTTTCGGACATGGCAGTGAAAAGATCTCTGAGATGGTTTTCCCCAGGGGTGCGCCACGGATCGAGGATCTCTCCTTCAATATATTCCTGTAAACCGCAGAGGACGATCTCCCGTTTCCCCATGTTGGAATAGTCCACAATAAATTCTTCAGAGGCTGCGATCAGACCAGGCCCAAGATACGTGAAGAGGATCGTATATTTTCTGATTTCCGTTAAAATCTCATCTTTGGATGTAAATCGGTTTCTAAGGATTCTGAACATTTTTTTAGGCTTGGCCCTGGGGAACATTTTTAACCCGTCAATGATTTCCCCCTGGGTTTCTTTTTCCACATCCTTGGCTAAAAGAACTTCAAAAATAAGGGACCGCAGGCCTGAACGATAATACCTCCTGAATATATAGGGCCCGGAGTCATTGATAAAATTCAGCTTCAAGACTTTGTCCCCGGATAGAATACTCCGGTCCCTGATATCCATTGTTTCATTCATCTCAGATCGTGCCGATCCCGGTAAATATGTTGAGGCCGCCATGGAAAACGGGTTTCCAACGGAGCTTGAGCAAAGGGTTCGGCAGGGCTTCTTTTAAAGGAAGGATGAGCCCCAGACGCCATCCCTTGAAATCAGACAGGAGTTTTTTTTCGATTTCCCGGTACAGGGTTTTTGCGCCGTTTTTTTCTTCAAGCCTTTTGCCATAAGGCGGGTTTAACATGATGACCCCCTTTTTCCCAGGACATATAACGGCAGGGTCTATTGAAAAAAAATCTTTTTGGCAAAGGTCGATGGTTTGGCAGAAATCATGGTTTGCCATATTCTGCTGCATCACGGCAACGGCTTGATGATCAATGTCTGAAGCAAATATCTGTTTTTCAGACAGCTTGACCCGGTTCTCTTCAGCCTGTTTTTTCAAATGGGCAAAAGCTTTTGGACTGAAGCTGGGCCAGGATTCAAAGGCAAAGGACCGAAAAAGGCCGGGTGGTATCCCGGCCTTGATCATGGCGGCTTCAAGGGAAAAAGTGCCGGACCCGCACATGGGGTCTATAAGGATATCCGTTGTTGAAAACCCTGCCCGGAAAAGCATGGCAAAAGCCAGGTTTTCCCTTAAGGGGGCAGGTGTCACCTTTTCTTTGATGCCCCGTTTAAACAGAAGATCACCGGTGCTGTCAAGGGAGATATGAAATTCATCCCGGTCTGCCCGGATATACACTGTCTGGGCGGATGCCTTATCTGCTGTAAAGGCAGCCATGGATTCCATCTGGTTGAGGATGATTGCCTCGCATCGCTCTGCAATGGCATCGGAATGGTAAAGCCTTGATTTCCTGGCTGTGACGGAAAAATTAAGGGTGCAGTTTTCCGGCAGGAAAAGGGCAAAATCAATGGCCCTGATTTTTTTTTCAAGCTTTTCAAAAGAATCTGCCTTGAATCTGCCTATCCTGAAAAGTATCCGGGAAGGACTCCTTAGATTGAGATTCATGGCAGCACAATCTGAAATCCTGCCCTTGAATTCAATGCCGCCGTCAATGAGCTTAAGATTATTCTGCGGGAACCTGGCCGTGAGCATTTCAGACCGGCAAACGGTTTCCAGGCCGGGTGAGCAGACAATGAAAAAATCATGCTCCCGGCCGCTGACCCTTCTTTTTATTCTTTTTTCAAATGCAGTCCGGTCCATTTATAACCTTTTCATGGCGCAGCGGATCAGTTCCCGGGTGGTTTCAAAAGAAATGCATTCATCCGTGATGGATACTCCGTATTTCATATCTTTTAAATTGCCGTCACATTTCTGGCAGCCTTCAAACAGGTTGCTTTCCAGCATGAGGCCGATGATGCCGGTGTTTCCGTCCAGCCGCTGGTCCAGTGCACTTTTGAAGACAAAGGACTGTCCAGTGTGTTTTTTGCCTGAATTGTCATGGGAACAGTCGATCATCACGGCATCCAGAAGGGTCTTCCGGTTCAGCTTTTCACGGGCTTTTCCGATGGAGACCGGATCATAATTGGGAGAGGGGCCGCCTCTCAGGACCAGATGGCCGAAAGGATTGCCTTTCGTGTGGACCACACAGGCCTGCCCGGCCGGGTCGATCCCCAGAAAGGTCTGGGGTGTGGCCGCTGCGGTGATGGCATTGATGGCGGAATCAAGGCTTCCGTCTGTACTGTTCTTGAATCCGACAGGCATGGAAAGGCCGCTGGCCAATTCCCGGTGGGTCTGGGATTCCGTCGTCCTGGCGCCGATGGCCACCCAGGTAAGAAGCCCGTCAATGTATTGGGGGGTGATGGGGTCTAAAAGCTCGGTTGCCGTGGGCAATCCCATGCGGTTGATATGGATGAGAAGGGATCTTGCCTGTCTCATCCCTTCATCCACATTATGGGATTCATCCAGAAAGGGATCATTGATAAGACCCTTCCACCCTACCGTAGTTCTGGGTTTTTCAAAATACACCCGCATGATCAGGTTGATCTTGTTTTTTACCTCTTCTCTCAAGGCGTTCAGCTTTTCGGCATATTCAAGGGCCGCATCAATGTCATGGATGGAGCATGGGCCTGCAATCACCAACAGGCGGGAATCTTTCTTCTGTAAAATGGCTTCAACATCTTTCCGGCCTTTGATCACGATTCCGGCAACATCATCGGTGATGGGCAGTTCTTTTTTGATGGCAGCCGGTGAGATAAGGGGTTTAAAGGCTTTTACATTAAGATCATAGGTCGTCTGGTTCATGGTCTTCTCCTTTTGCAGGATTCAGACAAAAGCGAGCAGCTCAAACTAAAAAGCCGCAGGCTTTTGCTGCCTGCGGCTTTTATTGTTATTTTAACATTAACGCCGGACAGGCAGACCTGTATAATAATATACTGAATAAGAATAATATCTGTCTGTCAAGCTGTGTTTCATTTGTTTTTTCCTTTTTTAAACACATAGACCATAGATTTTCTTTCAAGTCAAGCCCTTTGATGGAGTTATAAATTTTACTCCTCAGGTTCTACCCTGCCTCTCAGGCTTTTCACCCGGCTGTGTTTTATTTTTTCATCCAGTCGTTTTTCCCCTGCAGCTTTGGAAGGCCGGGTGGGTTTTCTTTTTTTGGGGGTGGCCATAGATTTTGAAATCAATGCCAGAAGACGGTTGACTGCATCCTCCCGGTTTTTTTCCTGGCTGCGGAACCGCTGGGCCTTGATAATGATGATGCCGTCCTTTGAAATTCTCCGGTCCTTCAGGGCCGACAAGGTTTCTTTTATATGATCCGGCAGGCTTGAATGTTGAATATCAAACCTGAGATGAACGGCGCTGGATACTTTGTTGACGTTCTGTCCACCGGCGCCCTGGGCGCGGATGGCTTCAAAACGGATTTCATTTTCCGGGATGGCGATCTTTTCTGATATGAATAACATCACTGCCTCTTTTATATTAAAATGCGTTAAAAGGTTGATGCCTTCATTTCACGGCAATTGAACGGATGAAAGTTTTTCCATGGTTTTATAATCCGTGTTATCACATTGAATCGGGGTAATGGAAATATAGTTTTGGGACAGGGCATGGACATCGGTATCGATTTCACCCATGATCCGGGAGGCGTCGCCATACCAGTAATAAAACCTGTTTTTGGGGTCAACCCGTTTTTCAAACTGTTTTGAAATATTATCCTGGGCTTGACGGGTGATCCGGACACCCTGGATTCCGTTTATGGGGATGTCCGGCGCATTGATGTTCAGGAAAGTCCCGTCAGGCAGGTCGAAATTATGGATTTTTTCAGAAAGGCCTGTAATAAACCTGGACATTCCCTGAAAATCCATGAATTTATCTGATCTTCGGATGGAGACCGCTATGCTTGAGATTTGATTCAGTGCGCCTTCCCGTGCAGCCCCCACCGTGCCTGAATAATTAATATCCACGCCGGTGTTGCAGCCGGGGTTGATCCCTGAGATGATCAGGTCCGGTGGCTGTAACGGACAAAGTTCAAACAACCCGAGTTTCACGCAGTCGGCAGGGGTCCCGGTAATGCCGTATCCCGGCCTGCCGTTATTGAGGGTGATTGCATTGATCCGCATGGGCTGGTTCAGGCTGATGCCGTGGCTCACAGCGCTTTTTTCCCTGTCCGGTGCAATCAGAAGGACCTCGTGCGCTGCAGCACTCAGAGCTTCATAGAGGGCAAGTATCCCCGGGGCATTGTATCCGTCATCATTTGTCAGAAGAATTTTCATGTGCATAATTTAGGGCCTTTATCCAGGTTACGGCATCAGGGTCATTTTTGATTTTTCATGCTCATCAATAGCTTTGTCACTGAACCACCAGTATTTTTTTTCGCCTGACATAAAGGCATCTACCTGATCTTTCATATGGGGATGAAAGGTTCTGCCGGTCACCCCGCCGGGCATGACGGCCAGGATTTTTCCATTGTCTGAAAAATCGGCCACCATGCGAAGGGCCGCACAATGGGTGACTTGAAAGGGTTTGTCATAATCATACCACCCCCTGTAAAGGGTTTCCCCTGATCCGCCGATGGGCATGGGGCCGGAGCCGAGCAGTTCCTTTCCCAGACCTTTTCTTAGGATGGGGTTGACCAGTTCCAGGGTGTGCACTTTTCCCCATTGCCATTTTTCAGGATCAGGTCCCAGGACAGGATTTAAAAACCCCTTTGCCTTTAGTGCGGCCAGGTGAAACAGATCTTCAAGGGTTTCGGTCTTATCCTTTGTCCGGATATCGTCAAACCATGGGTCATTTTTGCTTATGACCATTTGTTCCAGTTTTTCCTGCCAGAAATACCAGTTATTGAGCAGGGTCAAGGCCTTTTCCGGGCCCAGGTCGTCTTCAACCACCATCATGGCAAAAAACCGGTAAACGGTCTGAAAGACGGCAGGTGCCGGTTTTTTCGGGTCATCGGTAAAATCCCAGCTCGACAGGATGTTGCCGAGGGTCCTGGTGTCATCATATTTCAACAGGCTTTCGGCCATGATGGGAGCAATTCGTTCCGCCATCAGGTTTTTGATATCCCTCTGATAAGACCATAAATCATCAATGGATTTTTTTCCAGGAGCTGTCATGAGTTCTGAGATTCTTCTGTAGCGGTAGGAAGGGGCAAAATAAGAGGAATAATAATAGGGGTAGTCATGGCCTGTGGTTTTCTGGTTACAGGTGGCGAGCCAGTTTTTTTCAGGGTTCATGGCCGAAGGCATCCGGTCTGCCGGAATCCATCCTGTCCAGTTATCGGTTGAATCTTTTACCAAAAAGGGGAAGGTGCCGTCACCATTGGCGCGGATGGGGATTTTACCTGAAGCCTGGAAACCGATATTGCCTTTAGCATCGGCAAAGACCCAGTTGAAACATCCCATGGGAACCTGTTTTAAGGCGGTTGCAAGCTCTTGGCTGTTTTTTGCCGTCAGAACATCCATCAGGCCAATGGCCGGTTCCATGGATTCAACAGGGGCAAACCGCATGCTGATAATCTTTTCTGTGGTAAATCCGTCCAGGATTCCGGAAACAACAGGGCCCCTCCGGGTTGCCCTGATGGTGACAGGCTCTTCCCTGTATCCGCCCGGGGCATTTTTGTCTTTTATCTTCATGGTTTCTTTAATCATGACAAAGGGGATGGAGGTCTCTTTTTCAAGATAGTTGTCCTGGTTTTCAGGGTCAGGGGTTTCAATATAGAGATCCTGCATGTCTCCGTAGTTATTGGTGGCAGACAGGGCAATATGATCGGTACGGCCGATGGACATGCCGGGAATACCGGCAATATTCACCCCGACCGCTCTGAAATCGGGAGTGATGAGTCCGATGGGATACCATACTCCCGGCAGAATCCTTGGATCAAGATGGGGATCGCCGCAAAGAACCGCCTTACCGGTGGCGGAGAGAGCCGGGGATATAGCCCAGTTATTGCTCCCGATTCGAAGGGCTCCGTCATGGGCATAAGCGTCGGTTTCCCTGATAGCGGTTAATGAAGCCATCAGGTTTTCTTTTGGAGGCATCATAAACGTCCCGGTATCCTCCGGGTCATCGGCATTGATATTCACCGGCATGAGCCTGGATGCGTTTTCATACCCCAGGGTTTCAAGGAGCATCTGGGCAGTGATCTCAGTGCCCAGGTTGGCTGCGGTTGAATATCCCATGTAATAAAGCACGCCAAGGGAATCGGTGACGGTCCATTTTTCAGCCTTGATGCCGGCAAGTTTGAATTCGAGAGGGATATCGTTCGGGCAGGTGTCTATGAAAGCATTGATGCCGTCCACATATTTTTGAAAAAAGGCCCTGGTTTTATCATCCAGGATGTTTGCCTGCTTTTCGGCTATTCGATAAAGGCCGATGGTTCTCATGCGGATGTCCAGGTTTTCGGCAGCAGGCCCGGCAAATTCACAGACCCTGCCCTGGATGACAAGGCGGGTCAGCTGCATCTGAAAGAGCCTGTCCTGGGCTGTGGCAAAACCCTGGGCCATGAGCACATCTCCGGTATTTTCTGCATGGACGTAGGCCATCCCGTTTTCATCCCGCTGGAGCGTGACCTTATCTTTGAGACCTTTAAGCTGAAGCTCTCCTTTGTCTTGATAATCATTCAAAAACCGCAGACAGAAAAATGCGGACAGGCCGCAGGCGGCTAAAAAAAACAGGATGACAAGACCGTAACGAAACCCTTTCATTTTTATTTCCTCTTTTTTTA
>Ga0156388_1037_pt1 | contig 58583 bp, 55 predicted proteins | sample RifOxyA3_FD_108032 | JGI IMG/M metagenome (GOLD analysis project Ga0156388, IMG submission 108032) | Desulfobacterales bacterium RIFOXYA12_FULL_46_15
AAGAAATCAGAAAAGGGAAAATGGTCATCCTGGTGGATGATGAAGACAGGGAAAATGAAGGGGATCTGACCTTGGCCGCAGAAGCCGTCACCCCGGAAGCTATTAATTTTATGGCCAGATATGGCCGGGGGCTCATCTGCCTTTCCCTTGATTCCAGCATTGCCGACAGGCTGGAATTGCCCATGATGGTGAGAAACAATACCTCCCAGTATGGAACCGGATTTACGGTTTCCATTGAAGCAAAAAAAGGGGTTACTACAGGGATTTCCGCAGCAGACAGGGCAACCACCATTTTAACGGCCATTGCCGATGAAACAACACCCAATGATATTGCAAAACCCGGTCATGTTTTTCCTTTAAGAGCCAGGGATGGCGGGGTTATGGTCAGGATCGGGCAGACGGAAGGGTCTGTTGATCTGGCCCGGCTTGCCGGATTGAAGCCTGCCGGCGTGATCTGTGAAATCATGGATGATGACGGCACCATGGCAAGGATGCCCTCCCTTGAAAAATTTGCAAAGCAGCACGGCATAGGTATCTGCACCGTGGCAGACCTTGTAAAATACCGGCTTAAAACGGAAAGTTTTGTAAAAATTGCAGCCGAAACCGTCATCCCCACAAGAATCGGCGGTGAATTTAAAATCATTGCCTATGAAAATGATATTGACCAACTCACGCACATTGCCTTGGTAAAAGGGGAGATTGATCCTGACAAGGCGGTTCTTGTACGGGTTCATTCAGAATGCATGACCGGCGATATTTTTTCTTCCCTCCGATGCGACTGCCGGGACCAGCTTCATAAAGCCATGGCTATGATTGATGAGGAAGGCTGCGGTGTTCTTTTATATCTTCGGCAGGAAGGTCGCGGCATCGGTCTTGTGAACAAATTGAAAGCCTATGCACTTCAGGACCAGGGAATGGATACGGTGGAGGCCAATGAGAAACTCGGATTTAAAGCCGACATGAGGGATTACGGGGTCGGAGCCCAGATACTGGTTGCCCTGGGTGTCAGAAAAATGAGGCTCATGACTAATAATCCGAAAAAAATGATCGGTCTTGAAGGATATGGATTAAGCGTGGTTGAACAAGTTCCCATCCATGTGGAGGTCAATTGCCACAATAAAGGATATATGCAATGTAAACAGGCTAAGATGGGGCATATGCTCCACATGTAGGCAGGCTTAAGGATAAATGTAAGATAAGGACTTAAAAAAAATGCCAAAGATTATCGAAGCAGGATTACAGGCCAAAGGAAAGAAATTCGGGATCATTGCCTCACGGTTTAATGATTTTATTACTTCAAGGCTTATTGACGGCGCACTGGATGCCCTCATCCGAAGCGGGGCCGAAGACAAGGATATCACGCTGTTAAAGGTTCCGGGTGCCTTTGAAATCCCGCTGGCTGCCCAGAAAATGGCAAAACAGGGGAAATATGATGCCCTGATCTGTCTTGGTGCCGTCATCCGCGGAGCCACCACCCATTATGACTATGTCTGCGCCGAAGTTTCCAAGGGAATCGCCTCTGTCAGCCTGGACTCCGGGATACCCGTCATGTTCGGCATCCTGACCACGGAGACCATTGAGCAGGCCATTGAAAGGGCAGGAACAAAAGCCGGTAACAAAGGGTTTGATGTGGCACTGGGTGCCGTGGAAATGGCAAACCTGACCGACAGCCTGAAAAAGGCGGAATAAGATTATGGGAGATCGCAGGCAGGCAAGGGAACTTGCACTCCAGGCCCTTTTTTTTATTGATATGGATAAATCCGGGCCGGATGAAAACCTTGCGGCTTTCTGTGCAAATAATGAAGATTTGCTCACGGAAAGCATTCAAGCATTTTTCATGGATCTGATCAAAGGGGTCCTGGAACATAGATCTGAAATTGATGCCCTGTTAAACAAATACTCGAAAAACTGGAGGCTCTCCAGGATGCCTGTGGTAGATAGAAATATCATGCGGATTGCCACCTTTGAATTTTTAAAACGCCCGGATATCCCTTCCAGTGTGACTATTAACGAAGCAGTAGAAATTGGAAAAAAATACGGCACCAAGGACTCAGGCTCTTTTATCAACGGTGTTCTGGACCGTATCCGGTCCCTTGAGGGGATTGAATAGACAAATATTTATCCGGAGGTTGTTTTGATCATAAAGAAACTTGAAGTTGGCCCCATCATGGCCAATTGTTTTATTTTAGGATGTGAATCTACGAAAGAAGCAGTGGTTATTGATCCGGGCGATGATGCAGACCGGATACTGATGACCTTAGCCAAATCCGAACTGAAAGTTAAATATCTGATTAACACCCATGGCCATTTTGACCATGTCGGCGCCAATAAGCGGATGAAAGAGGTAACCGGTGCACAGCTTGCCGTCCACCCGGATGACGAGCCCATGTTCAAAGAGCTGTCACGGTCTGCCATTATGTTCGGCTTGTCTGCAGAGAATTCACCGCCGGCAGATATTCATTTGAATGACGGGGATGAGATCTCCTTTGGTCAAATCACATTGAAAGTGCTTCATACTCCAGGCCATTCCAGGGGAGGGATCTGTCTTTATACCAAAGGACACCTCTTTGCCGGGGATACTTTGTTTGCAGGTTCCATCGGCCGGACTGACCTGAACGGCGGGGATTATGATACCCTGATTTCAAGTATCAAGGAAAAACTTCTGGTTCTTGAACCGGAAACCATCGTATATACGGGTCATGGACCTGAAACCACCATAGGCAATGAAAAGAAAAGAAATCCTTTCTTGAGATGAATGGTCTTAAGATGAATGGCGGGAAGATGGATGAATGGTTGCAGCATCTTCCCTGTATTAAAGAGGTTTACCAGGAGACAATAACGCTTGACCGGCCATTTCCCGAGATAGCTGCATTGTTTGCAAATGATGCCGGGACCGTCCTCCTGTTATCCGGATCAAATCAGGATTGCTCACAATTTCATATCCTTGCCGTCAGACCCTGGTTTGAAATCCGGACCTGGAAAAATACGGCATTGTTAAAATGCCTGGATGAAGAAATTCATTTTGAAATAGACCCTTTCAAGGCTATCCAGGCCATTCTGAATCAATTTCGATTACCCTTATTTCCCAAAGGCATCCCGGTCTCTTCCGGTCTTTTTGGATATTTTTCCTATGACTTAAAAGACCGGATTGAAAATCTTCCGCGAACCGCCATGGAGACCCATCTTCCGGATCTTATCTTGTATGCGCCTTCCCTTCTTCTGATCCAGGAAAAAAAATCCGGAACGGCAAGGCTTTGCATCCCTGTCCTCTTCCACCCGGATGACTTGGAAAAAGACAGGAACAGGGTTCACAAGATAAAGGACTTTTTTTTTCATAAGTTAAAAACCAAGGCCTCCCCAAGGACCTTTTCCATAGAAGGCCATGGCTTTAAATCAAGTTTTACCAAAGATGAATATATTTCTTCAGTAAAAAAAATAATTGATTATCTGAAAGCCGGAGATATTTATCAGGCCAATCTTTCCCAACGTTTTGAAGCCGTTTTTTCCGGGGATGGGTACGCATTGTTCCAGGATTTATTTAAACGAAATCCTGCTTCATTTTTTGCCTATATCCATGCCGGGGATCATACCATTGTCTCGACCTCTCCGGAAAGGTTCATCAAGCAGACCGGCCGGCATGTTGAAACAAGACCCATTAAAGGAACCATTGCCAGGGGGAAGACAGAAAAAGAGGATCAAGAAAACGGGATCAGATTGTGTGAAAGCAGAAAAGACGATGCCGAGCTGACCATGATTGTGGATCTGATGAGAAACGATCTGTCCCGGGTCACCTGCCACGGGTCTGTTGTTGTTAGGGAGCATAAGCGCCTTGAACCCTATGAAAATGTGTTTCATCTTGTGTCTGTTGTGGAAGGAGAGCTTGAAAAGGACAAAACATCCATTGATCTCATCCAGGCCACATTTCCCGGGGGGTCCATTACCGGATGCCCCAAAATCCGTTCAATGGAAATTATTGACGAGCTTGAGCCTTTGAGGCGTCATGTTTATACCGGGTCCATCGGGTATATCAGCTTTCATGACACCATGGATCTTTCCATTGCCATCCGGACCGCTGTTATTTCCGGCAACCGGATCAATTTCTCCGTGGGCGGAGGGATTGTCTATGATTCGGATCCTGAGAAAGAATTTCAGGAAACCCTTGATAAGGGGAAAACACTCATGGAATCTTTGGCTGCAACTTCAAAAATACAAAGGGCAACAAAAGCCAAAGCCTGGGTGGATGGAAAGCTCATTGACCGGGAAAATGCGTCCATTTCTGCTTTAAGCCTTGGTTTTCAATATGGGGCCGGTCTTTTTGAGACCCTGCGCGCGGACAAGGGAATTATTTTCCGGATAGACAAACATATTTCCCGCCTCAACAGGTCCTGGGAAACCCTTTTTTCCGAGCCGGCACCGGATATTACCTGGAAGGATGTGGTCCATCTTCTGATAAAGGAAAATCATCTTATGGAAAAGCGGGTTGCTGTTAAGCTGATGATGGCCAGAGATGAGCAGGAAAACGGGAAAAAAGTGTTTCTGGCCGCTTTTGCAGGGGAATACCGGCACAGGCTCGAAACCCTTGAAAAAGACGGTTTGGATCTTGTCACATATCCATATCACCGGCAGTCTCCCCTGGCTGATCATAAAACCCTGAACTATTTTTATTATTTTCAGGCAGGGCAATATGCAAGATCGCATCAGGCAGATGAAGCCGTCATACTGAACCCTGACGGCAGTGTTTCCGAAACAAACACAGCTTCTATATTTGCCGTTGATAAGAAGACGGTTATCATTCCAGAGTCCCGGCATTCTCTGGCCGGAGTGACCTTAAACTCTGTATTGACGATGTTGTCGGATAAGGGGTATGATGTTAAGCAAAAAAAGATGGGCTGTGAAGAATTTTATTCATATCCCACTATTATCCTTGCCAACGCACTGATGGGTGCTGTTAAGGTTTTGAGCGTGGATGGAAAAAGAAAAGAGCAGGAAAAAGGGATATGTCCCATGATAAATGAATATCTTTTCAGGTTAGGATAAACAAATTACAGATGATAAATATTTCAAAAATCAAGGCAGTGGTATTTGACTGTGACGGTGTCATGTTTGATACTGCCCTTGCAAACCGAAAGTATTATGATGAAGTACTGACGGTTTTTAATAAGCCGGTGCTGACTGAGGAGCAGTTTATTAATGTTCATATGATGACCGTAAAGGAAGCCATTGAATATCTTTTTTCGGAAATGGAAGACCTTTCAGGGGTTTATAAATGTCTCAGCCATATCGGCTACCATAAATTCATAGATTATATGGTCGTGGAAGAAGGTCTTAATGAGCTTCTCATTCGACTGAAAAAAAGGGGGTATATCCGGGGAATCGCTACCAACAGGACCAATACCATGGAAAAGGTGCTGGAAGATTTTCATCTTCAGGAATATTTTGAAATGGTGGTCACTGCGGCAATGGTTAAGAATCCAAAACCTGATCCGGAGCAATTACTGCTGATAATGGCCAAATACCGGTTGAAACCTGATGAAATACTTTTTATCGGTGATTCCGAATATGACAGACAGGCTGCGCTCAGTGCAAAAGTATGGTTTGCAGCATTTAAAAATTCAGGGTTAAAGGCAGATGTAAATGTGGTGTCCATGGATGAAATTGCCGGGATTTTACAGTTAAATTAATAAAAATCTTGACAAAATTCTCAATCATCATTAAATCTTACAGAATTTTATTGGTTAAAATACATGATAAATGTTGGGTAAACATTTATTAAAGGTGAAACATAAACAAGGAGAATAGTGAATATGTCTAAATTAGTAGCACCTCATGGTGGAAAAGGACTTGTAATTTGTAAACTCGAAGGCGCAGCTCATGATGCAGAACTGAAAAAAGCAGCCGGTCTCAAGAAAATAGAGATTTCTTCCCAGGTTAAGGGTGATTTGATCATGCTCGGTATCGGTGGATTCAGCCCGCTCAATGGATTCATGACCAAAGCGGACTGGAAAGGCGTTTGCGCAGATTTCCTCCTGGCTGACGGTACCTTCTGGCCCGTTCCTGTTATGCTTGATGCCTCAAAAGCCGAAGCAGATGCAATAAAAGTCGGTGATGAAATTGCCCTTGAAAGAAAGGGTGAAATCTATGCCACCATGAAAATAACAGAAAAATTTGCAATGACCGAAGACGAGAAAAAATGGGAATGTGAAAAAGTCTATAAAGGTCATGGCGAAGAATCAAAAGATGATGTTTTCTTTGAAAAAGCAATGAAAGATCATCCTGGCGTCCAGATGGTTATGGCCAGAAAAGAATTCTGCCTTGCCGGTCCTGTTAAAGTGCTTTCCGAAGGTGAATTCCCTGAAAAATTCAAAGGTGTTTACCTGACCCCGGCTGAAACCCGCGCTGTCTTTGATGAAAGAGGATGGGCCAATGTTGCGGCTCTTCAGCTCAGAAACCCCATGCACAGATCCCATGAGATTCTTGCCAAGATCGCCATTGATGTATGTGACGGCGTTTTGATCCATTCTCTCATCGGTAACCTGAAACCTGGTGATATCCCAGCAGACGTTCGTATTGAATGTATTGATACCCTGATCAAGGGCTATTTCGTTCCTGCAAATATTCTCAATGCCGGATATCCTCTTGACATGAGATATGCCGGTCCGAGAGAAGCTCTTCTTCACGCGACCTTCCGTCAGAACTATGGTGTTAACAAGATGATCATCGGTCGTGACCATGCAGGCGTTGGTGACTTCTACACTCTGTTTGAAGCCCAGGAAATCTTTGACACGATTCCGACTCCGGCAGCACCGGGCAAAGCATTGCTTTGTGCACCTTTGAAAATTGACTGGACCTTCTACTGCTTTAAATGTGACGGCATGGCTTCCTTAAGAACCTGCCCCCACAACAAAGAAGACAGAGTCGTCCTTTCCGGAACCAAACTGCGCCATGCACTTTCCAACAACCAGCCGGTTGTGGATCATTTCGGCCGCGAAGAAGTTCTGGTCATCCTGAGGAAATACTATGCATCTCTGACTGAAAAAGTTGAAGTTAAGCTCCAGAGCCATGCAGAAGGAACCAAGATGTAATATCGTATTGTAAAAGATAACGATATCTTATAGATACAGCAAAGCAAGGGGCTGTCCGCTGACTCAGCAGACAGCCCTTTTCATATTTGTCAGGAGATTATTTCTATTGATATATATAGAAAATGTTCCAGAAGGGGTGATTGCCATTTCTGTGAATGGGTAATCATGAGCACCGAGGTTTCGGTATCTGTCAGATCCCAGTCAAGCCTTGCAAATTCACCTGTCTGAAGTTCATTGCGGATTGATATTTCAGGACACAGGGTGATACCCACTCCCATCTTCATACAGGCTTTCATACTGTTAATACTTGAAAATTCGAGAATCACGGGATTGATATTTAATTTTTCGAGCGACCGCTCAAACGCACGTCTATAACTTCAGTCGGTTTTGGGTAAAAGAAGGGTTTGCCCATTTATAATGTCCAGAGATGCTGTTTTGCTCTGAGCCATGGGGTGAGATGAACCGGCCGCCAGGACAAGCGTCTCAGTTTTTAGCAGACGGACATTGACATCTTTCAAATAAATTGAATCCGTCATTAAAAAAGCAAGATCGATCCGCCCTGAATTCAATTCTTCCCGAAGCTGTCTGTCGGTGCAGTTCATAAAGGTCAGCTTTACTTTTGGGTGGGTTTTATGGAAACGAGCTGTAATTTCTGGCATATATACACTGGCAAGGGTTTCCGGAACCCGGATCGTAAGAGTTCCCTCTGAATAGCCGCTGCCGGATATTTCCGATCGAATTTCATGGGTCATTTCTTCAATGCGCCGGGCATATTCATATAATTTTTGTCCAGACTGGGTTAGTACGACACGTCTTCCAATCCGGTCGAATAATTTTGTATTCAGTTCATCCTCAAGTATCTTGATCTGGGCGGAAACAGAGGATTGTGCCATAAAAAGCTTTTCCGCGGTTTTTGTAAAACTTAAATGATCTGCAACCGCTCTGAACGTTATCAGTTGCCTGAATTCCATATTCTCTCCTTTATCGGCTGTAGCGATGGTAATAATCGATATAAATCGTTGGACACGATTTTATTTTTAGTCTAATCGAATATTCAGATGTTAACAAGCCAATTGAGGAGGCAAAATGATGATAAATAAAAAATCAATCAGCGAGAAAGCAGGATATTATTTTGAGAACGGGTACCATTGTGCGGAAGCCATTGTTGCTGCCGTGCTTGAAGGGATGGATAAAGACGCTCCAAAAGCGGTGGCTCATGCTACAGCATTTGGCGGTGGTATGGGGCGGACATTTCAAGAGGCTTGTGGTGCCCTTTCCGGTTGCCTGATAGCCATTGGCCATTTTCACGGCAGGAATATTCCCGGGCAATCCTGGGATGTCCCTGCTCAATTGGCAGCCAATATCCGACAGACTTTTCTGGATCGGTTTGAGACAACTTCTTGCATAAAACTCCGGGAGCGGTTTGGTGAAGAAATGCAGCACAAAGAATGCTGCCATATCGTTAAAACCCTTGCAGCAGACCTGGTGGATCTGCTGCAAAAAGACCTTGCTCAATCATGAACATTTCTGGTTCAGTTTAAAAGATTCATTAAAGATATCCAGGAGCTTTATATTCTGCTTGGCCATCATGACGCTGTTCCCGCTGATGGCATAAAACAGAATACTCAGCCGGGTTTTTGAAGAATCATCCCGGATGCGTTTGATCTGGTTTTCATTATAATCATCCACCAGTTCTCTCAGATAATGGTATTGTCCGACAGCATCCTGGCAGTCAATGATTTTTTTATCCCTGAATGCGGTTTCAACAAGAAAGATAATGTTTAAAAAAACTTTTTTTATTTCTTTTAATTCAGTGATCTGGGCATCCAGAAGTCCTGTATGACGGTTGCTCACATGCATACTGGACCGGATGACCGTGTCCCTGTGGCCGTCGGACAGTTTTTGGAGCCTTCTGATGATCTGGTAATAATTATAAGAAATTTCATGATCTTCCTTGGAAAGCAAGCGCAATACCTTAAAAATATTGGCCATGATAATATTGACGCTGTTTTGGAAATGTTTAACACGTACCCTTTCCTGCCTCAGGGTCACAAGGTTTCCCTTGAAAAGCGAGTCAAAGGCAATATCAAGGGATTCGCGGATACCCTTTAAAAGAAAGGCCAGATGATCAAATGTCTGGGAAACTGCTTCCTGGAGATTATCAATTTTGTCCAGGTTGTAAATGGTCATTTCATCCTTGATTTTTACCTGGGCCTTATGCTTATGGTGATTTGTCCAGATTATATACCCTGAAATAATCATTGAAATGATAAGCCCCGGGATTTTAAAATAAAAAAGGATACAGGCAAAGATAAAAGATACGGCAAATGCAATGAAAGCTGTTAGAAACCATCCGCCAATCACGGTCAGAACTCCGGTTACTCTGAACACGGCACTTTCTCTTCCCCAGGCCTGGTCTGAAAAACTGGAACCCATGGCCACCATAAAAGTCACATAGGTGGTTGATAAGGGCAGTTTCTGCGATGTACCGAATGAAACAACCGCAGTTGCCACCATCAGATTTACCGATGCCCGGATAAGGTCAAAGGCTGGTTTTTCAGCATGGTTGTTTTTTGAATTTTCAGGTAAAACAGGCTTCATTCTGTTTCCAACAGCATTTTGAAGGGTTTTAGGGGTAATGTTTTTGATTGAGCTGAACAGAGAATCAAACAGGTTGACAATTTTCCTGGACAGCCAGATGGATTCATATTTTTCTATTCCCTCATCCTGCTGACCGAGACGAATTTCGGTTTCCGTGACGGTCCTGGCTTTTTTAGACAGCCAGAGGGCTGATACCATGATACCGCCTGCCAGAATCATGATAGATGTTGGGGTGTGAATTTTTTTACTCAGGGCCGTCATCAGGATATTCATAGGGTCATTTGAAGAAGCAGCGCTTTGGAACGCGTTGAGGCCTGCCAGAGGGACACCGATAAAATTTACCAGGTCATTGGCCGCAAAGGCCATGGCCAGTGCAAATGTTCCGATGAGTACGATGGGTTTTAAGATATTGATTTTAAAACAGGTAAGCATCACCTGGAATAGAATAACGGTAACAATAAAGATGCAGGTCATGAGCAACGATGAATTGGCTTTTATCCAGGATGCAGTCTCTTCGCTCATGAAGGTTGTTCCGCCGGCACCTTGTACAAGGATGAAATAGGTAATGATCATCATGGATACCCCGCCCCAGAGAGCACCGTATCTTCTGAGTTTTTTCTGATAATCGAAAGTGAAAAGCATCCGGGATAAGGACTGCATCAAAGCCCCTGAGAAAAAAGCGACCACAATGGAGAGAAGAATGCTGCCGATAATCGCCATGGCTTTTGCTGTATTGATATAGTCCCACAGGGCCATGGTGGCGCCTGTTTCCGATGCGATCTTGATTGCAGCCAGGGCAACTGCCGCTCCCAGCAGGTCGAACACTATGGATACGGTGGTGGAAGTCGGTAATCCATAGGTGTTGAAAAGATCAAGCAAGAGGACGTCTGTAATCATGACGGCAAGAAAGATAGTGAGAAGTTCGGGCATGGTAAAAAACTGAGGATGAAAAATTCCTTTTCTGGCCACTTCCATCATACCGCCTGAAAAAGTAACACCTGCCAGTATGCCCAGGCTTGCAACGATCATAATAATAATAAATGGTGCAGCCTTTGATCCGATGGCTGAATTTAAAAAGTTCACTGCATCATTTGCAACGCCTACAATGAGGTCAAAGACGGCAAATAATATCAGCAACCCGACAATTACATAGCACAGTTGAAATGTCATAATTATTTTTCTTTTAAATATTTATTTTGTCGGCTTATTTAGACTATTTCGCTTAATCATACAACTATTTGTGATTGTTTTAATGCAATCCTAACAATAGGGTGGGATATTTTAACATAAAAGTTTCAGGATCTTTTCATAAACCTGCTTTTTGTGAAACCCGGTTTTTTTTGCAATCTGCCTTGCTAATTCAGATGTGCCAAGATCAGTTGATGCAAGCGTTTCCCGGATGATTTTTTCAAGTACATTCTCATCCATGATCGTATCTTCTGACCCGCATCCCTGCACAAAGAGGCAACATTCTCCTTTTATGATTTCTTTTTCATTCAAGGCCCTGAGGATTTCTGAAAGGTTTCCCCGGCTATATTCTTCATGGAGTTTGGTAATTTCCCTTGCCATGCAGGCCTGCCGGTCTCCGAAAACCCTGATCATGGTCCCAATAAGAATTTTTATCCGTCTGGGAGATTCATAAAAAATAAGGGTGGGTTTCTGATTTTTTAAAAGTTCAAGGGTCTGTTGAAGCTTCTGAGTTTTTTTAGGGAGAAACCCTGAAAAATGAAAAGCATCTGTTGGAAGCCCGGACACACTTAATCCTGCAATGGCAGCACAGCAGCCGGGAATGGGGATAACCCGGATATTTTCTTTTGAAACACTCCGGATCAGGTTGTATCCAGGGTCGGAAATGGTAGGTGTTCCGGCATCGGAAATCAGGGCAATATTAAGACCGTTTTTTAAATGGGAGATGAACAAGGGCGTTTTATCCGCTTCATTGTACTCATGGCATGAGATAAGCCGGGTCTCAACCCCATAATGGTTCAGAAGTATTTTTGAATGCCGGGTGTCTTCTGCAGCAATCAGATCCACTTGCTTTAAGACGTTAACGGCCCGATAGGTCATATCTTCAAGATTCCCTATGGGGGTAGCCACCACATATAAGGTACCGTATAAGGAAGGGATTTTTATATTATCGGGTCTGGAAGGCATTTTTAATCAAATTGAATTCGAGTCTGCCGTCTTTTTCAAGGACTTCGATAACATCAAACCGGATTTTTGATTCCATCAGCCTGTTTTTTTTCAGATAAAAAGTGGCACCCAGGATAATTTTATTCTGTTTCGAAACTGTCACCGATTCCTTCGGAAATCCTTTATTGATATTGCGGCGAGTTTTCACTTCCACAAAACAGAGGGTTTCATGATCCTTTGCAATAATATCGATTTCTGCCGCCCTGGTCTGGAAATTGGTTTCCAGAATATTAAACCCATTGGCTTGAAGAAAGCCTATGGCTGCGGATTCTCCTTTTTGCCCAAAGGCTTTCCGGTTATCAGGCATGAAGATCCTCTTTTACCCCTCTGAAGGTCAAGCGGTGAACCGGGCAGGGGCCGTGTTTTGATATGGCCTCTTTATGGGCTTTTGTCGGATACCCTTTATGGCGGATAAAATCATAGATCGGATAAATCTCATGGAGTTCTTTCATGATGGCATCCCTTGTCACCTTTGCAATGATGGATGCTGCAGCAATCGAAATACTTTTTGAATCTCCTTTGATAATGGCAGACTGACGGATCTCAATATCCAGGGTGAACTTGCCGTCTATCAGGAGAAAGTCCGGAACAGGGGAGCCCGGGAGAACTGAAAGATTCTCTACTGCTCGCTTCATGGAAAGAAGGGAGGCCTTTAGAATATTGATCGCATCAATTTCATGGTGTGTGGCAATGCCGGTAGAAACAGCAATTGCTTTTTCCATGATCCTTGGAAAAAGCGCATCACGTTTTTTTTCAGAGAGTTTTTTGGAATCGTTGATCCCTTCACAAAAGAAATCATGGGGAAGGATGACGGCAGCAGACACGACAGGGCCGGCAAGGGGTCCCCTGCCGGCCTCGTCAATACCTGCAATCATGTTATACCCTAAGGCCTTTGCATTGTGCTCAAATTGCCACATCAGCAGAATCAGTAAGGTTTCGGTTTCATCAGGAAGGCCGTTTTTCTTTAATCCTGGCTGCCTTGCCCCGAAGATTTCTAAGATAGTAAAGCTTGGATCTTCTGACTTTACCTTTTGTGATAACTTCTATTTTATCAATGGATGGTGAATAAAGGGGAAATATTCTTTCAACACCCACACCGCTTGATATTTTTCTAACGGTAAAACGGGCACTTGAAAAACCCCCGGTTTTTTTGATCACAACACCCTGGAACACCTGGATGCGTTCTTTTTCACCCTCACTGATTTTTACATGGACATTGATGGTATCTCCTGAGTTAAAATCCGGGATATCAAGGCGCATCTGTTCTCTTTCCAATTTTTCGATTACATTTTTCATTTATTTCTCCTAGTATCTTTCCTTTTGGCAAATAGGGATAAAGGTCTTATCTGCCGTTTGTAATCCGGTCTAAATATATTGATACGGCAGATCTGACAGAAAGATGATTATAATCCGCTTTGCCGGAAATAGGTTCCAGAGCATAATCACAGGTATCAATCAGTTCATCTGCCAATCCCCAGGCCGTTCCAAAAATAAGGGCATGGGAAACTCTATTCTCAAGCTTCTGCCGCAGCATTTCAGTCGTTATTGAACCGGGAACGGGTGCTGCACTTGTGGCAATGGTCACAACCGGTTCCATCCTTTCCTGTTTTATTCCGCTGATAGCATCCTCAAAGGTGCGGGTCACACGGATCAGTTCCAGAGCACTTTTCCTGAACGGGTTCAGTTTGCCGCCCACCCCCTTTATCCAGTGATCAATTACCTGGCAGGCAAGGGTTTCCTGATCTTCAAAGGGAGTAACCACATAAAATCCTTTGACACCAAAGGTAATGGATGCCCTTGCAATATCATGCAGATCAATGGTGGTCAAAGCCGATCCAATAGGCAATCCTTTTTTGCTTTTTACAGGAAAATGGATCAGCACCACATAAAGATTATTCTCGGGCAAGGGTCTCAAGCTCCCGGCACCATTGGCGGACAATTTTTTTTTCTTCAGCATTCAGTACTGTTTTTTCAAACAGATCAGGCCGTTTCAAAAAGGTCCGCTGAAGAGAGGATTTCTTTCTCCACTGCCTTATCTTTTCATGATTCCCGGACAACAGGATATCCGGAATCTTTTGCCCCTCAAATTCTTCCGGTCTTGTATAGTGTGCATACTCCAGCCGGTCATCCATAAACGAATCCGACCGGAAAGACTCCTCACTGCCAAGAACCCCGGGGATCAACCGGGCAATGGTATCAATCATTACCATTGCTCCAAGTTCTCCGCCTGTCATGACATAATCTCCAATGGAAATTTCTTCATCCACCAGAAGGCTGTACACCCGTTCATCAATGCCTTCGTATCTGCCGCAGATCAGAATAAGCCCCTGTTGGAGTCCGGCCAGTTGAAGGGCCTTTTCCTGGTTGAACTTATTTCCCTGCGGGGTTAACAATATAACCTTTGATTCAGGTGCCCGGCTCTTTGCACATAACACAGCGGCATTTAAAGGTTCCGGTTTCATTACCATGCCGCTGCCGCCGCCATAGGGTCTGTCATCAACCGTGTTATGGCGGTCTGTTGAAAAGTCCCTGATATTGATGCAATGCCCTGTGATCAGATTGTTTTCGATCCCCCTGGAAATCATTCCGTTCTGAAAAAAAGCATTGATCAGCTCTGGAAACAGGCTCAACACCATAAAGTCCATCAATAATCCTCAGGCAAGGTGGTTTTTACTGTATGGCAGTTCATATCCACGGATTCAACAAAATATTTGTGCATGGGCACAAGGGTTTCCCTTTCACTGTCTGTTACCACCAGGACATCATTTGCACCGGTCTGGAATATATGAGTAATTTTTCCCAGATACCCTTTTAAGTGGTCAACCACATCAAGACCCATCAGATCCTGCCAATACCAAGTATCCTTTTCCGGCTCCGGCAGCTGATCCCTGTCTACCAGGATTTCTTTTCCAACAAGATTTTCGGCCTGGTCCCGGCTTTCAATCCCCTCAAGGGTGAGTAATACCCCATGTTTATGTGGGGAGGAATGAAGGATGAGATAGGACTTGCCTGCCTCTCCATCGCTTCTTGCAACTATGATTCTGCCTTTTTTGAATGTATCAACAGATTCTGCAAAAGATGCAACCTTGAGTATACCGTTGAGACCATGAACCCCGGTTACCTTGCCTATGGTAAACGAAGCAGTGTTGTCCATCATTTATTCAATAATTTCAAGAACCGTGCGTCTTTTAAGTTTTGTGGATGCTGCACTTAAAATCGTTCTCATGGCTCGCGCCGATCTTCCCTGTTTTCCGATCACCTTCCCGAGATCCTCTTTTGCTACCTTAAGTTCCAGAACTGAAGTCTGATCACCCACGACTTCCGATACCTGAACCAGATCAGGACTGTCTACCAATGCTTTTGCAATGTATTCTATCAGCTCTTTCATATCAAAATCTCCTATTAATGGGGTAGTGAGAATACAAAAGGCGGCATACTAAAGGGCTTTTTACGCTTCGGCTTGACTGATGCCCTGCCGTTTTAATATGCTCCGGACAGTTGTGGATGGGATTGCACCTTCGCCCAGCCAGTATTTCACTCTTTCCTCTTTCAGCGTAACGGCAGCCGGGTTCATCATGGGATTGTAGGTGCCCAGAAGCTCCATAAATCTGCCGTCTCTCGGACATTCGATATCCGCAGCCACTATTCTGTAAAAAGGTCTTTTCCGTGTTCCTTTTCGGGTCAATCTGATTCTAACAGCCATATTCTTTTTTTTCTCCTTAAAACGGCAGCATGTTTTTTAATGACCGCATACCGCCTTTATTAAATTGCTTTATCATTTTCATGGATTGAGAATAACTCTTCAGGAGTTTATTGATATCCTGAACCGTGGTTCCGCTTCCGTTTGCAATCCTGATTTTTCTCGACCCCTTGATAATACCGTACTCACGTCTTTCCAAAGGTGTCATTGAATTGATCATAGCTTCAATTTTAACAAACTCTTTGTCATCAATATTCAGATCTTTCAATCCTTTTTTATTCACGCCCGGCAGCATCCCCAAAAGATCTTTAACGGATCCCATTTTCCGGACCATTTTCATCTGATTCCTGAAATCTTCCAGGGTAAAGGCATTTTTCCTTAATTTTTTTTCAATCTCCCCGGCTTCCTTCTGGTCAAACGCTTCCTGCGCCTTTTCAATAAAAGACAGGGTGTCTCCCATACCGAGAATCCGGGATGCCATCCGGGCCGGGTGAAAAGGCTCAAGGGCCGTTAATTTTTCTCCCACACCGATGAATTTCAACGGTTTTCCGGTAACTGCCTTTATGGATAAGGCAGCGCCACCCCGGGCATCACCATCCATTTTTGTCAGGACAATGCCATTCAGATCCAGGGCCGTGTCAAAGGAGCCTGCTATATTCACGGCATCCTGTCCTGTCATGGCATCGGCCACCAGAAGGATTTCTGTCGGGTTGACCCCTTTTTTAATGGTCTTGAGTTCAGCCATTAATGTTTCATCCAGGTGCAGTCTTCCTGCCGTATCCAGGATCAGGGTGTCACACCCTTCTGCCCTGGCGGCCAGGATTGCGTCCTGGCAGATTTTTAAAGGAAGCATATCGGTTGTTGACTGAAAAACAGGAATATCCAGTTGCTTTCCGATCTTTTTGAGCTGGTCAATGGCTGCCGGACGGTAAACATCCACCGGCACCAGAAAAGGCTTTTTATCCATTTTTCTGAGATAAAAAGCAAGCTTTCCCGCTGTTGTGGTTTTGCCAGAGCCCTGAAGTCCCACAAGCATAACGGAATTAAGGGTCTTCCCATCAAGGTTCAGACCTTGATGGGAAGACCCCATCATCCTTGTAAATTCATCATTTACAATTTTTATAACCTGCTGGCCGGGTGTAAGACTTTGCATCACTTCCTGGCCCAAAGCCCGTTCTTTTATGTCTGCAATAACCTGTTTTGTGACTTTATAATTGACATCTGCCTCAAGCAATGCCATACGGACCTGCTTAAGACCATCTTCAATGTTCTTTTCATTCAGGGTACCATGACCTTTCAGCTTTTTAAAGACCGAGTCAAGTCTGTCGCTCAAACTTTCAAACATAAAAAAAATCAACCTTCAAAAATCAAATCAAATCAAATCGTTGAAATTAGTATAGATTCCGTGTTATGTCAAGAAAATAATAAAATTTGAACTGATATGAATATATGAAAAACTTACTTGATTTTACACGGCAGGAGATTTCTGTCTGGCTTGAAGAGCAAGGTATCCAGCCGTTCAGAGCAGGCCAGATATCTAAGTGGATCCATATCCGGCAGGTGAATGTATTTGAAGAGATGACGGATCTTTCAAAAGAGCTTCGGAAAAAACTTGAAGAGCATTTTTATATCCCGCGGTTGACTGTTGAAAAAAAGATGGTTTCCGCTGATACAACTGAGAAATTTCTGTTCAGGCTTGATGACGGTCTCCATATTGAATCCGTACTGATCCCCGGCAAAGCTCATTTTACCCTGTGTGTATCCTCCCAGGTTGGGTGTGCCCAGAACTGCCGGTTCTGCCTGACGGCCAGGGGCGGGTTTGTAAGGAACCTCACCGTTGCCGAAATGATAGCTCAGATCAGGGATATCCGGTTTTATCTGATGCAAAAATCCATTGATCCCTTAAAACTTTCCAATATTGTTTTTATGGGAATGGGGGAGCCCCTTGCCAATTACCAGAACCTTATAAAAGCCCTGGAAACCATTACCGATAGCGATTATGGATTTAAATTTTCGCCTCGGCATGTCACGGTTTCAACATCCGGCCTGGTCCCGAAGATAACACAACTCGGGCTTGACACCAGCGTAAATCTTGCAGTGTCCCTGAATGCCACAACAGATGAAATGCGATCCGAACTTATGCCCATCAATGATAAATACCCGTTGAAACAATTGCTGGAAACCTGCCGGACATTTACCATGAAGCCGAGAAACAAGATTACCTTTGAATATATTCTAATGAAGGGTGTGAATGATTCCAAGGAAGATGCCTTGAGGCTCGCTAAGCTTCTTTCACCCATTAAATCAAAGATTAATCTGATCCCGTTTAATGAGTATGAAGAGAGTAATTTTAAGCAGCCATCCCAGAAAACCATCAGTGATTTTCTTCAGGTTTTGCTTGACAGGAATTTTACAGCCATTATCAGGAAAAGCAAGGGAGATGATATCCTGGCTGCATGCGGGCAACTGAAAGCAAAATTGATTTCTTAAATATGGTATTGAATCTTTAAGGATTTGATTTATAATATGTGGTGTAATCAACGATATGACAATGTTATAAATTATGACTAAAATATCCTTTACCAATAACCCTTATTAATGATCGGAAGAAAACATGTCAAATATCACATTAGATAAAAAAAGAATATTGATTGTTGATGATGAACCCGATGTCCTTGATTCCCTAGAAGAATTGCTGAATATGTGTGCAACCGTCAGGGCTCAGAATTTTGAAGAAGCCAATCATCTGTTGGAAACAGAAAAATTTGATATTGCAATTCTGGACATCATGGGTGTTGATGGTTATCAACTGCTGGAAACCGCCACCAAGAAAAATGTAATTACTGTGATGCTCACTGCCCATGCCTTAAGTCCGGATAATATCAAAAAATCTTATCTTGGCGGAGCCTGTTCCTATATCCCAAAAGAAGAGATGATCAATATAGAAGCTTTTCTCATTGACGTTCTAACAGCCAAGAAAGAAGGAAAAAACCCGTGGACAAGCTGGTATAATAGGCTTGCTTCTTTCTGTGAGGAAAAATTCGGCCCTGAATGGGACAAAGATGAAAAAAAATTCTGGGAAAAGATGATCTATTATTAACCATCTACACACAACCTTGAAATAAAGCGAAAATTCCCTTGTTGAGCTTTTTGACAGGGGAATTTTTTTATATCATGAATTTTTTAAATTGTTCTATCTTTTCTTTACTGACTGTGATTATCCTGCTGCCGCCGTTTTCCATGATACGGATGGGTGCTTCCTCTTCCGGTGATTTGGTATAAGCAGCACAGATAAGCGCTGCTGTTTCGATATTTGCAGGCGATGCAGTGCCGGTTAAGATTACATCAGGTCCCGGTAGTGTATTGTGTTTTAATAAAATATCCGTGTGTTGTTGATAATATTCCATCAGAAATTCATTGTCCTGTTGTGACCGCCCCACAATTACCTTTGTCCTTGAATCCATCCTGAAATGTCTTCCGTATTTTAATAAATAAAGCTCCCGGTTATTAAAAGAAATCTGTACATCCATAAGATCCATCAGTCTTGATGAAAAGATTTTATCCGTCAAAAGACACCCCCCGGCAGGGGAAGGATATTCTTTTATCCCGAATTCCTTTGCCATCCGGAATTGGGTTTTTCTAGACCGTCCTGAAATATCCATGAGGGTTTCCCGGTTTACAAGGCCTTTTTTTTCCATTTCTGTGGCTGGTAATAATTTTGCACTCAGGGGTCTTAAAATTTTCCCTTCAAACCCGGAGTTTTTTTCTACATACCGCAATGAATTTTTATTCTGGGATTTGGGTCGCTGGCCCACGACTTCACCACTGAACAGAAAATCAAATCCTTCATTTTTAAGGACTTCCCCGGCTTTTGAAAACATCAGGGCATGACAATCCATGCATGGATTCATATTTTTCCCAAACCCGGCATTAGGCTTTTTCATCATTTCCATGTAATCATCCGTGATGTTATGGATGAATAGCGGGATACCGGTTTGAAGGGATGCTTTTTTTGCAGATTCGGATGAGAAAAAAGGCGTTTCAAAAGAAATAAGGGTCACTGCTATTCCCTGCTGCTGGAGCAGAAGAGCAGACAACATGCTGTCCAGCCCGCCTGAGCAAAGGCCAAGGCCTTTCACCGGGCTTGAGGTTTTTTCAATCTTCATATATAACCTTTTTATGGCAGTAAATTTATCAAAAATAAAAATAATCCTCCAGACATTAAGGGACAGGTATCCTGTTGTCAAGACCCAGCTTGAGCATGAAACCCCTTTTCAACTGCTGATCGCAACCATTTTATCTGCTCAGTGCACGGATAATCAGGTCAATAAAGTATCTAAAACTCTTTTTCTTGCTTATCCTGATCCAAAAGCCCTGGCTCTTGCACCGTTAAACCGGATAAAAAAAATCATTTATTCCACAGGCTTTTACAATAATAAGGCGAAAAATATCAAGGCTTGTGCACAGGTTTTGATGAATGAATACGAAGGCATTGTACCGGATGAGATGGACAAGCTGGTAAAACTGCCGGGAGTTGGCAGGAAAACAGCCAATGTGGTTCTGTCGGCTGTATTTTGTCATAAAACCATTGTCGTGGATACCCATGTACTCAGGATTTCAAACCGGCTTGGACTGACCGATAAAAAGGATCCTGTCAAAGTCGAATATGAACTGATGGAAATAATACCTGAAAAACACTGGAATGACCTGTCCCTTCAACTGATATATTTTGGAAGGGAAATATGTGATGCAAAAAAACCGCTCTGTCCGGAATGCCCGCTGTTAAAAATCTGCCCTTCAGGGAAGAAGAGCAGATAAGATTTTTTTATCCCTTGAAATTGCTTATAAACTCTAAAAGTCTTTTGCATTCTTTATTGAGCTTTTCAAGCTTTTCTTCAACACTGTTCATATCATTTGATTTTCCCGATGATTCAAGGGCATATGCAGCTTCAGCAGCAGGTTCTGCAGCAAGATATCTTAATGTGCCTTTCAGTTTATGGGCGGAACTGTCCAGTTTCGGACCGTCTTTTTCGATTACTGCATTTCTGATTTCCTCAAAGGCTTCCGGATAATCCTGAACAAAATCTGCAAAACAATCCCTGATAAGTTCCATATCCCCATCCATTATTTCTTTGAGTTCCTCGATATTCACAACATCGTTTTCTGCCGTCATGATTCAATTCCTCCTTTATCTTTTGTTCAAACGAGAATTATGAGTCTTTTTTCTTTTCCCAGAAATCACGGCTTTCTTTTAGGATATCAGTAATATCGTCATCAACAAGATCATCGGTAATGAAGCTGTCCTCTTCGATGCGTGATCCGGTTTCGTTAAGGTCTGTGTCAGGATCAGGGTCTTCAGTCAGCTCTTCTATATCGTCGAGCGTATCAAGGTCATAATCGGAAAGATCAAGATTGTCCACTGTTTTTGTTTTTTCATCCGTATCTATGTCCAATAGACCGGTATCCCCTTTTCCCCTGAGATCTTCAAACAGACTATCCTGGCTGTCAGATTCCGGCGGGATATGGTTTCCCTGCCGGTCAAACATGAGGCTGCCGCGTAAAGCAAGCTCAAAGTCCATCCGAAAGGCAATCCGGTTGTTATGGACGACAATCTCACCTCCCTTTGCTGAAAGAGCTGCCGCAGTCATTTTTTTTAAAATGATTTCCCGGACTGCATCAAGGTCAAGTTCCTCTTTTAGCGATTCAATAAGGTCTTTTTCCCCGTTTTTAATGATACCTGGATCTGTTATTCTCATGGAGGTCCTCCATTTTAAAAATTATTTGTATGCTTCATCTGCAAAGCGTTTTTCAATAAACCGATCAAGATCGATAATCCGTCCGATTTCCATGACATCATGCATATACCGCTGGATTTTATCAAGATCTTCAGCAACCGGATAAAGTCCGTCCCATCGGATGGATTTGGGCTGGGAAAAAACATTCTGAAGCACCTGGGGATTGAGTCCGAGTTTTCCTTCAGGGTCAAGAAAGCTAACTGCAATCCTTGCGGCCCTTATTTTATCGTTTTCAATATATTCGCCGGTTTCTACAAGCAGAGAAACAAACTCCTGAGCAGCCTCAGGGAATTTCTGGATAAAATCCTCCTGCATGGCCACAATGCAGCAGGGATGATTGTCCCAACGGCTGGCCGAATAAAATTCAAGATTGCCGATTTCTGCCACAATAGCTTTTGTAGCAACCGGTTCGGCTACCATAAATCCTGCAACATCTTCATTCTCTTTCATGATTCCAGGCATTTTAATGGGCGGTACGACTTCAAATCGAACATTGATGGCTTTTTTCCCAGGAACCCCGGGTTTCAGACCCAGCTCTTTTAAAAACTGATGGGCCAGCATGTGGTGAACTGACATCTTATGGGGGATATCAACGACTTTATATCTGTAGAAGCTTTGCAGGGAATCAAATCTTGGGTCATAATGCCGGGACCGGATAAAAGTGCTTCCGTTTTTATGGGCAAATAAAACCAGTCTGATGGGGGAGTCATAGGCAAAAAGATCCATGGCAATGGGCGCCAGCACAAATGCGCAGTCGATTTCACCATTTTCAAGCCCTTCCTGGATAGGATTCCATCCTGCTTTCAGGTTTGTAGTCAGGTCAAAATGAACCGGTTCAACATCCCCCTGCTCGATCCTGTGTTTCAGTGCGCCCAGCGCCAGGTGGTCTGTGATCTGGATATGGGCAACATTGAGTTCAACCCGGCCCCCCACGACTTGTCTTTGTTTTTGAACCGGCCCTTTATCCAGGGATTCACCGGCAAAAGCCATTGTTATGGCCTTACTGATCTGGGCCTCATCAAAAGGTTTGGGAACATGACCGCTGCCGCCTGCTTCCATGATAGATATCTGCTGGGCTTTATCAGACTGTGCGGTTGCCATGATAAACGGCAGGGTTTTAAATTCATCCATTTTCCTCAAGGCTTTCAGGAATTCAAGTCCGTCCATCTGTGGCATATTCCAGTCGCTGATGACAAGATCGGGTTTTTCAGCTTTTACTTTTTCAAGTCCGTCTGCGCCATTTACAGCCATAACAAGATTTTCATATCCGGCTTTGTTTAATATCTGTTTGAACATGATGCGCATGGTCCCGGAGTCATCCGCCACAACAATTTTAATGTTAGGATTCACAGCCATAAAAACACTCCTTAAGGTTTTATAAATATGGTATATAGTTTGATTGTAAAAGTTATTCGTTCCATGACCAGCTAAAGGTATGCTGGAGTTTCTGGATGATTCTGTCCAGGGAAAAACCGAGAATACCAATTGCAATGATCATTGCCATGAGTTTGTCATATTCCATTGTATCCCTGGCATCATTGATCAAATATCCAAGCCCGCTTGAAACCCCTAAGAATTCAGCCGGGACAAGCACAATCCATGCAACCCCCAAAGCGAGGCGAAGGCTTGTCAGCATATAAGGCAAAGAAAAAGGGATAATAATCGTTTTTATCAATTGAAAATTATTTGCTCCCTGGTTCAGCGCCATTTTGATCCATTGAGGGTTAATATTCAAAACACCAATGGTTGTATTCAGTATTATAGGGCAAATTGTCGCCATTACAATCAAAAAATATATGGCAGATTCAAAACTTGCAAATAAGAGGATGGCAATAGGCATCCAGGAAAGCGGGCTGATCATTCTCACAAATTGAATCGGGGAGTAGGAAAGTCCCCGGAACATGGGATAAAAACCTACCAGGATGCCGATGGGAACGCCAGTGATTGCGGCAAGGCTTATCCCGATGAGAATCCTTTTGAGGCTTGCAAATACGGATATCCAGAACCTGCTTTCCTGGGCGGCCGTCATCAGTGCCTTGAATGTCGGGCCGGGTGAAAATCCATTAAATTGAGAAAATTCAGGCCTTGTGAAAAAGAAACCTGCAACCATCATCCAGACCAGGGCAAAGGCGGCAAGACCGATCAGTTCATATTTCCAGCCTAGATCGCGATTACCGAAAATTGCATTCAGGCCCACCTGTTTGGGGTCTTTATAGATAAAACGATTAATTGATTTCAACTGTTTCTTCCCTTGTATAGGGTTTTGTAATATCGCAGTTGCAGAATCTTTTCAGACCACCCATTTCATCCAGGGCTTTACTGACATAGGTGTCATCCACCAGATCAGCCGCTGCTTTTCCAGTGTCGAGATCCTTAAGAAATAGGGTGTCTCCTTCCACAAGGGTCTGTTTCATCCGGTCAATGATAAATTGTGTGGCTGATGGAAAAGGAAAGGGCTGAAACCCTATTCTTGCAACATTCCAGTCCGGGTGGACCACCTGATCAGGTTTCGGATTTTCAAATACCCTGGCCAGAACCTCCTTGGGAAAGGGAAGATATCCTTCACCGTCCCGGCTTAAAAGATGGGCTGTTTCACCTGGGTTGCGGATACACCAGTCCTGGGCCCGGACAAGGGCATTCATGGCCTTTTGTACCATGGTTTTATTTTTATTGATAAAATCTTCTTGAGCAACAATGACACAGCAGGGATGATTTTTCCAGATATCACCTGAAAATCTCATGATCCTGGCGTTGAATTTGATCTCAGCCAGGGCATTGAATGGGTCTGCAACAATATATCCGTCGATTTTATTCCCCAGAAGAGCCGTGGGCATGTCCGGCGGGGGAAGAATGAAAAGATTGACCTCATTTTTTTCAAGTTTGGCAGACTGAGGCTGTATGACAGGGGTTAACCCATGGGACCGGATTCCCATTTGGAGGAGCAGGTTATGCATGGAATACCAGTAGGGGACGGCTATTTGTTTGCCGCCAAGATCTTTGAAACTGTAAATATTGGAATCCCCTCTCACTGTAATTGCGCTTCCATTGGTATGATCCCAGGCCAGGACTTTTACTGGGATCTTTTGTTTGTACCTCATCCACATCGGGATGGGAAAGAGCATGTGAGTCAAATTGAATTTTCCGGCCAGGAAAGATTCGCTCAGTATTTCCCAGGATCTTACCATGACCGGTTTCTCAACAATAAGCCCTTCTTCCGAAAAATAGCCAAGACCGTGGGCCACAAGCAGGGGAGTGGCATCTGTAATGGGAAGATAGCCTATCTTCAGGGTCTCGGATGCGGCAAAGGCAGTGACTGCCCGGGGCAGGAAAAGCCCGGAGCAGGTGACGGCAGCGGTTTTCAGAAATTGCCGCCTTGAACTCGGTTGACAGTGACGGTCCATCATAAAAGACTCCTTTTGGCTAAATATGAATTTTTGAAACGGTCCAGTATTTTTGTCCGGATTTCTTTGAATTTCATATTGTTCCGGTCCCTTGGATAGGGTTCCGTGATTTCAAAGATATCCGTTATATTGGCAGGTTCACTTGAAAGGAGGATAATCTTGTTTCCCAGCCGTATGGCCTCGTCAATATCATGGGTGACGAACACGGCGATAAACTGTTCGGAAAGCCACAGATTGACCAGTTCCTCCTGGATATGTGCCTGGGTGAATGTATCCAGGGAGGCAAAGGGCTCATCCAGGAGAAGGATTTCCGGGTGCCCAACCAGGGCTCTTGCCAGACAGGCTCTCTGGGCCATGCCAAGGGACAATTGATTGGGCCGTGCATCGGCAAACCCTGCAATCCCCATTATTTCAAGGAACTGACTGACCCTGTAATCAAGGTTGTCCAAATCACCTCTAAGTTTGCATCCATATGCCACGTTTTCTTTTACCGTCAGCCACGGGATCAGGGTCGGCTGCTGAAACAGCAGGGAGCGTGAGGGGTGCAGACCGCTGATTTCCCTGCCATCAACAAATATTTTCCCTGATGTGGGCTGTTCGAGCCCGGCCAGAAGGTTTAAAAGCGTTGTCTTGCCGCAGCCGGATTCTCCCAGGATAATGACAAAATCACCTGGGTCAATGGAAAAAGAAATCTCCTTTAATACAACATGGTCTGAATTTTTTGATTTCCTGTATATTTTGGAGACCTGTTCAATTTGAATTTTCACTGTTCTTTTTCCCATATTGTATGAATGAAGGTCCTGTCGACCAGACGGTTTACATCAATGGATGAATTCATAATGCCCATGGGGCCGGACAGATAATCCTGAATGATGTTCAGTGCTTCCGGGTCGGGAATCAATAGAGCTTTATCATAGGTCAGATCTGTTTCAAAAAGAATGTGCCGGACAATATCTTTATCCTGCCTTAAAAAAAATTGAGCCAGGGACACGAGTTCGTCATTTTTATTGTCTTCGATAAACTGAGCGGTTTGAATAAATAAAGAAATGATCTCTTTTACAGCTTCAGGATAATTTTCAATCAAAGATGTCTTGAGGATAAACACGGAACCGGGATGATTTTTCCATAAACTGCCGGTGGTGCAGATTCTTGTCACAAGCCCCCTTTTTTCAGCTTCACTGCCAAAGGGTTCTTCAACAGCAAATCCTGCAATATCCCGGTCATCGTCCTCAGCCGCCATTTCACCCATCAGATAAGGCGGGGTAATTTCACGGGCAACATCGGCGGTGGCATTGTCATGGGGTCCTAAACTGAGCCCTGCAGAGGACAAGAACCTGTGGAGAAACATTGTCTGGATGGAAAGTTCTGCCGGAACAAGCACGGTTTTACCTTTAAATTCAGATATGCCTTTGATGCCGGACCGCCTGGTTTTAAAAATGCTGCTTCCGGATCTGTGGGTAAACATCAGCAGCCTTATATCAAGACCTGATGCAAAAAGGTCCATTGCAAGGGGCGCTGTGATGAAAGCACCGTCAATCTCCTGATTTAAAATACTTTCACAAACCTGAGGCCAGGAATTCATGGCAACGGGCGTGAGGGTAGACCAGGCAAGCGTTCTGAATTGTTTTTTTAAATGGAGATCGGCAATACCCAAAATCAGGTGATCAAAAGATTTCAGATGCCCGATGCGAATACTGGGACGACTTATCATGAATACCTCATGATTATGATTTTTCCGGTATTAATACAGTTTTTCATTTGCCGCTTTTCCGAATACCAATTGTTAGCACAACCGCCCGGACTTCGCAAGATTAAAGAAGCCGGGGGCTTCCTGAGATTTCAGGACTTAATGAATCCGACTTGATATGGCAGCCTGAATAAGATAAAACAGGCACATATAAAAAATTAAAAAAATGGAAGATTGAAATGAATCAGGATAGCCGGCCGGTCGTTCAGGATTATTTTTTAAAACCGGGTTTTATTTATCTGCCTGACAGGCCCACAACGATTTCAACCGTACTGGGGTCATCCGTGGCAGTGAGCCTGTATGACAAATCCCTTAAGACCGGGGGGATGAATCATTTTCTGTTTCCTTTTGTCTGCGGAAGGGAAAAAACAACCGCCCTCTACGGCAATGTCGCTGTCCTGACCCTGATCCGGATGATGGCCGATAATGGCTCAAAGCTTTCAGACCTGGAGGCACAGATTTTTGGCGGTGCGTTTAATAAAGAATATTCAAAAAGAAATATTGGTAAAGATAATTTCAAATCCGCCAGGCATATTTTATCCGATAAAAAAATTAAAATTGTTTCAGAAGATGTGGGCGGCGAGCTGGGCCGGAAAATTATATTTAATACGGCAAATTATGAAATCGGGATATTGAAGGTGGGTCACTTGAGAGAATCGGACTGGTATCCATATTCAAATGACCGGTGATCCGGGTTTTATTTTTTCCTTTGTCCGGTTTTTGATGATGATTGAATTAAAAAATAAGAAGGCTATAGGCCATGGGTGTTGAAATAGAAAGAAAATTTCTTTTAAAAGGGGACAGGTGGCGGTCACTCGGGCACCCTGTCCGGTATTGCCAGGGGTATCTGAACCGGTCAAAGGAAAGGACTGTCCGGGTCCGTATGGAAGGTGAAAAAGGATATCTGGCCATCAAGGGCATCAGCAGGGGGGTAAAAAGGATTGAATATGAATATGAGATCCCGGAAGCTGACTGCCGGGCCATGCTCAACGGCCTTGTTGAAAAACCCGTCATTGAAAAGAACAGGACCAGGATCGAATACAAAGGGATGGTGTTTGAAATTGATGAGTTTTTCGGAGAAAACCAGGGATTGATCATTGCTGAAGTGGAGCTTGAGTCTGAAGATCAGACAATCGAACTGCCGGACTGGATAGGCAGAGAAGTCACCCATGATCCCAGGTATTATAATTCCAACCTGGTTCTTTACCCTTATACAAAATGGTCACAAAAATAATATAAAGGCTATCCTGCCGGTCTTAGCCCCTGTTTAAAGCCGGCCTTTCCGGATAATCGCGATCAGAAGCCAGACCCCGAGGAATGCTGCGGCAACAAAGCCTGCGATCCCGATCACCGATACCCCGAAAAGGATGGGCGGGACATTGGAATTGATGACAATGGCAGAGCCAAGAATCAGGGCTGCAATAATGATTGAAAAAGAAATCCGGTTGCTGGTCTGGTCCTGATTGTTCAGCAGTTTATCAAGATTATCGATTTTAATGCTGAAGGAAAGCTTTCCTGATTTTGTAAGACGCATGATCTCAACCGTATCTCCGGGGAGATTTTGAAGCAGCCGGTAAGATTCCCTTGCAAGATCCATGACGTCTTCTGCAATTTTTGAAGGTTTGAATTTTCTGTATTTTGCAGCCGTCACATAGGGGACGGCATGTGAAATCATGTCAAACCCGGGGTCAAGAAGTCTGGCAACGCCTTCAATGGAAATAAAGGCTTTCATCATCAAAAAGAAATCCGGCGGGATTCTGAGCTTGTGAGACGCGCACAGCTCAAGGAAGTGGTCCAGCATTTTGGCGGTTTTTATATCTTTTAATGCCTTTGACAGGTACAGGGATACAAAAAGGGATATATCTTTTTCAAGCCGTAACAGATCCGGCCGGATTTCATATTCCGTGAGTTCACACAGGAGCCTGGCCGTAAGTTTGTTGTTATTGACGGCAATACTGTGGATGAGATCCACAAAAATTTCCCGGGTGGTTTTGTCCACAAATCCGGTCATGCCGAAATCCACAGGACAGATCCGGTTTTTCTCCAGGACAAAGATATTGCCCGGATGAGGATCGGCGTGAAAAAATCCGTGTTCAAACACCTGTTTCATGATGAAATCGGCGCCTCTCCGGGTAATCAGTTTCCTGTCAAGCCCGGCAGCATCTATGGCGGTTAAATCATCGGCTTTGATACCGTTAATATATTCCATGGTTAAGACCCGCTCACCGGATTCCGGGGTAAAGACTTTTGGGATATGGATGGTCCGGTCATCTTTAAACTGTTCGGCCATCCTCTCCATATTGGAAGCTTCAATGGAATAATCCAGTTCTTTTTCCAGGGTTTTTGCAAATTCTTCCACGATCCGGACCGGGTTGAAGACCGCCACCTCTTCAATATTGTTCTCCACGATGGAAGCTAAGTGATGAATGATTTCAAGATCAATTTCAATGGTCTTTTTTATCCCGGGCCGCTGGATTTTGACGGCTACCGGGTCGTTATGATTGATCCTTGCCCGGTGAACCTGGCCGATGGAAGCGCTGGCAAAAGGCTTTTCTTCCATAGAGGTGAAAACCTGATCCCAGGGCAGCCCGAATTGTGATGCAATAATGGTTTTGACATGTTCAAAATCAAAGGGGGGGACATGGTCCTGGAGTTTTGCAAACTCGTTGAGGAGATCCACCGGGATCAGGTCGGGCCGGGAAGACAGAACCTGGCCCATCTTGATAAAGGTGGGGCCGAGTTCTTCCAGCGCCATTCTGATCCTCTGGCTTTTGGACAGCTTTTCAACCTTTTCATGCCGCGTGACAAAAGGGGTGAGCTGAAGACCTGATTCAATATACCGGTCAATATGCATGGCATGGATAATATTTTCAAATCCGTATTTCAGGATGACGCCGAGGATCTGCTGGTACCTCAGCAGATGACGGTACCGTTTGCTTACCCGGCCAATGGTTTTAATGCTCAGCATAACCGGTCATCAGATGTTTATTCATCGGTCAGCTTTTTGGTCAGCGCATCAATCCGGTCATTAAGGGCTTTGATATCGGATTTGGAGGGAAGATCCAGTTTTGTCAGGATTTTTTCAATAGCAGCCTCCACTTTTTTATCAAACCCTTCCCTGGCCTCTTCATATTTTCCTTCGCATTCTTTGAGAAAATCCCTGGCTTCATCCTGGCTCATCCTGGATTTTTCGGCAAATTCCTTTGCCAGGTCCGTCAGTTCGCTTTTTGATCTCAAGGCCAGGCCCACACCGGTCAACAGGGTTTTTTTAAGATATTCAAACATGGTTCCTCCGTTTATTTTGATCCGAATGAGACATCCAGGATATCTTCCACACTGGTATCCCCTTCAAGGATGGCATCCATTTTACCATAAGTGGAAGGCAAAAGGGTATGGATAAAAAATCCGGCAGATTCAATCTGCCCTGCATAGAACGCGGCGTTTTTATTATTTTCAGCAGCCTTGCGGACAGCATCTTTGTTAAGGCTTCCCGCTTTTTCAAAAAGCCTGGGTGCGGCAATGGACGCCCGCCACAGGTGCATCCAGGCAAAGGTGACGTCTCCTGTGACTTCAAGAAAAGGATGGGCAAAGGCATAAGCATTTAATACCTTTTCCGATCTTGCCCGCCGGCCGATTTCCTTTGCCAGTGCTTCAAACCTTGATACGGCATGGGTCACTTTTTCAACCAGTCTCTGGATCCCGTCGATTTTTTTTGCCTCTTCAATGGTTTTTTTCATCTGGTCAAGAAAATAATTAAAACTTTCCCCCTTGTTCATGGACAGTTTCCTGCCCAGGAGATCCATGGCCTGGATGCCGTTGGTGCCCTCATAGATCATGAATATCCGTGAATCCCGCATAAGCTGTTCCACCGGGAATTCGCTGATATAACCGTAACCGCCGTAAACCTGAACGCCATGGGAACAGACTTCAAGGGCCTTGTCTGTTACATATCCCTTGACAATGGGGGTCAGGACTTCGATCAATGCGGCAGTATCGGCTTTCAGCTTTGCATCCTCAGTTACGTGGACAATGTCGGAACATTTACCGTAATAATAAATCAAAGACCGCATGCCTTCGGTATAAACTTTCATGTTCAGAAGCTGGCGCTTGACATCAGGATGCCGGATGATGGCCACATCCTCTGCCCCCGGGTCTTTACCTGCCAGCAGATGCCTTCCCTGGACCCTGTTCCTTGCATATTCAAGGGCATACATATAAGAAGCCGATGCCACGGCAAATCCCTGCATGCCCACAAAGGCGCGGGCTTCATTCATCATCTGAAACATTTCCGGCATCCCCTTGTTTTCTTCCCCGAGAAGGGTGCCGATGCAATCCCCTTTTTCCCCAAGGGAAAGGGAGGCCGTGGCATTGCCGTGAATACCCATTTTATGTTCAAGCCCGGTGCAGACCACATGGTTGAATTCACCCAGAGAGCCGTCATCATTGACATGGTATTTGGGGACTATGAAGAGGGAGATGCCTTTGGTTCCGGCCGGCGCTCCTTCTATCCGGGCCAGGACCGGGTGGATGATATTGTCGCAGAGATCATGTTCCCCGGCTGAAATAAAAATTTTTGAACCCTTGATGGAATAGGTGCCGTCCTCCCTTTTGACAGCAGAAGTGGTGAGCGCACCGACATCTGATCCGGCCTCGGGTTCTGTCAGAAGCATGGTTCCGCCCCATGTGCCTGCAAACATTTTTTTCATATACCGTTTTTTCTGATCTTTGGTTCCAAAGGCTTCCACGAGTTTTGCAGCTCCATGGGTCATGCCGTAATAAAGCATAAAGGCGGAGTTGGCACCGATCATATATTCAAGGGCCGCGCACCCGACAAGCCTCGGCATGCCCTGGCCGCCGACGGCCGGGTCATCACACATGGCCAGCCATTCCCCTTCGCAGAATAATTTCCATGCCCGCTGAAAGGATTCAGGAACCGTCACCTTTCCGTTTTCAAGGATACATCCTTTTTCATCCCCGTCCTTGAATGTGGGAAGAATTTCCTTGATGGCCAGGTTTCTTGCTTCAGTAACAATGAGATCAATGGTTTTTTTGTTGAATTCATCAAAGGATTCATGCCCGGCCATTTTGATCTGTTCATGAAGAACAAAGTCCACATCCCGTCTGTCAGCGATTAATTGTACCATCTATACCATCCTCTTTTTTTATATTTTTTATAAATTATATTTTGAATTACCCCTTCATTTCCTATGCAAAATAAACAATGTTGTCAACGGGCGGAAGTGAAAAAAGTTTGGTTATTTTTAACCGGTTTTATAATTGATTAACAAAGCGGTCTGTATATTATGGGCATTGCCAAAAATTCCAGGGGATGCAGAAAATTTCCCTTATCAATTGACCGGATCATATGACCGGATCATGATTTTTTAGGAGGGCTGCCGTGCTGCTGCGGGTTCACCCCGTCTAATACGGACCGGACGGCCAAGAGCATTGTTTCAACCGGAACCGGTTTAAATAAAAGAGCATTGATTCCCAACAATCCGGCTATTTGTTCATCCATGCGTTCACTGTATCCGGTGCAGAGGATAATCGGGATGTCCGGCCGGATAGAGCGGATTTTTTGAGCAAGAACATCACCGGTTATTTCCGGCATGGTGACGTCTGAAATGACCAGGTCGTATCTTTTGCCGTGAACCTTAAAATGTTCCAGGGCCGCAGAGCTTTTGGAAAAAATGGTCACACGGTATCCATAACTTTCCAGGGAAATCTGTTCCATTTCCGCCAGGAGGATTTCATCATCCACCAGGAGAATGGTTTCATGACCGGTATGCTTTTTTATTACGCCGGCCATAGTTTTTTTTACTTTTGAATCATTTTTACAGACAGGCAGGAATACCTCAAAAAGAGATCCTTCTCCCGGGGTGGAAGATATCTTTAAGAATCCGTTCAGGGATTTGACAATGCCGTGAACCATGGAGAGCCCCATCCCGGTTCCTTTTCCAGGGGGCTTTGTTGTAAAAAAAGGTTCCAGGATATTATCCAGGATTTTCTTTTCCATGCCGTGTCCTGTGTCCTTGACGGAAATAAGGATGAATTGGCCTTTTGAAATGCCCTCAGGTAAAACAATATCTGCTGTATCCAGGTAAACATCCTCCAGTTTCAGACTTAATATTCCCCCTTTTTCAGCCATGGCATCCCTGGCATTGGTGCAAAGATTCATGAATATCTGGTGGAGGCCGGTGGGGTCTGCCATGATTTTACTGTCGGAATCAAAGGATGTTTCAATCTTTATATAAGATGGCAAGGATGCTTTTAAAAGCTGAAGAATTTCTTTTGCCACCAGGCTGACCTTTACAGGGAAAGGGTCTCCCGTGCCGGACCGGCTGAATGTAAGGATCTGCCGGACCAGGTCTTTTGCCCTCACGGATGCGGCGATCACACGATCCATTTTCTGCCTGACAGGATCTGGCAGGTTGAATTTATTCAGATCTTCCATAACCAGTTCCGAGTACCCCATTATCCCGGCCAGGATATTGTTGAAATCATGGGCGATTCCGCCGGCAAGGGTTCCGATGGCCTCCATTTTCTGGGATTGGCGCAATTGATCCTCCATCTCTAAATCATGGGTGATATCCCTTGCAATGCCGATCATGGTATTATCGTTCAGGAGTACCGTGCTGAGTCTGGCCATGCGGCAGGTCTGATCCGGCCTGCAAAATGTCATAAGGCCGATCTCCCTTGCCCTGTCGGATGTATCCGGAACCAGGAATTTTTCCTCTTCACCTTTTGGTATGACATCCCGGGTGGTGATCTGTTTTAATTCTTCAATGCTTCTGCCGGTCAGTTCTGCGGCAGCGGTGTTGGCATCGATAAACCGGCCGCTGTCTTTTTCAACAATGAAAATGGCATCATTGGTCTTTTCAAACAGGGTCCTGTATTGTTTTTCGCTCTTTTGGACGGTTTCAAATGCTTTTACCGCTCTCAGGGTCTCACAACTATAGGAGGCGAGGATGGCTCCAATTTCCTTATCCTGTTCCACAAAGGGCGGTTCGGCTTTGCTGTGCAAGGTCAGGACACCGACGGTTTGGCCGGTGCCGTCCGGGATGGGAAAGGCAAGGATGGAACCGTCTGTGTATCCTTCCCAGCCGCTGGGTTCCGGACTACCGGCAGAGGTGACGTCCTCAATCAGCAGGGGGCGGCCGCTTTTTATCACTTTGTTCAAAACCGATTGGGGTGCCAGTGGAAAGGGCAGAAATTCAGGGGCATGCCCGGGATCAAGACAATGCATCAATCTCAGGCCTTTTTCTTCTGCCATATAACAACTGCCTCCTGTGGCAGCCATATGGGCGGCAAACTCATCCAGTATCCTGGAACTGAACCGGCTCAGTCCGACACAGCCGGAAAGCCCCCGGGTGGTTTCAACAACTTTTCGAAGCCTGGTATTGATATTGCTGAGATGGGTATTGGCGATTTCAAGGGCCAGGGTCCGTTCGGCAACCATTTTTTCAAGATGGTCCTGGTAGTCACGATTCTCTCTTATCAGCCGTGCTTTTTCCAGGGCCTTATCCACGGCATGAGCCAGTATGGAAAGATCCAGGATCGGTTTTTCCAGATAATCCCAGGCCCCCTGGCGCAGTGCTTCTACCACATCCCCGATCCGGTTGACCCCGGAAATAACAATCATGGGTGTGTCCGGAGCAATTTTTGTACCCTGTTTTAAAACTTCAAGACCGTCCATTCCGGGCATGCGAAGATCCAGGAGAACAACATCGACCCGTTCTTTTGCAAGAACGGCAAGCCCTGTCCGTCCGTTTTCCGCAGTCAGCACGTTAAATTCCCGGTCTTCGAGAAAGTCGGTAAAACTCTGACGGATATTTTGCTCATCATCAACTACCAGGATTTTCAAAGTTTCAGTGCCGGGGCTCATATTTTCTTCCCCCCCGGCTTAAACGGCAGCCGGATAATGAATGTTGCCCCTTTGCCGGGGCAGGATATCAGATCCATGGTACCGCCGTGGTTCTCTGTAATGATAAAATAGGATACGGACAGACCGAGCCCTGTGCCGATACCCGGCGGCTTGGTGGTAAAAAAAGGCTCAAACGCCCGCTTCCGGACTGTTTCCTCCATGCCCGGGCCATTGTCCTGTATTTCGATTTTCAGCATACCGGTCCCGGTTTCAGAGGAGAGTCTCAGGATAAAGCACGGGGGCTCATGATTTTCGTTTTTGTCTGAAATATCCTGCATGGCCTGGGCCCCGTTACGCAGGATATTCAGCAACACCTGCTGGATCTTGGACCCTTCGCAAGGCACCATGGGAAGATGGTCCTCATATTCTTTTATAATTTTTATGGTTTTGAAATCATACTGCTTTTTAAGGTCATAATCAGTGGCAGCAATTTCAATTATCTGGTCCATCAAGCGTACAGGGTCATGTGAAGAGGCTCCGGTCTCGCCTTTTCTTGCAAAACTGAGCATATTGTCCACGATATGGGCAATCCGTCTTCCGGATTCATTGATGGTCTCGATCATGCGCAGAATCCCTCTTTTTTCCATATAGGTGCGGATGCCGTCGAGGGGTATACCGGTCTCTTCCGCAGCTCGCTGGTTGGCCGGCATTTTCAGATCCGTCAGCCGGGTTTTCATCACATTGGCGGTCTGGATCATCCCGGCCAGGGGGTTGTTGATTTCATGGGCCATGCCTGCGGCCAGTCCGCCGACTGACAGCATTTTTTCCGACTGCACCATCATTTCTTCCAGCCGTACCTGCTCCGTCACATCATCGATCCGGATCACGGCCCCGTCCACCCCGTTGGCAACAAGGGGGTAAATTGTGATATCCTCATAGCCGTCACTTCCTTCAGTGTGCAGCAATCTTTTTTTATCCTGCCGGACCTGTCTCGTTTCCATTGCTTTACGGACCTGTTCCATTTCTTTTTCCATACGGGGGAAGACATTGCAAAGGAGTTGCCCGGCAGCCTCTTCAGGAGAAAAACCGGTAATCTTCCGTGCCCCGCTGTTCCACTGTGTGACCCTGCCGGCTGTATCCACACCGATCAGGGCGGACGGCATCGAATTGATAATATTGGATAAATAATTCTGCAAATGGCGGAGTTCCTGTTCAGCCGCTTTTGAACCTTTCAATGCCATTGACAATTGTTTTTGGCTTTCGATGATCTCCAGTTGTTTTTCCTGGATGTTTTTTGCCATGGCATTCAGACCGAGAACCAATTGATTTAAATCTTCATAGGGAATGTTTTCGATTTTTTCATCAAACCGGCTGTCTCCGAAACGATGAATCCCCTGGATGATCCGGTTGAGATGGACATTCAGTATTCTTTTAAACACAGACTGCAGCAAGAGTACATAGACAATGAAGATCCCAAGGATCAACTGCAGAATAATGATCAGAGTCGTTTTCTGGGCAGACCGGATTTCAGAATCATTGATCATTAAAGTCACGGCCCCGAGAAGCATGCCTTTATACATGATTTTCCGTTCAACCGGGGGAACCATGGATTTTTTGTCCGTCATGCTGTTTACAAGGATTCCGGAAGCCGTAGAAACAAGACGGATGCCGTATAACCGGCCTGAGGCCAGGTAAATCATGGCATTGTTAACGGCGGCCTGATCATCCAGGTCATACAGGGGCTGGGTGAGTACACTGGCGATTTCATCTGCAGTCCGATGGGCTTGTTTACGCAATGAACCGAGCATGGAAAAAGTGGTGTACAGGTAAAAACCCGCCCCGACAATGAAGAGGGTGGCGATGGTAACACCCCAGACCCACAGGATCAGTTCTCTCACGGCAGTCTTTTTCTTCAGCAAGGATAAAAAGTTCATGGTTTATTTATATTGCCATAGTATCCGGTTTAATTCTCCGTTGTTTATGATTTTCCATTGATGCCGAATTGTAAAAACCGATGGTACTGAGTCTCTTTTTAGAAGCATGTGCCTGGTATTTCAAAATGATTTTGTTCAATATGTTCACCAATATGTTTAATACAGAAATGCATCCGGGATCAAGTGATTAAAAAAAAAATCATACCGGCAATCCGCCTCCCTGCCGTTAAAGGGAATCACTTTGACACAAAGACCCTTGGGTTGAGACTGGTTTCAGAACTTGTAACAGAACAATTGGAAGGGGACTGGCATTTGGATCCTGAGGCCGGCGGAACCTGCTGGGTCATCACCTGGCCTATGATCCAGCAGGTTCCACTCATGTAAATTGTAAAATCCTGTCCAGTGCATCTTTTAATGCATCCCTGGAATAGGGCTTGCGTAAAAAGGCCTGGGGCTGTTCCGCGCTTTTCCCATTCATAACCGTGGTTTCATCATAACCTGAAGTCATGATAACCGGCAGTTCAGGCCTGATTTCCCTTAACCCGGCCAGGGTCTCCCAGCCGTTCATGCCCGGCATGGTCAGATCAAGAAGAACTAAGGAGATATCATCCTTATGTTTCAGCAACATTTCAATTGCCTCGTATCCGTTCCGGGCCTCAATCACATCGCAGTTCAATCTTGATATCAGTCTTGAGACCAACTTCCGTACCATCTGCTCATCATCGACCAGCAGTATTTTTTTGTTCCGGTCCGGTTCACACGGTTGAGTGTTCAGGTCCGGCTCCAGGAGGGGCAAGGCCTGTGCCGACAAAGGGAAAAAAACCATGAAAACACTTCCGCTGCCGGGCTTGCTGTCAACCATCACCATCCCGCCATGGGCCCGGACAATGCCGAGAACCACAGGAAGACCCAGACCCCGGCCCGTAAACCGGGTTGAAAAAAAAGGATCGAAAATCCGGTCAATATCCTTTTCTGCAATCCCGTGCCCGGTGTCTTTTATTTTAAGACAGGCACAGGGGGTGTCCGGAAGGTGATAGTCGACGGGAAAATGGTGGCCCAAAGGAATGTCTTTGGGAGAAATTGTCCTGAGCGAGACATGGATATCCCCGCCCCGGTCTTCAATGGATTCAGCGGCATTGGCGATCAGGTGTCTTAACACCTGCCGGATTTGATTCGAATCGGCTTCGATCACGGTTTCAGATAATGGGATATGAATTTTTAAGGTCCAGCCGTTTTTAAGTTCAGTGCCGAGTATGGGAAGAAAATCCCGGCAGGCGGCAGACAGGTCCATAGGGTCCCGCTTTCCAACTGCCTGGCCGAGATAGGTCAGCATCAGGCCGCTGATTTTGGCAGCTTCACGGGAAGCCTGGATAGCTTCGTTCAGATTGTCACTGACTTCCCCTTCATGGGGAAGATCTCCCATTGCCAGTTCCAGATTCCCCATGATGACTTCCAGCATGTTGTTGAAACGGTGGGCAATGGCCCCGGCCATACGGGAAAGACACTCCACTTTTTCGATCAGCCGTTTTTTCCGCTCTATTTCCAGACGTTCCGAAATATCCCTGCTGATGGCGAAAACGACTTCCCTGCCGTTCCACCGGCCTTTTTTAACCTTGGTTTCTACCGGTATCAGATCACCTTTCCGGGTCAGCAGGGGAATCATGCAGGTATCTGTTTCATCCGCCAGTATTGCAGCCATAATCTTTTGAGCCTCTTCATGGCGATCCCGGGGATGCACGGCAAGAACATGCCGCCCGATCAATTCATCCCCTGAATACCCCAGGCGGTCCCTGACAATCCTGTTGTGGCCTACGATACGGGTTTCTGTATCAAGGATAAAAAGCATATCCTCAATGGTGTTGAAGAGCATGTCCAGATCCTGCCGGTTCTGCCTGAGTTTCTGCTCCATACGGGTTTTATACAGGCCCATCTCAATGTTTATCCTGAGATCTTCCAGGGACACTGGTTTTTTGACGTATCCCAGCGGTTCTACGGTCTTGGCCCGATTCAGGGTGGCGCTGTCGGAAAAAGCAGTCAGAAAGATAACAGATATTTTAAGGCGGTCCATCAACACCTGTGCCGCAGTTATGCCGTCTATCTCCCCTTTGAGTTTGATATCCATTAATATGAGGTCCGGATTATTCAACAGAACCGCATCCATCACTTTTTCCCCATACCGGACAATTTCACAGACATCATATCCCAATTGTTCCATCTTGTTTCGAAGATCGGCACTGACAACGACTTCATCTTCGACTATCATGATCCTGTATTTCGGCATGATTTTTTCCCTTTGTTATGGTAACGGCCAGCAGATGGTCCAGGAAAGCCCTTTGTTCCGGTCAATCCGCCAACTGCCTTCCAGCTGGTCCTCCACGAGTTCAACCACCAGTGAAAGCCCGAGGGTATGGGTTGTGGACGGATCGACAGTCTCAGGCAACCCTGCCCCGTTGTCGGACACGGTCATGACAAATTGCTGATCAATGTTACGTTCGACACGGATGACAATCCTGCCTTTTTCACCGGGCAGGAAGGCATGTTTCAGGGAATTGACCAGCAGCTCGTTTACAATAAGCCCGCAAGGGATGGCCTCTTCAATCATAATCCGGATATCACGGGCATGGACGGTGATGTCTATCTGTTCGGATGAGGGGTGAAACAGGTATTTGATCTCTTTTGCCAGACTTTCGAAATAGGCTCCCATATCTATTTTAGACAGGTTTTCGTACCGGTAAAGACTTTCATGCACCAGGGAGATGGTCCTGACCCGGCTCTGGGCCTCAGTAAAAAGAGAGCGGACCTGTTCATTCTCAACCCCTTGTGCCTGCAAGCTCATCAGGCTGGAGATGATCTGCAGGTTATTTTTTACCCGGTGATGAATTTCCTTGAGCAGGACTTCCTTTTCCCGGAGTGCCGTCCTGATTTGGTCCCCGGCCAGCCTGCTCTCCGTTATGTCTGTGCCGATAAACATGGCGGCATAAACATGGCCTTTGTCATCCCTGAGAGGCTGGCCATTGGTCCGGTACCACCGGTGCTGGTTCTGCAGCACGGTCTCGGTTTCCTTCAGTTTTCCCCGGCCTGATGAGATGATCTCCCGGACCCCTGTCATATGACGGTCTGCAATTTCAGATGGAAACACATCCCAGATGGTCCGGCCGGTAAAATCTTTTGCCTGGCCGCCGATGCGCCCGGCAGCAGTGCTGTTCAGAAACAAAAATACCCCGTCTGAATTCAATGCGAATATATCGGTATTGGATGCTTCCACAAGATGACGGTATCTCTCCTCAGTCTCCTGCAGTTCCATTTCTGCCTGTTTGCGCTCGTAATTTTCCTGCTTTAAAACCTCCACGGTCTGATGGAGCTTATGGGACATTTGGTTAAAGGACCGGATCAGTTCCTTTGGTTCCTTCAGCCAGGTATTTTCGTCCATGGGCCGGATGCTGTTTCCTTTGGCAAGATCCTGAACTGCGGCATTCAGTTGCAGAATGGGTCTTGTAATGGTCCGGGCAGCAAAAAATCCGGCGATCAGGACACCTGTCAATGCAAAGATGATCAGGAATCCTGCGGTCCGGTTGCCGGCTTTGACCCCGGCCATGAAATCGGATTCCGGAATCACCACCAGAACCAGCCAGTCCAGCCCGTGGTCATCCTGCACGGCTGAAACCTGAAGGGAATAATGTTGCCCCATGATTTCAAATTCAAGCTCATTGGTATCATCCTCCCGGCTCCCGCCTTTATGATGGAGCCATGTCTTCATGGCCTGCCGGATCACGGGGTTCGGACTGTCTGCTGCATTTATCCGGGATTTGGCGTCCGGCTCAGAACCGTCATGATAAAGGATATCACCGGCAGAGGACGCCACCAGCAGCCCGGATTTTTCAATGATAAAGGCATGGCCTGTTTTCCCGATATTCAGACGGCTTAAAAAATAGCTGAGCTGGGACAAAAAGACATCCACGGAAACCACACCTATAAGGTCTGCATTTCCATCATACACGGGCCGGGCCGCTGCAATGGCCATATCCTGCCCGGTGGACAGGATATATATGCAGCTCCAGACCGCTGTTTTTTTTTCAACAGCGCGTATATACCATTTCCGGGAAGTTGCATCAAATTCCGGTATGGTGCACAAAACGCCACCGCGGTTGCCTTGCTCGTCCATGGAATATTTTTTGAACAGACCACGGGTAAAAGAATCGGTCAGCATCATATAAAGGGAACCATTGGGTCCTTCCCTGCCGCTGTCTGCAAGACCGCCCCTGGGATTGCCGAAATAGGCGCTGCTGATGGACGGGTAAGCACTGACCCGGCTCTGGAAATATTTTATCAGTGCATCAGGGTCGCCTGGATCAAGAAGACCCTGGTATATGACATCTTCAGCCGATTTTGTGATCGTGTGGGGTATTTTGAGAAAACTGTCCAGGTGTTCTTTGATGCGCGTACTTATTTCCTGTCTCAGGCGTCCTGCAACATCATTGACGGCTTCCCGGCTGTTGCTGAAGGAGATATGGGAAATCAGCCCCACAGAAACGGCCATCAGCACGATAAACGGCACCAGCAACGCATACCGTATGGGAACCTGTTTTTGGCGGTTATTCATGGGAGAATTTTCTACGCCCTCCATTGCGATCGTGATGACTCATTGAATTCGTTTTTCAAGGCGGAATTCTTTAATGAGTATCTTTTTGAAAATACTATATACAATCCGATTTGAAGTCAATTCATTGTTGTTACGGAAAGCCCAAGACTTTCCTTTGGCATGACCGGATCAATTCAATTTTAGTTTCATTGAGTTAAATTTTACGCAAATATGGGTGGACGAAGAAATTCCTGTATGATACAGAAAAGCGATGGATATCAAATGCTGGGGTTCAAGAGGATCAATACCTGTTTCAGGCCCGCCCTATATCAGATATGGCGGGGACACAACCTGTATGGAGATTACGGCGAAAACAGGAGAAACTATTATTATTGATGCCGGGACAGGTCTGCGCCGTCTCGGCAATTCCCTGATGGACAGGAATATCAATCAATATCATCTTCTTTTAACCCATGCCCATTGGGATCATATCATGGGGATTGCATTTTTTAAACCGCTCCAATTCGGTAAGGTGAGCATGATCATACAGGATCGGCTTTTTTCCGGGATCAGTACCCGGGATATCTTTCATGAAGTCATGAAAAAACCTTTTTTCCCCATCAGCTTAAATGATCTCAAGGCCAGGTTGCAGTTTAAAAAAAATCTGAACAAATCTTTTTCCATCGGGTCTGTAAAAATCGAAACCATCCCCACCAGCCATAACAACGGCGGTCTTGGATACAGGTTCATTGAAGACGGCAAGTCCTTTGTCTTTCTGACCGATAATGAACTCGGGTTTAATCACCCTGAAAGCCGGGGGTTTGATGCTTATATTGATTTTTCCCGGGATACGGACCTTCTGTTTCACGACGGGGAATATACAAAGGACGAATATCCATCTAAAACCGGCTGGGGCCATTCTTGTATCCGGGATGTGATGGATCTGGCGGTTCAGGCCCGGGTGAAAAAACTCGGGCTTTTTCACCTGAACCAGGACAGGACCGATGATGATATGGATAAAATTGTCGATGATTGCCGGGCAGAGCTGAAACATATTCAACCCGGCATGGATGTGTTTGCCGTGTCGTCCGGTATGGCCTTTCATATATAAATGACGGCATTGAAAAAAATCCTGCTGAATCATGAAACAGTCCTTTAAAGAGTTTCCTATTTTTAAAACCCTTGGCATCATGTTCTCCTGGAAAATGGCAGTCATGTTTTTTTTCGGGTTCTCATCCGGTTTCCCCTTTTATATTATAAAGGATGTCTTAAAACTCTGGATGACGGACGCTGGTGTGGATATCACCACAATCGGGTTGTTTGCCCTGGTCGGCATGCCCTATACCATAAAATTCATCTGGTCGCCCATGATGGACGGTTTTGTCCCCCCGTTTCTCGGCCGGAGGCGGGGCTGGATTCTCATGGCCCAGACCGGGCTCATGGTCACCATTGCCGCCCTGGGGCAATGTGACCCGGAACAGTCTTTATGGTGGATCGCCGTGTTTGCCCTGTGTCTGAATTTTTTTGGGGCCAGCCAGGATATTGCCCTGGATGCCTTCCGGCGTGAATACCTGACCAGCCAAGAGCTGGGGTTCGGGACCGGGGTATGGATGAATGCATGGCGTCTTGGAACCTTTGTTTCGGTCGGACTTTCCGTTCTGGCGGATTTTGATTTTACCTGGCAGACCATTTTTTTCATGCTCACTGCGGTCATGGGAATCGGTATTGTGACCACACTGCTGGTGCCTGAGCCAAAAGTGGATGACCCTCCCCCGGTTACCTTAAGACAAGCCGTTGTTGAACCCTTTGTGGAATTTTTTCAGCGGGACCGCGCACTTTTGATTTTACTCTTCATCCTTCTCTATAAAATTGGGGATAACATGGCCGGTACCATGACCATTCCTTATATTATGGCCATGGGGTTTTCAAAATCCCAGTATTTTGTCATTGTCAAAGGGATCGGCATGTTCGGGCTTTTTGCAGGCGTTCTTGTGGGCGGTTCCATCATGATCCGCCTCGGGATTGCAAAATCCCTTTATGCATTCGGACTGCTTCAGGCAATTTCCACAGCATTTTTTGCCGTTCTGAACATTGCGGATCATGGCTCTCCCTTCTGGCCGGCTTACAGTCAATACCTGCTCGGAGCAGTCGTGGGGTTTGAATTTTTTTCCACAGGTCTGGGTCAGGCTGCCTATGCAACCTATATGGCAATCCAGACAAGCAAACGGTTTACCGCCACCCAGTATGCCCTGTTGACAAGCCTGATGGGCGTACCGGGTGTTTTTGCGGCTTCTATGACCGGGTATATGAGCAAGTTTCTGGGATGGAACCTGTTTTATATGTTCTGTTCTCTGATTGCCCTTCCCGGATTGCTCCTCCTCTTTATGGTTGCACCCTGGAATACGAGTAACGAAGCCCTTGAAGAGGGACGATAGGGAAGCAAAACACTAAAAAATTGAAAAATAATTCCTAAAATTTCTGAAATTCCTAAATATGGCCCGGAAATAGTGCTTGACAAGAAACCCCTTTTTCTTTACTTAAAGGCTGGAAATAATTAAAGTTATGGATTAATTTCATATAACCGTGTCGTTATTGTAGAGATGTGAAGGTATTAATCGTATTGTGCAACTCTTTTGCACTGATATAAAAAAAATTGACCTGAATATGTCAGAGGTCAACAAGGCTTATAACAAATGCCGGTTTCATGTTTTGGTCAGTATCTTAAAGAGATGCTGTTCAGAAAAGGAACCGGTTTTTTTATTAAGGCCGATGCCGGTCTTTTCGGAATAATATGACTCTGTCAGGGCTCATGGCATTAGGCTGTCAAGCGTTCATTCATTGAGCAGCTTTTATATATAAGGTTAGGAGGTTAACAAAAATGACCCAAAATGCAATACCAAAAGGCAATCTTGCCGGTTCCGTCATGGTCCTTGGCGGCGGAATCGCAGGAATGCAGTCTGCCATTGATTTAGCCAATTCAGGCTATTATGTATATCTGGTGGAAAAATCCTATGCCATCGGCGGTATGATGGCACGGCTGGACAAGACCTTTCCGACCAATGACTGCACCATGTGAGTCATCTCACCCAAACTGGTCGAGGTCGGCCGGCATCTGAACATCGAGTTGTTGACAAATACCGAGCTTCTGTCACTGGATGGTGAAGAAGGCAATTTTACGGCAAAAGTCAAAGAAAAACCCAGGTATGTTGATTTATTGAAATGCACCTCCTGCGGGGAATGCGCCAAGGTCTGCCCTGTGGAAACTCCAAGTGAGCACAACCAGGGACTGGCAAACCGGAAAGCGGTTTTCAAGCAATATGAACAGGCCATTCCGGGCGGATACGGGATATCCAAACGGGGTACGGCGCCGTGCAAGGCCACCTGCCCGGCCCATGTCAGCATCCAGGGATTTATCGCCCTGATGCAGAAAGGCAAATATGCGGAAGCCTTAAAACTGTTCAAGACAGAACATCCTTTCCCTGGCTCCTGCGGCAGGGTCTGCCACCATCCCTGTGAATCTGTCTGTACACGGGGGGATGCAGATGAGCCCCTGGCCATCCAGTATCTTCACCGGTATTTGTCAGAATCGGATTTTGAAGGAAATAATCCTTATGTCCCGGAAATAAAGGAAAAACGAAACGAAAAAATAGCCATTGTGGGCTCAGGCCCTGCCGGGCTCACCTGTGCCTATTATATGGCCCAGAAGGGATACGGCGTCACCATTTTTGAAAAACTGCCGGTCAAGGGCGGCATGATGGCCGTGGGAATTCCGGAATACCGCCTTCCCAAAGCCGAACTGGCAAAGGAAATCAATGTCATTGAAAAACTCGGCGTGGAAATCAGGACTTCTGTTGAATTTGGAAAAGACATCACCCTGGAAAGCCTGAAAAAAGAAGGTTACAGTGCACTTTTCATGGCCACCGGGCTTCATGGCTCACGGGGCCTCGGGGTCAAGGGTGAAGATCTTGAAGGCGTTATCAAGGGCGTGGATTTCCTCCGTGAATCCGCTCTTGGCATAGCATCAAAACTTTCCGGAAAAGTCATGGTCATCGGCGGCGGCAATGTGGCCGTGGATGTGGCCCTGACAGCCCGGCGTCTCGGCGCCAAAGACGTTACCATGGTCTGTCTTGAAAAACGCCATGAAATGCCGGCCTGGGATTATGAAATCGAAGAAGCCCTGGAAGAAGGGGTAAAAATTGTTAACAGCCTCGGGCCTTTAAGATTCATCGGGGATGGCGGCAGGATATCCGAAGTTGAATTCAAGGAATGCACTGCCGTATTTGATGAAAACGGCCGCTTCAGCCCCCAGTATGATGACTGCAAACTCACCACCTTTGAAATTGATACCGTGATCGTGGCCATCGGCCAGATGGGGCAGACAGGGTTTGCTGAAAAAGAAGGAATCACCCTGACACGGCCCGGCGGTTATCAGGCAGATCCTGTCACCCTCCAGACCCCCATTGACTGGGTTTTTGCCGGCGGGGATGCCTTTTATGGCCCCAAATCCGTTGTGGATGCGGTTGCTTCCGGAAAAACAGCAGCCGAAAGCATGGATAGATTCATCAATGGTATTGATCTCAAAGAAAACCGGGAAAAATCCTGGGATTATGAAAAACCTGAAATCAACAACGTGTCCAGGCTTGAACGGGTAAGGCCGGCAAAGATCCATGCCGAAGAAAGGGAAGGAAATTTCAGGGAAGTCACCCTGACCCTGGCCAAGGACCTGATTGATCAGGAAGCTGCCCGGTGCCTGTCCTGCGGGATCTGCTCCGAGTGTTACCAGTGTGTGGATGCCTGTCTTGCCGGTGCCATCAATCATAATGACCAGGCAAGGATCAGGGATCTGAACGTCGGCTCCGTTATCATGACAACGGGCGCCACCACCTTTGACCCCTCGGGCTTGGATGATATCTATATGTACAAGAGATCGAAAAATGTCATGACCTCTCTTGAATTCGAAAGGATACTGAGTGCCGGTGGTCCCACCATGGGGCATCTCGTGCGGCCTTCGGATCAGAAGGAGCCGGAGAAGATTGCCTGGCTCCAGTGCATCGGGTCCAGGGATACCAATAAATGCGGAAACGGGTATTGTTCATCGGTCTGCTGCATGTATGCCATCAAAGATGCCATGATCGCCAAAGAGCATTCGGAAAAAGAACTGGATGCCGCCATTTTCAACATGGACATGCGGACATTTGGCAAAGACTATGAAAAATATTATAACAGGGCTGCTCGAGAGGAAGGGGTAAGATTCGTAAAATCCAGAATCCATTCCTTGATTGAAGAGCCGGGAACCGAAAATCTGATCTTAAGATATGCGGATGAAGAAGGCAAAATGCAGGAAGAAATTTTTGATATGGTCATCCTGTCCGTAGGTCTTGTGATTCCCAAGGAAAGTGTGGAGCTGGCGGGCCGCATCGGCGTGGAACTGGGGAAATATAATTTTATAAAGACCCAGATCTTTAATCCCTTGCAGACTACCCGTCCCGGCGTATATGTATCCGGCACTTTCCAGGGACCCAAAGATATCCCGTCTTCAGTGACGGAAGCCAGCGGGGCAGCCTGTGCAGCCGGGATCAAGCTTGCACCGGCCCGCCATACCTGTACAAAAACAGTGGCAAGGCCTGAGGAACGGGATGTTCTGGGTGAAGAACCCAGGATCGGTGTCTTTATCTGCAAATGCGGGATCAACATCGCTGGCATCATTGATGTGGAAGGGGTTGAAAATTATGTCAAGACCCTTCCCAATGTAGTGTACACCGGAGAAAATTTATTTACCTGTTCCCAGGATACCCAGGTGTCCATCAAGGACATCATCAATGAACATAAACTCAACCGGGTGGTAGTGGCGTCATGTACGCCCAAAACCCATGAAGGCATATTCATGGACACTCTGGAAGATGCAGGACTGAACAAATACCTGTTTGAAATGGCCAATATCCGGAACCAGGATTCCTGGATGCATTATCATGAACCTGACAAAGCGACCAAAAAAGCCAAGGATCTGATCCGCATGGCCGTGTCCAGGGTGGCAACCCTGGGACCCCTTCATGACAAACGGATTTCCGTTATTGACAAAGCCCTGGTCATCGGCGGCGGTGTTGCCGGCATGACGGCAGCCAAGGGCCTGGCAGACCAGGGGTATCATGTCACCCTGGTAGAAAAGGAAAATGTTCTCGGCGGTCTGGGCAACCGGCTCCACCATACCATTGAAGGGGCAGACATCAAACCCTATCTCAATGGATTGATTGAATCCGTGGAAAGCCACGCCAATATTGATGTTTTAAAACAGGCTTTGATCGTCGGGTTCGGCGGATATAAGGGCAATTTTTCCACTACCCTTCTCCTGGGACCGTCCATGGAAGAAAGACTCATCGATCATGGCGCCATGATTGTAGCCACCGGGGCTGTTGAATATCAGCCAACGGAATTCATGTACGGGCAAAGCGAATCCGTCCTGACCCAGCTCGAACTGGCCGACCGCATCGAAGAAGGCAAAGCAAAGAACCTGGGCCGGGTCATCATGATCCAGTGTGTGGGATCAAGAAATGAAAAAAATCCCAACTGTTCCCGGATCTGCTGCCAGAATGCGGTGAAAAACGCCATTGCCTTAAAAGAGCAAGACCCGGATACTGATGTGTTTATTCTTTACAGGGACATGAGAATGTATGCCATGCTGGAAGAGTTTTACACAAAAGCCAGGAACCTGGGTGTGATCTTTTCCCGTTTTAATACTGAAAATCCGCCTGAGGTTGCAAAGGGTGAAGACGGCAGGATGTCGGTTAGTTTTACCGATCATGTCCTGGGACGGAAAGTGGAAGCCGGCGCAGATCTTGTGGTTCTCAGCGCCGGGGTCCAGGCTGCAGATACGGAAGAGCTTTCCACCATCATCAAAACCGGCAGAAACAGGGAAGGTTTTTTCATGGAAGCCCATGTGAAGCTTAGGCCTGTTGAAGCAGCCACAGAAGGCATTTTCATCTGCGGTACGGCCCATGGCCCCAAACTTATCACAGAAACCATCACCCAGGCCATGGCGGCAGCATCCCGGGCAACGACCTTCCTTTCTCAGGAATCTTTGACCCTGTCGGCCGTTACGGCTGAAGTCAATCCGGATAACTGTGCAGCGTGTCTGGTCTGTGTCCGGTCCTGTCCCTACCATGTGCCGGTGATCAACGAGCTGGGGGTCAGTTATATTGATCCGGCCCTGTGCCAGGGATGCGGTGTGTGTGCATCCGAATGTCCTGCAAAAACAATTAAACTGAACTGGTATGAAGACAACCAGTTGCTCAGCAAGGTTGAGGCTTTGCTGGAAGGGGTAATATAATGGAAAAAGAGTTTGATCCCGTCATCCTTGCATTCTGCTGCAATTACTGAGGGTATTCAGCCGCGGACCTGGCAGGTTCAATGAGGTTGAAGATTCCAGCCAATTTCAGAATCGTGCGTCTCCCCTGTACCGGAAAAGTGGATATTATTCATATTCTACGGGCTTTTGAAAAAGGTGTGGACGGCGCATTCGTGGTCGGCTGCATGGAAGGGGATTGTCATTATAATGAGGGGAATTTCAGGGCAAGAAAAAGGGTTGAGCAGGCCAAAGTCATCCTTGACAAGGTCGGCGTGGGAGGCGAACGGGTTAAGATGTTCAACCTGTCATCCGGAGAAGGCCCCTTGTTTGCCCAGTATGCCATTGAAATGGACAATAAGATTAAAGAACTGGGTCCAAGCCCCATCCGTCTGGCAAAACAGAAGAAAGCAAAAACTGCGGCTTGACGCATTAACCATAATTAACAGCATAATATGAGGTTTGCTTATGATCATAGCAAAAAAGAAACCCATTGAAGAGATTATCGGAGAAGTTGAAAATTACGACCGGCTCCTGATACTCGGGTGTAATGAATGTGTTACCGTGTGTGAGGCCGGCGGTAAAAAAGAAGTGGAAATCCTGGCTTCAGCCCTGAGAATGAATTTCATGGCCAAGGGCAAAGAAAAAGTGATTGATGAAAAAACACTGGAGCGCCAGTGTGATCATGAATACCTGGAAGAGATCCGGGCTAATATTGACAAATATGATGCAATTGTTTCCCTGGCCTGCGGCGTGGGGGTTCAGTTTGCGGCTGAAAAATACCAGACCATGCCCCTGATCCCGGGAGTGAATACGGTATGCCTCGGCGCCAACGAGGACCGGGGCCTCTGGACCGAACGGTGCCAGGCCTGCGGGTCCTGCATCCTGGCCCGGACCGGCGGGATCTGCCCGGTGTCCAGATGCGCCAAACGCGTCATGAACGGCCCCTGCGGCGGGTCAACCAAAGGCAAATGCGAGATCAGCAAGGATGTGGATTGTGCCTGGCAGCTCATTGTGGACAGGCTCAAAGCATTGAATAAGATGGATGATTATGAAATAGTGGCTCCGATCAAAGACTGGTCCACGGACCGGGCCGGTGGTCCGAGAAAGGTGACACGGGAGGATGTGAAGATATGAGCGAATTATATACACAAAGCAGACTGGAAAAGGTGTTAAAAGCAGGGCATCTCGGTGTCACCTCCGAATGCGGGCCACCACGGGGAAGTGATGCTGAAGAAGTGAAAAAGAAAGGCCTGCTGATCAAAGATTATGTAGATGCGGTCAATGTCACCGACAACCAGACCGCCATGACAAGGATGTCTTCCCTGGCCGCCTGTATCCACTTGAAACTTCTCGGGATTGAGCCTGTTCTCCAGATGGTCACAAGGGACAGGAACCGCGTGGCCCTTCAGAGCGATATCCTGGGAGCCGCTTCTTTTGATATCCCCAATATGCTCTGCCTTTCCGGGGATCACCAGAGTTTTGGCGACTGCAAATCAGGACAGAACGTTCATGATCTTGATTCCATGCAGCTTGTCCAGACCGTCCGTTATATGCGGGATGAAGGCAAATTCTTAGGGGGAGATGCCATCAAGCGTCCGCCAAGGATTTTTGTGGGCGCTGCCGCCAATCCCTTTGCCGATCCCTTTGAAATCCGGGTGCCGCGTCTGGCCAAAAAAATTGCCTGCGGTGCTGAATTTATCCAGACCCAGTGCATCTATAATATAGATAAATTCAAGGAATGGATGAGACAGGCTGTGGAGCGGGGCCTCCATGAAAAAGCCTTTATCATGGCCGGCATGACCCCCATGAAATCCGTGGGTATGGCCAAATACATGAAAAACCGGGTGCCTGGCATGGATGTGCCTGATGAGATCATTGCCCGCTTGGCCGGTGTTCCAAAAGACAAACAGGCTGAAGAAGGCATCAATATCTGTGTGGAACATATCCTGGAACTTAAAGAAGTGAAGGGCGTGGCAGGCTTCCATATCATGGCCATTGAATGGGAAGAAAAAGTTCCGGAAATCATAAAAAGAGCCGGGCTTTACCCCAGACCGCAGGTATAGCTGTTATTGTTTTTCAAATCCAAAAAGGATACAGGTTTAAGGAAAGCCCTTTACCTGTATCCTTTTTTATATTAAGACGATACATCAGTATGGGAAATTTAATGATACGTGTTTGATCTGAAGGAGACAAGATGGCTGTTATTGTAAAATTTATCGTTGTCAGGAATGGAGAGGAAAAAATGACATTTGCGACAAAAAAAGAAGCAGACGATTATGACAAGATGCTTGATATTGCCGATAATGTGTATGAATTCCTGGAAGACGCAAAGGTCAAACTGGACGAAACCCAGCTTGAATCCATCGCCCTGTTACTGGCAGAAAACAGGGAAAAACTGATGCTGATCCTGAGGGGAATTAATCCCAAGAAACAGGAAATTAAAAAGCCTGACTCTGCTGCAGCGCCTGCACCCAAAAAAGCAAAGGCTAAAAAAGAGCAAAGTGAACCCAATCTTCTCTAAAGAGTTCTGGCTCAAAGCATGGGAAAAAGATAAAGAAACAGATACCTACACGGTGCACAGGGGGTTTTCCACACCTGAATACTGGAACAAGGTCGCTTCTTCCTATGACAGTACCAAAGGGGAAACAAAAAGCCGCCGCCTTTCAAAAACCCTTGATCTCTTTAAACGGATGAAATTTCTATCCAAAGGCATGCAAGTCCTTGACATCGGCTGCGGCACCGGTACCCTGGCCATGGAACTGGCCCGCCATGGAGCCAAGGTCACGGCCCTTGATTTTTCTACGGAGATGCTGGAACAGTTCCGGCAGTCGATTACCCCTGATATCAGGGAAAACATCACCCTCCTTTGTGAAGACTGGCACACCATTGATATCATAGAAAAAGGGTGGAAGAAAAAATTTGACCTGGTCATTGCCTTCATGTCTCCGGGCGTGGCAAGCCCGGAAGCGTTTTATAAAATGATGGACACCTCAAAAAACGGATGTGCTGTAAGGAGCTGGGCTGCCAAACGGAACCATCCGATCATGGCCTCTCTCTGGGAAAAAATCATGGGAACGGTTCTTGAGGATGCGCCCCAGAGCATTCTGCTCAAAATCAATCTCTTGTTTTCCCTGGGGCTTTTTCCTGAACTCACCTTTGACCCGGTTGAATGGGATCAGAATGTGACGGTGGAGGAAGAACTGGAAAGCGAACTTGCTTTTTTCAGAAAAGTGGGCGGCAAAACCGATGCCGAACTTGAATCCATCATCCGCCCCTATCTTGAATCCATATCGGAAAACGGCCGCATTATAAGGGCCCACAAGGGACTGACTGCCACGGCGGTCTGGTCTGTAAACTCTTCCCTTTCAGGTTGACGGAATGCCTGAAGTTTTCTTTATTTCATCAAACACGCCGATTTTTTTGCATCCTTCGAGAAAAGCTGTTTTCAGAAAATTGCTGTTGGCAGTGGGATCATTCCTGGTTTGCTGTTGTAAGGTCGTCAGCAATGTTTCCGGTTCCATGCCATGATCATGCAGAATACGGACCTGTTCCAGCCAGTCTTTGGCATCACTGCTGCAGCATTTGTCTTTGTAGCGCTCATCGATTCCGTAAACCTCCCGCCATGTCTCGATTTCCTCATGGACTGTAGACGGTCCAAAGGTGAGCTGAATATTGGCAGGTTCCAGCCGATCAATATCCGGTGAATCGAGATCGATGGTAATCTCAATGGCATGGCATATATCGGCGTAGGGATAGAATGCTTTTCGCCGTCCGGTTGCATTATGGGCCGGGTCCTTGGAATGTTTGCAGGTGCTGTTGCAGTCATGGCAAGTCGGGGCCAGATTACGGAAATTGATGGTGTTGAAGGGATAGAGAGCCTTGGGGAGGTAATGGTCATAAGCATCCCGTTTACTGCGGTTCACCCCCTTGATATCGATGAGGCCGCAAAAGGGGCATTTGCCGGTTCCGTTAACCAGCATGAAAGCGTGGTAGTGGTCAGCGATAAGGCCGATTTTTTCCCTCAACGCTGCAAGGTCGAGCAACTGTTGGGAATAGAGACCCTTAAAAAACATGGCCAATTGATCGCTCAGATCGGGATGAAGCGCTCTTAAATCCGCGTAGCGGGCAATCTGTAAGGCCGGGTCGTTGGCACAGATTTTTTCTATGTCGTTGTTGGCACGACACCACTGTTTCATCTGATCGGTCTGCTGAGGGCTCAACACCGCAAAAAGTTCGTAGATGCCTTTAATGTCATTGTAGAATTGTCTGCCGCGCTCAGGCGCTTTGGCTGAAAAACCGAAACAAGACATGATTTCTTTCAAATCAGGCTCTGCCTCAAAAAGATCAGGGCTGAATTCCAGACCTATGGGTGCCATGCACCACACCTGATAAAAGATGAAGTCGATATATGCCTGCATTTTCTCCATCGCGTGCGGAACATATTGATAGGCAGACAGCATTAATCCAGACCCTCCATACTGTCGAGAATGGTCTTGATGAGCAGGAGTTTTTCCACCGAGTCGCCAAGCTGACGGTTGATCTCGGAGATGAGCCGCTCCTTGTCTTCACCTTTCTCAAAGCGCTGCCGCAGTCCCTCCAGTATCGCCTTGGCATGGCCGCTGATGGTTTCCCTCTTGCCAAAAGTGGACATGGTGATTTTGTTGATGGACGCGCCCAGGGTGTTATAGTCAGGATGGCTGACGGAAACCGAGCCGTTATCTTTCTTGAAAACCAGAACTTTTTCAGGTCTGCTGTCCGAGATCAGAAACGGCGTGTGGGTGGTGATCAGCATCTCCTGGCCTTCAGCATCCCCGAAACACTGATGCAGACGGGTGATAAAGTTTGAGCGCCAGTCCGGGTTGAAATGGGTTTCGGGTTCGTCCAGCAGAAACAGGCTTCGGGTGTTTTTGAACAGCAGGCAGAGACCCAGAGTGTGCAGCAGCTGGTGTTCACCGTCGGAAAGGCTTTTCAGCATCATCGGCACGGCCACATCCGATTTACGGAACCGGACGGATTCGAATCGCATGATGCACTCATCTGAGGCCAGGGTCGAAACCGTCTCACTCACATAATGGCTGTCGGACCGGTATAGATCAGCCTTCAATGGGTCGCCCACCGCATAAAGGTTGAGGGTCAGCAGAACCTGAAACGCCTGGAAAAGAGCAATCGGGGACTTGTTTACCTCAAAATCGAAATTCTTGCGGAAAGCCTCGCGGGTCGCTTCGTTTATGTGGTAATCAAGATACAGGGTGTCGTCGGTTTCATCCACATACCAGCAGGTGGCGCAGCGTTTCAGACGGGGGACAATCTTGTCGGATTCTTCTTCGCCGTCGAGCAAATGCACCAGATTGACCCGGTACCGGCTTGCCGAGGCCTCGTCTTCAACGGCTGTCAGGGCCGGATGGTTTCTGACAATCTCCTCGATGGACTCTTGCTTGCTTTCATCCTGACTGCCGAAGGCCTGAATTCGGCTTTCGTTAACCTCGATGCTGCGGCGGAGAATGATGCGGAATTCATTCAGCTCCTCTATGTTTACATCCTCGCGGAATGGTTTGAATGCGTCGGCATCCTGAAACAAGAGGTTGCAGAGCAGGATGGCCTGGCTGAAACCGCCGTCGAGATAGACCAGCCGGGATTCCGGTCGGCCGGGATAGGACAACTGATCCTCAAGCGCCTGCCGGTATTCATCAAACTGGATAAAGCGCATCTTGAAAAACGGCAGGCTGAGGATTTCATTCTCGCCGGAAGAATAGCCGAGGATATAATCCGGCAGCAATTGCCGGGCATGGGTCTGGCCGAGGGGCGGCTCAAGCGGGTCCTGCTGATCCTCATGGTTGAGCAAAAACCATCTTGGTGTTTTATTTGGTTCTTTGACGATTCGGACATGAACATGCCCATTGTCATCCTTTTTCAAAGGCTCCTGCGGGCGGATCAGGTATTCAATCTCGAAGCCGTCCGGGATCGCTTTCTCACTTCGGAAGCCATCCTGGTTTTCCTGTTCCTCATGGCGGAAGCTGTCCGGCAGGTTTGTAAGATAGATGCATTCCAGGTGATAGAAGATTGCCGCCAGCACCTCCAGCAGGTTGGACTTGCCGCTGCCGTTGGGACCAGCGCAGACAAAGGGGGCAAAGCCTTTTTCCTCCTGCAAATCCCATTCGCTCCGGAAGCAATACTCAAAACCCGCTTGCAGACTGCGGAAGCCCTTTGGATCAGTGATTTTCAGGCGCAGCAGCTTCATCCGGCATTATCCCTTAGCTGCTATGATATGGACGCAGTTGTCTATAGGGTCGTATGTCTGGTTCAGACGTCCGGTCTCCAATGCCTCAAACACCCAGGCTTTGAGTTCGTCATACTCTGCCGCTCCCCATTCCGGTGCGTCATCATCCGCCAGCTCCCTGAGTCTTTGCTGGGAGGCTTCCATAAAGGGTTGGACTGAAAAAGGGGAATCCTTCCAGTGTTCGAGCCAGGCGGTCAACCACTGGTCGAGCAGCGCCTTGCGGCCTGCTGGAGTCAGATATGTGGCAAGTCCTGCCGGTGCAGGCAGTCCGAATTGTGGCTTCGTGGGATGGCTATCCTCTGTCTCCGATTTTTCGGTCTCCGTGAGTTTCTCGCTTTCTGTGGGAAGTGGCACCCTTGATAAATTTAATTCATCCTTGAATGCCTTTTGGCTCAGGACGCCATAGAGTCTTTCCAGATCAGCAAGGTTTTGCTGGTATCGAGACTTGATACCTTCGACTTTTTCGACAATGGTGGCGAATTGTCTTTGAAGTTCGATAGGCGGGAGAGGAAGAGGATAATCTAACAACATGGTTTGGTTGATAAAGGGAAGGTCAAGTTGTTTTACCTTTTCACGGATTGGAGCATATTGGAAGGCAGTAGCCAAGTAGACAGGATCGAGCTTCTCCTCATCAAGTATCTCGATCGCAATGGCGTTGTCAGTTACCCAAGATGGCCCTCTGGTGAGATGAATAATGCCGCATTGTTGTCCGACTCGCCCTGCAACCACAACAGGTCTGTCATACAGAGGCTTAAGAGCCCATCCATTAACACCATTGCCACCATATATCGGAAAAGGAGTTACAGTTTCGGAAAGCACTGATTTGCTCGACTTGCCACTTCGAGCCCTGAGATATAGCCGAAGCTTTTCTAATGGAAAGAGCGCTCGCTTTGCTGGTATATCACCGAACATCCCCAGAAAGGCACTTTTGAGCAGGTCGCCGAGTTTTTGCAGGTGTTGTTTGCGCCGGGCGATCAGCCCTTCCACCTTGCCGAGCAGATGGGCAATGCGCTTTTGGTTGTCGAGCTCTTCGGGCATCGGAATTTCGTAATCCTGAATCTCGCCAAGACTAATAGCTGGATAGGCCGGGTCCTTGATTAGAATAGAAGGTGGAAATTGTTTGAGAGCAAGTCGGAGGTATTCCGTATGAACATTGTCTTTCGGTGTCAGAATCGCCAAATGACTGACGACATATGCAGGATTCTGTAGGACGTAAATCCGATCCTTGGTTGCAGACATGCCGCTTTTTGCAAAAAGAATTGACCCTTGCGGGTATAGCTTCAGCTTTCTATTTTTTGCTGTTTCTGCGGGCACCAGTTCAAGATCGGCTTCTTTTTTTCCAGATAGCAAATCCTCCAGACTGCCAGCACGGACGAAGGGGATCCCGCTGTCAGAAAACTCATTCTGTTTTGGGGCTCCCTGGCCAGCTGAAACGTTTGTGACCGTGCGAAGGGCAACTTTTCTCATCCAATCATCCCCCGCAACTCCAGCAATTCCCGCACAATCCCGGTCTTTATTTTGGTCAGGTCATCATCTTCCATCTCACCTACTTCTGTCTGAATCAACCGTTTCAGAATCTCTGCTGGTGCTTCATATTCCACTTCTTCAAACACATCTTCCTTGTAGCGGAAGAGCGAGAGGTCATAGCCTTCGGCCTCGATATCGGCGCGGGGCGCCATAAAATATTTCTGGGTGCGGTCGGTGTCGGTTTTTGGATCGCGGGCATGGAACCTGGCCACGATGTCCTGCAAATCACCAAAGCCTTCCTGTTTGGTGCGTTTGTCGTCCAGCGAGTAGCCGTCGGCTTTCATCTCATAGAACCAGACGTGTCCGGTGGCGGGTTGGGTGACCTTGTCCTTGGGTCCCCAGACCTTTGTGAAGAGCAGGATGGCAGTGCTGACCCCGGCGTAGGGTTTGAACACGCCGCTGGGCATGGTGATGACGGCCTTGAGGTCGCAGCGCTCGATCAGCATGCGGCGCAGGGTCTTGAATGCCGTGCCGGAGCCGAACAGCACCCCTTGCGGCACGATGACGCAGGCAGTGCCGCCTTTTTTGAGCAGGCGGAAGATGTTTTCCACAAAAAGCAGTTCGGTCTTGGTGGTGGAAAGCGTCAGGTTCTCGTTGATGTCACCCTTGTCAATGCTGCCGGTAAAGGGTGGGTTGGCCATGACGATGTCATACTCAGCTTCTTCAAGATAGCTTTTGCTCAGGGTGTCCTTGTAGTCGATGTTGGGCTCGTCAATGCCGTGCATCATCAGATTCATCAGGCCCAGGCGCACCATGGTGGTTTCAAAGTCATAGCCGAAGAGGGAGTTTTGCAGAATGGCCTGGGCCTTTTCGGTCAGCCCGGCTGCCAGCGAGGTGCGGGCAAAACCGTCTTCGTCGGGCAGCAGATCCTTGGATCCGGCCCTTTTTGCGAGTTCGGTGACAATGTATTGATATGCTCCCAGGAGAAAACCCGCCGAGCCGCAGGCCGGGTCTGCAATGTGGTGGCCAAGCTGGGGCCGCACCAGCTCGGTCATGAGCTTGATGATGTGGCGCGGGGTGCGGAACTGGCCATTTTTTCCGGCTGTGGCAATCTCGGAGAGAAGCATTTCATAGACATCCCCCTGGATGTCCTGGAAGGCCTGGCCCTTCTCCCGGGAATCCTTTTCCATGATCTCGAAGATTTCATCCACGGTTTTTGTCGCTTCCACCAGCAGCCTGCCGTTTGGAATAATGAAGACGGCATTCTTCATGTGCCGGGTAAAGCTGGATTCAGCCCCGTTCATGTCCTGGAGAAAGGGGAAGACCTTGGTCTGAACATGCCGGAGCATCTCATCGGCAGGTTTATTTTTAAAATCACCCCAGCGCAGAGTGGATTTTAAGACAGCATACTGCTCCGGTTTTTCATGATTGCGGTATTCGGGCGGAATCCAGATGCCCTCGAATTTGGAGGTATAAGGCTCGCCGGTCCACTCTGCATCGGCCTGCTTTTTCTGGTCCAGCTCGTCGAGCCGCTTCATGAACAGGAGGTAGGTGATCTGTTCGATGGCGGTGAGCGGGTTGGAAATGCCGCCGGCCCAGAATTTGTTCCAGAGCTGGCCGATCTTGGCTTTGAGTTCAGGATTGTTTTGCAGCATGAATTAAATTTCCTTGTTAAGATGTTTCAGCAAATTGCGCCCTTTGTCTGTGAGCCGGTATTGCTGAAAACGGCTTCTGGGTTTTTCAGGAAGGGTCATTTCGAGGAGTCCTTGTCCAAGCAGATGTTGGAGCCTTTTTTTAAAGTTCCCTGTTCTTCCGGAATAACCCAGGGCTGTAAGAAGTTCCCGGCCGCTTTTCTCTTTAAGGCTGCATGCCTTCAGGATATCCACCTGCCAGGAAGCCAGTTCGACTTGGGCCTCGACTTGGGCCTCGACTTGGGCCTCGCCGCCAAAAGGTTTGGCATAATGAAAAACGACGCGCAGGAAATTGGGGAAGATTTTAAAAACGCTCCGGTCGTATTTTTCCAGAATCCGGGGAACGCCGGAACCCAATTGCTCCACGAGTTCAAGATCCCGGAAGACCCTCATGATTTCCTTGTTCCGGGGTGAGGAATACCCCCCGAAGAAATCATCCAGCTCAACGCCATAGGGCAGCCCGCCGGAGGAAGTGATTTCCAGGCGGTCTTTGAAGAATTCGAATTTGGGGGAAGCACCGTTGGAATAATCGTTGTGGACCACGGCATTGACCGCGGCCTCCCGCAGGGCCCTGGGATCGATCATGGGGCGCTCCTCGCGCTCCATCTTTCCGATGCGGGTGTAGATGGTGTTTTCGACATCCATGCGGGACAGCACTTCCTTAAGCGCTCTGACAAGACAGCAGCGGCCGTAATCCTGATTTTCAATAAGGTCGTCCCGGCTGATGCCGCGATACTTGGCCACCTGGACGGACACGCCGTTTTCATCGGCCAGAAGATAGGCGGCATAATTGGGCTTGCCGCCCGGTGTCAACAGCTCAAGGTTCTGCATGAATGCGGAGTTGAGCGTCAGGCCCCGCGCATCATAATAGATTTTGAGCTGCTCAAAAGTCAGTCCCAGTCTTGTCGAT
>Ga0156388_1044_pt1 | contig 56948 bp, 51 predicted proteins | sample RifOxyA3_FD_108032 | JGI IMG/M metagenome (GOLD analysis project Ga0156388, IMG submission 108032) | Desulfobacterales bacterium RIFOXYA12_FULL_46_15
AAGAGGCGCTGGTTGCCCTGCAGAAGAGGAAAAGCTTTCGCCCAGAACTTAATCCGGTTCAATCCGGATCAGTTGTGTCGGCCCGGCGATAAAGGGTTGCCCGTTAATCTCTTTTAGGGCTTTTTGAACATCCGCCTCCACAGCCTCATGTGTCATAATCACGATATCCACGGGCGATTCTTCCCGGCCGGGTTTTCCTTCCTGGATGACGGACCGGACACTGATCCTGTTTTCCGACAGGACCTTTGATATAAAGGCAAGGACACCCAGGCGGTCCAGTACGGGAAACCTGAGATAGTATTCCGTCCTGATCTCAGCCATGGGAACCGTTTTGACGGGAAGCCAGTTTTCCAATGGAATTGAAAACGGGGAAATTGGTCGCTGCTGGCCGGTCAGGATATAACGGCAGGCCTCGATGAGGTCGCCCGCCACCCCCACTGCTGATGGCCCGGGACCGGCCCCGAGTCCGTAAAGGATGGATGGCCCCATGAATTCACCCAAGACGGAAATGGCATTAAAAGCCCCGTTTACGGACGATAAAAGATGATCTTTTTTAACCAGCACCGGGTGAACCCGGGCTTCTATTCCCTGGTCCGTTTTTTTTGCCTTGCCCATGTGCTTGATTGTATACCCGAGCTGCCTCGTATAATTAATGTCTGCGGCCGTGATGCCAAAAATCCCTTCCGTATAAAGTTCTGAAAGATCAAACACACCGTTAAATGCGATGTTCATCAGGATAATGAGTTTGTGGGCCGCATCAATCCCCCGGATGTCCAGGGTGGGGTCGGCTTCGGCCAGCCCCATGCCCTGGGCGGCTTTTAAGGCCTCGTCAAAGGAGAGCCTGTCATGGGTCATCCGGGTGAGAATATAATTGGATGTACCGTTGATAATACCGGAAATGCTTAAAATATCATCTCCTGCAAAACTTTCCCTTAAGGTCCGAATAATGGGGACGGCAGTGCCGACACTGGATTCAAACCCGAAACAGCCGGCTGCATCATAGGCCGCAGGAAAAATGATCCGGCCTTTTTCAGCCAGCAATGCCTTGTTGGCCGTGATAACGGATTTTCCTTTTTCCAGGGCTTTCAGGATAATATCTTCAGCCAGGGTGAGCCCGCCGATCAGCTCCAGGACAATATCAATTTTCGGATCATCCAGGATATGGCCGGGATCGGTGTCTACCATCATGCCGGACAGATCCGCGCCCCTGTCTTTTTTCGGGTTTGCAACCACGGCTTTTACAATCCGGACCGGTTTTCCCACCCGTTTTTCAATATCGGCCCTGTTTTTTTCCAGGAGCCGGACCACGCCCATGCCCACATTCCCGAGGCCGAATATGCCCACGTTGATGCTGTCTTTCATCTATGTGTCTCCTTTGTTATGTAAGGATTACCAGTCAATGGGGAAATAATCCTTTAAAAATTTGCCGCACCAGTGTTTTCCGGTCAGGATACCGTGAAAAAACGGATCACAGATCCTGGCGGCCCCATCCACGATATCCAGGGGCGGCTGGAAATCATGGACCTCCTGTTTCTGCCTTGCCAGGACGGCCGGGTCTTCATCCGTGACCCAGCCCGTATCCACGGCATTCATATAAATTCCAAGCTTGGCCAGATCGCCGGCTGCCGTATGTGTCAGCATGTTCAGGGCCGCCTTGGCCATATTGGTATGGGGATGGCGGCTGTCTTTTTTAAACCTGAGAAATTTGCCTTCCATGGCTGAGACATTGACAATATGTTTCTGCCCGGTGTTATCAAGTTTCATCAATTCTTCCATCCGGTTGCAGAGCACAAAGGGGGCCACGGCATTAACAAGCTGGATTTCCAGCATTTCCGAGGTTTCGATTTCCCCCAGTTTCAGCCGCCAGGAATTGACGGCCCTCAAGTCCACCTGCTGGAGATCTGCATCCAGCTTTGATTCAGGAAAAACCGCAGGCACATCAAGGGTATGATCATAGGAATAGGGAATCTGGGATAGCCGGGCCGACATCCTTAAGCCCACGCCGGGAGCAGTACCGTTCCAGGTAACAGGTAGGGCTTTTTCCCGGCCCACATGGTTTGGCTGACCGTATTCCAGCTTCTTAAGGCATTTTTGATACTGGCCGAGAAGGGATTGGGCGGCCATGGGCAGATCCCCCACATCCCGGTTTTCATTTTCCATGAGATGGGCATAAAACCCCGGCGGCCTCCGGACGGTCTGGGCCGCATTGTTGATGAGAATGTCCAGACGCCGGCAGGTATGTTTGATATAATCGCAGAAGAGTTCCACACTGGGAATGTGACGCAGATCCAGTCCGTAAACCTGGAGCCTGTGTCCCCAATCCGAAAAATCCGCCTCCCTTGAAAACCGCAAGGCCGAGTCCTTGGGAAACCGGGTGGTGGCAATCACCTTAGCCCCGGCCCTGAGCATCATCAGGCAGGCCTGATACCCGATCTTGAGCCTGGAGCCGGTGATCAGGGCCACCTGCCCCTTCAGGGAGGCGGTCTGGAATCGTTTCCGGTAATTGAAGTCAGCACATTCCGGGCAAAGAGCATCATAAAAATGATGGAGTTCCGTGAATTCAGCCTTGCAGATATAGCAGTTGCGCGGGCTTTCAAGTTTTTTCACCATTTCCCTGCGCCCTGGCCTCACCGTGTTCAATGGAATCTGCTTTGGCGCCTCAAACACAGTTGCTTCCCGGGCTTTCCGGATACCCGTATCTCTCCTCAGACTGCGCTCCCGGGTCACAACCGCAACCCGGTCTAGTCTTTTTTTCTCTTTGTTGCGCTTTTTGATCTCTTTCCGGTCCGGTCTGGAGATTTTCCCGGCTGCGGTCAAAAAGGCAATCCGTTCCGGTTCTGTAAGGCCTGCCAGGAGTTCTGAGTTTTCCGCAAGCTTTTCCAGAAGCGGAATGCAGTTTCGGATGATACTCAGGGTGTCCTGCCCGTCTTCTGTTTTTTGAATCAAATTGTTCTGTTCCGGGTTGATGGGGCCCACCTTTATCTTATGGGGTCCGGGTCCTGGTTAACAACAGGGTCCGGCCGTGTTTAAAAGAATGAAATTATTATAGATTTTTCATACCTTTGTCAATGCGGCGAAAGGGAAAACTTTCTTTTTCCGGCTCCGGATATTTGATAATTGACAAAAACAAAAGCCCGTGTCAGATTGCGGCAATAGTTCGGTTTTATACCCTATATTTATAGGAACACGGATGCAGGTTAAACACATACAGGAAGGACCCATCGGCATTTTTGATTCCGGCGTCGGCGGAATCAGTGTGTTAAAGGAAGTCAGAAAACTTTTGCCTTTCGAGTCCATCACGTATTTTGCAGACAGCGGCAATTGCCCCTATGGTTCCAAAACCCAGGAGGAAATCCTGTTTCTGGCCCGGAAGCATATTGAATTTCTCCTGGAACAGAATTGCAAACTGATTGTCATTGCCTGCAATACCATCACTGCAGTGGCCATAGATTGCTTCAGATCCGATTATCGCGTTCCCTTTATCGGGATGGAACCGGCCCTGAAACCGGCTGCTTTGCAGACCAGAACAAAAAAAATAGGGGTTCTGGCAACAAAAAACACATTCAATGGAAAGCTTTTCAAACAAACCCTGGAAAAACATGCATCCGGCCTGGAAGTTTTTATTCAGCCGGGATATGGGCTGGTGGAGCTGGTTGAAAAGGGTGAACAGAACAGTGAAAATGCCCGCCGGCTCCTGGAAAAATATCTCAGCCCCATGATGGAAAAAGGTGCGGATACGCTTGTGCTGGGTTGTACACACTATCCGTTTTTAAAAGAAATGATAGAAGCAGTGACACAGAACAGGGTAGCCATCCTTGACCCTTCCGATGCCGTGGCTGCCCAGACCAAAAGAATTCTCTCAGAATTTGATTTGGTCTCACAGGAAACGGACAGTCCGAGTTTCCGCTTTTTTACAACAGGTGAAAAAGAAATGGCTGAAAAATTTCTTTCATTTGCCGTATCAGACCCCTTTGTGCTTGAGCAGATACCAGGGTAAAAAAAATTGAATTATCCTTTCAGGTATATTTTGGCAAAACAGAACGATTCTCCTGTTTTATCAAGGTATACGGCCTTTATTCAGTAAGAGGCGGTTCTTAGGTTTTCTTAAAAAGTGTTTCATTTTGAAATATATTTTCTGTCTTTCTTGACAATCATACCAGACAAATTTATATCCTTGTTCTTAATGAATTTATAACTTAAAAAAAAGGAAATTCTGATATGTCAACGAGTTCTGTTTCTATAGAAGCAATTGAAGAAAAAATCCCCATTGACTGGAAAAGAGTGTTTTTCCTGATTCTTGGAGTGGCACTGTTTTGTCTAATTTATTACTGCCCGCCTTTTCCGGATGCCATTGATCCCCAAGGCAATCATTTTGTGCTGACAAAGGAAGGCAAGGGCGCCTTGGCCGTATTTGCCCTGGCAGCCACCTGGTGGATTTTTGAAGTTCTACCCATTGGTGTCACAGGCATAGCCATAGGCGTGACCCAGGCCATGTTTCTCATCCGCAAACCCGAGGTGGCGTTCAAGGATTTCATGGACCCTTCAGTCCTTTTTATCCTGGGCTCCATTGTCATCGGCCTGACTTTTACCAAGAGCGGTCTGACCAAACGTATGGCCTATAAAATGCTTTCCATTGTAGGGGAGAAGACCAGTATGATCTATCTGGGCTGCTTTGTCATGACCGCTGCCCTCACCCATCTCATGGCCCATACGGCCGTGGCGGCCACCATGTTCCCGCTGCTTCTGGCCATTCATTCCTTTTATTCGGATGAAGATCAACCTACCAAATTTGGCAAGGGTCTGTTCATCGGCATGGCCTATGTTGCCGGCGCCGGATCAATCATCACTCTGCTGGGAGCGGCGCGCGGGGCCGTGGCCATTGGTTTTTTCAAGGAAATGACAGGCAAGGAGATCAGCTTTTTTGAACTTTCCTATTATATGGCACCCATCGGCTGGCTCATGGTTTTTATTATCTGGGGCCTCATTATGGTTCTCTGCAAACCGGAAAAAGCCGTTATTCCTGGCCTTAAAGCAAAAGCCGCAAAGATGTATGCCAATTTAGGCGGCTGGGGGAGAAAGGAAATCCTGACCCTTGTTGTCACCCTTGCCGTCATTGTTATCATTGCGCTGAAAAACTGGGTTCCGGCCTTAAAGACCATTGATAAGACAGCGATTCTTCTGACCTCCACTCTGTTGTTTTTTATCCTGAATATCCTCACTATTGAAGACCTTGAAGACATTCCCTGGAATATTATTCTTCTTTTTGGCGGGGCCATGTCCATCGGGTTCTGCCTCTGGCAGACAAAAGCGGCTGAATGGCTGGCCGTAAACTGGCTTCAGCTTTTTACCAATGCCCCATCCGTAGTGTTCATTCTTGGCATGGCTTTTTTTGTCATGATTATGACCAATTTTATCATGAACGTGGCCGCCATTGCTATCTCCCTGCCTGTGGCCCTGGTGATCGCCCCTTACCTTGGAGTGGCCGGAGAAGTCATCTTTTTCTCAGCCCTTATGACCGCCGGCATGCCCTTTATTCTTCTCATCGGCGCCGCACCCAATGCCATTGCTTATAATTCCAACCAGTTCACTGCCGGAGAATTTTTTAAATTCGGCATCATTGCCAGTATCATCCTGATGATTGTGGTCTGGCTTGCCGTGATGGTTATCTGGCCGATGATGGGAATGCCCATCTTGCTGAAATAACTGTTATAACAGGACCCCTTGAGGCAACGGCTGGTTTTTTTGCCTGGTCTGCCGGCTTAAGGGGTCCTGCCGGGCAAAGGAAAAACCTTTATAAGTTCCATGAGCGCCACTGCTGTAAATCCTCCTGCCAGGGCCATGAAAAGATCATTTAAGGAAATTGGGCCGAAACGATAAAGGCTCCTGAGAAAGGGAATTGTCAGAACCAGGCACATCACCGCAGCGGTTCCGGTCATAACCCATTTAAAGGCGCTATTCTTTTCTTTGAGCATGCTGATGCCGGATCTTGTGAGAGAGCGATTGGACAGGATCATACCGAGATTACAGACCACCAGGGTTAGGAATGCCAGGGCCCTGGCTGTCTCTGCGGAATGGTCATGACTTTGGATAAAAAGATAGACACCAAGTGTCGCAGCAAGGGTCAGGCCTCCCTGGAAAAAGCATTTGAGAAGGGTTAAAGCTTCAAAGAGCTTTTCATCTATGCTGCGCGGGTTTCGTTCCATGACGCCGCCATCGTCCTTGTCTGCCTCAAAAACCAGGGTGCAGGCCGGATCAATGATCAGTTCAAGAAAAACAATATGCACAGGGAATAAAATCAAAGGCCATTTGAAAAGGACCGGGATGAGTGAAAGCCCGGCAATGGGGATGTGCACTGAAAGGATATACATCATGGCTTTTTTCAGGTTGTCATAAATCCTTCGTCCCATGCGCACGGCAGTCACAATGGAATTGAAATCATCATCCAGAAGAACAAGGGATGAGGCTTCGCGGGCCACGTCCGTACCCCGTGCTCCCATGGCCACGCCGATGTGGGCCGCTTTCAGGGCAGGGGCATCATTCACCCCGTCACCGGTCATGGCAACGATTTCTTTGTTGATTTTAAGTGCCTTGACGATTCTGAGTTTCTGTTCCGGCACCATGCGGGCAAAAATATTGACTTTCCTTATCCGCTCTGCCAGTTCTTCATCGGTCAGGAGTTCCAGTTCAGGACCGGTAATATACTGATCCGGATTCTGAAGATCGATCTGCCGGGCAATGCTCATGGCCGTGCCGGGGTAGTCGCCGGTGATCATGATGGTCCTGATGCCTGCAGTGTAACATTCTTTTATGGCTCCTTTGACATTGGAGCGGACAGGGTCTTCAAGGCCGAGCAGGCCGATGAAATGAAACTGAAAATCGTGCTGCCGTTCCGGCAGATTTGTTTTCCTGTGCCTGCCGGCTGCGACTCCGATTACGCGTTTGCCCTGGTCGCTGAGCATATTTATTTTTTCTTCCAGCCGGTTTAATCCGGATGCATCAAAATGACACAGATCGGCAATGGCTTCAGGTGCGCCCTTGGCAGCGATGATGAGATCCTCGCCGGATGTGGAGATCCACACCCTGGACATGGCCAGAAGCTCTTTGCTTAAAGGATATTCTTGCTGAAGAGTCCAGGCTGCATGAAGGTGCCCGGTATTGGAAAGGGTGCGTTCGCCCAGGTCTTTCATGGCTTTTTCCATGGGGTCGAAGGGATCGGCCGGGCTTGCAAGGATGCTGTATTCCACCACTTCGTGAAAGGCTTCAGGAAGGATATGGCTCCCTTCCCCGACCCGAAAGAACTGATTGTCTGTCACAATATCGGTAACCGTCATTTTATTCAGGGTCAGGGTGCCTGTTTTATCCACACACAGCACCGTTGCGGAGCCCAGGGCCTCAATGGCCGGAACCCGCCGGGTGAGCACCCTGTATTTTGAAATCCGCCAGGCCCCCAGGGCCATGAAGACGGTCAGGACAACGGGAAATTCTTCCGGAAGAATGGCCATGGCCAGGGACAAGCCAGCCAGAAAGCCTTCCATGAGGTTCCCCCGGGTCAGGCAGAAGATCACCACCACAAGGATGCACAAAAGGCTGCCGGAAAGTGCAAAGATGCGGACAATGCTTTTGGTCTGGATCTGGAGCGGGGTCTGTTCTTCTTTAATGGATTGAAGGGCTTTACCGATTTTTCCCAGTTCGGTTCGATTTCCCACAGCCTTGATGATGCCCGCGGCCTGGCCGGACACCACCAGGGTTCCTGAAAACCCAAACGGAAGGTCATCCCCTCCCGGCTTTCCCAGGCCCAGGGCATCGTCCTTTGTGAAGGATTTGCGGACCGGAACGGATTCGCCAGTGAGCAGGGATTCATCCACACAAAAATTGACGGCATGGACCAGGATACAGTCTGCCGGAATGCGGTCGCCTTCGGCCAGCAGGATGACATCACCAAAAACCACTTCCCGTCCGGGGATGCGGATTTTTTCTCCCTCCCGGATGACAAAGGCACGGGGGCTGGACAGATCTTTCAAGGCTTCCAGGGCTCTTTCGGTTTTTTTCTCCTGGTAAAAGGTGATACCGATAATGACAAAAACAAAGCCGAGAAGCATGAGCGCTTCCTGTAATTCACCGGACAAAAGATAAAGCGACCCGCAGGCAATCAAAAGAAGGAACATGGGTTCTTTCAAAACCCCGATCAGGATATCTATCTCTTTTCGCCTGCCCTGGGCCGGCAATTCGTTAAACCCATCCTGTTTCTGCCGCAGGAGGACCTCATCCTGTGTCAGGCCTGTCAGTTTTTCAAATGCAATCCGGCTCAATTTTATCCTTAAAGGTTACGGGTTAAAAAAATCAATGGTGGTGATGGTGATTATGGTCGTGGTCATGATGGTGCGTCTTCTTTTTAAGGTTTGCCAGTATGGGTTTATATTCCTGCATTCTCAACGGTTTTTCAAGACCGCTTTTTAAAAGCAGGTCTTCATTATTGAAAATATCCAGGGTCGGACCGTCGGCCGTGATCTCTCCCTTGTGCAGGACAATGGTCCGCTCGCATACATCCAGGGCCATGTCAAGGTCGTGGGTGGCAATGATTTTGGTATGTTCAAAGGTCTGAAGAAGACTGATGAGACGTTTGCGCGACAGGGGGTCAAGGTTTGAAGTCGGCTCATCCATGACCAGGATATCAGGTGAGGCGGCAAGAATGGTGGCAATGGCGACAGCGCGTTTTTCACCGCCGGACAGCTTATAGGGCGGCCGGTTTTTCAGGTGGGCAGCGCCTACGGTTTCAAGGGCCAGGATCACCCGGTCTTTTACTTCCTGTTCGGGCAGGCCCAGGTTCATAGGGCCAAAGGCCACATCATCAAACACCGTGGGCATGAAAAGCTGGTCGTCCGGGTCCTGGAAAACCATTCCCACTGACCGTCTGGCCGCTTTCATGGTTTTTGGCGTCAATTGATAATCACCGATTCGGATTTCTCCCTTTGCAGAGACCAGGCACCCGTTCAGATGGAGCAGCAATGTGGATTTACCGGCACCGTTGGCACCCACCAGGGCCACAGATTCCCCATGGGTGATGGTAAAGGAGATGCCGTTGACCCCCATGGTCCCGTCCGGATAGGTATAATAAAGGTTGTCGGCTTTGACAATATGGTGACTCATTAAAAAAATCCTTCAATGATGCTGCCGAAAATCACGGGCAGGTTATACCTTCTGGCAAGAATAAAAAAACAAGACCAGGAGAGGATGAATATGACTTCCTTCTGCCCGAAGGTCATGGGTTTTGCCACACGGATATGACCGTCAAATCCCCGGCAGAGCATGGCCAGATGGATACGCTGGGCCCGGTCCAGTGTCCTTAGCAGCAACTGGCCCAGAAGGGGAACAAAGACCTTGAACCGCATCCGGCCGGAATCAAAGGAGCGCAGCGATCTTGCCCGGATCATGCGGGAGGCTTCCTCGATCAGGACAAAAAGATAACGGTATAAAAACAAAAGCTGAATCACAAAGGGCAGGGGAACCTTGAGTTTTTCAAGGGCCATGCATACGCCGTTGAACCCGGTGAGGCAGATCAGGACCAGGGCTGCCCCGACCGTGAGGGCAAAGCGGATCAGGATGGAAAAAAATGAGACCCACCCCCCGGACAGGGATACCCTGCCGATTTCCAGGAGGGGCTGGGTATCCAGAAGCGGGTTGAAAATTCCTATTAATACGGCAAACGGAGAGACAATGAGAATTTTCTTTAACAGGTAGAAAACCGGGAGATCGGCGCCAACCACCATGGCCACAGGATAGATGACAAAGGGGATCATCATGGAAATTTCATATTTTCCCAGGGACACCACCATGACGATGAAAATGAGGGTGGTGATGAGTTTTGCACGGGGATCAAGACGGTGAAGGCCGGTGTTGCCGGATGCCAGCGTATCCATGGTCCTGATGTCAAACAGGTTGTTTTCAATGGTGGCCATTTAAATGTCTGCCGTAATTCTTATGTCCGGGCAGCCTTTCTCCGTTTGATGACAAAACCGATGAATACAGCCAGGCAAAGGGTCAGAAGACCCCCCACAAGACCGGACACGGATGTGCCGGGGTTGACGGCAGGCCAGGCGCCTGCGGTTTCTTCTCCAGGATGGCTTTCTGTTGTTTTGAATCCGTAATCGGGCAGAAAAGCGGTTTTTTCCTGGATGGCTGAGAGAGAGGAGTGAATCCCTTTTTCCGGGGCCGCAAATTTTTCAACCCCTGCCGTTCTGAACATGGCCCATTCCAGCCCGTCCGGGTGGGAAGAGGCGAACCAGCTCAAGGCGCCGCCCACAATGACGGCGGCAGCGGCAAACCCGGCCAGCACCTTACCGATGGAATATCCCCGGCCGGGTTCAGGAGAGGCCATCATAATTTCAGGCCTGCTTTTCCATACAAACAGGATCACGGCTGCGGTTGTTATGCCTTCAACCAGGCCGATGGCAAGATGAATGGGCAGCATCAGCGCGACAAAAACAGCAAAGGGAAGCTCTGATATGCCTGAAAAAAAAGTCTCAAGGACAACGGAAAATGCACCCATCTGCAACCCGAGGATGGCGGAAACAAGGGCCCCGGTTATGATGGCACCCGAAGATGCCTTGCCCCTGACAAAAAGTTTGTAGATGAGCGGATAACAGATAAAACAGGGAAAGAACCCAAGGTTGAAGATATTGCATCCCAGGGCCAGAAGACCGCCGTCGGCAAAAAACAGGGCCTGAACCGTCAGGACCGAGGCCATGGCCAGGAATGCGGCATGGGGGCCGAGAAGGATGGCCAGGATCATTCCGCCGCCGAGATGGCCGCTGGAGCCTGTGGCCGGTATGGTGAAATTGATCATCTGGGCGGCAAAAATAAAGGCCCCGATGACCCCCATGAGGGGGATTTTCCGATCATCCTGATCCTGTCTTAGTTTTTTTGAACAATATCCGATCAGGCCTGCCGAGGCTGCCCACAAGGCCCCACCCACTGCCGGGGAAATCAGCGCATCTGCCATATGCATGATAAACACTCCTTTTTAACAACAAATCTTTTTTCTTTTCCGGCAAAATAAAAACCACGTAAAGCCGGCGTTAAAATATCCGCAAACCTTCGTGGTTGAGTTGTTATAAAGCTTACTTCTAAAAAAACCGGCAGGCTTCATGCCTGCATTAAAATTATATTTAAATAAGATGAATTCCCGTGAATGTCAATTATAATATTTGAATCCCTGAAGGTTGTGTGCTATTGGGTAAATATCGCCTTAAAAAAATTATTTCTCTTCAGGAAGGGATATTGATGCTGCCTATCGGTTTTAAGCAGGTTCTCTTAAATATTATAAAAAATTCCGTTTTACGATATATTCTTTTTATTTCGCTTGGGGTATCTGTTTTTTTTCATATTTACAGCAATATTTTTATTTTTCCTCAGTTTTCAAAAACGCTGGAAGGAAGAACGGTGAATACCGAAGTGGTGGAAACCTATTTGCCGCTGATGTCAATGGGCTGGTTTGAGGGAGCCATAGAGGCCTATTACGATATTACAGCCAACCGGACCGCCTTAACCGCCTTGCTGAATCGCCTGAAAACACTAATAGGGATTTTCCATCTTATTCTTCTTGCCTTACTGTTTTTTATCCTGGTTAAAGCAGGCCGGAATATGCTGGAACGGGATATGGCAGAGACCTCATTACAGAAAGCCCGTGCAGACTTGGAAAAAATAGTGGGTGAACGGACGGCGGAATTAAAAAAAACAAATCAGACCCTGATGGTTGAGATCGAAAACCAGAGACGTTCCGATATAGCCCTCAGGGAAAGTCAAAACCGTCTCAGGGCCATGCTGGAGTCCAATCCCGATCCCATTATCATGTATGACCTGATAGGACATCCCCAATATTTAAACCCGGCGTTTACAAGCAAATTAGGGTGGACCCTGGATGAATTGAAAGGCGGAATCATCCCCTTTGTTCCGGAAGACCAGAAGGAATTGACGGCGCAAAAGATAAAAGAGATGTATGAATACGGGAAAATCCTGACCTTTGAAACCAAACGGCTGACAAAGGATAACCAGATCCTTGATTTTCTTGTAAGTGCCGCCCTGACCCATGACACAGAAGGGAAGCCTGACGGCATCATTGTCAACCTGACCGATATCAGTGAGAAAAAAGCTTTGGAAGCCCAATACAAGCATTCCCAGAAGCTGGAATCCATCGGAATCCTGGCCGGCGGCATTGCCCATGATTTTAACAATATACTGGCCGGTATCATGGGGTATTCCCAGTTGGCCAGGATGAATATCTCAGACCCTGAAAAAGCAGGTGAGGACCTTGACCGGGTCATGAAAGCTGCGGATCGGGCCAAGGCTCTGGTCCGGCAGATGTTGACCTTCAGCCGTCAAACCGAATATCACAAACAGTCCATGAAAATGCATATCATGATAAATGAAGCTCTCAAACTCATCCGGTCTTCCATCTCCTTCACCATAGAAATAAAAGAAGAGATTGCCTCAAAGGCATCGGTCATGGCAGACCCCACCCAGATCCATCAGGTGATCATGAACCTCTGCACCAATGCCTGTCATGCCATGCGGGACACCGGCGGCCTGTTAACGGTGGCGCTGAAAGAAATAAAGATCCCGGGACCGGATACGATAGCGGAACTCAACATGACGCCGGGCCGTTATCTCAGGCTTCAAATCAGCGATACGGGATCAGGCATTGCGCCTGAAATCATTGATAAAATTTTTGATCCTTATTTTTCAACAAAATTTCCGGACAAAGGAACCGGCCTGGGCCTTGCAGTTGTCCACGGCATTGTCAGGGACAGCAACGGTTATATAAAAGTATACAGCCGGCAGGGCCAGGGAACGAGTTTTTTTGTGTTCCTGCCTGTTGCAACGGAAAATGCGGATTCAGGCAATACTCAGGATAAAAATGATTTTCCGCCCGGCGGAACTGAAAAAAAATATGGTTGTGGATGACGAGGAAGTATTTATGAAAAATCCCGGGCAGGTGGATTTCATTATTTCAGACATCACCATGCCTTTTATGACCATCGCCGCCCTTGCTGCAAATATTCTTAAGAGCCATCCGGATCTCCCCATAATCCTATGTTCCGGATACAGCGACAAGATTTCCGAGAACACACTCCGTAACACCGGTATCTATAAATGTCTGGAAAAACTCGTCAGCCTGGAAAACCTTGCCTTTATCATCAGGGAAAAGCTGGATGAGTGATCCAGAGGATAAAACCTAAAAAAAACACTCAGATCCGCATGGAACATCTCTGGTTCCATTACCATGACCGGGCGGTGCTGGAAGATATCCGCCGGATATCATACCCGTCCGCCGGCTCGGGCCGGATCAGACCCTTTGCGTGGGAAACAGGGCCAATGACCTAAGCCTTGAAAAGACCGATGTAAATATACGCTTGCTTCTCAGGCAGTCCAACTTTTTATAACCCTTCAGAATAATGCATTATCGCTTCCTTTTTACAGGTTCAAGGATAGGTGCAAATAATCTTGATTCAACCCATTCAGGCTGATCTCCTATAAAAACCATTTTGGCAGATCTTTGCCAGATAAACAATATTTACACCACTGCAGAATTTTTGAAATGACTTTACATAGTTCAGCGATGTTGATAGGGATTGCCAGGTAATATTTTTTAATTTATGGTCGGATATCATTCAAAACTGCATGATACACTGACCTTCATAATAGCTTGTTTGACCGGAGTTTGACATTTTCCATAATGTGGATTAGTATAGCTATAAAAAGCCACATCATGGAGGTGAGATATGAGGACAATTCAAATGACCCTTGATGATAATCTCGTCAAAGCGGTCGATCGCGTTTCAAAGGAACTCCACACAAGTCGTTCCGCTTTTACAAGGAAGGCTCTGCAGGATGCGCTGGCCCGTTATAAGGTCGAGCAACTAATCCATGGTTCAACAGATCGCTGCACGGGAGCGCAAAAGCCGCGCCCCGTAAGCAACACATTATGCAAAAAAATAAATTGAGGAATCGGCTTTCTGATGCTATTCATCCCAGCCGTGCTGGCCGATCAGTTTGACAAACCGGCAGGCGCCCAGATTGGTTGTTCTGATACCGGTTTCCGTTTTTTCAAGTTTCAGCAATTCCTGGGAAAAAGTTCCGCCCACAGGCATGACCAGGCGTCCTCCGATTGAAAGCTGATCGATCAATGGGGCTGGAATCTGTTGACCGCCCGCAGTAACCATAATGGCATCAAACGGGCTTTCTTCTTTCCAGCCCTGGGTTCCGTCTGAATATCGCGTGACAATATTATAATATTTTAATCTATCAAACAGCTTTCTTGTCTGTAAAAAAAGGGTATTATTTCTTTCGATTGTATATACCTTATAGGCAATCTGGGCAAGAACGGCAGCCTGATATCCGGACCCGGTCCCTATTTCAAGAATCCTTTCATGACCTTTTAATTCAAGACTCTGGGTCATCTCTGCAATAATATAGGGCTGAGAAATTGTCTGGCCTTCACCAATGGGAAGCGGGAAATCGCCATAGGCACTATCAACAAGAGCTTCACTTACAAACAGATGGCGGGGGACTTTGGACATTGCCTGAATGACCAAGGGTTCGGTCACTCCCCTTGAAACAATCTGTTTTTCCACCATTTCACTTCGCCAACGTGCAAATTTCTTGGGTTCGTCTTTCATGCCCCCCTTAATACCAGCAAGATATCCTTCCGTCAAGATGATACAATCCTTTTACCATCCTGCAAACTCATCTTGATTTTTGCCGGGAAGATCAGTAATGATGAACCCATGAACAGACTTCAACAGATCATAATGGCAATCATTGTTTCCTGGGTAATATTTTTGATCGGCATAACCGGGTACATGGTGATAGAAAAATGGGATTTCTTAGATGCTGCTTATATGACAGCCATCACCCTGGCTACAGTGGGTTTCATGGAAGTTCATGAATTGAGTTCTTCAGGAAGGATCTTCACGATTATCCTGATTTTTTCCGGTGTCGGATATTTTGTCTATATTGCAGGACTCATTATACAATCCATTGTTGAGGGGGAAATACGATCCATATTGGGGAGGAAAAGATTGGATAAGCAAATCAGCAAGATGAAAAATCATTATATTATATGTGGTTACGGCCGTATCGGGAAAGTTTTATGCCAGCTCATCAAAGAAGAGACCAATGATATTGTTGTGATCGAAGAAAAAGACGATCTTATGGCGGTTCTGGAAAAAGACAAAATGCATTACCTTCACGGCAATGCATCTGATGAAGATCTCCTGGAAAAAGCAAACATCAGAAATGCATCCTTTCTGGTAGCCGCTCTTGGAACGGATACAGCCAATGTTTTTCTTGTCCTGACTGCAAGACAGTTGAATCCTGACATTTATATCCTAGCCAGGGCCAGCAACCCAGATGTGAGGAATAAATTATTGATTGCCGGGGCAAATCTTGTGGAATCTCCTTATGATACAGGTGCCATATCCATGGGATTAAAACTTTTAAGGCCAAGCGTCAGCAGTTTTCTTGATATTGCACTTTCAAGAAAAAGCGAGGCCATTCAAATCGAAGAACTTTTTGTTCCCAAAAGTTCCCAATATACCCATATCGCCCTGAAAGACTCCAAAATCAGGCAGGATTTTAACCTTATTATCATTGCTATAAAAAAAGCATCCGGGGAGATGCTTTTTAATCCTCACTTTGAAACATTGATTGAACCACAGGATACGGTCATTGTCATGGGAAAGACTGCAGACTTAAGAAAATTTTCTAACGCCATCAACCCGGAAGGGGCCTGAAATCTGATTCACAATTGTCTTGATTTTGCCCCTGTACCGGGTAGGTCATATTTTATAGATCACCCGTTGATCCGTAATGATGATATCCACGGTATATTTCCTTGATTCCATCTGAATCTGATCCACGATCTGTTCTTCATAGGCAAGGGCTACCTTTCTGCATGTCTCAGGCAGGCGGGTAATAAGCTTGTTGTAAAAATTGTTCCCCAACCCTACCCGGCCGCCCTTATCATCAAAGGCAAGCCCGGGAATAATTGCAATATTAATTTCATCCAAAGATATTTTTTTACATCTTTCAATATCCGGTTCTAGAATATCATTGGCATTCCTGATGAGATCTTTTCCATAGCTGCTGATCTTATAGAGATTGATTGCATTTTTTGCATCTGTGAAAACCGGCAGTACAATTCCTTTTTCAATCTGAAGTGCTTTTTTAATAATTCCTTCAGTGGGAATTTCATTGCTTACAGGAGTATATAAAAAGGCGAGGTGAGCCTCCATAAAATTTGCAAATTCAAACAGCCGATGCTCAATCTTTCCATATTTGATAGAAAGTTCTTCTTTTGTAAGGTTTTTCAGTCGCTCAGCCACAACCGCCAGATTATTATTTTTTACATTCTTCATATCATCCATAACTTTCGTTCCTCTGATCACAAAAAAAGTTTCCCCAAATATTATACACATGTCTCAAATTGTCAACCTGCAATAATCATTGACTGTTTACACCCTGCATGCTATCAGGGTAAGATCGTTGGAGAATCTTACGGATGTTGTAATCTGCTAACTTTTATGAGGAAAAATTAAGGAAAAATGCTGGATTTAAAATTTATTAACACCCATCTGGAAGCTGTTAAAAACGGCATGAATAAAAGAAGAGCCAAGATAGACTTTTCCCTTTTGTCGGATAATGATGAAAAAAGAAAATCATTGCTTTTAAACATAGAAGAATTAAGGCATACACGGAATACGGTTTCAGATGAGATTGCAAAATTAAAAAAATCAGGGGAAGATGCAAACCCTCTCATCCAAAAAATGAAAGATGTGTCAGATACCATTAAAACACTTGATAAAGATCTTGCTATCGTAGAAACTGGTATCCAGAACTTTCTCATCTCATTACCAAATATTCCCCATGATGATGTGCCTGTCGGCAAAGATGAAACGGACAACCAACTTGTAAAAACATATGGAGACCCAAGAAAATTCGATTTTGAAATCAAACCCCACTGGGAAATCGGTGAAAATTTAGGCATTCTTGATCTGACAAGAGCCAGCAAGCTTGCCGGGGCAAGATTCCCGCTTTATTTCGGAAACGGAGCAAGGCTTGAAAGGGCATTGATCAATTTCATGCTGGATATCCATGTTTCGCAGCATGGGTACAAGGAGACACTTCCACCTTTTATTGTGAACAGGGCAACCATGACGGGTACCGGGCAATTGCCCAAATTTGGCGAAGAGCTTTTTAAACTCGAGGGATGGGATTATTTTCTTATCCCGACATCTGAGGTTCCCATGACCAATATTTATGCCAATGAGATTATCGACGAATCGCTGCTTCCCTGCAAATTCACGGCCTATACGCCCTGCTTCAGATCCGAGGCCGGGTCTTATGGAAAAGATACAAAGGGCCTGATCCGACAACACCAGTTTAATAAAGTGGAACTTGTCAAATTAACAACGCCCGAATCTTCGTTTGAAGAACTGGAATCCCTGCTTGCAAATGCCGAAAAAATCCTTCAGCTTCTTGAACTCCCCTATCAGGTCCTTTCTCTTTGTACCGGTGATCTTGGTTTTTCTGCTGCCAAAACCTATGATATTGAAGTCTGGATGCCCAGCCAGGATAAATACAGGGAAATCTCTTCCTGCAGTAATTGTCTTGATTTCCAAGCTAGACGGGCCGGTATCCGGTTTAAAAGGAAAGGCGGGAAAAAACCGGAATACGTCCATACCTTAAACGGGTCAGGGCTTGCAGTCGGCAGAACATTTGCCGCCATACTGGAAAATTATCAGAATCCTGACGGTTCTGTGATGATCCCTGAAATATTAATTCCGTATATGGGAGGTCAAAAGATTATTCGCCATGATGCCTGATTATTTTCCCGAAGATATTAAGCGTTATATCATACCAGAGGCAAAAGGAGAATTGTATTACCAGTGCCTTGGATGCTCTGCCCAATACCCCATTGATAAACTTTTGTATGTATGCCCTGCATGTCAGGAAGTTCTGTTGATTCATGACCGCAAGAAAGACTCTTTGAAAAATATCCCAGGCCCTGTCTGGCAGAAAATATTTGATTTCCGGAAGATGCTCAAAATTCCAGCTCTTAAAGGGATTTACCGATATCATGAATTTATTGGCTCCTGTATCCCTTTGGACTCCATCATCTATCTTGGAGAAGGCCATACTCCTGTTGTGGAAGCCAACCAGCAACTCAAAGAAAAAATCGGTCTCTCTTTTTTTTACAAGAATGACGGACAAAACCCCAGCGCCTCCTTTAAAGACCGCGGGATGGCCAGCGCATTGTCCAGTATAAAATACCTGATTGATCAAAAACTGATTTCCAACGTCATTGCCATTTGTGCGTCAACCGGGGATACATCGGCTTCGGCAGCCTTATACGCTTCTTATTTTGGCCCTCTGATCAAATCCGCAGTTCTTTTACCCCATAAAAAAGTTACATCCCAGCAATTATCACAACCTCTGGGGAGCGGGGCAAAAGTGTTTGAAATCCCCGGGGTCTTTGATGACTGTATGAAAATCGTAGAACACCTTTCATCCAGATATCCAGTGATCTTGTTGAATTCAAAAAATGCCTGGCGGATACTGGGCCAGGAATCCTATTCATACGAGATTGCCCAGGATTTTGACTGGAAAATGAAGGATAAAGCAATCGTTGTTCCTATTGGAAATGCCGGAAATATCTCTGCCGTGATGAATGGATTTATAAAATTTTTTGAAGCCGGTATCATTGATGCGCTACCCAAAATTATCGGTGTTCAGTCTGAGCATGCAGACCCTGTTTACCGATATTATCTTGAGCCTGATGAAACCAGGAGAAAATTTGTCCCTGTAAACACAAAGCCAAGTGTTGCCCAAGCCGCCATGATTGGAAATCCGGTATCAATGCCGCGTGTCATACAAATCTCAAAAAAATATAATGAAATTGCCGGAAGCCGGCATATTTTCTTTGTACAGGTTACTGAACAGGCCATTATGGATTGGCAGCTCCAGGCCAACCATAACGGTCATATTGCCTGTACCCAGGGAGGTGAATGTCTAGCAGGGCTTGCAAAAGCTTTTGAGCTAAAGATTGTTTCATCACACGAAATTGCCATTCTTGATGCCACTGCTCATGCTATTAAATTTTCAGGATTCCAAGACCTGTATTTTAACAATGCAATCCCGGAAGATTATAAAATCAGTTCCAACCCTGATTTCATAAATCTGCCGTCACTTGTTCTGCCCGAGGATAAGGATCTAATTCCATCTCAAGAGAAGCGTTTAAATGAAAAAGATTTTCAAGGCTTTGTAAAAGATATTTCTGACAAAATCGCAAAAAAATTGAAATTAGAAATATGTGAATAGTCTATGAAAAAGGACGCAAGGTTAAAAGCATTCATTTTTATCATTCTATCCATCTATACCTGTATTGCCGTCCCCCATCCTTCCCATTCCAAAACCAGTAGTGTAAAAACTTCCTATAAACGATATTCAATTATAAAATACAAAGGTGAAGATATCCTTTGTGAGCCTTATAAGGTTAACAAAAATGACTGGTTGTATAAAATCCTCAGGAAAAAAGGAGAAATTTCGGAAAAAGATTTTCCCCATTTCATAAGTATTTTTAAAGAAATAAACCCTGATATCAGTGATATTGATGCAATTCAACCTGGAACCAACATTTTAATACCACTGAAAAAAATTAATAAAGATGAATATAACCTCAGTACTCCTGATAATGTGGATGTCCCTGTGGTTAAGTTTTCAACCAGTGATAAAGATCCTGATCTTCAGCCCTTTCTGAAAAAACATATCGTACAGAATGGCGAAACCACAGATTCGACTTATGGCAAAGAAAAAAAGCAAGAGACCATAAACAATAGAATAGAGGCATATAAGCTTGCCAAGCTAAAACAATATTCATCCCTTATTGGTGGTGTCCTGTTAAGTCAGGGAAAAATATATTTTCCAGGAGATCAAAATTCAACCTGTTTCATTGATTTATCATCTGTTCCGGTCATTGAAACCAATAGTGGTGAAAAAATCATCATTACCTCCGATAATACCCTGAGCGATGAGCTTATAGAAAATATAAAATCCTACTGGAGAGATTTAAAGACCCAATCATTATCTGAGGTTCTTGAGAAAATAAAAGATAACGATAATGCTTCTGCCGGGGTGAATTCTACCATAAGAAATAAAAAAATGATCCAGTCTCTATTATTTCAGGCAGGATTCAACTATATCACAGATGCCAAAATTCCGTTCACTCTCAATCATATCAGCCTTGAAGCCACTTTTGGCAGAGTAACGAGAAAAGATTCAACTGATTTACTGATCAATTTCGGGAATGTTTATGGATCTGCACTGGAAGTCCTTGAAAAACAAAAATTTGAGATAATCACCATTGCGCCTGAACTTAAAGCGTCTGAAATGATAGGCCTTCTGTTTTCCAGTATAGGGTATTCAACATGGGAAAACCCTTCTTTTTCTACAGGAGAAACAGTTGACAAAATAACAGGCATCTATGCAGTTAGGGAAGAAGACAAATTATTTATTCCGATTGGAGCACCGAGTACTTCTGCAATAGCCTATCTGAAAAAAGAAAATATAAAAATTTTATCAATTGAATAATTGATACATCAATAAAAGCCCTAAAAATGAAAGAGGAGTTCTTAAAATGAAAGGATCGTGTTTCTCATTCATTATTTTCCTGATTTTCATATCATGTGCATCCCAAAACGTGAATCCGATTAATAAAAAAGAAATTGCCATTGCAACCCAGAGAGTGGGCGAAGGATTTTATAATGCCGGAAACTATACATCAGCATTACAAAACCTGCTGGAAGCGTACGAAACCATTCCTGATGACCCATATTTAAATAACAGCCTGGGGCTCGTTTACCTTGCTAAAAAAAGGTTTGATCTGGCTGAAGATCATTTTAAAAAAGCACTGGAGTTGAAAAAAGAATATTTCGATGCAAAAAACAATCTGGGTGCAGCATATCTGAAACAGGAGAAATGGTCTCAAGCGATTGAATGTTTTGAACATGTTTCCAGAAGCTTAGTCTATGGCTATCCCGAGATCCCTTATGCTAACCTAGGCTGGGCTTATTTCCACCAGAAAAAATATGAGAAAGCCGATTTTTATTTTAATAAATCCTTACAAATCAATCCAAAATTTTTAATTTCCATCCACGGCTTGGCTTCTATATACTTAGAAACCGGGTCTCATCTCCAGGCAATTGATTTTCTTAACCAGGAGTTGAAAAAAGAACCTAATGCCGCGATTCTTCATTCCGATATGGCAAAAGCATATGAAGGAATAAACGATCTTTCAAAAGCAAAAAAATCATGGTCAACCGTATTGAAACTTGTTCCGGAAACATCGCAGCTTGCTATGGAGGCCAAGAAGAAACTGAACGATTTAAATTAATCTGCTATTGTAGATTTGCTCCGTTTCTGCTCCAACTGAATAATTGAGGGTGTTAAAAAGATAAGGAGTTCATTTCTATTATCTGTACTACGATCAGTCTTAAAAAGCCTTCCTAAAATAGGAATTTCTGAAAGCCCGGGGGTTCCTGAATTGCTTTTATTGTCTGTTGTTTTTACAATACCACCGATAACAATGGTGTCATTGTCATTCACCAAAAGTTCCGTTTCAGCTTCATTGGTGGCAAGAGAGGGAACTCCATTGGTAACAGAATCAATATCATTTTTTGTTAAATAAACCGTCATTGAAATTCTTTTATCAGGAGTCACATGGGGAGTTACTTCCAACAGCAAATCAATATTTTTAAACTTGACTGAAGAACCTCCTGTTGTATCCCTTTCAAGATATGCAAATTCAAGACCTTGCTTGATTTTAGCTTTTTTATTATCAAGGGTGAGGATTCTTGGAGATGAAATGATTTTAGCGTCACCCTTTGTTTCAGACGCATTGATTTGAGCTTGCAGGTTTAAAAAATCAACCCCTAATACATTATAGAAATTAAAAGTACCTGTGTTAGCAGGTGCAGAAGTCGGATAATTCAGAGCAATGCTGAAATCTTTGTCAGTGGTCGTTGTAACGGTTCGAGGTTTCCCAAAACCTAAACCGAGTCCCAGTTCGCGAGAAAAATTCTTTGTAACTTCAACTACTTTTGCTTCAATCATGATCTGCGGCGTTACTCTATCAAGGCGATAAATAGTCTCTTTGGCTTGATCAATTTTAGCCTGGATATCAGTAATGATGATCATATTTGTTCGCTTATCAACACTGATTTTTCCTCTATCTTTTGTCAGAATTTGGTCAATATGGGGCTTTACATCTGTTTCTGCATCTGAATAGTTTATGGGGATATATTCTGTTACTAGGGGTTCAAGGCTTTCCTTATCATCCAGAGACTTCTTTCTTTCCGTAAAAGCCTCCTGTAGCAATTTTTCCTCCTTTTTGATAGTCTCAAGCGTGGCAATCCGAATTACATTTCCTTCAGTTTTCTGTCCGAGACTATTCATTTTCAAGACAAGATCCAATACCTGATCCCAGGGAACCGGGTCTTCAAGGGATAAAGTCACTTTCCCTTCTACATCTTTATCAATGGCAAAATTTATTCCGCCGACACTTCTTAAAATCCTGAATACATTTTTAATATCTGTCTCATAGAAATCCAGCTTGATTTTTTCACCTGTAAATTTTTTTTTCAGACCATATATCTCTTCTTCAATTGTTTTGCTTTTTTCTGCGAGTTCAGCCGGCTTTTCCTGAGGCTGCGGTTCATTCTTCTTAATATCTATGGTTTCGGCTTGAACGTTTCCGCTGACTGTTTTTTTTGCTTTTGCAAAAACCGGTGGTTCAATTAGTGTCGGCTCAAAATACATAAAAATCGTATTTTGATCTTGAACCACTCGATAAGGAACAAGATCTCTGATATTAATTTCGATCTTTGAATCTTTCCGTTTACCCGGAACCTGAACCGGCATTAAACTTTCAACCGCTGATTTAAAATACTGAGTGAGCAATGGGCGTTTATGATTTTCCGGTATAATCGTATTATAAAGATTCAGATATATTTTTTCCTTGCCGCCAAGGGTGATATCATATTTTATCGGGTGATTGGTTTCAACAACAATGTTGGATTTACCATCCTCCATTGAATTAAACTCAATATTCTTAAGTGTTGCCGTTTGCGCTGGAATTATAATCGTTTTATCCTTTTCCGGTGTATCAGCTGATTGCTTTTCCTTTATACCTAAAATAGACCCGGGTGTGCCTTTTTCTTTGATCTGACCTTTTTCAACGGGCTGGGCGAGTAAAAATTTCAAAATCTTGTCGGTTTCCGTAACTTTATAATCAAGATCCTTTGTTAACAGAATTTCAATTTTGGCGATTGTCATCTCCTTATCGGCATAGTTCACAGACACATTACTGATATATTTATTTTCTTTTACGTCTGTTTTAAAATCAGGGGAAATTTTGGTTTCCGGAAAATAGATGGCAATTCCAAAAGGAAAGGACTGCTTTATTGATGTATAGACAAGTTTCTGATTTCCTGTAATGCTGATATCAATACCCTGTTCCATTATATCAACATTAACGGAATTTATCTGCCTGTCCTTTTCAGCTTTGATTTTTGCTTCTGTTATTTGAGATTTCACCTGATCCTGTTCGGCTGTTTTTTTATTTTCAGCTTCCTGAATAACACACCCTGCAGTTAAAAATATAACTAAAATCAAACTGACTATATTTATCATCAGAATGTTAAATCTTTTTGTCAGGGGGAAAAACATATCACTCCTCATCATTTTTATGAAGTTTTATTTCCTGAATTTGTTCTTTGAGCTTGCCTCTAAAATCTTTAACAAGCTCTGTAACCATAATACTGCTATCGTTAATTTCTGAAACCTTACCTTGATTTCTGCCAATATATGTCCCAATTATGACTTCATATCCTTTACCGGTAGCCTCCTCAACCATTGCAATCTTTTTATTTTCCATGGTGACTATTGCAACCAAACGGATTTGCCCTAACTCTATTTTTTCAAGCGGTGTCAGAATTCTTTGAGGGTTATCATCAATTGCGGATTGAGGCTCTTCAACTTTTTCCTGGATAAGCGGCAAAAACGGATCAACCCTCCCCTGGCTATCATAGTATTCCGCCTTTTCATCACTCTTTATGGGTTCCTGAGTCTGAATATTATTTTTAGCTTCAGACATTGGCCCCATCTCTTGCTCTTGAATTTCATTTTTTTTATCTACAGGAGCTGTTCGATTCTGAGTAACAGGAAGGGGGATTTTCCCTGAAACAACCTCAGGGGCTGAAGGTTTGTTAATACTTGTCTGATCATTACAAGCGTTTAAAAATAATATCAGATAGGTTGAGGCGGCTAATATTATTATTTTATACATTATTCCCAAATCTTTTTATTTATCCCTTTTTCTTTTGACTATTTTTCTGATCTTGCCCCTGCAACGCCTGTTTTTCAACAAACATATAGGTTACTGCTCTACAGCTCATTTCTAAAGATTGCCCGTTCTGCTTGATTTTTACATCTACATCATCAATAGTCACTATTCTGTTAAGATGAAGGACCTGAAAGAAAAAATCTGCAATTTGGTGATAGCTTCCTTCCACCTTAATGGATACAGGGATTTCGTTATAAAATTGCTTGCTGATTTCATTTTCAGGTTGAAACAGGTGAAAGGACAGACCGGCATTACTTCCCGCTCTGGATACCCCCGTCAACAGAGAAGGAATCTCTCGTTTATCAGGGAGCGCTTTCATAGCCTCATGAAATGCTTCAAGAGTCTCTGACATTTTTTTTTCATAGATATTTATTTCTTCTGCTCTTTTTTTATAGGTTACGAGCGTTTCCCTCTGGGTATTTAAAGTCGTCTGCGCCTTGGTATACTCATCTTGCCGCGGCATAATGAAGAAATAATAATACACGCCGCCGATGATGGAAAATGTCACGATACAAATCAGAAACCGCTGAACTTTTGAAAATAATCCTATTTTCTCTATCTCAACAGCAATTTTCTGTTTGAATCCTTCAATTTTATTTTTCAGGTCACTCATTTTTTGCCTTGTTTGAGATCTTCTTTCTTTACCACATCCTGGCTTTTCTGGGTCTGACACAATAATTCAAATGATTTTAACATCACATCATCTTTAAATATCTTCATTTTTGCTGTTTTTAAATCAACTTTACTAAAAAGCATTGATTTTTCAAGTTTTTCCATAAACTCAGCAATGGTCGGATTATCAAAGGCAATCCCCTTAATGGTAAGCCCTGCAGTATCCGTTTTGAAACTTTCAAGCCACATTCTTTCCGGAATAACAAGATCAGGCATACTTTTGAACAGGATAAAATGTTTTTCTTTCTCTTTTTTTAAGGAAAAAACGATTTCAAGTTTTTCATCAAGCACTTTCAGATTATTCTTAATTTGGGTTACCCTGTCAGCCTTTTCCTTATATATCGATATCTGTTGATTGACTTGTTCAGTTTGGTTTTTAACTAGCATGATTTGTTTATCAAGGAGTTGGACATACCAGAACATAAAAACCAAGCTTAAAAGAATCAGAAGGAAAAAAATAGAGATCTGCCGCCTGATATTTTCCTTTTTTCTGGCAATTCTAAAAGGTAAAAGATTGATCTTTATCATTTATCATCTATTCTTCGTAATGCTAACCCAATGGCTATAGGGGCCTGAGGGGCAGCCTTGGTTATAAAAGAGTTTGAAAATTTCTTTTCATTTACGATTAACCCTTCAAATGGATTAATAATTGAAACATCTGCCTCTAACTCTGAAAGAATACAATCCTTGAATCCTTCAACAAAAACACCACCACCGCTTAATACAATTTTTTCAACCTTTCCACTATTAGTACTGGACTGAAAGGCATTTACCACTTCAAAAATTTCAGAGCACCATAACTGAGCCACTTTTAAACAAACAGACCGGATCATATCCTTCCTACCGACATCTTTTTTTTCTCCGTTCAACACTTGCTCTGCTTCCTCAATGCTTATCCCGGCCTGATTAGAGATTTCCTCCAGAAGCTGGTTGGTTCCGGACATATTATCTCTCACCATCAAAGATGTATTGGCCTTAAGAATATTCAAAGACATTTTGGATGCCCCGACATCAACCAATAGTGTTATCTGTTCAGTATTTTGATAAGGAAGAATTTCATAGGCATTCTGTAAAGCAAAGGTATCCACATCAATTATTTTTGGATCCAATCCGGCCAACTGTATTAGTTCAATGTATTCAGCAACCAAATCCTTTTTCACTGCAACCAGTAATACATTGAGTTGTTCCGGAGAGAATTCGTTCTCCCCGATAACTTGGTAATCAATGTTAACGTCATCAATATCATAAGGGATATATTGTTCTGCCTCAGAATATATCGTATCATGCAGCTCTTTTCCGGGACGGGTTGTTGTATTAATTGTTTTTATGACAACAGAGTGGCCTCCTGTAGAAATTGCTACATTTTTTTCGTGAATTTTCTGGGATTTGAAAAGTGATTTGATATCATTTGCCAGGCTTTGCATGTCTGCAATCCTTCCTTCAACAATAGAACCCGGTTTTATTCTGGACATACCGAATTTATTCAGGACATGTCCCTGACCGGTAGATTTCAGTTCAGCAACTTTGATGAAGGAAGAACCTATATCCAAACCTACAAGATGATCTTTTTTTCGAAACATCATGTGCCTTCATAACAATAAAAATCAATAATGCTACTGATGCAGACAGCAAACATTTTTTGTATTGATATTTTAGTTCAATTTACTATATATATTCTATGGTATAGGTCTAATGTCAAGCATTATCATAATTTATCGGCTATTTATTAGAGGAATCCGATAAATCCATCAAACCAATAAATTGAAATGTAGAATAAATGTCACAAAAAAAAGATAACATGCAAGGAGTAAAGCCTTTCCGTCTGGTCAAATTTTTTACATTCTCCTCTCTTGTGATAATGTTCACAGCCACCATCGTCATCTCCACGCTCAATGCACACTGGGTTCGCAATATCCTTCTTGAAAAAAGTGAAGAATATGCATCCCTTCTAGTTGAAAACCTGAATCACCAAATCATTTCTAGATTCATGCTTCCTGCATTAGTACAATATGGCGAGATCAGATTACGGGAAAAAGAACAGCGTATTCTGATGGATAAAGTAGTCCGGTCAACCCTGCACAGTTTCAATGTGGAGATGGTCACCATTTATGATGAGAATAATATCATATCTTACAGTTTTGATACTTCAAAAATAGGACAAAAAAATGCCGGGGGTTTTAATTATGAGAAAGCAATGAACAAAGAAGCCACATCAAGACTGACGCAACAAGGCAGTTTTCTTGAGCTGATGCTCCGGTTTCCCCAGGAAACCAAAATCATCACATTTTCTCCCTTGAGCTATGCAGGGAACGTACTTGGTGTTGTCGAGATTGTTCGTGATGTTTCCGATGATTATAGAAAAGTATTTAAACTTCAGAGGCTTATTATCGGCTCTTGTTTTATTGTCATGGGGATACTATTCATCGTACTTCGATTTGTGGTGAAGCATGGGGAAAAAATTATCGAGAGAAGGGCGGATGAGCGACTCAAGCTCGAAGAAAAACTTCGCCAGACTGAGCATTTATCAGCAATCGGTGAAATGACTGCAGGGGTATCTCATGAGATTCGAAATCCACTTGGGATTATTAAAAGCAGTGCTCAATTATTAAAGAAAAAAATGGAAAAGGTCGATGCTCAATCCACTATCCCGGATATCATTATTGAAGAATCTGCCAGGCTTGATAATATTATTACTGATTTCCTGAATTTTGCCAGACCCAGAACACCGGATTTCCATCCATGCGGGATACAAAACATTATTGAAAAAAATATTTCCTATCTCAGACCTCAGATAGAAGACAAGAACTTTAAAATTATTAATGAAATATCAGACCCGCTGCCTGAAATATTGGCTGACAGTGCCATGCTTTACCAGGCTTTTTTAAATATCCTGATCAATGCATTCCAGTCTTTGAAAGAAAATGGTGTTATTATAATAAGAATGAAGCAAGCCTCCGGGTATATTGTAATTAATTTTATTGATAATGGAGACGGCATTCCGGAAGATGCCTTAAAAAGGATATGGACACCATTTTTTACAACAAAGGATACCGGCACAGGGTTAGGACTTGGTATTGTCAAAAATATTATTGAGGCTCACAATGGTATGATTACCATCACCAATGAGCCGGCACAAGGCGCAAATGTTGAAATCAGATTACCGGCTTAGGAGATAAGCAAAATGGAAACCATACTGATTGTTGATGATGAAAAAAACTATCCCATGATTATAAGCGAGCTTTTGCAGGAAGAAGGTTACTCTTCCTTAACAGCTTCTGGAGGGATGGAAGCATTGGATATTTTAAACAATGAAATCATTGACCTTGTTTTAACAGATGTAAAAATGCCGGGAATCAGCGGGATTCAGTTACTTGAAAAAATTAAAGAAATAAACCCCGATCTTCCGGTAATTATCATGACGGCTTACGGCAGTGTGGAAAAAGCTGTTGAAGCAATGCACAAGGGTGCATACACATTTATCCTCAAACCTTTTGAAAACCAGGCACTGATCGCCCATATAGCCAAGGCCATTTCTGTTTACAGGATTGTTCAGGAAAACAGCATGCTGAGGGAAGCCGTCATCTCCAGGTTCAGCTTTGATAATATCATTGGGAAAAGCAAACCCATGCAGGAGATCTATGAAACAATTAAAAAAGTTGCACCATCAAATGCCAACGTGCTGATTGAGGGTGAAAGTGGTACGGGAAAAGAACTGGTGGCAAAATCGATTCATTATAACAGCCTGAGAAAAGGCAACCCCATGGTTGTCGTAAACTGTGCGGCATTTGCAGAAACCCTGCTTGAAAATGAATTGTTCGGCCACGAAAAAGGTGCGTTTACCGGGGCAAACACCCTGAAAAAAGGACGGTTTGAAATCTCAGACAAAGGCACCCTCTTTCTGGATGAAATTGGCGAACTGCCTATCTCCCTGCAAGTCAAGCTACTAAGGGTTCTCCAGGAAAAAACCATTGAACGGGTTGGCGGAACAGAATCCATTTCGGTGGACTTTCGCCTGATTGCAGCTACTAATAGAAATCTTGAAGATGAGGTCAAGAATGGAAATTTCAGAGAAGACCTTTTTTACAGGCTTAATGTTGTCAAACTGAAACTCCCTCCCTTGAAAGAGCGATCCGACGATATACCATTATTGATCAGACATTTTATTGATAAATATACCCAAGGACCACAATCTGTAGGTAAAGTATCCGGGATTTCTCCTGAAGCCGTCAGAATTTTATGTGACTACAAATGGAAGGGTAATGTCAGGGAGCTTGAAAATGTGATAGAACGCTCAGTCATTTTTTGTAATGGTAATACTATAACCCCGGCCGATCTTCCGGCACAGCTCAGAAATAACCCTCCGGTTATTCTCGACGTTGACGGAATTCCCGAAGGGGCAGGACTGGCAGAAACCCTTGTTGCCGTTGAAAAACGAATGATACAAAAAGCCATGAAGCTTTCCGGTAACGTACAAACAAAAGCTGCTGAACTTCTGGGAATCGGAAAAAGCGGGTTGAACCAGAAACTGAAAAAATTCAATCTCGATAAATAATATACTGGTTTAATATTAGTTCAAATCTGTAAACTATTCTTTGATCCCTTGGTAGATGCCGTATTTACGATGATGGCATGGACGGTTTTGTGATTCTTGATAAAAGATGAGTTTAAAATCTTGAACCTGTTTATGATTTAACTCTTAAAATCACTCATTATCAAACCAAAGCTTTAATTATTTTTACTGAATAATCAATTAGTTAAAAATTTGGCAGATTTCATATAAATTATTATGCCGATATCGTGGCATCTGGCAGGAATTTTGCTTTGTTAATCATTAACTAACATGGTGTTAGTTATTTCATCTTTTTTCCTTTTCTTAAAAAGGCTGCTTCTGCAAATCGCAAAGCAGCCTTTTTAAGTTTTATCAATTCATTTCCTGAATCTTTCCTTTTGCAATTGAGATGTACATAGAATCCTCATGGCCAGTCACAATTTTCTCATACATCTTTTTACTTTCACCCATATTCCCTGAAGCTTCATTCAGCATTGCCAGTGAAAATCTGGCCTCATCCTTTAATAAATCCGTTTTACCTTTTTCGATCTTAAGGAAATAGTCTTTTGCCTCATCATACTCTTTTCTGGCAATACATACATGACCCAGTGAAGCAAGAAGAAAATTTTTAATCAGCTCATCATTTTCAAATAGTTGCAGGGATTCTTTATAGTATTCATAACTTTGATCAAATCTTGAAGCCTCATAACAAATTTTCGCATATTGAACCTTGGCAAGCCTGCCTGCATTGGTATTGGCATATTCCGTAAAAATCATTTTAAAATCCGCTTCAGTTTCCAGAAACCCTTTTTCAGAATCATTTGTCTTTGCATATTTTTTTAATGCCTCGGTCACCAGAATATCAGCAGTGTTTTCAGCTTTCTGGAAACTGTACATAATACCTGAAAAAACAAGGCCCACCAGGACAACTGCACCTATTATCAGAATCAATTGCTTTTTAAATTCTTTTACATAAGCCATCACCTTTAATACATTTTCCTGAAAAGGATCCAATTGCTCCAGTTCTTTTTTCCGCTCTCTTGAGATTTTATCTGCCATTGTCTTTTCCGCCTTAAAAAATTATATTGATTATTCGATTTACCACACAAGTGTATTATGAATCCAGCCGACATCGCCATCGGCATGTTGAATTTTAATCCAATTTACTTTTTTTTCCAGAACCTTGAAGGGGACCCCTTTATCCACCGTAAACAGTATGTTGCTCTTTACATCGGGTTTAGACCGGACATTGGATTTATCTTTAATCGTAATCACACTGTCAACTTTACCCAAGAGTGAATTATGAAGCCAGGCCACATCATTTTCATAATCTTTGACTTTATACCAGTTCCCTTTTTTTTCAATCACAATGAAAGGATGATATTGTTCAACCTGCCATAAAACGCTATCCTCCGTTCCAGGCCCTGACCGCATATTCGCAATACCGGCAACTACAGAAAGCCTCTCCTCTGCCCAAGCAGGACTCGGCAATAAGAATATTGAAAAGACAGCACCAATTATCAGTCTTTTATAAACAGCCATTTTGAAATGCTTCATAAAAGTCTCCCTGAGCCTTCCATATTTTAACCTGAACCCAACATCATTCCTGCCCGATATACCAGAAATGACATGCTCCATGCAACCATTGTCGTATAAATCAGATTAAATCCAGCCCATATAGCAGAGGCTTCTCTGTAAATGGTTATAACAGTCGCAAAGCAAGGCACATACAATAAAACAAAAACCATTATCGAAAGAGCGGAAAGAGCGGTCATCCCTGATTTTTTCAGGGCTTTTTCAAGCGCCTCCCCACCTTGGTTGCCGACACCATATAGTACACCCAGGGTACTAACCACAACTTCTTTGGCAACAAAGCCGGAGACAAGGGCAACGCTTGGCTGCCACCCAATACCAATGGGTAAGAAAAACGGTTCCAATGCCTTTCCCATTCTACCGATATATGACTTTGCAATCCGCTCCTGTTCCTGCTTATGATTAATTTCTGTTAAAATTAATGACAATTGGAGGGTTAATGAACCAACCTCCTGGGTGCCTGCCGATGATATCTTTTCGGCATATTCGGATTTTACAGAACGAATCTTCGTATCATAATCCTCTGAATAGGATATTTGTTTTGGAAAATTTGAAAGCACCCAGATAATAATAGAACCGACAAGGATAACACCGCCCATTTTTTTTAAAAACATTTTACCCCTATCCCACATGTGAATCATAAGGCTCTTGAACATGGGGATTCGATAAGGAGGCAGCTCCATTATAAAAGGTGCTTCTTCCCCTTTGAACAAAACGCTCCTTAATAACCTGCCGGACAGGATAGCAATGATAATCCCTGAAAAATATAAACCAAATATCACCGTGCCTGCTTTATCCGAAAAAAAACTCCCTGCCAACACAATATAAACAGGAAGCCTTGCTGAACAGGACATAAAAGGTGTCATGAGAATGGTCAGAATTCGGTCCTTCTTGCTCTCCAGTGTTCGGGTGGCCATAATGGCAGGAACGTTGCAACCAAAGCCCATCAACATCGGGATAAAGGATTTGCCATGGAGCCCGGCAGTGTGCATTACTCTGTCCATTAAAAAAGCAGCTCTTGCCATATAGCCCGTATCTTCAAAAAGGGCGATACAGAAAAACAGGATAAGAATATTGGGAAGAAAAACAATAACACTTCCAATCCCTGCGGTCACCCCATTTATAAGGAGATCTTTTAACATTGATGGTGGGAGGTTTTTTTCAAGGTTCAAAGACAAAAATGAAACTGCGCTTTCAATCCATCCCATGGGGTATGCGCCAAGTGAAAAGGTCAATTGAAACATGACCCAGATAAAAAAAATAAATACCGGTATCCCAAAGAGCCTGTCTGTCAGCACAAGATCAATATTTCTCGACATATCGATCCGCTTGCTGGCCAGATTGGTTACGGTTTCTTTTACAATCCCGGCAATAACCCCATACCGGTCATCAGTCAATACCATCTCAAAATCATCCTCAAACAGATCTTGAATTCTTTTCCGGCATTCACGGGCAGCCTGAAATATCTTTTCCTCAGATGAGGATGACATGCTCTGAAGTTTTGCTTTAATAACCTTATCATCTTCAAGAATTTTTATTGCATTCCAACGTGATAATCCTTCCATGTTGACGCCTGACTCAACCAATTGGTTTTCAACACTTGAAATACAGGTTTCTATCGTATGACTGTATCTGATGGGGCGGCTTTCTTTCCCTTTATTAAATCGTTTTATTTCATCAATGGCCGTCTCTATGAGATGATCCATTCCTTTGTTTTTATTGCCGATGGTAAAAACAACAGGTAATCCCATCAATTGGGACAGCTTTTTCTCATTGATCTGAATCCCTTTTGCTTCTGCCACATCAGCCATATTTAATACAAAGATGACAGGTCTTCCCAGCTCAAGGATTTGAATGGCTAAAAAAAGGCTTCGTTCAAGGTTAGAGGCGTCAATGATATTGACAACCATATCCGGGCGTTCATTGATGACAAAATCTCTTGCTGTAATTTCTTCAATTGAAAAGGGGGTCAGGCTGTAGGTTCCGGGAAGGTCAACAATTGTCAGGTCATAATCCTTAAACTTAAGCTTTCCTTCTTTTTTCTCAACTGTCACCCCAGGCCAGTTCCCCACCTTCTGACGGGCACCGGTCAGATTATTAAATATGGTTGTTTTACCGCAATTGGGATTTCCGGCAAGGGCAAGAGTGATCTTTTTATTCATTTTTTCTATTTTTAAACCCTATTTTCTCTACAAGGATGTTTGCAGCCTCCTCGACCCGCAGCGACATGTGATATCCTTTAACAACGATTTCAATCGGATCTTTTAACGGTGCATATTTTTCCACATAAATCGCAGTGCCCCTGTTGATTCCCATTTCAAGCAAGCGCCGTCTCAGCACACCTTCTCCCGCGACCTTCCGGACAATGCCTTCCTGGCCTGATTTCATTCGGCTGAGCAGCAAGGTCTCCTGTGGTGGCTCACCGAAATCCTTGTTACCTTCAATGTCCCGGTCCTGTTCTACTGACTGATTAAAAAGCTGAACCATAACCTTCTCAGCCATGCCTTTACCGAGAACCATCCGGTTATCACCATTTGCAATAACCACTTGGCCACCAAAGCCGGTAGATACAATTTCAATCAGATCTCCTATTTTCAAACCCATTGACGATATTCGAAGTTGCATATTTTTACCGGCTTCAAGTTCTTTTACAATGAGCTTTTCACCTTTTTTCGCCTTATGAAGCGGAACAAGCGGGCTTCGGTCCTTCAGGCAATTGGAACAAATGCCATAGATCTCCATTTTATGCTGAAGCATATGGAATCCATAGGCTTCAGCAACTATCAGTTGTTGTTTTTCGAGGGCTTCATCCTTGAATTCCAGAATCATACCGCATTTTGTACAAACCATGTGGTCGTGGTGTAATCCGAGATGCCTGTGTTCGTATTGGGTTTCCTTATCTTCAAACTCTATTTTAGTTGCAAACCCGAACTTGTATAAAAGTTCCATACTGCTGAGTACAAATCCTTTTTCAAGATGGGCTTTATCCTCTTCAAGCTGTGCAACCAGATCATTGATGGTGACATGATGTTCAAGTTTTAAGAAAGCTTCAAGAACCAGGAGTCTGGAATCAAAACGGTCAATTCCCTGCTGTTGGAACAATCTTTTAAACTGCTTTTTTTCATGCTCGTGTGTGTCGATCATACCCTCTTTTCCTTAAAATAACAGTGTAAGATATTATAGCAGCCGACTTATGTCAAGAAAATGGAAATCCAAAATTTATGGCTAATTTTAGCAGATACCAACTAAAGAGCAAAACTATCTTGACAATATATTTGTTCCTCGGTTAGTAATCAGCATGTTTATCATAACCCTTATCAAACGCACATTATAATGGATGAGCCACTTTCCCGATATCTTGTTAAAAACCTGGCCATAAAAGACCGTGTAATTCAAAACAGAATTATCCTGGCACCCATGGCAGGACTTGGGCATATAGCCTTAAGACACCTTATCTCTGAATTCGGGGGGTTTGGGCTCCTTTTTACCGGGATGTGCAATGCCAAAGCCATTCCCAATGAAAATCCCAAAACATCATCGGTTTTCAAATGGCGGAAAGAAGAACTCGGATACCTTGTCTGCCAGATTTTTGGCTCTGACCCGGAAAGCATGGCGGCCGCTGCTGTACGTATTGAACAAGAAGGTTTTTTTGGTGTCGACCTGAATTTTGGTTGCTCTGTTGCTGCAATCTGCAAAAAAGGATGTGGTGCAGCACTTTTAAAAAATCCCGATCTTTCATCCAGAATTGTAAAGTCTGTTAGAAATGCCGTATCCATTCCGGTTTTTGTGAAATTCAGAACAGGCTGGAAAAATGATCCTTTGTTTGTCGCGGATATGGCCGGACGGTTTGAAGAAGCCGGGGCTGATGCGCTCACCTTTCATCCGAGGGTAGCGCCGGACAGGAGGACCCGCCCTCCCCAATGGGATATGATACGGATTGTTCAGGAAGCCGTCGCTATCCCTGTGTTCGGCAATGGGAATCTTTTTGAAGAAAAAGATGGAATTCAAATGTTCAGGCAGACATCCTGTCAGGGCCTTTCTATCGGCAGAATGGCCGTTGCAAGACCCTGGCTGTTTGCCCAGTGGGCAAACAAATTCATGCCCGGCAATGATATTTATTATAAAACAGCCTTAAGGTTTTCAGAAATTCTTTCAGATCACTTTGATGATCTCTTTTCCGTCAGGCTTTTTAAAAAATATGCCCCCTATTTCTGTGCCAATTTCAAATTCGGCCATCAATTCCTAAAAAAACTTGTTTGTGCAGAAACCATGACTGATATCAGAAACAACCTTATATCCATCTTTGAATCCAACCCGGAAACCCTCCCAAGGCCAAACATTAATTTATTCTTATAAAATGGAATATATTAGATATAAATTTATACTTTGATATAAAATTTAGAATTTTATTCTTGACTTATATGTTATTTTAGATGATTATTCATTAGGTTAATATTCTATTGGAGATCATCATGAGCCTTGCATCCCATATATTGAAAAAAATAGCAGAAACCCATGGAACCCCGACCTATGTATACGATATAGACCGGATCAAAGAAAGGTATCAATATTTCCAGGCGGCCTTTCCATGGCCCGGACTGACTATCTGTTATGCCATGAAGGCCAATTACAACCCTAATATTTTAAGAACCCTGCGTTCCCTTGGGGCTTTCATTGATGCTGTGAGTCCAGGGGATTTATATATGGCCATGGCATGCGGGTTTAAGGCTTCCCGGATCATATACACAGCCAATAATATGAAAGATTGTGAAGTCGATGAAATTATGAAAACAGGGGTTCTGATGAATATCGGATCTTTGTCCCGGCTTGAAAAATATGCTGCGAAATACCCGGGCACAAGGCTATGCCTCCGATTCAATCCGGATGTTGTGGATGGTGAACACGACAAAATCAAAACCGGCGGAGATCTGACAAAATTCGGCATTCTTCTGGAAGATGTGGACAAGGTTCTCAGGGTTGCCAGAGATCACAAACTCAAAATTGTCGGGCTTCATGAGCATACAGGCTCAGGACTGATCAAACCGGATTCCATATTAAATTCAATGAAAAACATCATGTCTGTTGCCACACAGAATAATTTTCCTAACCTTGAATTTTTGGATTTTGGCGGCGGGTTTAAAGTGCCCTATGGACCTGATGAAACAGAAATAGATTATAAACTCGTGGGCCAAGATATCGTCGCATTATTTTCCAGTTTCTGTGATAGTTATGGGAAAAAACTCGGCCTTTATTTTGAACCTGGAAAATTTCTTACTGCAAAGGCAGGATGTCTTCTGGTTGAAGTCAATACCATTAAAACCAACCGTAAAAAAACAATCTGTGGAACTGATTCAGGATTTCCCCAACTGATTCGCCCCATGTTTTACGATGCTTACCACCATATTGAAAATATCAGTAATCCGGAAAGTGACAAAATAGAATATGATATCTGCGGGAATATCTGTGAAACAGGTGACCTGTTTGCAAAAAACAGACTTATCAGCCGGATCAGGGAAAAAGATCTACTTTCCATCAATGATGCCGGGGCTTATTGCTATGCCATGGGCGGCGTTTACAACCTTCGTCCCATGCCGGCAGAGGTTGTGGTTGAAAACGGCCGGATAATGCTTTCCAGAAGAAGAAAGACATCAGAAGACCTGATTCTTTCAATCCTTGAAGAAAGCATCGGCATTCACCCCGGCCAGCTCAACAAGCATTCAAATGAAGCTTGTTATCAAACCTTAGTGGGTGCCTGATCATGGATTTGTCACACTTCAAATGCCTCAAATGCGGTGCCTGCTGCCGTCAGGAAGGGTATGTCCGGCTTGAAAAAAATGAAGCAGACATCATTGCAGGCTTTCTTTCAATGGATGTTCTCAATTTTATTGAAACCTTCACGATGCTTACAAAAGACAGGTCAGGCTTATCCCTAATAGAAAAAGAAAATGGTGACTGTATATTTCTGACTGATGCGGGCTGCCGCATTAATGCCGTTAAACCCCGCCAATGCCTTGAATTCCCTGTCAAATGGAAATTCAAGGATTTTGAAAATATCTGCGCCTGGGCTGCAACGGCACTAAAAAAAACAAAACGATTAAAGACCTAAAATGCTAAGCCCTTCTTCAAGTTCAAAATAGGGCTTCAAGTCATAGGTGTAACCCGGGACGCCAAAATAAATGGCCAGGCTTTCCCCGATGGCCTTTAACCCTTCTGCCAATCTGTTGTTGTCTAGTTCATAAAATGTTATGGAATTCATGCCGCCTGTCATACTGGAAGAGACATAAGGCCCTCTTTTGGTCAGAAATTCCGGCAGAGCAGGGGCTTTAAGATATCGTCTTGCAATCTCTTTTGTGCTTTCAGGGGGATAAGTAACATTTGAAATAATGACCATGGGCCTCTCCTTTTCAATCGTTTATTATGACAGGTGTCAACAAAATATTTTCATATATGGCCTTTGCTGTCAAACCTTTTTAGAAGCCGACACTGAATTTGAGCATTTTTACCACCCTGTATCCGGATTGTCTATGATAATTCAGATTTCCATTGGATATTACTATTTGACGAAGATCATAAGACTTCATACTATCAACGATGAAATAATTACAAAAGGAGTGCGCCATGGGAAAAAAAATACTCGATTGCAGAACGCTTCAATGTCCGGCACCGGTTCTGAAGACAAAACAATATCTGGAGCAAGAAGCAGCAGTTGAAATTAACGTTATTGTTGATAATGACGCAGCAGTTGAGAATGTCAGCCGGTTTCTAAACTTCCAGGGATTTAGCGTCTCTGTTGACTCTGATGGACACTCTTCAACGGTTGCAGGCCTTAGAGACCCTGAAAAAGCGAAAAAACTTGAAATAAGCCCGGGATCGATAACGTCCAGGGAAAACTCCGACCACCAGAAAATCCTTATAATGATTTCTTCCCAAAATATAGGGAAAGGAGATGATGAACTCGGACAAAAACTTATGATCAATTTTATTAAAACCTTGAAAGAGATGGGAAACGACCTCTGGAGAGTTGTTTTTGTCAATCATGGCGTAAAATTTGCTACAAAAGGATCAGCAATCCTTGATGAGCTTGTGGAATTGGAATCCGCCGGTGTCAATATCCTGGTTTGCGGCGCCTGCTTGACCCATCTTAAATTACTGGAAGAAAAAAAAGCCGGAGAAACAACCAATATGCTGGATATTGTAACATCCATGCAACTGGCTGATAAAATAATTAATTTGTGATTGTTATAATAACCTGGAGTCAGAATCTACACCCTGTAACCCTTGAATCCCTTGTCTTATTTATTTGTGACAAAAAAATCATCAATGATTTTCTGTTTTTTTAATTCCTGCCCATAGGCATCAGCGCTTTTTTTATCCACAAATTCAGAGACCCGGACAACAAACCATGTCTTGCCCCCGCCATCCACTTTTTTTACGGTTGCCTCAATGTCTTTTTTCTTCAGGTGATTCACATAGGTGTCGGCAAATTCTTTTTTCAGATATGCCGACACCTGAATTGTAAAGGGTTTAACTACCGGGGTGTCAATTTTTTCCTCCATTTTTTCATCAGGTGCGGGCTTAGGTTTAGGTTTAACCATATGGAACATTGTATTGATAATAAAAACCATAAGACAGATGGAAACAAAACCCAGGAATCCTGTTTTCAGATAAAATTTTATCCTTTCGTGATCTTTGATAAATTCATAAACCCGATGAATAGATAAAATCAAAAAGCTGAAAACAGAACCGACAAGGCGGGTTGCAAATTGAATCAAAAGCCCTGCTTTTTCAAAAACAGCCCATATATATCTTCCAGCCTCAATCTTCTTTGCCGCCTTTGTTTTTTTAACCGGTTTTATTTCAGACTGGTAATAAGGCTTTTGCTTTTCAAGGGTTTCACCAGGTCCGGATAGAGTGTCACCAGGAGTATCCGGATATACTTTCGATCGTGAAGGGGTTTTTTGCACCTGCCGATACAATTTTTTTAAAGTATAATCCCTCCTTCCGAGTTTCTGAAAAATTTCCGTTATCAATGCCGACAAAGTTTTATTGGCATAAGATGTCTCAGCAATAAGGGTCAATACTTCCTGTTCCATAGAGGTTATCATCCGCAATTTCTGCACTTGCCTGAGCCATCGTTCGGCTATATCTTCGTCGCCCGGATTCATCTTCAAATATGTGGCTGTAGCAAGACTGAAATTCTCATTCCCGGCTGATGTATTGAGTTTGAATCTTGCTACGGCAGCCGATATTTTCCGGGTTGTCTTTTTTGCCGAAAACACACCGGGAAGGAAAGTATCATATAGTCTTAAGGCCCTGTTATATTTTTTTTCCGCTTTATTGTTAATACCGGCCATTTCCCATGCCTGACCTTCTTTGATAAGATTTTGCACTGTATTTTTTGCAAGCCTATCCATCAAAAATCCAATCAATAAAATGAATCCGCTAATCATGATCAACAAAACCCATAAGGGGTTAATTCCTGGGAAAAACCTTGTAAAACCAGGTATTAAATAAAACCCAAGCGGTATGGTCAAAAGGGAGGTAATCCAGAGGCGAACACCGATATTTCTTAATAGCCATATCATTGTTGTTTATCCCGGCATAATTGCTGTTCCGTCTTTAAAGGAACCATCATCCGTTCTCGGCCACCCGTGCTTTCTTCCGGGGCGCATCCTGTTACCGTATCCACAGCCTCAAAATGAACATTGTCGGGAATCGGGAAATCCCTCTCAGGATCTGAGTTCAAGGCATTTATCATAAAATCGGCCCATATGGGTGCAGCTCCTCTTCCTCCGGTAATGCCGACATTGTGGCTATCCAAAAGCTTTTTTTCCTTATCAAACCCGGTCCAGACAGAGGTACATAATGTGGGGGTAAACCCTGTAAACCAGGCATCATTGAAGCTGTCCGTAGTCCCGGTCTTCCCGGCGGCGGCCCGGTTAAAACCGAGCGCCCGGATGGATTTCCCGGAACCGATATCAATAACGGATTTCATCATATCCACCAGTTGGTATGTAATGGAAGGGTCCAGCACTCTTTTTTCCTGGACAATGTGCTCATAAAGAATCCTGCCGTATGCATCTTCAACACGCCAGAATAAAAAGGGCTCATGCATGACACCAAGAGTCGCAAAAACCGAATAGGCAGCGGCCATTTCATAAGGCGTAACATTGGAAGTCCCAAGGGCCACGGAATAGACCTCCTGCAGAGGGCTTTCAATACCGCATGTCCTTGCGGTCCTGATCACTGCATCAGGTCCGGCTTTTTCCACCATCTGGGCGGCTATTGTATTAACTGACTCGGTTAAGGCTTTCTTAAGAATCATTTGGCCGGTAAAGGTTTTGCTGAAATTCCGGGGCTCCCAAGCTGCAGCCCCTTTTACCGGGATAATAACCGGTTTGTCCGTCAGAACGGTAGCCGGATGGAATCCCAGGTCCTTTAATGCCGTATAATATAGAAAGGGTTTAAACCCGCTTCCAGGCTGCCTCCTGCTCTTTGTGGCCCGATTGAATTCACTCTCATAATAATCCCTTCCGCCGATCATGGCTTTTACCGCTCCAGACCCTGTATCAATGGCGACAAGGGCTCCCTGGGGATGATCGACACCATTATCGGTTATTCCCATCATACCGTCGAGGTTTTCAAGCCCTTTCTTCAGCGCCTGCTGAGCATAGGATTGGAGTTTTGTATCAATGGTTGCATAAACCCGGATCCCGCCATGATAGACAACATCTTCCCCATATTTTGATATCAGTTCGCTGATCATGGCATCCAGAAAATAACTTCCGGTTCTTGAATCAGACTGCTGACGGTGAAACACAGGCTTTGTCATCGCAGCCTCCCGGGCTTCGGTTTCAGAAATAAACCCGGCCTTGGTCATTCTGATTAAAACAATATCCCGCCGTTTGAGCGCAAGATCATAATGCCTGAAAGGGTTGTAATTTGTTGGGGATTTCGGGAGTCCGGCGAGAAGCGCGGCTTCCGGCAGAGTTAAATTAAGCGCTGATTTTCCAAAAAAAACCTGGGCAGCTTTTTCCACACCTTGAGCTCCGGCCCCAAAATGTATCTGGTTGATATATGTCTGCAGTATCTCTTCTTTTGTGTTGGAGGCTTCTATCTGAAAAGATACGAGTAGTTCTTTAAGTTTTCGGGATAAGGTTCTTTCAAAACTGAAAAAAAGATTTTTAGCCAGTTGCTGGGTAATAGTGGATGCCCCTTCCACTTTTCCGGATTGAGACGTCAATGTCACATAAAGGGCTTTCAATGTTCTAAGCTTATTCACACCTCGATGTTTAAAAAAAAGATGATCTTCTGTTGCAAGAATGGCGTTGATAAAATTTTTTGACACCATGCCCAGAGAAACAGCCTGCCTTTCGCCAAGACTTATCAGAACCTTCCCGTTTGAAGCATAGATCTGGGTCTGAGGGATTTCTATCATTTTGCTTAGGGGTGCCGGCAGTTTTGGTAGATCTTTTGTTATATGAAAAACCAGAAACATCCCGCTAAGACTTCCGATGGAAATGAGGATCAGCCCCATAAAAAAACAGAACCGGACAATGGCTGAAACCCTTAAAAAAAGATTCATTTTTCCTCTCCTTTAAGGTTCAGGCTTAATTGCCAAACAGCCCACTCGCGGCCTTTTAGAAAAATGATCCGGTTTCCTTCCGGTGATTCGAATTCAAACCCAAGTTTAATATATCCGTTTACTGCTTCATTAAAAATTCCGACACGGATTATTTTGCCTTCTTGACTGAGCAAGGGTTCCGGGTCCACCATCAGGTCCGGAATAATTTCCGACGGCAATTTCAACAGAGCATTAAAAAAAATAGGGGCCGGGTAAATACGGTCCTGGAATCCGGCCATATCCGTCAGAATCCCCGGAACAGGCTTGTCTGAATTCTCTAATTCAATAATATCTACCTTTTGGAGTTCAATCTCCTTAATGACTCTGTTTTCAGCATCAATAAAAAAAATTTTTATCCCGCCTTTAATCCCTTCACAGAAAATCCTGTCGAGATTGCTGCCGTTGAGCAGCCATACCAATTGGGCAGGATCTATGATTTTCAGTGATGTTGATTCCTCAAGGCTGAGATACAGGGATTTAAATTGCTGCTTTTCAAGCGTCACCCATTCTCCCGGCATAAGACTTGATAAAAGCTCTGAAAAAGATCCGGCTTTGTTTGCATTCTGCCGGATATCTTCTTTTTTGCTGACAATGGTATTAAGGTATTCATGGGCATTGTTGGTTTGTTTCCCTGTTTCCCAGACCACCCCGGTTTCAGGGCGAAGTTCGTTTGTGGAAACCAGATAAGACCCCACAAGCGTTTCAAACCAGTCAAACCTGAATTCGGAAAAGAAAAACATTGTCGTCAGCATGAACAAAGCAATATTAGAAAAAGAGAATATTCGTTTAAACCACTCGGAAAAAGTCAAGGGTTCATACCAGTGCCGGGTCATAAAATCTTGTGTTACTCCCTTATCTTAGGCTTTCCCGGTAAGTTTCAAGGATTCATTATAGATTGAATATAGGTTTTTATGATCTGCCAGGGCTCGGGATAAAAACGATTCCATATGATTGATATCACCCTGGTGAATGATTGCATTTACGCTTGAATGCAAGGCTGCCATATCATCGTTCGTATTAAACTTCCGGCTGATTAAAACAATACAGACCCTTCGCCTTAAAGACATATCTATAGTGCTCATCCTTTCGATTATACTTGCCGCTCCTTTGTTATCCATGTCAAAATCATCATCCAGGATTAGAAGTTGATAAGTATTATATTCCATCTTACTGAATGCAACCTGCATATCAAAAGCAAAGTCGACATTTAATCCCATCTGATCCAGAACAGAGCTTACCTTGGGCCTCAATTCGGTCCCATCAATGCAAACCAAAGAATACAACCGGTCCTCAAATCGCCGTTGAGTAGCAGGCTTTTTGTTCTCTTCAATGGGTTGATGGTGTTTTATTGCAGCTATCGGCGGCACCTGGATCTTTTCCCTGCATTTGGGGCATGTGACGGTCGATTCCTTGTCTTTGGGCAGTTTGTGATCCGGAATATTTAATTTTGTATTGCAGTTATGACATGTGATGTTCATAGTGATTATTTTCCTTTATATCCAAGATCAATCTCTAGAGAATCAATCTTTGATGTGGTTTCACCCCGTGAACTTTTGATTGAATCAAGGCCTCGTCCGACAATGTCTTTTCTTGATGCATATGAAGCTGCAATATTTTCCGTTATTTTTCCTTCCTCATAAAGGGCAATGATATACTCATCAAATGATATCATGCCCTGGGGTTTTCCTGCGGTAATAATATCAGCAAAGGTCTTTCCTTCTGATTCACCATGGAGGATGGTATCTTTTACTCTCAGATTCGAACCCAGAATCTCAAAGGCTGCAACCCTGCCGCCACCTATTTTCGGCAGCAACCGCTGGGAACAAACCCAACGGAGGGTATCGGCCAGGCGGATTCGAATCTGTTTTTCTTCATCAGTGGAAAACATGCCGAGAACACGATTGACGGTTTGGCCTGCATCAACGGTATGCAGGGTTGACAGGACGAGATGACCTGTTTCTGCAGCAGTAAGACCAATTTCCACGGTTTCCCTGTCTCTCATTTCACCCACCAGGATTACTTTGGGTGCCTGACGCAAAGCAGCTCTCAGACCATTTGCAAAGGTATCAAAATCCGAACCCAGCTCTCTTTGGTTAAAGGTGGATTTTTTCTGGGGATGCTGATATTCAATCGGGTCTTCAAGGGTAATGATATGAACCGATTTGGTTTCATTTATTTTATCCAAAAGTGCTGCAAGGGATGTAGTTTTACCCGAACCTGTCGCCCCGGTCACAAAGATGATGCCGTTCTTTTCTTCAGCCATTCTGTGAAAGGCTTTGGGAAGATCCAGCTCCTCAATGGTCGGAATTTTTGTTTCAAGTTTACGTAAAACAATGGAATACCGGGCTGATCTTGAAAAAATATTCACACGGAACCGTGCCTTATTCCCAAGTTGATAGGACAGATCGCAGGACCCCTCTCTGATAAGAGTTTCCATCAGCTTCCGGTTATTATGAATCAAATTCAAGGCGATGATTTCCGTCTGAAAAGGGGTCAATAATTTGAAATCAGGATCAATATGGACCGGAACCAGTTGCCCGGAGCTTTCAACCTGCAGGGGTTTTCCAGGTGTAAAATTCAAATCCGAAACATTCTCATGGGAGTCCAGCATTTTTGACAGGATATGATCAATCTGTTGTTTTTTCATGCCGTTTTCCTTTTATTATATCTTTGGAAGACCGTCTTAAGCCTCGGTAAAATCAGCCGGCGGGGTTTTCAAAAACGATTTGAACAGGGATTTGTTATTGGCCTTGTTATATGCGGCATCGGCACTGATCCATCCTTTCTTATACAAATTCATGATGGCATCATCCAGTAATTGCATCCCATATTGTTTTCCTGTCTGGATCATTGATGGTACCTGATGGGTTTTGGCTTCGCGGATCAGATTCCTCACTGCCGGGGTTGCCACCAGAATCTCAAGAGCTGCACACCTTCCCTTTTTATCTATTCTTTTAAACAGGGTTTGGGCAATAATGGCCCGTAATCCATCTGCCAGAGTGGAACGGATCTGCGCTTGCTCTGTGGACGGGAATACCTCAATGATCCTGTCGACGGTTTTAGCTGCACTGGATGTATGGAGGGTTCCGAACACGAGATGTCCCGTCGATGCAGCCTCAATGGCAAGGGAGATGGTTTCAAGATCCCTTAATTCACCGACCAGAATAATATCGGGGTCTTCACGCAACGCACCTCTTAAAGCAGACGAAAAGGTTTTTGTGTGTGACCCGACTTCCCTGTGGTTTACAATACAGTTCTGGCTTCTGTGGACGAACTCAATGGGGTCTTCAACCGTAATGATATGATCTTTTCTGACCTTATTGGCCTGATCAACAATTGCTGCAAGGGTGGTTGATTTACCAGATCCTGTGGGTCCGGTCACAAGAACAAGGCCCCGCGGCAGCTCTGCAAGTTTTGAAATAACGGGCGGGAGGCCCAGTTGTTCTACAGTTAAAACCTCAGAGGGAATTTCACGAAAAACAGCCGAAACCCCGTTCTTTTGCATAAAATAATTAGCCCTGTACCGTGCCAGGCCAGGAATCTCATAACCGAAATCCACATCACCGGTTTCCTCAAAAACTTTGATTTTCTCCTGGGAGGTGATTTCATATAAAAGCCCCCGTAATTTGTCACTGGTGAGGATATCATATTTAATCCGTTGGATATCGCCGTGAAGTCTCAATGCAGGCTGCTGTCCGGAAGACAGATGGAGGTCGGAAGCCCCCTGCTCATGCATCAGCTTAAAAAAAGCATCAATTTCAGCCATTGCCAATGCCCTTTTTAGTTAAATAATTTAATTATGCTTGCTTTAAAAATTTCAAAGTGGAATCGGTTTCGTCGGCAGCCTTATTTTCTTCCTTGGTCATCTCAAGCATTTTTGAGTGTGATTCAAGAACCGCGCTGATCTGCATTTCAAGCTGAATCCGTTGACGCTTCAGCTCGATAATATCGCTATGGAGTTGAGAGAGCCGTTTATGAGCCCTGTTTAATATTTTTTCGGCTTCAACTTCAGCGTTTGCAATGATAATCTCGGAAGATTTCTTTGCATTTTCCTTCATCTGGTCCAGGACTTTCTGGGATTGAATCATGGCATTCTTCATGGAATTTTCTCTTTTCCGATAGCCTTGATTCTCCAGATTCAGCCGATGATTTTCTTCATGGAGGGTTTGAATTGAATGATTCAGTTGATCCATCTCTCTTGCAACATCTTCAAGAAAATAGTCTACCTCCTGAACATCAAAACCCCTGAATCTTGTCGTGAATTCTTTCTGCTTAACAACCAGTGGTGTTATTCCCATAAAACATTACCTCGCTTTTTATTATGCCATTGCCCGGGCCAGTCCATGAAGACTGCTCACTACAAATCTCTGAAGGAAATAAATCGCTAAAATTACAATGATGGGAGAGATGTCAAGTCCCCCAAAATTTACGGGAAGTCTCTTTCTGATCTGATAAAAAACAGGTTCGGTGGCATTATTAATGAACCTGACAATTGGATTATAGGGATCGGGGCTCACCCATGACAGAACAGCTCCTGCAACTACAATCCACATATAAATATCGAGCGCCCAGCCCAATACCCCGGCTATGGCGTCAAAAAAATTGGCAAGAATGAACATTTGATTTACCTATTACCCATAATTTCTTTGTTTCCACAAACCATTGATAAACTATGAATATTACAAAAAGTCAAGTTTTTTTAAATATTTAGCCTGATTAAATTTCTATATTTGCTGATTGACATCTGAAGAGGAATGGTTTATTAATGGTTTAACCATTTGGTTCCGCTTCAGGGCCAAGGTTATTTCTATAATTAAAAAATAGGGTTAAAAAAACAACATTTAAAAAACGCGGTCTAAAAACTTTATGTTGTTAATTTATAAAATACGGATTTTATAACCAAGGAGAGACAATATGGCCAATTTCCAACTGAAAGAGATTAAATCCCTCTCTTATGAAAAAGCAGAAATAAAAAAAGGGTACACAGATCAATCCCTTCGCATCAACCTGGATTCAAACGACATTATCATCAACCCCATTGAAGAAAAAATCAAACATAAATTCATCGGCGGAAAGGGATATGACCTCTGGTTCTTGTGGAATTCCGTTTCCGGAAAAACTAAGTGGAATGACCCTGAAAATGCCGTCTGCATCTCATCCGGACCTCTTGGCGGCACTCCAGGCTATCCGGGCGGCGGAAAGAGCATTGTCACTTCTATCTCTCCCCTGACCGGAGCCCCCATTGATTCCAATGTCGGGGGATATTTCGGACCCTACAAGAAATTTTCCGGTTTTGATGTCCTCCAGATTGACGGGAAAGCAACTTCAGACAGTGTTATCCTCATTGATGGAATCGAAAATAAAATAAAAATATTTGAGGCAAAAAACCTTCCCAAAGACTCCTATGAATTATCCGACCAACTGACCCGATATTTTGATCCGGAAAAACCTGTTAATGTTTCTGTTGTGACGGCAGGCCCCGGCGCCGAACATACCTTTTTCGGATGTTTGAATTTTTCCTGGTGGGATGCCGGGCGAAAAAGGGTCCGGTACAAACAAGCCGGCCGCGGTGGTATTGGAACTGTTTTTGCCAATAAACGGGTTATGGCTGTCGTTGCCAGATTTGGTGCTGTTTCAATGAAATCCAATAATCCTGCCGATTTCGAAGCCCTGAAGCTGGTTACAAAAAACCATGCAAAAGAAATCCATGACCTGGACCCCAAACAGAACCGCATGGCTATAGTCGGAACCACCCATCTTGTCCCCATTATGAATGATCATGACTGCTTGCCGGTTCATAATTTCAAATTCGGTTCTCATCCGGAAAGCAAGGTCATTGGCGAAGAAACATATGAACATATATTTGATAAAGGATTTGACGGTTGCTGGAAAGGATGCACCGTTGCCTGCGCCCACGGCGTAAAGGATTTTTCCCCGTTTACAGGTCCCTATCGAGGAAAAAAAGTTTTTGTTGATGGACCGGAATATGAAACCATTGCCGGTTGTGGGTCAAACCTGGGAATTTTTGATGCCCATACCATTCTTGAAATCAATTTCTATTGTGATGCTTATGGCATTGATACCATTTCCGTTGGGACATCCCTTGGATTTGTCATGGAATGTTTTGAAAACGGTCTCATTACAAAAGATCACACCGGAGGCATGGAATTAAGCTTCGGAAACCGATTCAATGCCCTGGAAATCATCCATCAGATGGCCAGGGGAGAAGGCTTTGGTTCCATCGTCGGCAAGGGCATCAGGAATATGAAAAAAATCTTTTCAAAAGACTTTGGCGCTGATATGGCCTTTATGCAGGATATTGGAATGGAATCCAAAGGTCTTGAATTTTCCGAATATATCACCAAGGAATCCCTGGCCCAGCAAGGCGGCTACGGCCTTGCCCTGAAAGGCCCCCAGCACGACGAAGCATGGCTTATTTTTCTTGATATGGTTCACAATTTCATGCCGACCTTTGAAAATAAAGCCGAAGCCTTACACTGGTTCCCCATGTTCAGGACATGGTTCGGTCTCTGTGGCCTCTGCAAACTTCCCTGGAACGATATTGTTCCCGAAGACAATAAAAAAACATCTGAGCCTGCAAAAGTAATAAAGCATGTGGGCTGGTATGCCGATTTTTTTAGTTCCGTCACCGGCCGGAAAACTGCTCCTGAAGATATCATCACCATGAGTGAAGCGGTTTATAATTTTCAGAGAATTTTCAATCTGAAGATGGGGTTTGGCACAAGAGAACATGATACCCTGCCTTATCGCGCAGTCGGACCTGTAACCGAAGAAGAATATGATTCCCGGAAAGAAAGATATGACGAACAGCTTAAAAACAAATACGGTTTTGATATCAGCAGCATGGATACTAAAAATAAATTATCTGCACTACGGGAAAAAAGAGAAGACCAGTATGAAAAACTGAAAGATGCAGTGTATGAGCGCCGGGGATGGACAAAAAAAGGCATCCCCACTGTGAACACCGTCAAGCGGCTGGGTATTGATTTTCCAGAAATCATGGAAATTTTAAAAAAAAATGGAGTTGAATAAATAGTGATCGAAGTGGATGGAAAAAAAATGCTCTGGGCTGAATCCATGACCCTTGCCTCGCTTTTGCAGGGCCTTGAAAATATTGAATTCTGTTCCGTGGTCCGGCTTAACGGCAGACTTGTATCCAGCCCGAAATTTACGGAAACAAAGATTAAGGATAATTCAAAAATAGAACTGCTTCCCCTGGTTGCCGGAGGATAATATGACGATTTTACAGTTTTAGCTTCACAAATCCCGGCCTGTCTGCTAATAATTATTGGGTTACTGACAGGCTGTTCATTTTTAACATAAAAAAAGAAAGAACCGATTGAAACGATTTCTAATATTCTTAAAAAACCTTTTTACAAAAAAATCACCGGCTCCATCCATTACTGTCTCGAATCATGTTCCGAAACCGATACCGCTCAAGGCTGTAGAACCTGTTCATAAACCCCGCGCAAGGCCTCCCCAAAAAAAATGGACTCTCCTGGATTTCCCTGTAGAGCCCAAAGAAGGAGAAACAAGATTCCATGATTTGGGGCTTCATTCAAGCATTCTGCATGCCATTGCAGACTTGAAATTCAATTATTGTACACCTGTCCAGGCTAAACTTCTTCCCCATACCCTTGAAGGAAAAGATGCCACTGCTAAGGCACAAACAGGGACAGGAAAAAGTGCTAGTTTTATTATTACAATTCTTTCCGCATTCCTTAAAATACCTCAAAAAAACAATAACGGAACGCCGAGAGCATTAATCCTTGCTCCTACCCGGGAACTGGTCCACCAGATTGAAAAAGATTTTAAAGCCCTTGCCAGACACACCCGCTTCAGAATATTGGCCGTCTACGGCGGGACCGGATACCAGGAGCAGCAGACAGCGCTCAAATCCTCTCCTGTGGATGTAATTGTTGCGACCCCGGGCCGTCTCATGGATTTTATGGATAAAAAATTAATCCATACATCTAAGGTTGAAATTATTGTCATTGATGAGGCGGACCGCATGCTGGACATGGGATTTATCCCGGATGTCCGCAGAATCATCCTTACCACACCCCATAAAAGCAAACGGCAGACCTTGTTTTTTTCAGCCACTCTGACTCCTGAAGTGCTAAGACTGGCTCAAACCTGGACAACCGATAATACAGTAAAGATTGAGATCGACCCGGAACAAACGGCAGCAGACAGCATACACCAGATTGTCTACATTACAACGGAAGCCGGTAAATTCAAACATGTTTATAATCTGATCCATAGTGAAAACCTCACCCGAGTGATCCTTTTTGTGAACCGGAAAGACACGGCCAAATTTCTGGCATCAAAATTTGAAAGCTATAACCAGAAGTGCAGTATTCTTTCCGGAGATATTCCGCAGGATAAACGATTCAAGGTTCTTGAAAATTTCAAAACCGGCAGGATCAATCTACTTATTGCAACCGATGTTGCAGCCCGCGGTCTGCATATTGAAAACATCAGCCATGTGATCAACTATGATCTACCCAATGAGCCGGACCATTATATCCACCGCATAGGCCGTACAGGAAGGGCTGGTGCATCCGGTACATCTATCAGCTTTGCAGATGAAACAAGCTCGTTTTTCATCCCGGAAATCGAAAAGGTTTTAGGGTATAAAATTGCCTGCGAATATCCATCCGATACCCTGGAAAAAGATTTACCGGAACCAAGGAAAAAATTTCAATCAAAACCGAAGCCAACCGGAAGGAAACCATTTAAGCGCAAACAAAGGCCCTGAACTTTCAATATCCTTTCTTGACACCTGAGGATTATTCAGTGTAAATGGAATAGCTTGATATGACCGGCAATTTTTATTATAGGAGTTTAAAAAACCATGTTTGGTCTTGGAATGCCTGAAATCTTATTGATCCTGGCGATAGCTCTCATTGTCATCGGTCCCCAAAAACTACCTGACCTTGCCAAAACTCTTGGCCGTGCCATGGGAGAATTTAAAAAAGCGGCCCAGGAGTTTAAGCGCAGCATTGATGTAGAAACAACTGTTAAAGACATCAAAGACATCCAACTATCTAAAACAGATTTGAAAGATATTCTAAAAGACGCCAATGAAAAAGAGGAAACTGTTTCATCAGTTAAAAACGCAGTCACTCCCGGTCATCCTGACTTTAAGGAAGAACCGGAAATTACCGGTGTAAATTCCGACAAAAATAGTACAACAGATTCTGATAACACAAAAATATAATATTTACCCAACCTATGACTATAGAAGAAAGAAGCCCCTTTACAGAACATCTGAGTGAACTTAGAGACCGCCTGATGCGCTCAGCCATTGCTGTTGGAGTCGGATTTTGTATTGCCTATTTTTTCAAAGAAAAGCTTTTTGAAATTTTGACTGCTCCTCTTGTAAAAGCTATTGGTGACAATAAAAATACACAGATGATTTTCACAGGACTTCCCGAAGCCTTTTTTACATACCTTAAAGTTTCATTAATTACCGGTATTGTTGTTTCCACACCCGTTCTTTTCTATGAATTCTGGATGTTTGTCTCACCCGGACTTTACAGAGATGAAAAGAAATATTTCTTACCCATTGTGCTACTCTCTTTGGTCTTTTTTATTCTTGGCTCATCTTTTGGATATTTCATAGCTTTTCCCTATGGGTTTCAGTTTTTTCTAGAATTCTCAACCGATACCATTCATGCCATGCTTTCCATGAAGGAATATCTTTCCTTTGCTTCAACTCTGCTTCTTGCCTTTGGATTCATTTTTGAATTACCTTTGGTTCTGGCTTTCATGGCCAGGATGGGTCTTGTAACAGTCTCTTTTTTGCAAAGAAACCGAAAATATGCAATTCTAATTATTTTCATTGTTGCCGCTGTTCTGACTCCAGGGCCCGATGTCATCAGCCAGCTCTTGATGGCCGGTCCCTTGATGATTTTATACGAGATCGGTATTATCGGTGCTAGAATATTTGGCAAAAAATTAGAAGCAGACGCCAATACAGAACCAGATTCTGAAGAAAATCTACAAAAGGATAATAAGCAGGAAGAAAGCTGATCTTCATACGATTCTGATATGTTTTTATATTGACTTTCCCTTTCTTTTGGGTGTAAAAACCTAGCGGTGCTGATATAAGGAGATACCCGGTGGCTTCAGTGAATGCAACCGGAAAAAGGTAAAATAAATTGTAACTAAAAAAGGAGCAGAATTGATCATGAACAAAAAATTGCTGACTTGGCTTTTGGCTGCAAGTATTGCCGTGATTTTTGTTGCAACGGGGCTCAATGCAGGAACAAAAGTGCCCGACACGATAAAAATGGACACCAATGCTTACACCAAACGGACAAAAACCCCCCCGAAATTTGCAGTTGTTGAATTCAGCCACAAGAAACATACTGAGGAATACAAAGCTGCCTGCGGCGAATGTCATCATGACAAAGACAATAAGCCCTTAACCCTTAAAGCGGGTGATGCTGTTCAAAAATGTTCGGAATGTCACAATGTTATGGAAAAAGATAAAAAGGACCCCAAAGATATCAAAGCGCTTGAAAATGCCATGCACGGCAATTGTGTTGAATGCCATAAACAGGCCAATATCAAGGCAGGCGACCCCAAGGGAATGAAAGGTAAGGCACCTGTTTCATGCAATAACTGCCATGTCCCGGAGAAGAAATCATAACATTTTTTAAATAGCATTTTACTTTAACGAATAGGGTTTTCCGGTTTTAAGGGAAACCCTGTTTTATTTTTAAAAGGTAATATGGCTCATGATTTTAAAGCCTTGTATGTGTTTGCCATCCCGATCAGGGAAGAAGCCCAGGAGGGTGTGCCAAGTGCATGGATATGGGTGTATGTTCCGAACGTGTTCTGCTTAAAAAAACCGTCTCTTTTATCAACAATCCCTTTTCCCCGATCCATTCTGAATGCCATCTCATAATCTTGATAATCAATATTGAGGACGCTTGAATATCTGAACTCATGTCCGGTTAATATCTCACCTGTCTTGAAAAAGGGATTCTCATGGACTACTTCAATCCGGGTATAGCCGTGGCCTTGAGGCTGTTTACAAAGCCCGAACCGAATCTGAAAAATTCCTGTCATAGGATAGTCCACACCTTCAAGACTGAGGCATTGACCTAAAAAGATCAAACCCCCGCACTCGGCGTAAATAGGTAGTCCTTTTAGAGATAATCGTTTCAGAATCCTTTTAAACTCTATGTTTTGCGCAAGCTCCGCAGCATGGGTTTCAGGGAATCCTCCACCCATGTATATGGCATCTACATCCGGAATTGATGTTTCTTTCAAGGGGCTGATGTATACAATGGTTGCGCCAAGTCTTATTAAAGCATCAATATTGTCCGGATAATAGAATTGAAAGGCAGAATCTCTTATAATACCGATGGTAACGCTTACAGGTTTTAATTTTTGGTTCCGGCTGACTTCCAATTCTCCCATCATCCTGATTCTCGAATCATCGGAGTATTCCCGCCTGCTAATCAATGTATATAACCCATTCAGATCGATATTCTCCTGAACAATTTGAATAGATGCCTGAATAGCCTTATCTGCAAAATGATGTTCTTCAGATGTGACAAGCCCCATATGCCGTTCCGGAAAATCTTCTGAATCCAGTTTGGGAATTGCTCCAAATACCGGAATTTGACAGAATTTTTCAATATTGTCTTTTAACTTTTTCTCATGTCGTTTTCCTGCAACACGATTCAGGATTACCCCGATAATCCTGATATCGGGGTCAAATTTCATACAGCCAAGAACCAGTGCCGCCATCGTCCGTGTTGCTTTGGTACAGTCTAAAACAAGTAGAATGGGAAGATTCAGAAGTTTTGCAAGCTCTGCCGTGGAAGTGGAACCATCGGTATCAATGCCGTCATAGAGACCCCTATTGCCTTCTATGACACATATGTCACAATTTTGTGAATGTTCAATATAAGAGTATTTTACTGCAGAAGATGGGCACAGAAATGTGTCGAGGTTATAGCAGGGACGACCGGCTGCTTTTGAAAGCCAGCCGGCGTCAATATAATCCGGCCCCTTTTTAAAGGGTGAAACGTTAAAACCTTTTTCTTTCCATGCAGCGGTGATTCCGAGAGATACAACAGTTTTCCCGGACCCGCCCCTGAGACCGGCAATAATAATTCCCGGTACTTTTTTACCACCTTTTTGCATGAACCCTTTAAACTCGAGGCGTTTTAATTTTTATTCTTCGCCTTCAGATGAGTGCTGGATGCCGGAACCTTTAAGTCCATACATGGTTGTACTTCCGGAAGACCAGTATTCAAGTACGCCTTCTTCAACCAATTTATTAACCACTTTTTTGATTTCTCTTGGTTTGTCATCAGGAAAAATCTTGGAAAAATCATTAAAATAAAACTTGGTTTTTGTACCGGCTTTTTTGGTCATCCACTCGACCACAGCCGCGGTTGCCGCCTCTTTATTGCCAAGAAGATCGCTCATTGCCATTCTCCTTTAAATTTAAATGGTTCAGCCGGAGTGAAAAATTCACTCCGGCCTCAACATATTCATATACAATTACGGTTCAACAATTCTTCTTAGAATTTGAACTGAGTTGTCTGGCGCCAGCTCATGTAGGCCTGCTGACGGAAATCATCAATAAGATGATGGGTGAAATCAATTTCACAGGCCTCAAAGAATTTCTCCCAACCGATTCTTTCTGCCCAGTCACCCATACGTTCATATTTCTGAGCGCCTTTTGCATAGGCATCAACCATTCTCTTGATGGTTGCGGTCATGGAAGGCCATCTCGGCATTTCATTGGGGAGGAAGGCCACAACAACCTTGGAGAATTTGGGAGCTGAAATCCTGTTGGAAACCTTACCGCCGGCCATGAGAACAATACCATCACCATCCGTATCTGCAAGGGGCATGGATGGACACATCGTATAGCAGTTACCGCAGTACATGCATCTTTCCTGTTTTACTTCAACGGATTTGACTTCCTGGCCATTTGCCAGTTTCACCTTTGCCGGTTTAATGGCTGCGGTGGGGCAGGCAGAAATAGCCAGAGGAATTTCACAAATCTTATCAAGATATTCATGATCCAGCATGGGCGGTTTTCTGTGATATCCGAGGATAGCGATATCAGAGCAGTGAACTGCACCGCACATGTTCAGGCAGCATGCCATGGAAACCCTGAGCTGTGCCGGAAGTCTCATATCCTGAAAATCGCTGAACAATGCATCCATTGCTGCCTTTACCGTACCGGAGGCATCTGTGGCAGGGGTATGGCAATGAATCCAGCCCTGGGTATGCACGATATTGGTAACACCGGCACCGGTTCCGCCGATGGGGAATTTAAAGGAACCACCGGCAAATTTTCTGGATTTCAGATCATTTTTGAGGGGTTCGACTTTATCCTTTGAATCCACCATGAATTCAATATTATTACGGGTGGTGAAACGGACATAGCCGTTACAATGTTTATCAGCAATATCACAGATTTCATTGATATGACCGGTAGACATAATACGTGCACCGCCGACTCTGACAGTATAAAGTTCATCTCCTGAATCACCCACATGAACCAGAACACCCGGCTCAAGGATTTCATGGTGAGACCATTTCCCTTTATTTTTCGCGATAACAGGAGGATAAAATTCGTTATAGTCTTTCGGACCGATGTCGGTAACTCTGTTTTCCATCGGCTTTTCTGGATTATAACCAGTAGAAATAAATGCCATTATAATTCTCCCTTTCTATCTAAGATGGTGTTTTCTGTATTCGTCAACGTCACGTTCCCAGCCGCCTTTTACCTCATCTTCCTTCCAGAAGATATAGGGATTGGTTCTCGGGTAGGACACATGCTGGGGCTTTGCCTCAATACCGGTGACTTCAAGAAGTTTCTGGAATCCCTGACGCATGATCAGCTCACCCAGTCTTTCACGGTTTTTGCCTTCTTCCATCCACCAATCCCAAACATTTTCAATAACTGATGTAATCGCTTCATAATCATTGTCAGGATTGACTTCCACAAAGGGAACCAGCAATGAACCCATCTGAGCGCCATCCAGAATCGGGGCTTTTGCGCCGACAAGGATTGAAAGACCGGTATCCTTACCTATCTTAAGGGCTCTGGGCATAACATTGATGCAATGCATGCAACGGGTGCAGTTGGCATTATCAATAGAAAGTTTTTTGTTTTCAAACTTCATACATTTTGTCGGACAGAGGCCCAGAACTTCTTTTTCAAGATCAAATTTACCCCAGTCTTTGCTGCCGCGGAATGCACCGGCATTGGCAGGATATTGCGGATCATTTTCAACATATTTATTCACTGCATCCTGATTAATCCGGATATCATCTCTCCATGTACCGATAAAGGACATGTCGGAACGGGCGATGGAAGCTACGCAGCAGTTGGGGCAGCCATCCAGTTTAAATTTGAATTTGTAGGGGAAAGCAGGCCGGTGAAGCTCATCCTGATATTGGTTGGTCAAAAAATATACCAATGCATTGGTATCATAGCAGGCATATTCACATCTGGACTGGCCAAGGCAATCTGCCGGCGTTCTCAGATTGGAGCCTGATCCGCCCAGATCCTGACCCATGTCATGGGTCAATGTCCAGAACACTTCTTCAAGCTGGGGAGTGGTGGTTCCAAGAAGGATGATATCACCTGTTGCGCCATGCATATTGGTCACACCGGAACCTCTTAAATCCCAGAGTTTGGTCAATGCTCTTAAATAATCCGTTGTATAGTATTTGCCTGAAGGCTGATTCACACGCATGGTATGAAAATGTTCTACACCAGGGAACAATTTGGGCTGATCACAGTATCTGCCGATAACGCCGCCGCCATACCCGAAAACACCGACAATACCGCCATGTTTCCAGTGAGTTCTGCCATGCTTGTAAGACAGCTCCAAAACGCCCAGAAGATCGGCTACGCTATCCTGGGGAATCTGGAATTCAACACCTTCTTCGTTCTTTGCTCTTTTTTCAGCCTGTGCTTTCAGGTCAGAGACAAAGCTAGGCCATGGGCCGGATTCCAGCTGGTCCAGTAAAGGAGTCTC